>ERZ795053.1358-NODE-1358-length-31004-cov-96.617435_pt1 | contig 31004 bp, 28 predicted proteins | sample MGYA00375137_ERZ795053 | MGnify/ENA primary metagenome ERZ795053 (study PRJEB30182, sample SAMN05720284) | activated sludge metagenome | isolation source: Anaerobic digester | place: Hong Kong | collected 2014-12-17 ...
TGTATTAAAATTCACCATTTAAAGATTGTGAAAGAAGTTCTTTAACTTTTTTATTGTCAAAATATTGACCTGTTAATAACATAATCTTAGTAACAGCTGCTTCCGTTGTCATGTCATATCCGGACAGCACACCGGCTTCCCGAAGCCTGATCCCGCAGGCATAAGTATCCATAGAAACACTGCCGGCAGGACACTGGGTGACATTAACTATTATCATTCCACGGGATACCGCCCCGGACAACAAATCCAGCAACCATTGCAGCGAAGGGGCGTTACCCTGCCCGTATGTTTCCAGGACAACGACCCTAAGTCCGGGAATATTCAGGATGGCTTCCACCACTTTCTTTTCAATACCCGGGAATATCTTTAAAACAACCACATCGGTTCCCACTTGTGTGTGAACCAGCAGGGGGCGGTCCCAGGACTCGGGATAAAGGATGTATTTGCGGTTGTATTTGATGTGTATTCCCGCCTCGGCAAGAGCCGGGTAATTCGGAGAGCGGAAGGCTCTGAATTCCTCGGCATTGTATTTCATAGTCCGGTTTCCTCTGAACAACTGGTCCTGAAAGAAAATGCAGACTTCCGGGACCAGTGCATGACCCTGTTGGTCAAGGCCGGCTGCAATTTCCACGGCGGAAATAAAGTTTTCTTTGCCGTCAGTCCTGGGCAATCCTATGGGTAACTGACTTCCGGTGAAAATGACGGGTTTTTCCAGATTTTCAAGCATAAAACTGAGGGCAGATGCCGAATAGCTCATGGTATCGGTTCCGTGTAAAATCACAAAACCGTTGTATTGATCATACTTTTCGCGAATCAGCAATGCCAGCCGTACCCAGAAATCAGGCAAAATGTCAGATGAATCTATGACCGGGTCAAAAGAGTATGAATCAATCCGGAAACAAAACTTCTGAAGCTCCGGAACTTCTTCCAAAACATGCTCAAAACGGAATGGCACCAATTCCCCGGTTACCGGATGCGCTTTCATCCCAATGGTACCTCCGGTATAAATAACTAAAACAGCAGCTTTGTTCATCATTTTCCAAAAAACAAAGATAATGCATTTTCAGTAGTTTGACCAATGACTTGATCGGGGCTTATGTCTTTTAACAGTGCAATTTTTTGGGCAATGTAAGACAAATAGGAACTCTCGTTTCTTTTACCCCGGTAAGGCACCGGAGTCAACCAGGGAGCATCGGTCTCCAGAACTATTCTGTCCAAGCCGGTTTCCCGTACAATTTCTCCGAGACGGGCATTTTTAAAAGTTACCACTCCTCCTATGCCCATGAAAAAATCGCCGTAACGACCGGCTTGATCAAATACTTCGCGACTGCCTGACCATGCGTGCAAAACACCGCGCATGCCGGGAAAAGCACATTTTTTCAAAGACGCCAGCAATTCGGGAAAAGCAGAACGGGAATGAATGATTACCGGAAGATCCAAATCCCTTGCCCATTCCAGTTGTTGTTCAAAAGCCGAGATTTGTTCCCCGGTATATTCCCGTGACCAGTAAAAATCAAGCCCGATTTCTCCGATCGCCACGGCATCTGTCATTTTTGAATAAGCAAAGCCGAGTTCAAGGTTGTAATCCGCGTTGACCGACGTTGGGTGGAGCCCGGAGGCCTTATAACAAAATCCGGGATATGTTTCCAGACATTCCTGCATAGCCCCGTAAGTGCTTTTGTCTATGGCCGGAAGAATGCAATGCGTAATCCCGGCTTTTTTTGCTCTTTCAACCACCTGATCCCGGTCCGGATCAAAGGCGCTGTCGTAAAGATGTACGTGCGTGTCGATCATATAATTGTTTTGTATTCGTTGTTTTCCATCGTTTCTATCAGTCCCTTCACCTGCAGGGTGGTAAGTGTGGCGGAAAGAACAGGAAAAGGGATCTGAAGGCATTCTGCAAGGGCATTGATGTCTCCTCCCTGATTTTTTATTTGTAGATAGACCTGCTTTTCATGTCCTTCAAGTGATGTGAACAGATCTTGTTGCTGTACTTTTGGCTGGTCAGATGTCGTTTCCCACAGCATGGTCCCGGCTATGTCTGCGGCAGAGGTGACCAGGGCCGCTTTGTTGTTTTTAATAAGGTTGTTACACCCTTGAGAACAAACATCATCCGGTCTGCCGGGAACAGCCAGAACATCCCTGGAATAATCACAGGCAAGATGTGCGGTAATTAAAGCGCCTCCGTCCTTTTTTGATTCAATAACCAGGGTGGCGTCAGACAATCCCGCAATGATCCGATTGCGTTGCAAAAAATTGTGCCGGTTGCCCGGTGTTTCAGATGGAAATTCGGATATCAAAGCCCCTTGCCGGGTAATATCCATTGCAATATTCTTGTGAGTGGCAGGGTATATCCGGTCAAGCCCGGCCGGCAAAACCGCTAAAGTAGTCAGGTTGTTTTCCATAGCTGCCAGGTGTGCAGTAATGTCAATTCCGAAAGCCAGCCCGCTGACGATGACCGGTTGTATGCCAAGATTCCTGAGGCCTGCAATCAAATTCCCGCATACGGCTTTTCCGTAGGGAGTTGCCGATCGGGTTCCCACTACCGAAAGGAAAGGGCCTTTATTCAAATCGGCAGATCCCGAGACGTACAGAATCAGCGGAGCGTCACAACATTCCCGCAGCCTAGCCGGGTACGGGTCGTCGTACAAAAAAACCATTTTGATCTTCCGCTTTCTGATCTCTTGCAATTCCCTTTGAGCCATATTGATAAGCTCCGGATTTTGCATGTTCTCCACAATACTTCTACGGAATCCCTTGTGTTGGACAAGTTCTGTAACAGGCTGTTTAAAAACCGCTTTGGCACTGCCGTAATAATCGTACAATCTTCTGGCTAATCCTCCTTCATACCTCATGCACAGATTTAATGCGCATCTGTATATATCCTCTTCATCACAGATCATTCCCAAATATAGAGGAAATGAATTATATTATCAACATGGCATCTCCGTATGCTCCAAAACGGTAGTTTTCTTTGACGGCCGTTTCGTAAGCATTCATCACGGTTTCATACCCGCCGAAAGCGGCTACGAACATGAGCATGGTAGATTGTGGAAGTTGAAAATTCGTGATCAATGCATCCGGAATATAAAAATCATAAGGGGGAAAAATGAATTTGTTTGTCCATCCTTCGAAAGCGGTGATTTCCCTTTTAGTCGTCACTGAAGTTTCTATGGCCCGTAAAACATCTATACCGGTGGCAAAAACACGTCTTCCTTCCGTTTTCGCTTTGTTTATCGTTTCTGCACTTTCGGCCGTAATCACTACAGGTTCAGAGTCCATTTTGTGTTTAGAAAGGTCTTCTACGTCCACTGCGCGGAAATGACCCATACCCATGTGCAAGGTGATCTCTGTGGTTCTTACGCTTTTGATCTCCATTCGTTTTAACAACTCCCTGCTGAAATGCAGCGCTCCGTCGGGCGCAGCGACAGCTCCTTCCACTTTTGCAAAAATGGATTGATAACGTTCTTCGTCAATAGGTTCCACATGCTTCCGGATCCATTTGGGAATGGGCATTTCTCCCAATCTGAACAAAGTAGTCTTAAAATTGTCGTATGTTCCGTCACAAAGAAAACGCAATGTTCTGCCACGGGATGTCGTGTTGTCAATTACCTCGGCAACAAGGGCGTCATTTTCCCCGAAATAAAGTTTGTTCCCTATGCGGATCTTACGTGCGGGATCCACCAGAACGTCCCATAATCGCTGGTCTTTGTTAAGCTCACGGAGAAGAAAAACTTCAATCTCGGCTCCCGTTTTTTCTTTGTTGCCATAGAGGCGGGCAGGAAACACTTTTGTGTTGTTGAAAATAACAACATCCTTTTCCTGCATGATGTTTATGATGTCTTTGAAGATAAGATGCTCAATTTCCCCTGTTTTTTTATGGAGTACCATCATACGTGATTCGTCACGGTTTTTTGCGGGATGGGCGGCAATAAGTTCCTGGGAAAGAGTGAAGTTAAATTGTGAAAGCTTCATGCGGTCGTAATAAAGTATAAACGACGTATTATACGTATCAGAAATAAAAAAGTTTCAATTAAGTGAAAATATTTTCAAATTCTTCTATAGTCAGTGCTTCATCTGCACGGAATGTTCCAGAAGCGGAGCGTCGTAATGAGACTAAGTGGGCCCCGCTGTTCATGGCATATCCAAGATCGCGCGCAAGGGACCGGATGTACGTTCCTTTACTGCACGCAATGCGTAATGTAAGCATGGGCGGATTAAAATCAATGATTTCCAAGGAATGGACAATGATCAGATTCTTTTTCATTTCAGGGGATTCCATACCCTGCCGGGCATATTCGTAAGCTCTCATGCCGTCTATAACTTTGGCGGAATATACAGGCGGTACCTGCAGCTGTTCTCCTGTAAAACCACTTAAGATCCCTTCCAGGTTTTTTCGTGTAATATGTTCCCACGGGTATGTGGCATCCTGTTCATGTTCCAGATCAAAAGACGGCGTTGTTGCTCCAAATTGAATACCGGCAATATATTCTTTATCCTGTGCCTGAAACGTATCGGAAACACGTGTCGCTTTACCGGCACAAATGATCAACAGCCCGGTTGCCAGAGGGTCCAGTGTTCCCGTATGACCTACTTTGATTTTTTTTATCCGGTAATAATGCTGCAACCTGAAACGGATTTTTCTCACCACGTCTGCTGATGTCCAGGTTATCGGTTTGTCAATGCAAAGGACCATTCCTTCCCCGGAAAGTATATCTGCTGCGGGAGGAGCGTCGTGTAATGTGAGTTTATTCAGTATCAGCATAAGTTCAGAGACGGAAAGGATCGGCCTGTTTGTCTTTTTCAGAGAGGATCATCTTTCCGGCAGGCAATGGCCAGGGAATGGAAAGGGCAGGAGAATCAATATGAAAAATGCCTTCGGAAGAGGGCGTGTAAGGAACATCCGTTTTGTATTGAACAACTGCCTTGGATGACAGAACACAAAAGCCATGGGCAAAACCCTTGGGAATAAATAGTTGTTTTTTGTTTTCCGCACTCAGGTTCAGGCAAAAAGCCTGTCCCAGGGTAGGGGAACCCTCACGGATATCTACGGCCACATCAAAAATTTCACCTTCTACAACACGAACATATTTGGATTGGGCATACGGGTCTTTCTGGTAATGAAGTCCCCTTGTAACCCCAAAACGGGACATGGATTCATTTTCCTGCACAAAATCTATGGGGCCTATGTGCTTGTTAAATAATTCCTTTAGAAAAGATTCCATGAAGTATCCCCTCTCATCCCGCAATATTCGGGGAGTTATGATCCAGATGCCTTTTATGGGAGCTTCCTGAAAAACCATTATTCCTGATTTGTGGTCCAAAGATACTGAGAAAATATTACAAACAGGGTAGTGAGTCCCATCAGGATTCCGAGGAACAGAAAAACGGCTTTCGTTTCCAGATGGTTAGTGATTAGCGCAAAAACGGCAGATGCAGCCAGGATAAAAATAAATGACATTTGATTGGAATAAGCCAGCATATGCCCAAGATTGCGTCCGGGCACTTTCCGGATGATTTCAGCGTCAAAGGGAACTTTGTATAACCCGCAAAGAAGTCCCGTTACGAAAAACAGCAAAGCAAACCAAATTCCGTTGACGGACCAAAAATAAGTTGACAGAAACAAAATAGTAATGCCGGTGCTGCAAAGAGGTACAAAAATCTTTTTGTTGTATTTCTTTGATATCATGCCCGAAATAAAACAGCCTGCTCCCGTACCTACGGCTGCCGCAGTTAAAACCAACCCGGTTTGAAAATCATTCATTCCAAGAGATCGGCGGCAATATACCAATAATGTCATCTGAATCATGGCAGCTATGAACCAGAAGACCGAGAGGGCAATAATAACACTATTCAGTCCCTTGTAGGTTCTTGCTTTGCAAATGCTTTTGACAAGATAGAGAAACGGACGCACCGTTTCCCTGTTTTCTTCCGGAGGAGTTTCTGCAGCCCTGAGGAACCAGGAACTTACAAATCCTCCGATGGCAATGGCCAAAAAAAGGATGGCAAGTCCCCAGGCCGGTACTGTCAGGGCAAAAAAGGAAGCCATCATGGTTCCCAGAATCATGCCCAGGAAAGAAACCATTTCCATATTGCCTGTGCCGTATGCAATATGTTCTTTTCCGCCGATATCCCTTATCAGGCCGTATTTGGAAGGTGAAAACAAACTGCTCTGTATACCCATAAATAATATGGAAAACATGACAAGCCATACATTGTGAAATAAAAAACCGGCAGAAGCAACTATCATGATCGGTATCTCGGCCGCTTTTGCAATCCTTACTACATGGATCTTTTTAAAAGTTATTGCCCATCTTCCGGCCATGGGAGAAAGAAAAACGTAAGGCAAAACCAGCGATCCTGCTGCCAGCGATACCAAGGTTTCTTCATACTCCATACCCACCCAGCCTACGGCAATGAAACAGGCTAGGGTTTTCAGGTAATTGTCATTGAGGACTCCCAAAAAATTGGTTGATAACAGGGGCCACCACCGGGGATGCCTGTTCATGTCAAAGTGTTTTTAGTGCAAACTCAAGACGAGCCAAAGTGTCTTCCTTTCCTATAACGGCCATGATATCAGCTATCCCCGGACCCTGGGGTTCTCCGACGACGCATAATCTCAAAGCATTCATTACCTGCCCGGTTTTTAATTGCGATTGTTCAATCCATTCATGCAATGTTTTATCGATGGATGGCACATCAAATGGAGTGCAGGCTTCTAAAACTTCTTTGGCACCGAGTACTATGCCGGGGGTTTCCTCTTTCCAGTGCTTTTTCTTTTGGGTCATATCGAATGATTGCGGAGGCACAAAAAAGTAATGAGAAAGATCCCAAAAATCTTTGACAAAAGTAGCGCGGCTTTTTATAAGGGATACTACCTTTTCCGCTTTAAGGGGAGTTGTTTTTATGCCTTTGCTTTGCAATACCGGAATAAAGTCCTGAACCAGTCTTGCATCGGAACGGCTCCGAAGGTATTGCTGATTAAACCATCTGGCTTTCTCCGGGTTGAAACGGGCTCCTGATTTTGCCACGCGTTCCAGGGAAAAGGACTGTATCAGGTCATCCATGGAAAAAAGTTCCTGTTCGGTTCCGGGGTTCCATCCCAGCAATGCCAACAGATTAACGAAGGCTTCCGGGTAATAACCGTCTTCCCGGTATCCCCTTGACCGGTCGCCTTCAGGGCTGTTCCATTCCAGGGGAAATACCGGAAATCCCAGTTTGTCTCCGTCCCTTTTACTCAGTTTTCCTTTCCCGTCAGGTTTCAATAACAAGGGCAGATGGGCGAATTGGGGTCTGTGGTCCTGCCAACCGAAAGCCTCATAAAGCAAATAATGCAAAGGCAGGGAAGGGAGCCATTCTTCTCCCCGGATCACATGGGATATCTCCATAAGGTGATCGTCCACTATATTGGCCAGGTGGTATGTAGGCAACCCGTCGTTTGCTTTCCACAAAACTTTATCATCCAGGGTGTCGCTTTCCACGCTTACTTCTCCCCGTATGAGATCGGTCATTTCTATGGTTTTGTTCACGGGGATTTTAAAGCGGATGACCCAATGGTTGTTTTCCATCAGGCGACGTCCGGTTTCTTGGGCAGACATATTCAAAGAATTAGCTGTCTTGTTTCTGAATACGTGATTGTATATAAAGGTATCCCCCCGGCTTTCTGCTTCTTTACGGTATGATTCCAATTCTTCCGGAGTATCGAATGCATAATATGCATCCCCTTGATCTATCAATTGTTGCGCATACTCACGATAGATGTGTTTCCGTTCGCTTTGCCTGTATGGAGCAAAAGGATGGCGTGAAGAAGCTTCAGATACCATGTTGCCGTCGGAAGCAACTCCTTCGTCAGGAATAATGCCACACCAGTTTAACGATTCGATGATGTATTTTTCTGCTCCGGGAACATAACGTTGTTTATCCGTGTCTTCAATTCTCAATACGAAAGTTCCTTTATGTTGCCTGGCGAACAGGTAATTAAAAAGTGCAGTGCGCACTCCCCCCATGTGAAGCGGTCCTGTTGGGCTGGGAGCAAAACGCACCCTGACTTTTTCTGTTTGCATATCAGTCTTGTGTTTGATGTATGTAAGAGTTATCTGTACTTAAACGTTGTTGTCCGTTCTTTTCTTCTATCTTATGTTTGGACGGGCCCGGCACATCGGCCGGAAATGACATTTTATAGCGAGCCTCTTTTCTTTTAAATGCAGGCACCTGTTCGAGTTCAGTTATGTTTTGGTTGTCGTCCAGGATCAGTACGGGTTTTTTATTGGGAACGGTTTGCTTTAAAAAGGGTTCCTTCCGTACATTGAAAACACTCCGGTTTTGTGTTATCCGGAATTCTCCGCCTTCCGTTTCCAAAGGGGCCTGTTCATAGTCATCAACAATATCCGTGCCGTCATTTTGGGCCGGTTCTCCGTCCAGATAAACGGATTCCGGAGTTTCTTTTTCTTTTCCCGCATCACTTCCGTAAACGGCTATGGGAGGCAGTGAATGAATGCTGAAACCCGTAGCGATCATCGTTACCCTGATTTCATCCTGCAAAGACGGATCGCAGATGATACCTCTTTTGAAATTGGATACACCTCCGGTATAATCTGCAATATAACCCATTATCTGTGACAATTCGGTCATGGACAATGCTTTCTCTTTCCCTGAAGTGATGTTTATGAGCACATTTCTGGCACGGGTCAGATCCGCATCGTCAAGAAGGGGAGAGGTGAAAGCCGATTCGACCGCTTTCACGGCCCTGTTTTCGCCGCTGCCGGATCCGGTGCCCATAAGGGCCATTCCGCTTTGCTTCATGACCATTTTCACATCGGCAAAATCCACATTCATGAATCCAGGCCGGGTGATGATCTCCGAAATACCCCTTACCGCGGTGTTTAATATGTCGTCGGTTCGTTGAAAGGCCTCAAAAATAGGAAGGTCTCCGTAAGCCTTGTATAGTTTCTCATTGTCAATAACCAGCATTGAATCTGTATATTGCTGCATTTCCTGTATGCCTTCCATGGCACGTTTCAGAAAATCTTTCCCTTCATCCCGGAAAGGCAAAGTTACAACAGCTACGGTAAGTAGGCCCATATCTCTTGCGATACGTGCCAGAACCGGAGCGGCTCCGGTTCCTGTTCCGCCACCCATACCGGCAGTTATAAATACCATTTCCGTGTTGCCCTCTAACAGAGTCCTAATGCGATCTTCACTTTCCAGAGCAGCCTGTTTGGCAATTTCCGGATTGCAGCCGGCCCCCCTGCCGCGCGTGATAACGCTTCCAAGTTGCAGCTTTTCCGGCACCGGACTCATATCCAGAGCCTGTGCATCTGTATTGCAGACTACAAAATCAACATCTGTCAGTCCGGCCCGGTACATGTGGCTAACGGCGTTACCGCCTCCGCCTCCTACACCGATCACTTTTATAATGGATTGGTTGTTTTCCCAGTTCAGAGGGATGAATTCTTCTTTTTCTTCCATATCATTTACGCTTCATTATCCACATTCTTAAAATAACGACTCAGAGAATTTATAAACAAATTCCCTTGTGTTACGTTTTCCTTGTTGTTGTCTTTTTTTACGTTTTTGGTTTTTCTGACCTTTTTTGTCTTGTCCGGGCCGTCGCTTTCTACGTTTTGAAATATTTCATCCAGGTTTTTGCTTTGCTCAGCGGAAAAATTGGCTTGTTTTTCAAACTCGCTGATCAACATACCAGCGGCACAAGAATAAGTTACCTGGTTCACTTCTTCACAGTCTTCCGTTATCAGTCCGTGGGGACGCGCTATACGGGCATCATACCCTGTTTTGTATTTTATAAACTGGGATAAATTGGAAAGCAAGGCACCGCCTCCGGTAAGAACAATCCCTGCAGGCAATTTATCTGCAAAACCGCTTTGATGGATTTCGTACATAACGGCATCCAGTATTTCATCCATCCTGGCCTCTATGACGTTGGCAAGATATTTAAAAGGAATTTCTCTTGATTCCCTTCCTCCTATCCCGGAAATGACAATAGCTTTGTTTTCCGGTGTCAGATCTGCATAACAGGAACCGTACTGAATTTTCATTTGTTCTGCCTGCCTGGAAGTCACTTCACATCCCTGACGGATGTCCTCGGTAATGACATTTCCTCCAAACGGTATGACGGCTGTGTGACGTACAATATTGTCCTGATAAACGAGCACATCGGTTGTTCCCCCGCCAATGTCTATCATGGCCACGCCCAATTCTTTTTCGTCTTCGTGCAATACTGCTTCAGCAGTGGCCAGTGGTTCCAGGATGAGTTTTGACAACTTCATGCCGGTGTTTTCTATACATCTTTTGGTGTGTTCGGCAGAAACGCTTTTTCCTATGAAGAGCTTATAATTTGCTTCAATACAACTTCCATACATACCTACCGGATCCGGCATATCCCTGTATTCATCCACATGATAAGATTGTGGTACTACATGAAGGACTTCTTCTCCGGGATCAACACGCGAGTGATACATATTGCGCCACATACGGTCGATCTCTTCCCGGGAGATTTCTTCCTTACAATTGGAGCGGTTGTTTGTGCTGCTTACGGATTTACAGCGAATATACTGTCCCGCTATGCCAACAGTTACTTCTTTTACGGGTTTCCCTGTCTTTGCTTCCAATTCTTCAAGAAGCGGTCTGAGCGTGTTCAGAACGCTCTGATTATTGACCACTTCACCGCGGAGTATCCCTTGTGACGGGGCTTCACAGGAAGCAATTACTTTATAGCCTTCAGTTGTTTTTGTACCTGTCAGGCAGACCACTTTTGTGGTCCCCAGATCAATAACAGAAATAGTTTTTTCCATGGGTCAGAGGTTTTTATATTTTTATATTTCTTTTCGTGTGCAAACAAGTTGATTTCCAAAACGGGCATCAACGGCAATGTATTTTTCCATTCCCAGGTGTGGTACCAGCACCCGGTAAAATTCCAGGAGTTTATCCATTTTGTATTCAAACTGTTCCAGAGAACCGATTTTCAAAATAGGATGTTTTTCCTCCGGAATGATTAGTATATCCCGTGAATTTGCCACGGAAACACTTTGTACTTTTTCTTTCCAGAAAATATGATCTGTAATGTAAGAAATCATGCGGCTCATCTGTTGCAGCCAGGTGTCGGCAGGTGCAACAGTGCCCCGGTATGTGGCGGGATAGTCAAAGGGGACATCCCCACTGACAACCATTACAGGCAATCGGTAAGGATTTACCATAGGAATAATGAATTGTTCGCGGGAAACAAAGAAAGATCCCTGGTGTGTTTCCACCCTGAACAATGGCATGTGCTGCACAATTTCCAACCGGAGTGTTCCGTTAATGGTCCGAACGGCATGGCATTGCCGGACAGATGCGAACGATTCCACTTCTTTTTCAAGCACGTGCATATTGATCTCGGCAAAATTTTCTCCCAACATCTTCAACGGATTGTTTTCCAGAAAATTGGCAATCTCATGGGCTTGTATAAGCGGATTTTCCAGGCTGTCTTTTACTACAACCACTACCTCCTGGCATCTCTCCTGGCTTCTTTCACGCACCAGACTCCCGGCAAAATAAAAATAGGCTCCCACAACTCCCGACAATGTCAGGTAGCCAAGAATATGCAGTATTTGCTTTCTTTTACTCATACATCCATCTCTTTCAGGCATTCCCTAATCGGTTGCACCAGCCGGTCAATATTTCCGGCTCCCAAGGTGACCAGGACACGCGGTTTATACTTTTTAATGCATTCTATAACTTTTGTGGCATCAAGTATTTCCTTTTCTTCCACATTCAGGTATTTTGCTATCGTTTCCGCTCCAACACCGGGAATCGGCAATTCTCTGGCGGGATAAACGGGCATCAGGATAACCCTGTCAAGCAAGTCCAGGCTTTGAGCAAATTCACGTGCAAAATCGCGGGTCCTGGAATACAAATGAGGCTGGAAAATCCCTGTGATCGTTTCCCGGGGAAACCATTCCCTGACCGATTGTACAGCGGCCTGTATTTCCCTTGGATGGTGAGCATAATCGTCAATATAACAATACCTTTTGGTGTGGTATTGCACATCCATTCTTCGGGCCACTCCGCGAAACGAAGACAATGCTTCTTTTATGGCTTTTGCAGACACACCGTTCAAATATGCCAATGCGGCAGCTCCCACAGCATTTTCCACATTGATTCGTCCGGGGATTCCCAGCTGACAGTCTTTCAGCAAGGTGTCCTGCAGTACCAGGTCAAACGAAAAGATGCCTCCTTCGCCAATGTGATGACGAGTGGCGTAAAAGTCACACGGTGTGTCGTAATGATAGGTGAAGCAGCTGATGGTCCGTGGCAATGACAAAGGCAGTTTCACTCCTTTTTTCAATACCAGGGAACCTCCGGGTACAATTTGCGCAGCGAACTGTGCAAAAGCTTCTTTGACCGCCCTGTGGGATCCGTAAATATCCAAGTGGTCCGCATCTGCCGAGGTAATCAGTGCTGTTTGCGGAAATAATTGCAAAAAAGACCGATCGTATTCGTCAGCTTCTGCAACAAGAAACGTATTGTCACTCAACAACAGGTTTGACCGGTAATTTTTGGATATACCCCCCAGGAAAGCCGTACATCCTGTTCCCGAAACCTGCATGATGTGAGCCAGAAGGGTAGATGTAGTCGTTTTTCCGTGTGTGCCGGCAACGGCCAGTGTTTTGTGGTCTTTTGCGATACGGCCCAGCGCCACTGATCTTTTGATGATATCAAACCCGTTTTCTCTTAACCAGAGCAATTCTTTATGGTCCGCAGGTACGGCAGGAGTATAGATAACCAGAGAATGGTCCGGGTCTTTCCGGAAGTCTTCCGGGATCAGATGCGGATCATCCGAATAATGCACGTCTATACCTTCACTTTCCAATTGGCCGGTTAGCGAAGATGCGGTAAGGTCATAGCCTGCCACAACAGCTCCGGCGTTTTTGTAATACCTGGCCAGGGCACTCATCCCTATTCCTCCGATACCCAGAAAATATACGTTCTTTATCATAATTCCAGGACCATTTGTGCAATTTGTGCGGCCGCGTGGGGCCGGCTCAGTTTTAATATGTTTTCAGACAGGACGGCTAACCGGCTATCATTAAAAACCAATTCCATAGCCTGATCCATAAGCAGATCGGGAGCCCGGCGGTCAGCTACCAGGTACCCGGCATCTTCTTTTACCAGGGCCATGGCATTGTGTGTTTGATGGTCTTCCGCCACATTGGGAGAAGGCACAAAAATGCAGGCTTTCCCGGCTGCACTCAATTCCGAGATGCTCCCGGCACCTGCCCGCGAAATAACCAGGTCTGCTGCGGCATAAGCCAAATCCATCCGTTGTATGAACTCCATGGGATAAACGGCCGTCTGCGGGTAATTGTTTTTAGCCTTCATTGCTTGCAAAATGCCGTTTTTTCCGCTCTGCCAAAGGATTTGAACCGGAAAATTTCCTGCACGCGGCAGGAAATTTTCCATACATCGGTTCAAAGTCCCTGCACCCAGGCTTCCGCCTATTACCAGGATGGTCTTTTTTTTCGGATCCAGCCCAAAATGGTTGCAGGCTGCCTGGTGCGATTCCCGGGTGGAGGGAAGAATATCGTTTCTGATGGGATTCCCTGTCAAAACGATCTTGGATGCCGGGAAAAATTTCTCCATTCCCGGATACGCCACACAAATACGAACGGCTTTCGGAGCTAATAATTTATTTGTTTTTCCTGCATAACTGTTTTGTTCCTGTATAATGTAAGGGACACCTTTTCTCCCGGCTGCCCACAACAGAGGACCACTGGCATAACCTCCAACGCCTACGGCTACCGTAGGTTTGTACTGGTCCAGAATCTTCCGGGCAGCGGCAATGCTATCCAGAAGACGGAACGGAAGCAATAAATTTTCCCGGATACTCTTGAGCGAAAGATCACGCCGGAGACCGGCTATTGGCAATCCCTTGATCGTGTAACCTGCGGCAGGAACCTTTTCCATTTCCATCCGGCCAAGAGCTCCCACAAATAATATATCTGCCCCGGGATCCTGCGTTTTGATGGCATTGGCAATGGAAACAGCGGGAAAAATATGACCGCCGGTACCTCCTCCGCTTATGATGATCTTATGATTGCTCTGTCTTTTCATCTCCTGTTACTGATTTCATTTCTTCTTCCGTAAGTTCAAGGGTATAGAGCCTTTCGTCCTGCAAGGCCCTGCTGACGGACAACATCATTCCAAAAGCAATACTGACAGCCAGCACTGAGGATCCCCCCGAACTTATCAGGGGGAGTGTTTGTCCCGTTACAGGAAGCACTCCGACATTGACAAGAATGTGGATCATAGCCTGGGTAACTATAAGTATTCCCAGTCCGCATACAAGCATGGCGGAAAAAACCTTTTTACAGTCTTTGGCTATCAGTATGACACTGTAAAGCAGCCAGAAATACAATCCAATGACAAAAACTCCTCCAATGAGGCCTGTTTCTTCCACGATGATGGAATAGATGTAATCACTGTTTGACAATGGCAAAACATGTCGCAAATTTCCGTTTCCCGGTATTTTGCCTCCAATACCCCCGGTGGCTATGGCTACTTTGGAGTACATCACCTGATCGCTTTCTTTTTCGGCTTCCTGCTCCCCGATGCCCAAAAAATCGGCTATACGTTTTTCTACCGTTTCCAGACGCGAAGAAGAAGCCAGCGTTGGCCCTTCATCTTTTTTCAAAGTCCTCTGAAGCACCATTCCTCCGTACAGCAAACCGACCAGCAAAACCACAATACCTGCCCCCTTGGCTATATATGAAAAACGGACCCGGGATATGAGCAACATGATAAAAACAGTAACGGTCAGCAGAACGCCGGTAGAGAACCCCTCCCAGATAATGGGAATGATAAAGGCCAGCAGCGGCAGAAAGAGTCGTAGGAGAAAGTCTTTAAATGCAACAATTTTATCTTCTTCCAACACTTTTGCAACGAACAGGATTAGCGCGATCTTGGCAAATTCAGAAGGCTGGAATCTGAAACCGAACATTGTTAACCAACGTGTTCCTTCGTTTCTGCTTTCACCCTTGAACAAGGTAATTACCAAGAGAATCAAAGCTCCTATATAAGCAAAATAGGCTAATTTCCGGTATCCGCCAAGTGGAAAGATATGACATAAATATATAACACCGAATCCAATTAGGATAAATCTCATTTGTTTGAGCATAATGGAAAACGTAGTGGTGTGTTGCATGACCGCTATCCTGCTGGAAGAAGAATACACGAAAATCAGCGAAAGCAATGAAAATATGATGATCAATGCCCATAGTGACGTATCCCCTCTTAACCGTATGTTTTTCTTCACGCTCATGATCCTGTTTACAATTTTCTTACTGCTTCCTTAAATTGATCGCCCCGGTCTTCGTAGTTGCGGAACAGATCAAAACTGGCACAGGCCGGTGAAAGCAATACAGTATCTCCCGGCCGGGACACGCGGTACGACTGCGCAACGGCATCTTCCATAGAGTGTGTGTCAATGATTTCCGAAACCTTCCCGGAAAAGGCATTTATGATTTTTTCGTTGTCTTTTCCAAGACATACAATGGTTTTCACTTTGTTTGAAACAAGATCTGCCAGTACGCTGTAATCGTTTCCTTTATCCTGACCGCCCACGATCCAGATTACCGGGGTCTGTAAACTGTCCAGCGCATACCACACAGAATTCACATTTGTGGCTTTTGAATCGTTTATATACAAAGTTCCTTTTACCCTGGCCACCTGCTCCATTCTGTGAGGAATACTTTTAAAAGAGGTCAGGCTTTCCCTGATCACCGGATTGCTGATATTCATGATCTTTGCCGAGAGGGCAGCAGCCATCGAATTGTAAACGTTGTGCTTTCCCTGAAGAGCCAGCTCGTTGATGAACATTTCAAACTCCTGTTCTCCGTAGATCACATGCATCTTGTCTTGGAGAGCGTAAGCACCTTCCGAAAGCGTAACTTTTTGGGAAATGGGTAACATTTTGGCTTTCAGAATAATGCGATTTAAATGTTCCATGGATATTTCATCGTCACGACAAAAAATAAAGCAATCGTCTTCATCCATATTCTGGGTAATCCTGAACTTGGCCTTTACATATTCCTTAAGATCGTAATGATACCTGTCCAGGTGGTCAGGGGTGATGTTCAGCAGGATTGCTATATCTGCTTTAAAATCGTACATGCCGTCCAATTGAAAACTACTCAGTTCCAATACGTATATATCGTAATTTTGTGTAGCTACCTGGTAGGCAAAACTTTGACCGACATTCCCGGCAAGTCCCACATTCAGTCCTGCATTTTTTAGCAGGTAATATATCAGAGAAGACGTCGTAGTTTTCCCGTTACTTCCGGTTATGCATATTTTACGGGCCCGGGTAAAACGTCCGGCGAATTCGATTTCCGATATAACCGGAATCCCGGCCTTGTTCAGGTCTTCAACCAAAGGTAAAGTGTCAGGTATACCGGGGCTTTTAACAACTTCACGGGCCTGCATGATCATGGGAGCGGAATGCATCCCTTCCTCATATTCAATTCCGTATTCACCCAGCAGCTCTTTTGCTGCGGGACGAATGACGCCGGAATCCGAAAGAAACACATCGTATCCCTGTTTCTTTGCCAGAACGGCAGCTCCCACGCCGCTTTCTCCTCCACCCAGTATTACCAGTCTGTTGTCCATATACTACTTTGTTACCTGATTTTTAAAGTTATAATTGTCAAAACCGCAAGCAGGATACTAATGATCCAAAACCGAACTACTACTTTAGGCTCGGCGATTGGTTTTTCCGGACCTTTGAGTAAAACGCGTCCGGTCACGTCTTTTTTGTCAAATATGTAATGATCGTGCAGCGGAGCACGTATAAAAACGCGTTCTCCCGCAACAGCCTCTCCCTTAGAATATTTTCCTTCAGCAATCAATTTTTTGGTAGCTTTTATACGTGTATGACGGTACCAAAGACGCTGAACTATTACGGACACGCTCTCGGCCAGGAATACACCGCAAAGAATGATCAACAGCAATTCCACACGTATCATAAGGGCAAATACAGCTACGATTCCTCCCAATGTAAGGCTTCCCACATCTCCCATAAATACCTGGGCAGGATATGCGTTGTACCACAGAAATCCAATAAGCGCACCAATGAGACCGGCCATAAAGACCACCATTTCCCCTGAGTTGGGAATAAACATGATGTTTAGATACCGCGCGTACACAATATGGCCCGATAAATAAGCCAGTATTCCCAATGTAATGCCCACGATAGCCACCGTTCCGGTGGCCAGCCCGTCACGTCCGTCGGTCAGATTGGTGCCGTTGGATACGGCTGATACAATAAAAATGGCCACCAGAATGTATACGATCCAGCCGGCCTTTTGGCGGCTTGCTCCCTTAAAGGGCGTTAACCATGAGTAATCGAATAAATTGTCTTTAAGAAAAGGAATGGTGGTTTTGGTACTCTTGATGTGGCGGATATATTGCAATTCTTCTGCCTGTTCTGTTTGTTCCACATGACCGGGTACATGGGCAATCTCCACAATTACGGCCTGGTCACTTATATACAGGGCCAAACCCACGATCAGCCCCAGTCCAACCTGCCCGTAAATTTTGAGTTTTCCTTTCATGCCGTCCTTGTCCTTGCGCTGCAATTTTCCAAGGAAACGGATCGCACGGGTTTCCTTTTTCCCTGATTTACTTCTGAGTTTTAGCGTATCGTCTAAAAAGCCGATAAAAGACAACCAAAGGGTAGAAATTATGAGCAACTGGACGTACAAATTTGTCAAATCACAAAGGAGTAAAACGGCTGCCAGCAGGGAGATGATAATAATCACACCTCCCATTGTAGGCGTTCCGGATTTTCCGTTTTCACCGGTTTTGGAAGCTGTATCGGTTACCTGGTTCTTTTTCAGTCTGGATATGATGTATTTTCCGGCGATAAGGGAAATGAGCAAAGCAATAATCACCGCAAAAATGGACCGGACAGAAATATAGCGGAACAGTCCCACCCCGGGAAAATCCACATGTTTTTTAAGAAATTCAAATAAATGGTATAACATATTATCCGGTCTTTAAAATTTCACGTAATATCTCTTTATCATCAAAATGTGTTTTTACGCCCTGAATATCCTGATAAGTCTCGTGCCCTTTTCCGGCCACCAGAATGACGGTTCCGGGCCGGGCTGTCCTTACTGCGGTTTTTATGGCCTGACGTCTGTCGGTAATGCGTAAATGACGGCTTTGTTGTTCCGGGCTCAATCCTGCCATCATCTGATCCAGGATGTCTTCAGGGTCTTCAAATCTGGGGTTGTCAGATGTGAATACACACATGTGGGAATACTGGTCCGCTATCTGTGCCATAACGGGTCTTTTTGTTTTGTCCCGGTTTCCTCCGCAACCTACCACACATACCAGTTCCTGTCCCGGTTTGAGCAGCTCTTTCAAAGTGAGCAGTACGTTTTTCAGTGCATCGGGAGTATGGGAATAATCCACTACTGCCGTTATGTTATTGCCTCCTCTTACGTATTCCATTCTGCCGCTGACTGTTTTCAAGGAACTGAGTATGCGAAGGGTGTCTTCTTTTGGTGCTTCCAATAGCCTGGAACAGGCATAAACGGCCAGTAAATTATACGCGTTGTGCATGCCAATAAGAGAACTCCAGACCTCAGTGCCATCAATGTTCAATTGCATTCCATCCACGCTGTTTTCCAATATGCGGGCATTATAGTCTGCCATTTTCTTACACGCATAAGTATATTTTGCGGCACGGCAATTCTGGATCATAACCTTCCCGTTTTTGTCATCGTCATTAACCAGGGCAAATGAATTTTCCGGCAACGTATCAAAGAAGCCTTTTTTTGCATCCCGGTAAGCAGCAAACGTTTTGTGATAATCCAGATGATCGTGTGTGAGGTTGGTAAAAATACCTCCGGCAAAACGGAGTCCCAGGATTCTGTCCTGAACAATGGCATGGGAACTGACTTCCATAAAACAATAGGTACAGCCGCTACGCCACATTTTGTCCAACAGATCGTTAATGGTTAAGGCATCGGGTGTAGTGTGGGAGGTAGGTATTTCACGATTTTCTATATAATTTGCTATTGTTGATATCAGTCCGCATTTATACCCCAGTTCCCCAAACAGGTGGTGGAGCAAAGTGGCTGTAGTGGTTTTTCCGTTGGTACCCGTAATGCCTATAAGTTTCAATTTTGAAGAAGGGTGATCAAAATAAATGTCTGCCAGCTGTCCCAGGGCCCGCTGAGTGTCCGGAACTTCAATGAACGTTGTGACAGAGACAAATTCCTGTAAAAAGCCTTTTTCAAGCGGATATCCCTTGCGGAACACCACGGCGGCAGCACCGGATTGTACTGCCTGCCGGATGAAAAGGTGTCCGTCTGTTTGTGTGCCCGAAATGGCTACAAACAGGCAACTCCCGGTAACATGACGTGAATCCGCACAAATGCCGGATATGTCACGGTCAGGCGAACCTGTGACATGTTTGTTTTCCAGTATTTGAATCAGTTTAGAGAGTTGCATTGTGCTTATCAGGTTGTCAGGTTTTTTCCGGAGCTCCCAGTGGCTGACTCCAGAAAGGATTGGTTATATAAATGTGATCGGCTATTTTTTTAAATACGGGAGCAGCCCATGATGCCCCGTAAAAATTGCTTCGTGTAGGGCCGGAATACAGAATGACAATCATACTGTATTTGGGAGCCTGTGAAGGGAAAAACCCCACAAATGAAGCCTGGTGTTTCCGATAACCGTCGTGTACATAGGCTCCGTCGTAGGCAATTTGTGCCGTACCCGTTTTTCCCGAAATGCTGTAACGCGGGTCATTGATCCCGGCTGCCGTACCGTTTTCCACAACGCCCCTGAGGGCTTTATGTACGGCCTTGAGTGTTGAAGGGGAACAAAGCGTTCCGCTTAGCGGTGTATGGGAAAATTCTTCTATTGTCCGGCCATGTTGCATAAAAGATTCAATGAAATAGGGGGTGACCATTTTTCCGTTATTGGCAATGGCATTGTAAAACGTCAGAACATGCAGGGGTGTGAGTTGCATTTCATACCCCATGGCGATCATCGGCAGGGACAATCCGGACCAACCCGGTTCTCCCGGAAAAGGAATACTGGCGCGGCCTTCACCAATCAGCTCGATATTCAGTTTTTCATTGAGCTTCATGTTATACAGCCGGTTGATATACTGTTTTTCCTTGTCCCCGTATTTTTCAACGGCCAATTTGGCAAAAGCCACATTGGACGATTTTTCAAAAGCCTGTTGAACGGTAATCGTTCCGTAAGAACGACCGGCTTCTGTAAAAGTCTTTCCGTAATAACGCCAACCGTTTTTCCCGGTTTCCACACTATCGCTTAATCTGACATACCCGTCCTCCAGCAATGCGATCAGGGTGGCCAGCTTGAACGTGGACCCGGGATTGGTTGACTGACTGATGGCGTAATTGAAAGTTTCGTCATATGAGCCGTCTTTCATGCGTTTCATATTTACTATGGCGCGAACAGCCCCGGTTTCCACTTCCATGACCACTGTTGTGGCGCCTTCAAAAGTGTCATCCAATGAAAGCTGTTCCCGTAAAGCATTTTCTGCAGCTTCCTGGATGTTGATATCCAGCGTGCTGATAACGTCAAGTCCGTCTTTCGGGTCGACTTCGGGGCGGCTGGAAAGGGGAACCCATTTATCGTCTCCGGACCGACGGCGAACCCTTTGTTGACCCGGGTACCCTTTCAGATAGGAATTATAAGCATATTCAATACCTACTCCGGAACGCTCGTCGTCACTAATATATCCTATGGTTCTGTATGCAAGCCTGCCGTAAGGGTATATGCGTTTTTCCTTTTCTTTTGCGATCAGTCCTCCCAGGTACTGGCCTTTATCGAACACGGGAAATTCCCTGATTTTCTGAAGCTCATCGTGAGATACCAGGCGATTGCCTATGGGGAGATTCCGGTATCCCGGTTTTTTTTGCAACCGGGCCTGTAATATTTCCTGTTCATAGGCGGCCGCGGATTTGTCCCCGAAAAAACGAGATAATGCCAGGGCAAGGTCGTCCAGGCTGCTGTTCAGCAGCATGTCATCCGGTACCTGACAATCCATCCGTATTTCATAAAAGGGAACCGTACTGGCAAGAACGCGTCCGTCATATCCCAGGATGCTCCCCCGGTAGGCAGGAATTTCTATGGTTCTGTAGACAATGGCATCCAGCTGGTCCCGGTAATCGGAGAAAAACTGCAAGCGTACGATCTGTCCGATAGCCAGCAATGCGGTCAGCAGATAGCAAACATAGACGATCAACATTTTACCGTACGTATTCATCGTTCGCTTTTTATCCATGCAGGTGGGTTTTTCGGAGCTTCAAGGGAAGATCCTTTCAACCTGAGTTGTTTTTCAATTTCCTGCTGCCGGCTCTGTTGCATCAGATCGGCAGCTTTACGGGTATATTCGGCGTGGAGCAGCTGAAGCTCTTTTTCCAGCCTGTAATTCTCCAGCAGGGTTTTTTCAATAGCGTTATTCATGCTGATATAGAGAATCAGCAGAAAGAAGATGTATAAAATGAAATTCAAATGGTTGGAAACCAGACCTCTTAACAGGGCCCGTCCTCCGAACAAAGTTGCTATGATCTGTTCGCTTTTACGCATGGATCTTTTCCTCCGTTCTTTCTGCAGCACGAAGTTTTGCACTTCTGGCTCGCGTATTTTGTTGAATTTCTTCTTCCCGGGGAAGGACCGGTTTCTTGTTGACGGGACGTAAAAGCCCGTTGGCGGATGCATCCCGGATAAAGTGTTTAACCATTCTGTCTTCCAGGGAATGGTAAGTAATAACAACCAGTCTGCCCCCGGGGTTTAACAGGGGAATACTCTGGTTAAGCAATCCTTCCAGCGCCCGGATCTCCTCGTTTACTTCCATGCGAAGGGCCTGGTAGATTTTGGCCAGGAATTTGTGTTCCGCGTTCCGGGGTATGAATCTCTCCAGGGCGCGGGCCAGGTCTCCGGTGGTTTGCAAAGGTTCCGGGCTGCGCGCTTCCACAATGGCACCTGCTAACGCTCCGGCGTTTTTAAACTCGGCAAATCTGAAAAAAAGCGAAGCAAGGTCTTTACGGGAGTATTGGTTCAGAATTTCAGCGGCTGTTTTTCCGCTTTCACGGTTCATTCTCATGTCCAGCGGAGCTTCAAAACGAAAGGAAAAGCCCCGGTCTGCCGTATCAAATTGATGCCAGGAAACACCCAGATCGGCCAGAATGCCGTCTACACCGGTAACACCCCTGTATTTGCAAACATTATGTATAAATCTGAAATTGGAACGTATCCATGATATTCTTTCATCTTCCGGTACGTTTTGTTCTGAATCCGGATCCTGGTCAAAGGCCAGTAGCCGGCCCTTTTGTCCGAGCTGTTCCAAAATGGCACGGGAATGACCACCGCCTCCAAAGGTGGCATCCAGGTAAATGCCTGAGGACTTTATGTTCAGAGATTCGATACTTTCTCTCAAAAGAACCGGTGTATGATACAAACCCATAGGAGCCAATATTAGGAAAGGTGCTTTTCTGCAAGCGATACATAGTCGTCTTCACTGATCAGGCTTGAGTGATAGGATTCTTTGGGCCATAATTCTATTTTAAAATCGGCTCCGGCAAAGATCACTTCTTTGTTAACGCCTATCATGTTAAGCAAATGTTTGGGAATCAATATCCTTCCTGTTTTTTCATCGGGTTCTACAACGGCCCGGTTACTCATATAAGCACGCCACAAAACGGCATGTTCCCGGTTGAAAGAGGGATTGAGGCGGGCTTTTACGGCTTCGGACTGTTTTTCCCACTCGTCGTAAGAATACATTTCCAGGCAAGGGCTGAACAGATCTTTCTTCACAACAAAGCGAAGCGGAACATTGGTATCTGCCAGTGCTTTCAGACCGGAAGGAAATACCAGGCGACCTTTATCGTCCAGTTTCGCATTGTATTCTCCAATAAATTTTGCCACGTTTATGCCATATATCTTAAATGCAAAAGTAAAAAAACTTTTCCACTATTTTCCATTTTGTTACAAAATTTTCCACAATGCCTGATTTTTTTTAGTTTTGTATGTGAAGAAATTTTCCAGTATGAAGAAAAAGTGGTATATATTACTGATAATCAGCATTTTATTTATTGGATGTAACAGAGAAAAAACGCAGGAGGAAGTTCTTGCCCCGCCGTGTCCGGCAGAAGAAACCGACGGACAGATTGAACAATTTTGCCGTTTGTTCAACCTGCCTTCTCTGGGCTATGAAACGGAAAATGATGTGGTAAGAAGAAATGAAAATTTTGCCGATATCTTGCAGCGAAGGGGAATTGATTATGCCGTAATATTTGCCGTTTCACGCGATTTCAGGGATGTTTTTGACATGAGAAAATTAAGGGCGGGAAATGCCTACACACTGCTGTATGAACCGGATTCCGCGCAACCTTCCTATATGATCTACAAAGAGGATTTCAGAACGCATGTTTGTTTCTCTTTAACCGACAGCCTGTGGGTTTCCCGCTGTGAATTTCCACTGGTAACGGAAGAAAAATTTGTGGATGTGACCATAACGACTTCTTTGTGGCAAAATCTTGAAGAGTCCGGCTACAATCCGCTGGTAGCTAATGGTTTGTCCGAGGTTTATGCATGGACGGTAGATTTTTTCGGCCTTCGCAAAGGAGATACTTTCCGGGCTTATTACCAAGCATATATGCTTAACGGGGAAGAAGTGGAAGCAGGACCTGTACTGGCAGCTTCGTTTATTCGCTCCGGAGAAGAACAATTGGCTTTCCGTTATGTCCAGGACAGTGTTCCTGGCTACTGGGACCAAAACGGAGTAAATCTGCAACGCACTTTTTTAAAGGCTCCTTTAAGGTATTCCAGAGTGAGTTCTGGATTCAGCTATGCGAGGAGGCATCCCATAACCCGGGTGGTCCGGCCGCATACAGGCGTTGATTATGCCGCACCTACGGGAACACCTGTCATGAGCATAGGGGAAGGAGTAGTTACCGAAAGAAAATATACACGCGGGGGCGGCAATACGGTAAAAATAAAGCACAACAGTGTATATACTACCGCTTACCTTCATTTATCCCGTTATGCAAAAGGGCTTTCCGTAGGTAAACGTGTAGCTCAGGGAGAAGTTATCGGTTATGTGGGAAGTACCGGGATGTCAACAGGACCGCATCTGGATTTCCGTGTATGGAGGAACGGGAAACCCATAAATCCGTTAAAAATGGAGTCTCCTCCGGCAGACCCTGTTCATCAGGAAAATATGAAAGGGTTTATGGAACATATTGCACCATACCGAAGAAGCTTGAATCCCGGTTTTTATAAAGACTTAGCTTTAAAAATTGTGGATTTTGCGGGAATCAGTTTTGATTGAGATCTTTTTCCCGGTTAACGGGAATGATTTTTCGCAATTCAAAATTTTGTCCCAGGTATTTGTGCCTGACTTCCGGATTGGCCGCCAGTTCATCTGCAGTTCCGCTTTCCAAAATGCTTCCTTCGTACAACAGGTAAGCCCTGTCCGTGATAGCCAGTGTCTCGTGTACATTGTGATCGGTGATGATCACCCCGATGTCTTTGGTCTTGAGCTGGGCTACAATTTGCTGAATATCTTCCACGGCAATCGGGTCAACTCCGGCAAACGGTTCATCCAACAAAATAAATTTGGGGTCAAGCGCCAGAGCCCGGGCAATTTCACAACGGCGGCGTTCTCCCCCGGAAAGCTGGATGCCATAACTTTTTCTAACCGTTTGCAAGCCAAATTCTTCAATAAGTTTTTCCATCCGTTCTTTCCGTTCTGCTTTTGTAAAGGCGGATAATTCCATAACAGACATGATGTTGTCTTCCACACTCAGCTTCCTGAATACGGAAGCCTCCTGGGCCAGATACCCGATTCCTTTTTGCGCCCGCTGGTACATGGGATAGGAAGTTACTTCTTCGTCATCCAGAAATATCTTACCGTTGTTGGGCTTGATCAAACCGGTTATCATGTAAAAACTGGTGGTCTTCCCGGCTCCGTTTGGTCCCAAAAGACCAACGATTTCACCCTGGTCCACATAGATGGAAACATTCTTCACCACGGTTCTCAAACCGTATCTTTTAACCAGGTTCTGACAATGTAAACGCATAATAAGCAATGATTAACTGATATCCAGATTCAGATCGTCCCTCAAAGCAGCTACCTGAGGGTGTTTTTCGGCCATGAACCTTGCTTTTTCTTCGGGCATGTAACAAGTTCCGTCAGGGGTATTTTCCAGAGATTCCTCCACCACCAATGAAGCCTTCACATTTTTGTTTTTTAATGATTTACGCAGGTATTGGTCAATAGTGACACCAAAACGTTCCTCAATCCAGTTCTTCTGCAGTTCGTTGATTACTTTGAACTGGACAATATGGCCTTCAACCACTGTTGGCGAACAACGGGAAAGGGTAGCCGACAAATGAGGTCTGCTTTCAAAAAGTGCATACAGACCGGGCAGTATCTTTTGCAAATCTTCGGGTTGTATCCCATTTTCATGCTCTGAGGGAACGTCCTTTTCAGATTCTTGTTCTTTTGGAGTTTCCCGGTTCTTCCCGTTTTGGCGCATCAGGTTTTTAATGGAAACCGTGCCGGTTTTGGCAGACATTTTTGCCGAGTTGTCCTCCGGGGCCGAGTCCTGCGTTTTTGAGGGTTCCTGCGTTTTTGAAGGTTCCTGCGTTTTTGAGGGTTCTTCGGCAATGGGAAGTTCTGCGGGCTTAGGATTTTTTACGGCAGCAGGGCGTTCCGACTCACGGAATTCGGGTTTCTGTTCGGCCGGAGGGCTTTTCTGTTCTGTCGGAGGGCTTTTCTGTTCGGTCGTGTTTGCCGGATTTTCCAACTGGCTCAATCGTACCAGGGCCATTTCTATGTGAAGCCGTGGTTGGTTGCTTTGTTTGTAACCCGCCTCTGCCTGCGTACTGATACTTAATGCCTTAAAAAGAAACGGAAGGGAACACTCCCGGGCCTGTTCCCTGAATTTCAAGGCAGTCTCTTCTCCGTATTCCAGTAAAGGGAGACTTTCTGGCTGTTTGCACACCAGCAGGTCCCTGAAATGGGAACTTAAACCGCCAATAAAATGCAAGGCATTGAACCCTCGGGACAGGATTTCGTCAAACAGGAGAAGCATTTTCTCAAAACTGCCGTCAAGAGCCATTTGTGTCAGGCGGAAATAATATTCCCTGTCCAATACATTCAAATTGGAAATAACCTGTTTGTATGTCACTTCTTTACCGCTCACGGCAATACACTGATCCAGCAATGTAAGGGCATCCCTCATGGCTCCGTCTGCCTTTTGGGCAATAACGCCAAGCGAATCCCGACCGATAGTTACCCCTTCTTTTTTGGCCACCTCTTCCAGGTGAAGTGTCATTGCCTTAACGGAGATGCGGTTGAAGTCAAAGACTTGGCATCTGGAAAGAATGGTGGGGAGGACCTTGTGTTTTTCGGTCGTAGCCAGAATGAATAAGGCATAGGAAGGTGGTTCTTCCAGTGTTTTGAGAAAAGCGTTGAAAGCTGACTGGGAGAGCATGTGTACTTCATCAATAATGTATACACTGTATTTTCCCACTTGTGGCGGAATCCGAACCTTGTCAATCAATTCCCTGATATCGTCCACGGAATTATTGGAAGCGGCATCCAGTTCATGAATGGAATAAGAACGGCCTTCGGCAAATGACTTACAGGATTCACATTCTCCGCATGCTTCCATGTTTTCTGTCGGATGCAGACAATTGATCGTTTTGGCAAAGATACGGGCACAAGTAGTTTTGCCAACTCCCCTGGGACCGCAAAACAAATACGCATGAGCCAGTTGCTTTCTGGCAATGGCATTTTTCAGGGTGGTTACGATATTGTCCTGATCAACAACGTCATTAAATTGTTGAGGACGGTATTTTCTTGCTGATACCACAAATTGATCCATAAGATGCAAAGATAAGAAATAATCCCTATTTTTGCGGCCTCCGGTGACTATGACAAAAACTATGAAATCCATCTTTCTTACTACACTTTCATCCGGTATGAAATGTGCCGTAATGACAACTGCATCTCCCGTCAGTTATTGCGCTTTAACTACCTTGGCAGGCACCCGGTTTGAACCATCGGGATATGCAGGATTGGCCCATTATTGCGAACATATGCTCTTCAAAGGCACAGTCAGAAGGAAAGGCTACCATATAAACAACCGACTGGAAAGACTGGGCGGGGAGATCAATGCCTTTACAACAAAAGAAGAACTGGTGCTTCATGCCACTGTTTTGCGGGAAGATCTGAATAAAGCACTGGAACTGATCTCAGACATGGTTCTGCACTCTGTTTTTCCGCCATCGGAGATGGTCAAGGAAAGAGAAGTGATTCTGGATGAGATACGTTCTTATAAAGATTCGCCCATGGATCTGATTTACGACCGGTTTGAAGAAAAATTGTTCACCGGAACACCCATGTCCAGGCCTATTCTTGGAATTCCCAGGGAGCTGAAAAAGATCAGCTCCACTCACCTGAAAGATTTTCTCAAGGAACGGTTCCGTCCCGAACAAATGTCACTTAGTATTGTCGGCAATGTTTCCCCCCGCCGGGCTTTGGCCATGGCGGAAAAGTATTACGGAAAAGAAGTATTTCAAATCTCCGGAAGCGGAACTGCCACCGGAAGCGCAATTGCCGCAGGAAGCGCAATTGCCGACGAAACGGGGACTGCAACGGGAACGGGATTTGCCGCAGGAAGCGTTGCTGAAGCCGGAACCGAAAGGATTTCCCTGGCTGCTCCCTCCTGCGTGTTCGACAATACCGAGAAAAGGGGTACTTATCAAACCCATTGCCTGACAGGGTCTGTGGCTTACGGGCTACATGACAAATACCGGATACCACTGGTTTTATTAATGAACCTGATGGGGGGACCGGCTTCCAATGCCCGCCTGAATATGATCCTGAGGGAAAAATACGGGTTGGTTTATACAGTGGAAGCTTCTTATTCTCCATACATGGATACCGGATTTGCAGGTATTTATTTTGGAACGGATGGACCCAATCTGGACCGTTGCAGGGAACTGACTGAAAAAGTAATCCGGGAATATGCAACCGTAACCATGACATCACTGCAGGTGGAACGGGCAAAAAAACAGCTTGTTGGGCAGATGTCCATAACCGAAGACAACCACGAAGTACAATGCCTGTCCATGGGAAAAAGCCTGCTGGCATTCGGAAATGTCATATCTCATGAGCAAATGATATCCATGATCGCGTCGGTTACACCTCAACAGGTTCTCCATGTTGCCAACGAAATATGGGATGCATCCAGAAGGTGTACCCTGGTATATTATTAATGATCATGGATCTTCTAAGAACATATCTGAATGAAAATTGCGCCAAAAAAGATCCGGTTTTGGATTGGCTGGAGCGGGAAACGCATTACCGGTGCGTACATCCCAGGATGCTGGGAGGAGAACCCTTGGGATCTTTGCTTACCATGCTTGTAAAAATGATTCGCCCGCAAAATATTCTGGAGATCGGAACTTTCACCGGTTATTCTGCCATATCTATGGCAAGGGGCTTGTCTGAGGGAGGAAGGATAGATACCATAGAAATTTTTGATGAGCATAATGATTTGATTATAGAGGCATTCCGTCGCAGCGGGATGGAAGAAAGAATAACGCTGCATACGGCTGACGCTCTGGAAGAAATTCCGAAAATGCACAGGCAGGGATACGTTTGTCAAATGGCATTTATTGACGGCAACAAAAGGGAATATTGCGATTACTACCGGTTGGTTAAACAGGTTCTGGAACCCGGTGGATACATTGTTGCTGACAACGTTTTGTGGGATGGCAAAGTAGCCGATCCGACATGCAAAGACCCGCAGACAGAAGGGTTGCGGGCTTATAACAAGCTGGTGTTTGAGGATCAGGAAGTTTCATCTGTACTGCTTCCCCTGGGAGACGGTTTGTCTATTTGCCGGAAGGATGGACTTGCAAGTGATAATCCCACTCGTTGAAATAAAGATTTCCTCCCCTCCATTCTACTTCCCCGCGTTGAAAATCTACAGTTTCCGATCGAAAATGGATCTTGGCCGGGAAAAATGCCCCTCCGATATCCGTATTTACCGCCATGCGGTAAGCATCTATGCCTCGGGAATAAAACAATTCTACAGGTTCCGGTTGCAAGCCGAAGGACTGATCTACCGGGATCCATCCGATCCCTTCCAGATAAGCCTCGGCCCAATCATGAAGGTTAACCGCTCCGGGATGCAGCATCCATCCGCTTTCCCACCTTGCGGGAATGCCAAGACTTCTGCACATGGAAATAAAAAGCAAGCTTACCTGGCCGCAATCCCCGTGTCCGTTTTCCAAAACATAAAGAGGGATGCTCTCAATGGTAGAATATTCACGGGCGCCGGCCCATGGATAGTTTCGGCTTATGTAGGAAAATATTTTTTGAAGCTGCAGATAAGGGTTGGACTCATTGCCGATAATCTGTTTAGCCAGTTCAGCCACCTTGCCGTCCGTGACAATGTGCGGCGGAACGGCTTTTGTGTATTCTTTGTAGTCCGTGCTTGACGTATTGTAGGGAAGCACATCCTGCAACGGATCAAAATGATTGTATTGTGCGTATGCCGTATAAGAAAAAGAATAACTGAAAACCGCGGGACTGTCTTTGACCGCCTTTTTTTCCATATAAATGGATTTGTGTACGTATCGGTCCGGAGAAATGATGTATTCCGGTTCAGAAACTTCAGTAAGCCGGAAGTCCTTTTGGCGAGGGATATCGGTTCTGGGCAGAGGCATCCAAGCCCTTATGGTTTCGCCTTCAGGGATGGTGTTTGCCGGAACGGTCAGGGTATAAGTGATTGAATACGTGACGGGTTCTGCTTTGTCCGTGCCTTTTGTTTTTGTAAGGGCCACCACTCGGGGAAGGTGTTCCTGCAAGAGCGGAGCTTTGGGATCCTCCTCGGGTCCGTTAATCTCCAGAAATTTTTCACGGCAAGTACTGTCAATGCGGAACAAATTCCGGAAAGCCCTCGAAAAATAGCGTTTTTCCCCGTTGATGTTCATTGATTCCAGTGCTCCTGATGCTTCCCATTTTTTCATTTGCTCAGATGTGACATCGGGGAAGAACTGTCGAATATAAGCCAGAGCTTCTTCTTCCGTTTTATTGAAATCCAGGGCGATACGGCGCATGCGTTCCATTTCCCATTCCTCGGCCATTGCGGATTGCACGACATCGGCCTGTCGCTCCATAATTCCGGCAGCTACCTGTCCGGGTGTGGGAGTTTTTCCCGCGTTGTTGCACGAAAAGATAATCATTAAGGCCGCAGCGGCCATTAGCCGTGTTTTCATAAAAAGGTTATTTTACCCGTTCCGCATAAGCACGGGTGCGTGTGTCCACTTTAATACGTTCCCCCTGGTTAATGAACAGGGGAACCATGATCTCGGCCCCGGTTTCAAGTGTGGCAGCCTTAAGGGCATTGGTAGAAGCCGTATCTCCTTTAACTGCGGGTTCGGTATAGGTGATTTCCATTTCCACAAAAGGAGGCAATTCACAGGTCAAAACCCGCTCTTCGTCGGCCAGGAACATCATTTCCACGTATTGCCCCTCTTTCATCAGATCGGGATTTTCAATCAAGTCCGGTTGCAGGGATATTTGTTCAAAAGTCTCGGCATGCATAAAATTAAATCCCATATCGTCTTTATAAAGGAATTGATAAGGACGTCTTTCCACGCGGATGGTTTCCACTTTTTCTCCTGCACTGAATGTGTTTTCCAATACACGCCCGTTTTCCAGGTTGCGCAGTTTTGTCTTTACAAATGCGGCTCCCTTGCCTGGTTTAACGTGTTGGAACCAAATAATTGAACAGGGTTTTCCGTTGAAAGAAATATACAATCCGTTTTTAAAATCTGCTGTAGTTGCCATATAAATATAAATATGTATGAAAAATGATAATAAGTGCAAATTTACTCGATTTTTTTATATTTGTTTATGATTACTGTTAAAGAGATCA
>ERZ795053.1359-NODE-1359-length-30995-cov-18.647253_pt1 | contig 30995 bp, 23 predicted proteins | sample MGYA00375137_ERZ795053 | MGnify/ENA primary metagenome ERZ795053 (study PRJEB30182, sample SAMN05720284) | activated sludge metagenome | isolation source: Anaerobic digester | place: Hong Kong | collected 2014-12-17 ...
TACAGCATCACACTTTCTCCATTTATCTGCGACGGCGACATCTACACTTTGCCCGATGGCAGTACGACAACTTCGTCCGGGATTTTCTCATTCACGTTTGTTTCAGCAGCAGGCTGCGATAGTATCGTAACGGTAGATCTAACCGTCAACACAGTTTCATCGACCACTGAAGACGTCAGCATCTGCGACGGCGGCTCCTACACATTACCGGATGGCACCATCGCCACGACCGATGGCACTTATATTTCTACTTTGACATCTGCATTCGGTTGTGATAGCATCATCACCACCAATATCATTGTGACAGATATGTATCTTATCTCCCTGTCGCCTGTCATATGTGAGGGTGATCTGTATGTCTTGCCCGATGGCTCTGTAACCGATTTGGCCGGTAGCTGGTCTTTTACATTCACCTCTGTTGTTGGTTGCGATAGTATGGTTGTGGTTGATCTGGAAGTAAATCCGGTTTATGAGAATATTCTGCCAGTAAGTTTGTGTGAAGGCGAGAGTATTGTATTGCCTGATGGTACACTGGTTGATGATCCGGTAAGCGGAATTTATACCTATACTTTTATATCAGCAGCAGGCTGCGACAGTATAGTAGGTGTTGATCTTGTTGTAGATCCAGTAGATAGTGTGGTGCTTTCTCCGGCTATTTGCAGCGGAGAATCTTACACCCTGCCGGATGGCAGCACGACCTCTTCCGAAGGTGATTATTTTTATGTGTTTACGGCAGATTCGGGCTGTGACAGCTTGGTAACAGTAAACCTCGTGGTAGTTGAAAGCTGGGATATGCTGATAGATACCACTATCTGTTCCGGCGACAGTCTCCTGTTGCCAGATGCTACCTGGGCCTCCACAGACGGCACCTATGTATTTGATCTGATGTCGAGCGGTGGATGTGATTCAGTTGTTACCATCAACCTGTTGCTGGAGATGCTTCCAGAACTTAGCATTTCAACCGTTGATGATGCCTTCTGCCTGGATGCAGGCATACAGGAAATTGCAGTTTCACCGGCAGGTGGTGTCCTTTCTGGAACAGGAATAGCGGGTGGATTTTTTGATCCTGAGCTTGCAGGTTCAGGAGGTCCGTTCTGGATCACATACAGTTATTCAACTGCAACCGGTTGTCTGTCTTCTGATAGCATAAGTGTCTGGGTCAACGACCTGCCTGTTGTATCATTTGATGCTCCGCCTTTTATATGTCTGGAGGCTGATCCTCTGTTGTTATCTGGTGATCCCGCAGGTGGTAGCTTTTATGGTGACGGCATGGCAGATGGCTACTTTGTACCTTCTTTGTCTGATACCAATGTAGCTGCCATTTACTACACCTATACAGATGCAGCGGGTTGCACGGGAACCTGGACTGAAAGCATTTCCATTCTGACGAATGTTGTTGACGCAGGTCCTGATCAGGTCATTGAACAAGGAGATTCCACCATGTTGCTGGCATCCGGAACGGGGTCACTCAGCTGGAGCCCTAATGGCTCGCTTAGCTGTGTTGATTGCAGTCATCCTGTGGCCAGTCCGCAAACAACTACTACCTACACGCTTACATCAACAGATCCAAATGGCTGTATTGCTGTTGATCAGGTAACGGTGACTGTCATTCCATCAGAAGAGTACACGGTATTTGTACCCAATACCTTTACACCTAATGGCGACGGAGCTAATGATCTTTTCCTGTTATATGGATATAACCTGGATCTGGTATTGTCTTTCAGGATCTATGACCGCTGGGGTCAGATCGTTTATCTGGATGAACAATTCGATCCATATGATAATCAGCGGGGCTGGGATGGAAGCTTCCAGGGGCAACCCGTCAATGCAGGGGTATATGCCTGGGTAGCAGAAGTACGCACCAAAGCCGGAAAGCAGGTGATCCAGTATGGGAATGTTACCCTGCTTCGGTAGTATTTATTTTATTGATATTTGATGATGTTGTTGCTGAAACGATGATCATCTTCCTGAATGATCAGCAGATAATTTCCTGCCGGCAAGCCCGAAAGAGAAAGTTGTGTTGTTTGTCCGGTAACTGACCAGCTGCGCACGTTCCTGCCGTTTGCATCCATCAGTATCAACTGTTTTAGTCCGGCAGCACTTCCGGTTTCCAGGGTGATATGGTCTGCAGCAGGATTGGGATAAAGATTCCAGTTTGCAGGCCAGTTGTCGGCAACACTTTGACAGACCTCTACGGTAACAGTAAAACTCTGGGTGCTGGTACAGCCAACAGCGTTGGTTCCTGTTACTGACAAGGAGACATTTTCTGTCGGACTGATGCTCATACTACTGCAGTCTGTGCAAGGAACAGCCGTTTCCGGAAACCAGTTGTAATACAGAGCGCCATCAGCAAAAATGTCCAGGCTCTCACCCAGGCAGATGGTTGTGTCATTCAAAGTGACCACCTCCGGGTTGGCGTAAATGATCACACTAACAGTATCAGTTCCCGTACAGGTACCATTGCTTGCCGTCACCACGTAGTCTGTTGTAGTACTTACAAAAACGATCGGGTCTGCAATATTGACATTACTTACTCCGGTACCAGGACTCCAGGTATAGGTATCGCCTCCGCTGGCAAAGAACTGTATCTGATTTGCTCCGCAAAGAGTCGTATCAGGTCCGGCCACTACAGTAAGTCCGGGTTCCACCTCCACGCTCACGGATACCGTATCAAAACAGGCAGTGCCATTACCTACAATGACCGTATAGGTGACAGAAGCATCGGGGAAGCAAGTAGGTTCTGCAATGTCTGTTGCCGATAAATAGTCAGGCGGGCTCCAGCTGAAAGTGGTGCCACCACCGGCGGTCAGTTCAACGATATTGCCCGCACAAATGGTCGTATCATTGCTGATGGTTGCCATCAGCGGTACATAGGGTATATCAGCTTCCAGCAGAGGCCAGTCAGCAATGGTCTGACCGGTTGCACCATCGGTCGCACCGTTTGTTTCATTGAAGCAGGGGCTGCTTGCAGTGGTAGTGATACCGGCAGCACCTCCACCATAGTCTGTCAGAAAACCTGCCGGCAGAGAGGCACCAGTATGGCGCACCAATCCACCGCCACCACCACCGCCCGGACCGGTACAGGCGTTTCCGGTAATATTGCTTCCGTTTCCTCCTTTCAGTTCTACCAGCACGTCACTGCTCAGCGTACTGACATCCAGCAAAAGGCTTCCGCCTGCACCTCCACCACCGCCGCCATCGCCGTTGGCTGATGCCGGAGAACCACCGTTGGAGCGGATGGAGAATCCATTACCATCCAGTGAGTTGACCTGCAGAAAAATGATACCACCACCATGACCACCTGCTTTCGCAAATCCGTTGTTGCCATGTCCGGCACCGCCACCTCCACCCAGCCAGATCCTGTTCTCTGCGTTGGAATGATCAGGAAGTACTCCGGGTCTGCCTGTGCCGGGGCCGGGACAGGAGAACAGATCCACATCACGTTCACCTCCCTCACCCCCTTCACCTCCTAAAGTACCTCCACCTCCACCGGCATTGTGATCGTTTCCGCCACCTCCTCCGTTGGCCAGTTTACCCCGACCGGCACGACGAGCATCTGAAACGGAAGTAAAACCTTCACCTTTGATGGCTCCGTTGCCACTGGTTGTGGTGGTATAGTAACCGTTCCAGGAAAAACCAAAGGGGCAGCTGTCAGGAAAGTTGGTGAACTCTCCGCCCCTGTATCCCTTTTCACTGACGTCCATATCTGCTTCCAGGGTCAGTGTGCCGTTTACAATCAGAGCCAGTATGCCTCCTGTTTCACCGTCCCAGGCAGGACAGGTCAGAACAGAATCGACCAGTACATCATCATACACAGGAACCCTGACAACCTGCACCCGGAAGCTGAAATCATACGTGTTCTCAGTGAGATATGCCAGTTGCAGATGATCATCTCCCACATCAGCCAATTCATTGAGTTCATATTTTCCGGCGGTTCCCCAGTTCAGGATAGTGCCAAATGATGAAGTATTGGAAGAATCAATAACAGCACCTTTCATCTGAACAATAAGGACCTTGTCGCCCGGCGAAAAAGCAGCAGCATCAGTAACCTCCAGTTTATTATCACATCCTATACCAGTGGCTATCGTGTAGTCATTGATTACCCCATGAATGGCAGTTTGTGCCATACTGAAAATGGGCATGAACAAGACAAAGATCAGGATATAGCGGCGCATGGGTATGATTTGCCACCGAAGTTACTGACGTTTGTTGGAGAAAAACACAACACCGGCGGGTAAAATGTACCGCAGATCTGCAGCCTTTCTCCGGGTAAGTATTGCAAATTATGTAAGTTAGCAGTACATCAAATTGTGCCATCAACCACATGAATCAATCTAACAGATCTGTTCCCGGCTGGTATTGGATACTGGCCGTCTTGTTCCTCCTATGGAATCTGATGGGTGTAAGCCAGTTCTTCGCCATTACCTTCATTTCTGATGAGTCACTGGCCAGGCTTTCAGTGGAAGAACGGGCTTTATATGAGAGCTATCCGGGCTGGGTCACGGTGGTCTTTGCGCTTGCGGTCTTTGGAGGTAGCATTGGGTCTATTGGTTTGTTACTTCGAAAAAGGTGGGCACGTCTGGCCTTCATCATTTCGCTGATCGGAATAGTCCCTCAAATGATCCAGAATGTCTTCATGACCGATGCCAGAGAGGTATATGGACCGGGGTCAGTGGTCATGCCCGTGATGATCCTCGTGCTGGGTATCTTTCTTGTTTGGTATGCCGGTATGTGCATCAGAAAGGGTTGGTTGAGATAAATTCGTTTCAGCACCCATCAGGTCATGCGATTTGGTGATATATCTATTCTGAAATATATCATCAGAGATGATCAGGATATTTCGCCGGCTCAGAATGCAACAACATCTGCGAAACGTTGAAAAGGCTATGGAAGTATTCTGCCGAATGCTCGAAAGGGAGTGCAGATAACGGTACAAGATGTTTTACTGATCTTCCGGTATTCAGTGGGCCATTGTAACCTGGCTGAAATATCCTGCGTATATCCTGATATGTCTTTTGGCTCCATAGCAGAAATGATCGCCACACTGAAAAGGAATGCCCGTCCCAAAAGAGAAGGGTATAAACCGGATCAGAAAAAGCACCTGTTCAGAAGGGAGGCAGATCCGGCAAAGCTGGAAGAAGCCAGGCAGGAAAGGGAAAGTCATCGAAGAAATGCCGGTCGTTTGCGGATCATCATTTTTCTGTTTCTCATCATATCCGTTCTGGCATTGTATCTGTTCAGTTCACGTGTATTTGTTTGAACCGGCACGGAGTATCACTCTTGTATGCTGATAGGGAAGCAGGTATTTATCAGCCATCTATCCCCGGTTCCATACCTTTGCACAAAACCTCCATATGTACGGTTCTATCCAACAACGCCTGCAACATGAACTGCAGGAGATCAAAGACAGCGGACTCTATAAAAATGAACGCATCATAGCTTCCCCGCAGGGAGCCGATATCACGCTGGCTGACGGCAGTCAGGTCATCAATTTCTGTGCGAACAATTATCTCGGACTCAGTGCACACCCGAAGGTGATAGAGGCTGCTAAAAAAGCGATAGATACCCATGGCTATGGCATGAGCTCTGTACGTTTCATTTGTGGAACGCAGGATATTCATAAGGAGCTGGAAGAGAAGATCGCCACGTTCTTAGGAACGGAAGATACCATTCTCTATGCCGCGGCATTCGATGCCAACGGTGGGGTTTTCGAACCGCTGTTCAATGAAGAAGATGCCATCATCAGCGATGCCCTTAACCATGCATCCATCATTGACGGTGTGCGTTTGTGTAAGGCACAGCGATTCCGCTATGAACACAACAATATGGATGATCTGGAAGCCAAACTGAAAGAAGCTTCGGGTGCCCGCACCAGAATCATAGTAACAGATGGTGCATTCAGTATGGACGGAACCATCGCCCGCCTGGATCTGATCTGTGATCTGGCAGAAAAATATGATGCACTGGTCATGATAGATGAATGCCATGCATCAGGCTTCCTCGGAAAGACCGGTCGCGGAACACATGAACACAGGGGCGTTATGGGTCGTATTGATATCATCACCGGCACCCTTGGTAAAGCGTTGGGCGGCGCTTCCGGCGGATTCACTTCCGGTCGCAAGGAGATCATTGACATGCTGCGTCAGCGCTCCCGTCCGTACCTGTTCAGCAATACCCTTGCGCCCAGTATCACCGGTGCTTCCATCGCCGTGCTGGACCTGCTGAGCGAGACCACCGAGCTGCGTGATAAACTGGAGTCGAACACGAAGTACTTCCGCGAGAAAATGACGGCTGCCGGATTTGATATCAAGCCCGGAGAACACCCTATTGTTCCTATCATGTTGTATGACGCTGTACTTAGTCAGCAGATGGCAGAAAAACTGCTGGCCGAAGGCATCTATGTGATAGGCTTTTACTATCCGGTTGTTCCTAAAGGACAGGCTCGTATCCGGGTGCAGCTCAGTGCCGCACACGACAGGCATCACCTGGATAAAGCCATTGAAGCCTTCATCAAGGTGGGTAAGGAGTTGGGTGTGGTCAGCTGACCGAAAGGTTCATTCTGAAACTAATGGGTATCGGTTTAAAGATCCAATCCAGGAGATTATGCGCTTATACGTTACCGGTCTTTTGTTTTCTGTGTTGTTGTGCACCGGGCAATTGTTTGCACAGCAAACCAGAGCGGCACTGTTTCTGGGAAACTCCTATACCTACGTGAATGATCTGCCCAAGATGATAGCTGATGTAGCGCTGACCACCGGAGATACCCTGATCTATGACAGCAATACACCCGGCGGATATACGCTGCAGCAACACAGTACGAACGCAACCACGCTGGCAATGATCAGTACCGGTGCCTGGGATTTTGTCGTGTTGCAGGAACAGAGTCAGCTTCCCAGCTTCCCGATCGAGCAGGTAGAAGTGGAAGTGTTTCCTTATGCAGCATTACTGGACAGTCTGATCAGCCAGGCAAACCCTTGCACCGAGACCGTTTTTTATATGACCTGGGGAAGAAAGAACGGCGATGCTATGAACTGTCCGTTCTGGCCGCCGGTATGCACCTATACAGGTATGGATGACCTGTTGCGGGAACGGTATGAGATCATGGCCGCCGATAACCAGGCCCTTGTTTCACCGGCAGGTGCTGTATGGCGGTACATTCGCGAGACCGATCCAACCATCGAATTGTACTCAGCAGATGAAAGCCACCCTTCTGTGGCCGGCACCTTTGCCACTGCCTGTGCATTCTATTCGGTGATGTTCAGGAAAGACCCCGTGCTTACTTCTTATGATGCCGGGCTGGATCCGGTTTTGGCCAGTACCATCAGAGCTGCAGCTTCTGCGGTGGTATTTGACAGTCTTGATCACTGGCATGTAGGTGAATACGACCCCGTTGCAGCATTCAGTGTCTGGCCGGGACCAGAGGGTCATATAGAAACAGAAAACCTGTCTGAACAGGCAGATACCTGGCAATGGAGCATGGGTGATGGCACGGTGTACACAGATGCAGAACCTGCTCATACATATGCAGAAAGTGGCAGCTATATGGTTCAGCTGATAGCTTCCAGGGGTGATTGCCCAGGCGATACGTCAGAGCAAACCATTCTTGTAACAGTATCAGAGCCGAACGTTGTGACCAACATGATTCCGGGACTTTCCTGGGTGTTGTCAGGAAATGTGCTGACCCTGACCACCTCCACGGAGGCGATCAGATACAGGATGCTGGACAGCAGCGGAAAGGTGCTGACAAGCGGTACCATTCCTGCTGCCGGTCATTTGAACCTTCCGCTCGATGAATTTGCTGCCGGTTTCTGCTTGCTGCAGCTCAGATCTGGAAGGGGTCAGCAGATCATACCGGTTCCGGTACATTAAGTGATCCGGCAGAGTTATCCACCATTGAACATACCAGTAGCTCCTGAATCTTTGTAGTTTAGTTGCTATAGCAATTATGGCAGGAAAAAAGAAGACCGATCCGGCTGCCCTGTTACTGTTGATGGACCAGGCGGTCAGGCATGCCAAGCAACAACTGGTAGCCGCCTTGCAGAGATCCGGATTGGAATTGACGGCAGATCAGTGGACCTTGCTGCGCATAGTAGTAGAATCTGATGGCATAGCCCAGCATGTATTGGCAGACCAGTCGGGCAAAGACAGACCAACAGTTACCCGCATGCTCAGACTGATGGCTGACCGCGGCTGGGTGGTACAGGAACCTGCACCCGGCGACAGGCGTTCTTTTCTGATCCTGCCAACCAAAGCAGGCCAGCAGGTTTGGAAAGCAGGCCAGGCAGTGGTCAAGGAACAACTCAGGCAAACCTTTCCAAAATCTACAGGTACCCTGCAGAAAAGTACACGCAAATTATGCAGAGAGCTGCTTAAGAAATGAGCCGAAATGGGCACTTATTAGACCAATAATGTCCAATATTGCGTGGCGACCCAAGCATTCTCTTTTTTTCATCCGGAATACCAAATCCATTAAACCATAATGGAATACTGCAGTCCAATGACCATGCAAAAACTCCTGACAGCCTTTACAGTATTTTTAGTTGCTATAACAATTAAAGCCCAGACAGAGGGCGATCAGTTATTTGCCACAGACCAGGTGGTCACCATTGAACTGACCTTTACACAGGAGGGATTCTGGGACAGCCTGGTGGCCAATTATGAAACCGCATCCTACATGCTGGCTGATCTGGACATCACAGACCAAACCGGTACGTATTCATTTCCCCAGATAGGGGTACGTCTGAAAGGCAACTCCAGCTATGGTCATCCGGGTAACAAGAAAAGTTTTAAGATAGACTTCAACGAATATGTGAGTGGCCAGAATTACGACGGACTCAAAAAACTCAACTTTTCCAACAATTTCAAAGACCCGACATTTCTGCGGGAGAAGATCTATTCTGACCTGTGTCTTTCCAATGACCTGCCTGCTCCCCGCACTTCCTATGCTGATGTGTATATGAATGGCACCCACTGGGGGTTTTATACGGTCATCGAACAGATAGATGATCAGTTCCTGGACTGGAACATGGAAGATGACGGTGGGAATATGTTCAAAGCCGGCGATGCATTTGACGGTCCCGGTGGCGAAGCTGACCTGGTGTACTATGGAGCTGATCAGTCTTCCTATACAGAACGGTATGAGATCGAAAACAATGAAGACCTCAACGACTGGACAGACCTGATAGCTTTCATTGATTTTATTAATAACACCACCGATGCAGAGTTTGAAACAGGTATCGATGACCGGCTTGAAACCGATCAGTATCTGCGCAGTATGGCCATGGATAACCTCTTTTCCAATCTGGATGCCTACATCAACTCAGCCCGCAATTATTATATCTACCATCATGAAGGAACCGGCAGGTGGAACTGGATCAAATGGGATTGCAACGAAGCTTTTGGTTCCTACCAGGGCGGCCCAATGGGGGGTGGATTATCCATGACCGAACTGGACTTGCATTATGTGAACAATTCCCGGCCTTTGCTGGAGCGGATAATGGAAATTGACGGCATGCAGGCCCGCTTTGATGATGCATTGTGCTACTGGATCAACGGTGATTTTTCGTCTGCAAAGATCCAGGAAGAAATAGACCGCTATTATGAACTGATCAAACCCTATGTGTATGCAGATGAAAACAAAATGTACACCGATATACAGTTTGAAAATAATATATATGAAGATATAACTACAGGTGGCGGACCGGGAGGTGGTACCATTTTTGGGCTGATGTCTTTTATGGAAGCCAGGCTCGACTTTGTTGAAGGAGCGTTGGACTGTACTGCTGTGGTGGCGATCGATGAGTCATCGGCACACGACGCTTTTTTCTGTCGGCCTAATCCTGCTGGTCAGGTGGTATGGGTCCAAACCCTAGAACCGGAACGCATCACGGTATTTGATCTGAAGGGTCAGCAGGTATTACAGGCAGCCAGCGGTTGGGTAGATATCTCTGCGCTTCCCGAGGGGCTCTATATATTGCGCTCGGATTCGGGAAACACTACACGTCTGTCAGTGGTCAGGTAGTAAAAGAAGGCAGGTACGCCAGACGGATTTAAACCGGTTACAACACCCCTTCCCATATCCCAGCCTGAAGGCAGGCACATGTTAACTTTTCACTTTCTACTTTTAACCCCATGACCCTGCAACAGGCACAGCAACTGGTTGATGAATGGATCAACACCACCGGTGTCAGGTATTTCAATGAACTGACCAATATGGCCATGCTGACCGAAGAGGTGGGCGAAGTGGCTCGTATCATTGCCCGGCGTTACGGAGAGCAAAGTGAAAAAGACAGCGACCGCGAAAAAGTGCTGGCAGATGAGCTGGCCGATGTCCTGTTTGTGCTGATCTGCCTGGCTAATCAGACAGGGGTAGATCTGGAAGAAGCACTGCGGCGGAATCTTGAAAAAAAGTCATCCAGAGACGCAGAACGTCACAAAAACAACGAAAAATTGCAGTAGATAGCGGATCAATGGCCGGTCAATAGTGTAGCAGGCAAAGAACAGTCCACATTTTTCCTGTAACAACTCCCGGTACCTGCAACCCTTTTGGCAAGACTTGCTTCTATATTTGTTGAACTTCGGCTCAGTGTCTGCCGGGGTGAACATTTGATCATGAAACTCTGGCGAATCACCCTACTGTTGTTTTGTCTGCTTGCCATGCCGCAGGTGAAGGCACAATTGGTGAATGCTTATGCAAAGGTCACCTCTGTTTCTGGTGGGGGTACCGTACTTAACCTGGGTACCATGGAAGAAACGTACGACACTTTTGAAGACGGTGAGTTTGTGATCATCATGCAAATGCAGGGTGCAACCATTACCGGTGGAACAGGTGCCGGTTTTGGAACGATCACAGATATTGAATCTGCGGGTTTGTTTGAGATCGGTACTATTCTGACCCATACAGCGTCTTCCATCACTCTTACAGCGCCGCTTTCCAATACCTATGAACCAATTGCCGGAAGTGTACAGGTTGTGTCTTATCCAACTATGGGCGGTGGCGGCAATTATACCACTACATCAAATCTGAGGGCCAGGAAATGGTCTGGTGAAATTGGCGGAGTGATTGCCTTCAATGTATCAGGTAATCTCTATCTGGCGCATGAGATATCTGCAGATTCCATGGGTTTTGACTGGGGTGCCAAAGCCGGTACATCCGCTTCAACCGAATGCTGGTATTCTACTTATTATGTGAAGGAAGATGGAAACATCCATGCCGCTTACAAGGGTGGTGGATTGCAAAATCCGTTGACCACCCAAATGTGTGGCAGAGCACCTATTGCCAATGGCGGTGGTGGTGGAGTTGGTCACAACGGTGGTGGCGGTGGCGGAGGTAATTTTACCGGTGGCGGAGATGGTGATCCCGGAACCTGCAGCGCACTTTTTGGCGGAGCAGGTGCCGGAGGGCATGCTCTGAACTCCTGGATCCCGGCCGATACGATCTATCGGATCTTTTTAGGCGGCGGCGGTGGTGGTGGCCATGAGAATAACGGCAAAGGATCTCATGGAGGCTACGGAGGCGGAATCATCATTATTGAGGCCGACAGTATTTTTGCTGATTGTGCCGGTTCTGTAAAGATCTCTGCCAATGCCAGTGAAGCACCCTCGAAGAAGAATGACGGACAAGGTGGTGGTGGTGCCGGAGGTTCTATCATCTTATATACAGAATACATCGGGGCAACTGCCGGTTGTCCGCTGTCTGTTTCGGCAGACGGAGGTGATGGCGGAGATGTCAATCATGACGATGATCACGGCGGCGGCGGAGGTGGCGGCCAGGGTTTTATCTATGTGGAAGCCGAAGAAATGGATCTGATGCCGATGGACTATCTGACCTTTTCAACAGCAAACGGTGAAGGAGGACTTAACTGTTATACCTGCGGAGCGGCCGATGATGGAGAAGGGGTTGACGATTCCGGAATATTCTTTGGCGAAGCCCCTTTACTTCCTGTTGGTTTTGTTTATGTGAACGCTCAATTGCTGTCAGAACAGCTGGTAAGCTTGTCATGGACCAGTGGTGATGAGTTTAGTTGTGAAAGATATGATATCTACAGATCCTATGACGGCAACCAGTGGCAGGTGATCGGATCGGTACCTTGTGTTGGCTACGGAGCCGGATCTTCTGATTATGTCTTTGTAGATGATCAGCCATTAAAGTTTTATAACTATTATATCATAAAACAGTATAATAGTACAGGCAGAAGCCGCAATTCCAACATGGTTTCGGTATTCCTGGATGCAGCAACAAACGGGCAGTTGAACCTATATCCAAATCCGTCTGACGGACAAATGGTACAGTTGCATTCTATTCATGAGCTATCAGGGGGGAAATTGCTTATCACTGATTTGCAGGGTCGTCATGTATCTGCAGAAGCAGAAATGACCGGCCCTTATGATCTGGTCATTACCACAACAGGTCTGTTGCCCGGCATTTATCTGATAACCCTGCAAACTGCCAGGGGGCTGATCAGCAATGCCCGAATGATCATTGAATAGTCCCTAACTTCGCCGGCAAACAAACGCTTTGTCAGGACGTCTTCAACCGCTCAGACAAATAGAATTCAGGCGCTTTCTCGCTATGCGGTCGGCACTCACCATCGCCTACCAGATCCAGGCGGTGGTTTGCGGTTGGGAAATCTATCGTTTGACCGGTGATCCGCTATCACTGGGTCTTATCGGTCTGGCAGAAGCCATCCCTTCTATTTCCATTGCCCTGTATGCAGGTCATCTGGCAGATAAAAGCAACAAACGCAACCTGTTGTTGTGGACCGTAGCAGCTTTTTTTCTTTGTTCCGGCGGACTGGCACTGGTTACCTCACCGGAGCTTCAGGCGGCGCATTCCACTGCCTTCACAGTAAATGCCATGTATGCACTGATCTTTCTTTCAGGGTTTGCCAGAGGTTTCTATTCACCAACCGGATTTTCATTCATCCCACAACTGATACCGAAAGAACAACTGAGTCAGGCAACCACACTGAACAGCACCATCTGGCAATTCTCAGCCATCATCGGGCCTGCATTGGGTGGATTTTTATATGCAGGTTTTGGCATGACGGGTGCCATGACCACCGTATTGGTCTTCAGTGTACTGTCTTTTGTCAGCGTAGCCCGCATCAGCTCCAAACCAGTTGTACAGGCTGGTAATAAAGAACCGGTAGCCGATCGTTTGCGGGAAGGTCTGCGTTTTGTTTTCGGCCATAAGGTCATCCTGAATGCCCTGGCACTTGACATGTTCTCTGTGCTGTTTGGCGGTGCGGTGGCATTACTTCCCGTTTTTGCCGAAGACATCCTGCAGGTTGGTCCGCAGGGCCTTGGGGTGTTGCGAGCAGCTCCATCGGTTGGTGCGGTTCTGACCATGAGCTGGCTCTCGTTGCGCAAGGTACCGGGGAAAGCCGGTACAACTTTGTTATGGGCTGTTACAGGCTTTGGAGTGACCATCCTGTTGTTTGGTATCAGCACCAGTTTTTACCTGTCGTTATTCCTGCTGTTTCTCAACGGAGCTTTTGACAGTGTGAGTGTGATCATCCGGGCCAATATCATACAACTCGAAACGCCTGATGAGATGCGTGGCAGGGTCTCTGCTGTCAACAGTATGTTCATCGGTTCCAGCAATGAGATCGGTTCTTTTGAGAGCGGACTGACCGCCCGCTGGTTCGGAGCGGTGGGCAGTGTGTTGTTCGGCGGAAGTATGACCCTCCTGATTGTGGGTTACACTGCACTGAAGGCAAAGACTCTGAAAGAGTACTCTTATTGACCGATGCAACGGTTTTTTTTAAGTTTGCGTCTAATCCATATTCCCGACCAGACTTTCCCCCCAACATACACTACCTGAACACCCGCTTCCCCGCAGGCAACAGGTAAGCCTTGTGCAGCACCCACATCAACATGTGACACACACCTGAACACATGTAAAAAATCAAGTATGAGAAAAAGAACCCTATTCTTTTTCCTGTGCAGCACACACCTGTTCTTTCCTGCCTTGCTCCGGGCTCAAATGGATTGCTCTGCGCATCCTGATGATATGATGATGCATGATGAGCATTGTGCCGTATTTGCACTGGTGCCGGAAGATGGCGCATCTCATGTTTCTGTTAGCAATGGCAGTTGGTTTGCGCCTGCTACCTGGAACACCGGAACGGTTCCCGGAGCAGATGCAACTGTTCTGATAGACTCCGGCACAGTGGTGACCTATGACGGCAGCAGCAACACTGAGATCTTCACCATTCGGGTAAATGGTACCCTGCAGTTTGCCACAGGCATAAATACCCTGCTGGTGGTCAATACACTGGTGGTTGATCCGGCCGGGATCTTTACCATTGGTACAGCTGCCAGCCCGGTCAATGCGGCAGTCACGGCACAGATCATCTTTCCCGATCAGGGTGCCATCAATACCATGTGGGATCCCTACCAGTTCAGCAAAGGGCTGGTTTCACATGGATCCACCACCATGTACGGGGCAGCAAAAAAATCGACGATCAGTCTGACCGGATCACTGGCGCAGGGAGTGAATACCCTCCACCTGACAGAGTCTCCGCTGGGCTGGCAACCCGGAGATCGGCTTATTTTACCCGGAGTGCATACCAATGGTGGCGGCAGTATGGAAGATAACAGCAGATATGAAGATGAAGTGCTGATCATCTCGTCCATTTCCGGAACCAACGTGCAGTTTGAGCGGGAGGCAGATGGAAGTCATTCTCTGTTATACAGCCATGACCCACCGCCCGGCTTCGGACTTCAACCGGTGGTAGGCAACCTGACACGCAACATTCGTATTGAAGCAGAGAATGCCGGGGCTTTGCCCGTGCAGCAAAGAGGTCATCTGATGCTCATGCACAACCCGGCACAACACATGAATTATGTGTACATGTATGGGTTGGGCAGAAGTGATAAATCTCTGTTGGTGGATGATCCGGTGGTTGACAGCATGGGCATGCTAATCAGCGGCGGATCAAACCCAAGAGGCCGTTACGCCTGTCATGTTCATCAGGCAGGAAGACATGATCATGCCGGTGAGCCGCTTACCATCACAGGTTGTGTGGTAGAAGGAACACCCGGATGGGGATTCGTACATCACAGCAGCCATGCAGATCTGACAGATAATATCGTTTTCGGATTCAAGGGTGCGGGTTTTGTGGCGGAAGCAGGCGATGAGCTGGGTTCTATGGTTCACAACCTGTCTGTCAAAGGTTATGGACTGCAGGATGGTGATTACACTGATCTGCTGGACCGGCTGAACGCCTTTGATCTGGGTCTGGAAGGTGATGGTTTCTGGATGATGGGCAGCAACCTTTCTTTGATCGACAATATAGCAACCTCCTGTTCAGGCGCAGGTTTCAATTATTTCAGCGATGATGATGACATCACACCGAATCGCCGCTTGAAAATACCAAAAGCTGCCTTGCCCAACCCTTCCATTACAGGTGCACTGGATAGTATCTATGCCGGTGTGACTCCGGTTCGTGCCAATGTGGGTTCGCAGGCATATAACGTAAATCAGGGCATGAACTTCTGGACCCACCTGTACAACAACGACAATGTGGGTGATTTTTCACGGATGGAATACGACGGCCTTACCCATAATGCAACCAGCACAGTACAGAATTTCCATATATGGAATATTCGCGACAAAGGAATTGCCATCAACTATTCCTCACAACTGCGTTTCTTAGATGGCATTCTGCTGGGTGATATGGAGCATCTCTATACCAACCCTGACGGCTCACTCGTGTCAGAAAATGCCGGTTCTGCATTTGTCAGCAATGGGGTAACCGGAGAAGTACAGATATCGGGTTGTACCATCGCCGGATGGCAAAAAGCCCTGATAGCACTGCGTACAGATAATCTGGTGAATGGAGATGACCTGGAGTACAATTACAAGACCTCTCTCATCTCCGGTAATACCTTGTTCAACAATGTGGTAAGCCTGGTGCCGGAGACCGGACAGGATGCTTATTACGTTCCTGGTGTGGAACGTTTCCCAGCCTATCTTCAGCTTACAGAAGACAATGTCTTCGAAACAATTGCTTCAGATCTTCCGCCGCTGGCTGATTTCAGCTATACCTCTGCAGGTGGCCTCGCTATCAGCTTTGATGCGGGCATGTCAGCTGATCCCGATCCAAAGGTTAGCAATGCCGGAAACGGGATCGCAGCTTACAGATGGCAGTTTGGAGATGGAGAAACCGGGTATGGAAAAGACCCTTTGCATACGTTTAGTTCGGCGGGCACCTATACTGTTACCCTGACGGTGACAGACTGCCTGGGCCAAACTACAGATAAAACAAAAAACATATCAGTAAACACAGAATATTACAGTAATCAGATCAGGTTCAGTAACATGGAGATGGATAGTCTGCACGACTGGAAGCTGGTAACCAGTCTTGATCGGTTCACTTCCGGCAGCTGGGGAACCGGAAAAGACTGGACCCTTATGGACGGAAAAGCGGTCATTCATAAAAGCCTCAACGACCGCTATCTGGTACAGGTAAACAGAAATGATCATCTGTTACAAGGTGTGGTGCCATTTTCCATTCAATTGCGGAACATCGGAGATGGCGCATCATCCAATTCATTGCGGGTGGAAATTACCGGCGTGAACGGCGAACTGTCTGATGATGATCCTGTTCATCCGGATCATATTTCTGCCTGGAATAATGGTGATCCGGAATTCAGCTCCACTGTATTGCTGTCAGAAGAATGGGGCCTTACTTCTTACAACTGGCAGACATTCTCACAGGATATTGACTTTGGATCGGGTTATCAGTTTCTGGTTATCAAGATCTTTTCTCAGGGGTTGAAGGTGAGCGACAGTGATGAGCAGGGTGTAGATAACCTGTGTCTGCCTTGTTATTGTGCCACTCCCGGCGGGCTGCTGGCAGATGACCTGACAGATCACAGTGCTACGTTGATATGGGACAATGTGGGTGCTCTGAATTACGAAGTTCGCTACAGACCCAAAGGAGGCAGCTGGATCAGTACAGAAGTGAACAATACATTTATGCAGCTCACTTCACTCCTTCCAAATAAACGTTATCAATGGCAGGTGCGGGCTGAATGTGAAGGCAGCTGGACAGCCTGGTCTGCAATCAGCAATTTTATGACACCGGCAACCGGCAGTTTGTGTACATCGCCAACAGACTTGTCTGTATCATGGACCACAGCAAACGCAGCTTTGGTAACCTGGGAAAGTATTCCGGGTTCATTGCTGTACAGAGTTGCCTGGAGGGCCACCAGCGGAGGCCCATGGTTGACCCAGTACATTTCTGATACGTCTGTTCAGTTGTCTTCCCTGTTGCCTTCCACTTTGTATAACTGGAGGGTGAGTGCTCAGTGTACTGAGGGGTGGAAGCCATTCTTAAGTCTTTCATCTTTCCAAACGCTTGCAGAAAGAGAGGCAGGTCAGATGACTGAAAACTGGCAGGTATATCCAAATCCTGCAGGCGATGTTGTGCATATGGATCTGCCGGGAGGTACGGGCCAGATCAGTTTGTATGATCTTAGCGGACAAAAGTTGTTGCAACTGGATGTGCCTGAAGGAAGCACCAGTCTTTCTGTACCGGTAGATCACCTGAACAGGGGTTTATATATTCTGCACTGGATCCATACCGGTGGTCAGGAAACCCGCCAGATATTACTGCAGTAAACACGGGGGCATTGCCCCCTTTTTTTTTAAAACTCTCTGAAAGGTTTTTGCAGCAATTTTTGCCGGGCTTCTTTCCAGTTTGGTATGCCGTCTGCTTCATACCATATGGTTCGGTATCTGCGGGTAACTTTTTTCAAATTGCGCATAGCTTCTGCATGGGCACCGCTGTTGCGGTATGCCATCATACTTGCTTCGTCTTTCCAGGCGGTCAGGGTCATACCAGACAGGAGGGTTCCTCTGACTGAGACCTGCAGGTTTCCCGGAGCCCGTCTGGCCTGTTCTACAGAGGCTATGCTCAGACGAAAGAAAAGGGGCAACTGAAGCAGATCTTTTACACGGAGTTCTGTAGTACTGATGATCATTTATTGTTGCATGTTTAATGAATGTATTGACAAGTATCACCAAAACCCCTTCTAATTTTGTACGTACAAGAAAATAAACCGGATCTTATGAGGCAGAATTACAGTTCGGGCACAGCCTGGGAAAATATGATAGGTTATTCCCGTTGTGTGCGGGTAGGCAATTTTATTAAGGTAAGCGGTACCACAGCGGTCAATGATCAGGGTCAGATCATGGGCGATTCGGTCTATGAGCAATGTCATCTGATCTATAAAAAAATTGAGCACGCACTGACCATGGCCGGTTCGTCCATGGACCATGTGGTCATGACGAGAATTTATATTCGTGACATTCAGAAGTGGGAGGAAGCAGGAAAGGCTCATTCTGAAGTGTTTGATGAGATACGGCCGGCTGCTACCATGGTAGAAGTGTCTGGGTTGATCCATCCTGATATGCTGGTGGAGATCGAGGTGGAAGCCTTCATGCACTATTGAATATCAGGTCTTATCCAACGTGCAACGATGTTGCCATTTACGATCATCTGCCACTGACCCTGGTCAAATCTGTACTGTGAAGGCACATTCAGCAAACTGACAAGTGCTGATTCAGGACTTTTCGGACAGGCCATTTTGGTCATGGCCAGATTGCCCGGCTGAAAGGTGTTTCGTGTTATAGTGACGGGCCCGTTGAATTGGTTGCAGCCGGTATGACCGGAAATTGTACCGGCGCCAATGTCGATCTGGCAATGCGGTATGGTGCGGCCACCATCACTCTCCACCGGTTTGCCGTTCAGTTCATGAAGTACCCAGTAACCGTTTAATTGTGCTCTTTGATTTTCGTACTGACCGCACCCATTGAAGGTTTTTTGACCGGCAGTTACCCTGACCTGCTGAAAACCGGTCTCACAGCCTTTTGGCAGCAACACGATGTGCATGGCGCCGCGGTCGCCTTGTCCGCTGTACTGCAGCTGAAAGCCTGAATCTATATGCATATAAGGTAGCGGCATGACCCATTCAGGTTCCCCGCGAAGGCGGAAGATAATGTGGCGGGCAAAGTCAATTTCCAGGGTCCAGTCCGGGTCTGAGCCTGTGGCACGGAAGTCGCTGAGCCCGGCGTCAGCTGAAGTGATCTCTGAGGATGGTGAGATCAGTCCGCTAAGTGAACCGGGCATCAGGAGGTAACGATCGGCCAGAGCCCCGCCAAAACGCTTGCCGTGTGTATCCAGCATACGCAGATCGCCCTGTTCAACCAGGAACTGGTTCATACTACCCTGTTTTTTCTCCAGGAGGAGCACACTATCGCTGACCATATACCAGGAGCCGTTTTGCTGATAGATCTTGTCATCTTTTCCAATATATATCATCCGTTCCGTGAAGGTCATGTTTTCGTCCAGGGTCAGTTCATATTTGATGCCGGAGCAATCATCGCAGGGAATGATGGCAGCAAAGGTGGCCGGATAGTGAATTCCCGGAGGAAGATGCTGCTGGCCACCGCAGGCAGTGACGATCAGGAGCAGTAACAGGTATAAGGGGGATCTTTTCATACCGGATCTGATTCATTGAACAATAAGGTCTGAGTATCGGGCGCCAGCCGGAAAGTCTTCCGGTGGTGGTGGTTGATGCCATACAGTCTGATGGCATCACGATGTACACTGGTAGGATAGCCCTTGTTTTCTTTCCACCCATATTCCGGGTGTTGTTCATGCAGAATGTCCATGAGATGATCTCTTTCTGTCTTCGCAAGAATACTGGCGGCAGCTATAGGTGTAAAGCGGGCATCACCTTTAACAAAGCATTGGTGCGGAATACCGGGGTAAGGATAAAAACGGTTCCCGTCTATCAGGAGCAGACCGGGGGGCGGGCGAAGCTGTCTGACAGCCCTGTGCATGGCCACAAAAGAGGCACGAAGAATATTGAGTGCATCTACTTCTTCCGGGGTACAAAAAGAGATGGCCCAGGCTATGGCATGTTCCTTGATAACAGGAACCAGAGCATTGCGTTGTATCTCGTTCAGTTGCTTGCTGTCGTTGATGTCAGGATGGTAAAACCCTTTCGGGAGGATAACGGCAGCAGCTACTACCGGCCCGGCCAGACAACCGCGACCTGCTTCATCGCAGCCGGCTTCTGTTAGGGTATCCTGGTAGTGCGACTGTAACATTTTTAACGTGTGATGCGTCAGAGTGAAATTAGTAGTTTTACCCAAAAGCGTGCAATTGGAAACAATCTTGAACACCGCGGCACTTACCAAACACTACGGCCCTATCACTGCTGTGAATGGTATTGACCTGCATGTAGAGCGGGGGTCTGTATATGGAATTCTGGGTCCGAACGGCAGTGGCAAGACCACTACCCTTGGGATGCTGCTCGGTGCCATTCATCCCAGTTCAGGAAGTTTTTCCTGGTTTGGAAAAGGAACAGGAGATGAGAACAGAAAACGCATTGGCGCTATACTGGAACATCCTATTTTCTATCCCTATCTGAGTGGAGCACAGAACCTGCGCATCACCGCCAGGATCAAGGGTGTGCCCGAAAAAGATGTGGACAGGGTTTTGCAGATCGTAGAGCTCAGTGCCAGAAAGAACAGCCCTGCTGCTACCTATTCACTGGGCATGAAACAACGTATGGCCATTGCAGCAGCATTGCTGGGCGACCCGGAAGTACTGGTACTGGACGAACCCACCAACGGGCTTGATCCGCAGGGTATAGCAGAGATCAGAGGGCTGATCCGCGAGGTAGCTGCCTCCGGCAAGACCATTCTGATAGCCAGCCACCTGCTTGATGAAGTGGAAAAAGTATGTACCCATGTGGCGGTCATTAAGAATGGAAATCTGCTGGCACAGGGGCATGTCAATGAGATACTGGGAGATGAACAACTGCTGGAGATCGCATCTGCTGACCCGGCAGGGCTGAAGCTACAGCTGGAGCAACTACATTGCTCGGTTCGTTCTGATGAGAGCGGTCTTTTTCTGGTTGGTTTGCCGGAGGGTATGGACGCCTCTTCGCTGAATAAAAAACTGGTGGAGTCCGGACAAGCCATTCATCACCTCAGAGTACGTAAAAAGAAACTGGAAGAGTCATTCCTGGAAATCACAGCCTGATGAAGAAACTGCTGCAAATTGAATGGATCAAGCTATGGCCTTACAAGGCCTTTCGCATCCTGTTCATCGTATATTTCCTGTTGCTCGGTCTGAGTCTGCTCATAGGCAGGAGCCTGAACAACGGAGAAGGTGAGGAGCTGAACAAGCTGTTCAAAATATTATCTGTTCCAAATATATGGAATTACTATCTGTTTGTGGCTGTATTGCTGAACATCGTACTGGGTATCATTGTCATTTTCGTGATCAGTAACGAGTACAGCTTCAAGACGATGCGCCAGAATCTGATAGACGGGCTGAACAGGAACCAGCTGTTTGTCAGCAAGTTACTGCTCATTTCCATTCTCACATTTCTGTCAACACTGGTGGTTTATATATCCGGACTGATTGCAGGAAAGGTGTATAATCCTGATGCAACGTTCAGCGACCTGCTGGAACGCAATGTCCTGATTGGCGGGTATGCCATTGCCTGTTTCGGAACCCTTTCCATGGCGTCATTATTTGCTATCATCCTGAAGCGTTCAGGGTTGGCAACAATTGTTTTCATTTTGTTCATCTTTCCGTTGGATGTTATTCTGAATCAGGGATTACTCAAGGGTTGCTGTAATGACTACCTGCCTGTCAGTGTCTTATTCAAGGGAATCATCGAGTGGCCGGGAAACATGATCAGAAGCTTTGGTGAAGAAGCGCAAACCGCACTGGCCTGGCTGCCGGTCACTATGGGGTTGGTGTATATCGGGTTATTCAACTTCCTCAGTTGGTTCATTATCAGAAGGCGTGATCTTTAGGAATCCTCCAGTAAGCTTCCACTGATCCTGCAGCCAGCCCCGGTTGGCCACCTCTTCCTGAAGATCCAGGTCGGTTCTGATCTTGCGGTAGATGCGTTGTTGTTCAGTTGCTGATAAATGAGCAGATGTATAGCGCAACCGGAACAATCTGAGTGTGAACCGGAACAACTGCCGGTACAACTGTATCTGTTGCTTGTTCAGACTGCGCTGCCTGAGCAGATAGATCCTTACGGTCTCATGAAGTGAACGGATGGCTTCGTCTTCGCCTTCCTCCCAGTAGATCTTCAGCAGGATGCAGTGGCTGTCCAGGTAATAGACCGGATCGGTAAAGTGCACCCTTTGCAGCAACTTCCTGGCTTTATCATACTGGCGGCTCTCATAATGCAAGGCTGCCAGGTTGTAATAGTAGGCATTGTCACGGTCCTGTTCCGGCAGGCGACTGTACCACTCATGAATGAACGACTCTGTTGTATCGAAATACTGCAAACGCAAACCAACGGTCACTATATTCTTATAGGTCCACTGACTGATGGTCTGCCCTTCCAGTACCAGATCATGCGCCAGCATATACTGGAACAGATTATACAGTTCCTGCAGGAATCTTTTCTTCCCCTCATTGATTCGGCGCACAAAATAGTTTTGCAGATAGGCACACACCTCCCTGATCTCATCGGCATCGGTAGCAGCCAGCATATCCAGCAGGTCTGCCTGTAACCGATCATACCAGGCATCGCTCTCCTGGTTGCTCAGCCAGATGAAGATGGCCCGGTACATGCCGCTGGTGGCATGGGTGTCAATAAGATCAGAGGCGCTTTCCAGGATCTGTCTGAACAGGTTGAGCTGTTCCGGATCAAAAGGAAGATCCAGCACATGCCGGCGGTTGAGCAGTTCGCACCAGGTCTTGAGCTGGCGGGTCAGGTAGAACAATGTCAGCTGTTTCTGACTTTCCAGCAGGTCTTCATTGCTGTGTTGTCTTGTTTGCTGAAAATGGAACTGGTCTGCCAGCCGGTTCAGGTGATGAAGAGACAACGGATCCTGTACCCCAAGCCTTTGTTTGCGGCGCAGATAAGCTTGTGTTACCCGTGGTGCACTGAGTGCTGTCATGCCTCTGGCCAGTGCTGTTTCACGAAGGTCTTCATGATCAAGCAGGGCCTCGGTTGACAGGAACTGTTCCAGCAATCGATTCAGATCACTCAATAAATTGGTGAGCGGTTTTTGCTGTTGTGCATCACCAAAAATGAATATGGAAGCCCCCGTGGCATCCCAGTCTTCCTCCTCTTCTGTCCGATGACGGATATAATCAGTCAGCTGCCACAGTTTTTCCCGGGTATTGAAATACGGGCTCTGCACAAACAGCAGGAATCGTTTTTGCCGGTCGGCACCCAATGACTGAAAGGTTTGTATGGCTTTAGGACTTGCCATTCTGTAAATTATCTGTAAGTATAGATAAAACTCGTTGAAAATCAGTGATATCTCCTGCAGTATTTACAATATTGACCCTGTAAATGGATTGAAAAGTATGATTGTCAATGGTGAAAACCAGGCATTTTTGCTAACGTTAAATGGAATAATTATGAAACGACTCTTTACATTCTGCTTTCTGATCGTTGTTGCAGGTGCAACAACCATGGCCCAGTGGTCATATATTCAGGACGATCCGGCAATTCAGGCCCAGGCTAATAACATGGCTGAAGACGCTTTCGGCAATATCATAGCGGTGGGAGGGGCTTTCGGCTACCCGCTGCTGGGTGATGGTCCGCCGCGGGTCACCAAGCTAGATGCCAGCGGCAATCTGATCTGGGAAGTGGAACTCAGCGTACCGGCAGGCATAGGTTCCATCTCTGCCAGTGGGGTATCAGTAGTGGACGATGGTTATATCATCTTTTGTGGTGGCTTTGAAAAACCACTCATCTACAAACTGGACCCGGATGGTGCTGAGGTATGGAACACGGAATTATGGTGCAGCCCACTGGCTTTGGGTATTGCAACTGATGTGAGAGGTTGCGTGCTGGACGATGGCACCATCGCTATGTTCGGGCTGGATTCATCCGTTCCTACCAACATCAAGATCTTCATCGTAAATGAGGATGGCGAACTGATCAGTGAGGTGACCCATTCCACCACGCTGGATGAAGTATATATCATTTCTGCATGGGATCTCGCTTCTCAGGGCGATGGCTTCGTGGTAACAGGAGGTGGGCTGGATGCTACATCCACCTGGATGCCTTATGCAGTGAAGTTTGATGCTGCAGGCGAGGTGGTCTGGGAAAGTCTGTTCCCGGAATATGCAGGCCTGGAAGCGTATGGTGTCTGTGCTACCTCCGATGGTGGCTATGCATTGTCTGCCTATAACTTCTTTGGCGGCTCTACTGCCATGATCAAAATGGACGGCGATGGCAACTTTGAATGGGGAAATACCTATGCCGCGACCGACCCGGGTTTTGTTGCCTATGCCTATGATATAGCACAGCTGGCTGATGGCAGCTATGCCATGCTGCACGTGAATCTGGATACCTGGTATCTGTTTTATGGCGACATTGAAGTCTTACTGATAGACGAAACCGGAACAGAAACTGATAGGATAACAGCTGCGGCAGGTCTTAGTAACAGGGCTAACAAAATGATCGCAACTGCAGACGGAGGTTATGCCTTCTGTGGCAACTTCACCATCAACGATTATCTGGATCCTGCCTATGACCAGGTGTATATGGTGCAGAAATCATCAGCTGCAGGCGCCCTTGTTGACTGCGTGTACAACTGCGTCTGGCCCGGCGACGCCAATAATGATGGCTTAGCCAACACAGATGATATCCTGGCCATTGGTGTGGCTGCAGGAAGCTCCGGTCCTGAGCGGGACGATATGTCCATCGACTGGTATCCGCATGCTGCTCTCAGCTGGTCTGATTCTCTTGCGGCAGGTGATGATCTGAAGTATGTTGATTGTAACGGCAATGGTACCATCAACGATGATGATACGGCAGCGGTTGCTCTGAACTATAGTGCAGAACATCCCATATATGCACTGCGCACCGAAGCAGGCGAAATTGAACTTGCCATCGACCTGCCGGAAACCACACTGACACCCGGTTATTATACCTTCCCGGTGTTGCTGGGTGATGCCGTTAATTATCCTGATGCCATCTATGGTATTCGTTTCACTGTTACCTATGAGGGTAATGACCTGGATCTTTCTTCTGTCAACTTCCTGTTTGATGATAACTGGTTCGGTACCGCGGCAGATGAGATCCGCTTTCGCAGAAATGATACAGACCTGCAGCAACTGGACGTAGCACTGGTTCGAAAAGACCAGAACAATACCAGCGGCTATGGCGAGATCGGAGAACTCGGTTTCGTGGTCATCGATAATATTGCAGGCCGCAGCCGCAGCGAGACCATCGTATTCCAAATCACCGATGTACGTGCTATTGATGTAGATATGAATGAGATCAATGTGAACGGCAGTGTAGCGGTTGTAGATTCAGAAGGCCCCACAGGCATCAGCCTGCAAGAAGACGTGCTTGTTCGGCTCTATCCTAATCCGGTAAAGGGTTCATCAGTAATGCTGGATCTGCGTGGTTTGGATCTGCCTGAACTGGTCACCATCTCTGACCTTACCGGCAGGGTGGTAAGCGTTCAGCAACCGGATTCGCCCATGTTGGATATCAGCATGCTGTTGGCAGGTGCCTACCAGATACAACTGAACTGGTTGAACAATACTTATATGACCAATCTGGTAATAGAATAGAATTTTCTGTTTTTCAATTGGACTGCTAAACACAAAGTGCTGTTATTAAGCACTTTGTGTTTTTTTATTTTATCAAACAGCACCTGTAAACACTATTTTTTGTACATATTTTTGTGCAGCTGGTCTTGCAGATTTGTAACGTGGAATTGTATCCACACAAATAGCAGCCTATGAAGAAGATCCTGTTTACCTTACTGGCAGTCGCCACCTTTGGCGCTGCTTCAGCCCAGTCCTGGGGTTATGCCCGCGAAGGTCACTGGGCAGCAGACGTTGCCGCAGATGCTGATGGCAATGTTTTTGCTACCGGTTATTCCTGGAATGACCCTGATTTTCTTACCTATAACGACAACTATGTAATTAAACTGGATGCCGATGGTAATGAATTGTGGGTGAATGATGGCCTGGACATACCATTTGATTACTTCACTTCTACCAATGTGTTTCCTGACGGAGCCGGCGGTTGTACCGTTGTTGGTTATTCCAACTTTGCAACCGCTGCTGCCTATGGTCTGGATGCAGATGGAAACCTTACCTGGGATTCTGAAGCATGGACCAGTACCAGCAACAACAACCTGCTGTATCAGGGTGCCTCTGCAAAACTCAGTGATGGCCGTATCGTCATCGGTGGCTTCAACGAAGATTACTTCTACCGCTTTTCAGTAGTAGGAACAGACGGCAGCCTGCTGTCTGAATTTGAGATAGAAGCTGATACCACCGGATGGGCTTTCTCCTACTTCTCTTATCGTGAGACCGGCCTCTGTGCCACAGCAGATGGCGGCTTCGCATTTTCAGCAGGTGGTGAAGGTTTCTTCAACCTGATGAAGTTTGACAGTGACCTGAACCTGGACTGGAGTGCTGATTATGATCACGATCCCGATACCTGGGAGTATGGCAATTACAACAACTGTCTGAGCCAAACCTCAGATGGCGGGTATCTGCTGGCTGCCTCAGGCAGTGGCGGAGCTTTTGGTACCTATATGGGAAGCGTTCGCAAGATGGATGCAGCCGGAAACCTGGAATGGACCACTTACCTGAATCACGGTGCAGACTGGGAAGAAGGCAGCCATGCCATGCAGGTAGGCGATTATTACTACGCCTGGACACAGGATGCCGGCGATAACAGTTCGCACGCCTGGGTACTGGATGCCGGTGGTGCCGAAATAGACAGCGTATTCATACCTGTCATCAACTGCACCTGGGGCTTTGGCGAAACTGGTATGGAAATTTGGGCTATTCGACCTGCTGCCGATGGTGGCTATTATATCTCCGGACGTCAGTATGTGGAAGACTGCGATCAGCGGTTCACCGTCATCAAATCTGAAGCAGACGGAAGTTTCGGTCCCTGTATCTTCAACTGTGTGTGGCCCGGCGATGCCAACAACGACGGCTTTGCTGATGCAGATGACCTGTTCGAAATTGGTATCAATTATGGTGCAGAAGGTTTTACCAGAGACGATGATGCCATCGACTGGAGTGCCAAGCTGGCCCGTGCCTGGATGGAAGAAGATACCCTCTACTGGTATGTACTCAACGACCTGAAATACACTGACTGCGATGGAAACGGTATCATCAACGACGACGATACCACCGCTGTGATCAGCAACTTCGGCCTGGATCATCCGCTTAATACCACCCGCACATCTGCTGAAGGTGTTCCCCTGTATTTCGATCCTTCTGTAACCACCCTCGAAGTGGGTATGAATCATATTCCGATCCTGCTGGGTGATGCCATTGATCCGGTTGATGCCATTTATGGAATCGCCTTCACCGTGACCACATCCAGTTCAAGTGTGGATGGTGCATCTTTGAAGATCCGCTTTGGCGACAGCTGGATGGCCGGTGCCGATGAACAGCTGTCACTGAGTGTGAACAGTGCCGAAGAAAAGAAAGCTGCCTCTGCCATGGTGCGCACTGCCCGGACCAATACTGAAGGACAAGGTGAGATCGCTACACTGGATGTAGTGGTCATCGATAACCTGGCCGGAAAACTGGAAACGGAAGACATCACCCTGCATATCGTTGATGCCAAGGCAATCATGCTGGATCGCAGCGAGATACCGGTAGATGCACAATCTGCCTCCTTCACTGCTGATATCAGCGAACCTTCTTCTCTGAATGATCTGGAAGCAGGTGGCATCAGCATCTATCCCAACCCTGTTGCTGCCGGTCAGCAACCGGTAGTGAATGGTAGTGGTATAGAGCAAATTGAGATTCTTGATCTGACAGGCAAGCAGGTGGCCAGCATCCGCCAGGAGCCATGGCCCGTTTTACCTGCCGGTACATATACCATTCGTGTGACCAACCAGTCCGGTGTATATACTGGTCAGCTGGTCGTACTTTGATGAGTGGGCCGTTCTCTGGCATACGGTTTGCACTATTGCAGATAGTTAAGGTTAAGATCGGTTCAAACCCCGTCCCACACTCCTCCGGGACGGGGTTTCTTTTTTGGTGATAACTGTCATTTTCTTGTGTAACTGAGGTTGCACAGCCTGTTTCGTGGCTGGAGTTGCTTTGTAGTGTAATCAAAGCACTACCCAACCATGAGAAGGTTATTGATATTAGGAGCCGGTACCGCGGGTACCATCATGGCCAATAAACTGAGGAAAGACCTCCCCACACATGCGTGGGAAATCACCATAGTGGATGAAGACCGGGAACATCTGTATCAACCCGGCCTGTTGTTCATTCCCTTTGGCATTTATAAGAAAGAAGACGTCCTGAAGCCGAAAGCTAATTTTCTGCCCAGGGGCGTCAACCGCATTTTTGAAGGATTTCAGAAGATAGAACCCGAGAGCAACAAGGTCATACTCAACAGCGGCAAAGAACTCCACTATGATCTCCTGATCATTGCTACCGGTACCAGGGTGGCTCCGGAAGAAACTCCCGGTCTGAAAGGTGAATTGTGGTATAAAGATGTATTTGATTTTTATACACTGGAAGGATCACTCGCATTAGCCAGGAAGCTCCGGGACTGGGAAGGAGGCAAACTGGTGGTCAACATCGCTGACATGCCGATCAAATGTCCGGTAGCACCTCTGGAATTCGCTTTTCTGGCCGACTGGTTCTTCCAGGAAAGAGGCATTCGTGATAAAGTGGAGATCTACTATGTGACCCCCATGTCAGGAGCCTTCACCAAACCCAAAGCCTCTGCCATTCTCAGTGGCATTCTGGAACAGAAGCACATCCATGTGATAGGCGATTTTTTCCTGGGTGAAGTGAATAATGAAGAGAAGAAGATCGTGGACTTTGGTGGTGCCGAAGTGGACTTCGATCTGCTGGTAAGTGTACCATTGCACATGGGTCAGCAGGCGATCATTGACAGTGGCATAGGCGATGATTTCGGCTTTGTACCCACAGATAAATTCACCCTGCAGGCGAGAGATCATGAAAACATCTTTGTGCTGGGTGATGCCTCCAACATACCTACTTCCAAAGCAGGCAGTGTGGTGCATTTCGCTTCCGAAGTGCTGCATGAGAATATACTCTGTGCCATAGACGGCAGACCTATGACTGCCAGCTTTGACGGACATGCCAATTGCTATATCGAAACAGGATTTGGCAATGCCGCCCTGCTCGATTTCAACTACGATACCGAACCAACAACAGGAACTTTTCCGCTGCCGGGTGTAGGTCCTTTCACCCTGCTGAGTGAAAGCAAGGCCAATCACTATGGCAAGCTCATCTTCCGCTGGATCTACTGGCATATACTGCTCAAAGGCAAGGAACTGCCGGTAAGCAACAAAATGAGTCTGGCAGGAAAAGATATCTGAACGAATAAACGACCCAACCATGATCACTGAAACCAACATAGATCAACAGTTGATGCAAGACATCAACCGCAAGCTGGATCTGCTGCTGGAGGGCATGCAGGAACAGCAGCAGCAAAAGGAACAAGTGAATGACCTGATGGCCGATGCAGGCCACATTGTAAAAGACCTTACACAGACTGCTACCCTACAGCTGGATCAGTCAGGTGTGCAGGTAGATCAGGAACTCGTGGGCGAAATGCTGCTCAAACTGCTGCGCAACCTGGATAATATTAACGGTATGCTGGACATGCTGGAAAGCTTTTCTGACCTCAGCAAAGACGCAGAGAAGATCATTCAGAATGCCAGTATGGACGCTACTGAAAAACTGGATGCACTGCACCGCAAAGGATACTTCCGGTTTGCGGGCGAAATGGGCACTGTGATGGACAGGGTGGTGGAACACTTCAGCACCGACGACATCCGCGATCTGGCAGATAATGTGGTCAACATTCTCGAAACCGTGAAACGTATCACGCAACCTGATATGATGGAAGCGGTGAACAATGCCATTGTCATCTTCCGCAATGTCGAGACCCAGGATGTGCCCGAAATGGGACTCTTCCGGGTCATGCGTGAACTCAACAGTCGCGAAGCCAAGAAAGGCCTGGGCTTCTTCGTGACCTTCCTCAAGAACCTGGGCAAACAGGAATTGATTTCTCACCCAACCCAAAAACAATAATTATGGCAACGAAAATGTATGCCGGAAAACCGGTAGAAGTAAACGATGAAGGTTTCTTTCTTGACAAAGAAGCATGGACCAAAGACATGGCTCCTGAGATCGCAAAGGAAGTAGGCATTGATGCCCTGGGCGACAAGCACTATGACGTGATCGAGTACATCAGGAAGCGGGTAGCTGCAGGCGAACAACTGTCTATGCGTGGCATGGGAAAATCAGGTGTGGTGGACCTGAAAGAATTCTACCAGCTCTTTCCGGGTAAACCCCTCAAATATGCTACCCGCATCAGCGGAGTGCCGAAACCCACCAGTTGTGTCTGACCCCAAAAAGTAAACGTCATGAACGAAGAAGATAAAAGACTAAAAAAAGTATGCATCATCTGTGCCAAGGGCAATCTGGAAGATGTGTACGCTGCGCTGGTCATGGCCAATGGCGCTGTCATGGAAGGAATAGAAGCCAAATTATTCTTCACCTTCTTTGGCCTGGAGGCCATCACCAAATCACATATGGAGCATCTGCATACAGCCGTGGTGGGTAATCCCGCCATGCGCCTGCCCGGCAACATTCCCTTCCCTTCCCTCATGGGTATCGTACCCGGAATGGAAGCAATGGCCAGCAGCATGATGCGAAAGAAAATGGAAGAACTGGATATTCCCCACGTGGGAGAATTCATGGAGATGATCGAAGCAGGGGGCGGCGAAATATTCGCCTGCAAACTGGCGGTCGATATGTTCGGTCTGAAAAAGGAAGACCTCAGTGAACATGTAAAAGACATCATCACCATTGCCGAGTTCTATGAACTGGCTGGTGGCGACCATTCTCAGATCATCTTTGTATAACCCTACTCTGTGGTTGGGTACCGCAAGCGAATGTCCGGGACAGAAGGCAACTTTTGTTCCGGCATTCGTCTTT
>ERZ795053.1360-NODE-1360-length-30993-cov-6.609283_pt1 | contig 30993 bp, 18 predicted proteins | sample MGYA00375137_ERZ795053 | MGnify/ENA primary metagenome ERZ795053 (study PRJEB30182, sample SAMN05720284) | activated sludge metagenome | isolation source: Anaerobic digester | place: Hong Kong | collected 2014-12-17 ...
AAGAGGCCTTCTCTATGCGCCTTTCCCGCTATCCTGATGAAATATCCGGGTTAGCCCACCGGAAAGGCAAATCTCCGTGAAACAAAATACCTGTATCTACGCGTCCATCTTTGTGCTCGCGCGCGCTCAAACTGCATCCCTCCGCGACGATCGACTGGCGCGTCCACGTTAGCGCCCCCGTTCCCTCGCCACAAAGTTAGTGCGAGTAGGGAGGCTCGCGCCATCGTCGCGCGCCCACCCTCGATGAGGGCGGGCCACTCCGCCGAAACACGCTGCAAGAAAACGGAGGCGTCACGGGTCGGATGCTTCGAAACCTGTTGATCGATTTGCTGTTTGGCCTGATCGGTATGGGAGTCGGTCTGACTTTCGTCGCCGGCTCGACTTACGGGTGTTCAACACCCGAGGCGACATTCCCCCCAATCACGCACGACGCACCCTCGCCTCACGAGGAGCCGACAACGCCCCGGCTCCGCGACTTCGTATACGACATCAGCCCGATCTTTGTCCGCATCCTCCTGGTGGGCGGTGTCGTCATTGGATTGGCGATCTGCGTGAGGTCGCTGGCGGCGATGGTTGTTGCGTGCCGTATCTACGCGGCGTCACAAACCCACCCGGGCAAGCCATGGAACTGGCTACCCGCCTGGCGCAGGGGCCGGCTGGAAGCCCCCTTCGCACAACGCGTCTTCGGCGCGGGAATCGGCTTGGGGCGCCTCGGCGTCGCGCTTTTCATGCTCGTTGGAAGCATCGGGATCAACATCGTCGAGCCCGGGATCGCCTCTTTCGCGCTTTCCGCCATTTGTCTTGTCTTCGCCTGCCTCTTGCTCCTGATGTCGTGGATAGCCCTGCTCGGCGCGAAATCCGAGACCGTTTGGGCGCGACGGCTCACGTGTCGGCTCATCGAGATTCCAGCCCATCCCGGCGCCCCTTTGACGATCGCCATTACATTTGATCCGAGGTTCACGCCGCAAAACGGCATCCGTGTGCGCCTGGAGGATCGCCTCCGCGGTCTGAGCGAAGTCGAGACGACCATCGAGCAACTGCCGGGACACATCATCGTGAGATGTAACGCGACGACTGGAGAGTTCATCACCAGCCCACGCATCGAACCCTGTGCGTGGCGCCTCTGGCTGTCGGGTCGCAGATTCAATATTCACTACCTCGTGCCGGTCTTCATCGCGCCGCCGTCGCCCTCCACATCGCCCTGAGCCCGTCCCCGAACCAGCAACCGGCCGGGTGGCCCGCCCCTTCAGGGGTGGTGGTCACGATGATCGACTTGCGCGCAAACGTCAGCGCTTCCGCGCCCGCACGGCGACGTAAGTTCGGACGCAAGGAATAGCGAATCATCATCGCGCGGAAGCTGCAAGTTCACTCGGTAAGTCCATCGTCGCGCCCCCACCCTCAAAGAGGGTGGGCCACCCGGAGACGTATCGCGCAGAACAAGTTCACGAGAATTGCGCCGCGTCATCACCCGCGCCCGAGTAAGATGCGTCCCAGTCTCTCGGAGCCCCCGAATGCCGGATCGACCACAAGCCCAGGCCCGCGCAATGCAGACCGCCCGTTGCCTCGGTTGTGGCTACGCCCTGCGCGGGCTCGCGCGTCCTGTGTGTCCGGAGTGCGGACGCGGATTCGATCTGAACGATCCCGGGACGTATTCCATTCCGGGTTCCGCCCGGATCTGGCGGTCCATGGCGGCGCCGCCCGCCCTCTGGTCGGTTATTCCGCTGTTCGTGATGTCCCTCTGCCTGATCGAATGGGCCGCGACGGCGACGCCACAACTTCAGTACTTCATCACCTACCCGCGACTTCGATGGGCGACCGCCGCGATCGCGCTAATCTCGATCGACTACGCCCTTCGCTGGATCGCCATCCGCCGTGTTCAGCAACCGAACCAGCCGACGCCCGCCACCATTTCATCGCGACGTCCTCGACGATGGGCGATGCTGCCCGCGTTCCTCTGCCTGCTCCTGTCGCTGCCCCTGTACAACTGGCCGCAGGATGTTCGATTCGCGCTGAGTCGAAACGCCCTGGCCGAACGGGCGCGACGCGACGCCACGGGAGATCGCGTCCGTCACGAATGGGTCGGTCTCTATCGGATGCAGAATTCGTGCCGCGAATCGCACAACTGCCCGCCCCGCTACTTCTTCCATTACGACATCGATCGCCGCCAGCCGCTCGTGCGCCATCTCCTCGGCGTCGGTCCGTGGATGGGCCAGAACGCCGAGACACATCGATTCGCGTATCAGGACATGATCATCTTCGTGTACGAACCGCAGTGGGATTACTCGCCCAAATTCTCGGAGTATCGGATCGACGACGAATGCTGCAATATGTCTGCGCGACACTGCAACGGTCCCTCCAGATGCGACGACAACCACTGCGAACGCTGCCGGCTCTGGGAGTCAATGTTCCCCGACAGCCCACCCCAGATCCCGAACGGCTGGCGCAGCGGCTACCCGCCAAGACTCACCCACGCGTCCTCCGAGTCGCACGCCCCCTGATTCCCGATAATTGCCCCGACGCGATGTGGCCGGGTGGCCCGCCCCTTCAGGGGTGGTGGTCACGATGATCGATTTGCGCGCCACCGAAAGCGCCCGAGCGCCCGCACGACGACGTAAGATCGGACGCAAGGAATAGCGAATCATCGTCGCGCGGAGGCTGTAAGTTCACTCGGTATGTCCATCGTCGCGCCCCCACCCTCGCGGAGAGGGTGGGCCACCCCGATAGATCACCAATTCACAAAATCACCAAATCGCCAAATCGCCCCTTGCCGTCGACCGCTTTCGGGTGACCGCGCACAATAGGCGGCTCGCGATCGACGGGATCGCGGGCGTTTGGCGCGGGACGGACATGCACATTCTCCACATCACGCAGTCGCTCGATCCGGCATGGGGCGGGATCGCCGCCGTCATGCCGGCGCTCGCCCGCAAACTCGTCGACGCCGGGCTCAGGTGCACGCTGCTGACGCTCTCGGGCGATCGCTTCGGCGCCCCCGCCGACCTGCCGGGGCTGGAAGTCGTCGCCTTTCCCGCCAACCCGGGTTCGCCGCTCGGCCGATCCGCCGCCTTCAATCACCAGATCGACGAGTTCGTGCACGACGCCACGATCGTCCAGCTCCACGGTCTCTGGGCCGGCCAGAACTGGAGCGCGGGCATTTCGGCTCGCCGGCAGAAGAAGCCTGTTGTCATCACGCCGCACTCACACATGATGCCATGGGCGTGGCGCCGCAGCCGCTGGAAGAAACAGCTCGCCGGCTGGATGTTCGAGCACAAAAATCTGCGCACGGCCGCCGTACTGCACGCCCTGGCCGAGGGCGAAGCCGAGCACATGCGCAAACTCGGTTTCAACCACAACATTCGCATCCTGCCCAACGGCCTCGACCCCGAGCGCTTCGCGACACTGCCCGACGCGTCCAACCTGGAAAGACAGTATCCCGAACTCGCCGATAAACGCTGGCTGCTCGTGCTCGGCCGAATCGCCGAACAGAAAGGCGTCCTCCCCGCCATGCGCGGCATGCTCGCCGCCCTGCCAGATCATCCCGAATGGCAGATCGTCTTCGCAGGGCCCGACCCGTTCGGCCTGCGGCCCCAGCTTGAGCGAATGGCCACAGAGGCGAAGCTCCGTCAGCGTGTCACGTTCACGGACATGCTGGGGCGCGAAGATGTCCGCGCCTGCCTGGGCCGCGCGTCGATCCTCGTGCAGCCGAGCTTCAGCGAAGGCCTGAGCATGTCCATCCTCGAAGCGCTCGCCGCAGGCCTGCCCGCGCTGATCAGCCCCGGCTGCAACATGCCCGAAGTCGCCCGATCCGACGCGGGCCGAATCGTCAACACCGACGGCGCGTCAATCGAAAAGGGCCTGCGCGAACTCATGGGGCTCAGCGATGTTCAGCGGACCGACATGGGCGAACGCGGACGAGAACTCATCCGCACGCGATTCGCCTGGGACGTGCTCATTCCGCAATACATCGCGATGTACGAGCAGGCGATTCGAAACGCCAAAATCTGAAAACGTCAAAAAGTCAATATCGAACGGGTGGCCCATCCCTTCCAGGGGTGGGATCACGATGATCGACTTGCGCGCAACCGACAGCGTCTCAGCGTCCTCACGAAGCGGCGCGTGCCGGCAATCATCCGTGATTCATCGTTACGTGGATACGGCAGGTTCGCGCGACAATTCCATCATCGTCCCCCCACCCTCGAAGAGGGTGGGCCACCCCGGCGGCATCGCGATGTACGAGCAGGCGACTCGAAACGCTGAGATCTGAAAACGTCAAAAAGTCAAAATCGAGCGGGTGGTCCCGCTTCATGGCGCGGATTGATCGACGTTTTCAAGGTCTGCTCTGTTGCCGCACTGCTTGAGAGCAGTGGCACACGGCGCAAATCTAAAACCAGCGCCCGATCAAACGATCAACTCAATCACCAAATCACCAGATCACAAAATCACCAAATAAACAGTCTCACAACTCAAAACTCGCGACTCAAAACTCAGTCACCATTGCGCCTCATCAAACACGCCGCGGCTCGTGATCTGTTTCTGCGGCAGGCTTCGGATGATCGCCTTGGCCAGCGCCAGGTCGTCCTTTGTCGTGATCTTGATGTTGCGATTGTCGCCGTCGATCGTGCCGACAGTGCAGCCGGCCAGCGCCGCGACCTGGGCGTCGTCCGTGATTGTCGCGGCGTCCTCGTCGCCAAGCTTCGCGTAGGCGTCGATCAGGACCTCGCGCCTGAACACCTGCGGCGTCTGCGCCATGTATAGGCCCGCGCGGGAGACGGTCTCCTCGATTGCCCCATCCTTGCCGATACGCTTCAGCGTCGATGTCACGGGCGTGACAGGAAGCAGGCCATCGACGCTGCGCGCGGCCAGGAAGATCTCGTCGATCCACGGATCGGCCACGCAGACGCGCACGGCGTCGTGCACGGCGACATATTTCGCGTCGTCGCTCACGGCGGCCAGACCATTCCGCACGGAGTCATGCCGCTGGGCGCCGCCCTCGACGAGCTTGACGCCCATGAAGCCCAGGTTCGGTCCATACTTCTCGCGGACCTGCCCCATGTCCTCCGGCGAGACGACGAGGATTGTCTGGCAGACATCCTCGCGATTGCAGAAGAGCTGGAGGGCCTTGAGGAAGAGCGGCTGGTCATCGATTTTGGCGAAGATCTTGTTCTCACCGCCGCCGAAGCGCTCGCCCTTGCCGGCGCCGACGACGATCACGCAGACGTCACGGGCCACGATTTCGTCGGAAGGTTGGTCTCGAAGGTTCATGCCCTCATTACAACGCGCCCGCCCGCCGAATCAAGCGGACGCCGCCGGCGCGACCCATTACAATGCCGCCCCGACGAGTAAACGCATGGAAAAGAGCGAAGACAACCTGATCGAGTGGATCGCGAATCGCGTCGGCGCCGGCCGGACGCGTGACGGCGACATTGTCGGCATCGGCGACGATATGGCGATTCTGCAGACGAATGGCGCCACGATCCTCACGGCCGCCGACATGCTGCTGGACGGCGTCCACTTCGACACGCGCCGACATTCGCTCCGCCAGATTGGCCGCAAGGCGCTCGCCGTCAACCTGTCCGACTGCGCCGCCATGGCCGCGAGCCCCTGGGGGGCGCTCGTCAGCGTCGCCCTGCCGGCCGACTGGCCGATGACACACGCCCAGGAACTCTTTGATGGGATCGCCGAGCTCGCCGAGCAATTCGACTGCCGCATCATCGGCGGCGACACGAACAGCTGGAACAAACCCCTGGCGATCGATGTGACCATCCTCGCCCGCCCCTTCGATGGTATCCGCCCCGTCGAGCGCCGCGCCGCGCAGGTCGGCGACGCAATCTACGTCACAGGCGCCCTCGGCGGCAGCCTGGCGAGCCATCATCTCAGCTTCGTACCGCGCGTGATCGAGGCCCACGCGCTCGCCGAATCGCTCGGCGCCAATCTTCACGCCATGATGGATCTCAGCGATGGTCTCTCCACGGACGCGGACCGCATGGCGAAGGCCTCCAATGTCGGGATGATCTTCAACGCGAGCTCGCTGCTCGCCGTCGCGAGCGACACAGCGAAGTTCAGCGCCGCGAACGCGGACGATCTGATCCGCGCCGTCGTCAGTGACGGCGAGGACTTCGAACTGCTCCTGACGACGGCGCCGAACATCACTGATGACGCGATGGCGACAATCACGGCGTCGACCGGAATGCCGATCACGCGCATCGGCGAAGTGGTCGCTGACTCCGGAATCTGGCTGAACACGAAGGATGGACGGCGCACGCCCATGGCGCCAACAGGCTGGCGGCACTTTCAATGACAGAGACTCCGATCATTCTCACGACCCACGGCGCCGACGAGACCATGGCCCTCGGCGAGCGCATGGGCCGCGTTCTCGAGCCGGGCGATGTCCTCGCCCTGGTCGGCCAGCTCGGCGCCGGCAAGACCTATCTCGTGAAAGGCGTCGCCAAAGGGCTGGGCGTCGCGAACGAACGCGCCGTCAACAGCCCGACATTTGTGCTCGTCAACGAGTACACGGGGCGCGCCGCCATCCATCATCTGGACGCCTATCGCCTCGGATCGTCGGATGAACTGCTCGACCTCGGCTTCGAGGAAATGTGCGCCGATGAATCGATCGCCATTGTCGAGTGGGCCGATCGAACGCCCGACGCGATTCCGTCGCGGGCGCTGTGGATTCACATCGACGTCGTGGGTGACACGGACCGTCGCCTCCGCCTGCGCACACAAAACACGTCGCTGATGAAACGCCTCATCGATTCGGGCTTGACCTCCGTCGCCGACGCCTAAACCATGCCCGCAAAATGCGGCGGCCCGGGGAGGTGGATCGGGTCGCCCATGGGCCCTGTTTCCGGTTGTCAGCTTTGGAATTTCAGGTTCACCAACAACGGCCGCGAGAGCTGCGATGGTTCCACGCCAGCAGCATGCTGTTCGGCGACTGGGGCACGAGCCGCCTCTACGTGCTGGGCCTCGCGCTGTTCTACAGCGCCGGCGCCTCGTTTTATCACGTGATCGGCATGTGCCTGCTGATGACGGCCGTCGCCTGGGCCTACACGATTGTCTGTCGCTGTTTTCAGGATGGTGGCGGTGTCTATTCCGCCGCCCGCGCCGTCAATCGCCGCGTCGCCGTCGTCGGCGCGATGCTGCTCTTCGCCAGCTATGTCATTACCGCCGCCATCTCCGCCGTCGCCGCGTTTCGATATCTCGGATTCACTGTCGAAGAGTCGCCGCCCCTGGCCATCCTGTCCATCGGCGCCATCGGCGCCATCAACTTCATCGGCCCCAAGAGCGCCGGTCGATTCGCGACGATCATCGCCGTCGCCACGCTCGTCGTTACCGTCATTCTCGGCGCCCTGTGCCTGCCGCACATGGGAGAGGGCCTGAAGCAAATCTCATTCACGCCGCGAACTGTCGGCGTGGAATGGGTCAGCTTCGTTCACATCATTCTCGCGCTGTCCGGCGTGGAGGCGATTGCGAACATGACGGGCGTGATGGTTCAGCCCGTCGGCAGAACCAGCCGAAAGGCCATCTGGCCCGTCCTTGCCGAGGTGGTGTTCTTCAACGCCCTGTTCGCCGTCGCGATACTGGCGATTCCCGACCTGCCGCTGGCCGCGCCGCTCGCTGACAAGGTCGCCGAAACGGGCGCGCATCTTACGGCGCAGGAGGCGGCCTATCGCGACACCATCCTCGGCGTGCTTGCGGAGCGGTTCGGCGCCGTCTGGTTCGCGGAGATCGCGTCCGTCGTCTTTGCGCTGCTCCTGCTTTCCGCCGTCAACACGGCCATCGCCGGCATGATCTCCGTGCAGTTCGTCATGGCGCAGGACAACGAAATGCCACCGGCATTCCTGCGGCTGAACGCCTTCGGCGTGCCGTGGGTCGCGCTGGCGTCGGCCTGCCTCGTGTGCAGCGCCGTCCTTGTTTTCGCGGGCGAAGTCGACAAGCTCGGCCACCTCTACGCCATCGGCGTCGTCGGCGCGATCGCCGTCAATCTGATCTCGACCTTCTTCAACCGCGATGTAGACGTCGGACGAATCGAACGAACGGGTATCATCGTCCTGGCGATCTTTCTCGTCGTCGTTGAGTTGACGATCATCGCCACGCAATGGGCCGCCGACGTCTTTGTCCTCGTCGTCCTTGCCGGCGGATACCTGCTTCGATTGGGCATGAAGAAGGCGCCGCAGGTGCAGAAACACCTGCCGAGGGTCGCCGAATCGATCGGAAAGCTCTTTCAGCCACCCGTGGCCGGCGATGCGGGCCTCATGTCCTTCGAGGGAATCAAGCCGTTCGATCCCGTCGCCCGGAAGATTCTCGTCGCGACGCAGCACAACCCCAAACTGCTCGATTTCGCCGCCGAAGAGGCCGCGGCCCGAAACGCAAACCTGATCGTTCTCGTTGTGAAGGATCTGAAACTTACCTACGGACCACCCACGACGGATCGCTATCGACCTGAGGACGACCCCATCGCCGTCTCCGTCTTCGCGCATGCAGCCGATGTGGCGCGTGAGAAACAGGTGCCGTACATGCCGATCTACTGCGTCGCGTCGAAGGTTGCGGAGATGATCCTCGACTTTTCGGCCACGTACGGCGCGGATTACGTGATCCTCGGCGTCACGCGACGCGGCGCCCTGTTTCGGGCGCTGAGGGGTGACGTCATCGGCGAAGTCGCCGCCAATCTGCCGAATGAAACGACGCTGCTGATTCACGCGTGAGCGCCCGGCAGAAAGCCGCTAGGGCGCCGCCGGCGTCTCCAGCGGCGCGAGCAGCCGCCGGCACGCCTCCGCCAGTTGCGGATCCCGGACCGGCGACCTGAGTATGCGGAGCGCCCGCTCGCGCTGCCCCGTCCTGATGAGCGAATCCACGAGCGCCTGCACGACGTCGAATCCCGACATGTCCACGACGGGTTCGAGAGCCACATTCAGATCGCTGACCGCGTTGCGATGATCCCCCAGGTAGTGATACACCAGCCCGAGATATCGGCACAATTCGGCGTTGCGAATCCCCGTCGCGCGATACATCGTCTCGCCGTCTTCAATCATGCCCCTGGCGATCGCCACATCCTCGGCCGATGGCGTCGATTGCAGTTGCCGTCGCGCCATGAGCTCGCGCCACGTCAGCTGGAGATTCCAAAGGGAATACTCCGCCACGCTGCGCCGCGCGACATCGAGCACGCTCGCCGCCTCCTGGAATTTTCCCTCAGACATGAGAACGGCGCCGACGAAGCCCGTAATCGGACGAAAGCCGCCGCGGTGCGTCTCCGGCTTCAGCCAGTAGTCGATCGCCTTCAGGACGGAATCGTCAAATCCCGCGCGATAGTCGGCGCACAATCGCCTCGCTCGCGCCAGCGCGGCCGGATTGCTCTCCGCGTAAAACGGCGCTTCGAAGAGTGTCAGCATGCGGTGCTGAACGCCGTAGCGATCGTACACGTTGTCGCCCAGCGCCTTTGCGTACGCCTCCCACGACGGCAGCGCGTCGATCGCCGACGACTCCACCTTCAATGATCCGTTGAGCGACGTCATGCTCCGCAGCAGGCTTCGCGCGATCACGGCCTGCCCCCGCATCGTCGGATGGACATGATCGTCCATCAGCTCCCATCCGATCGCGCCCCCCGGGCTTTCCCGTCGGAACGCCTCGACGAGATCACAGAGAATCACATCATTCGACCTGGCGACGTCGCGGACCGCGGCGCTCAGCGATCCCGGCGCGCGCCACGGCATCGGATCCAGTTCCAGCGCGCGCTCATAATGCGTCAGGGCGTCGGCGTCCCGCCGGAGGGCCGTGCAGCAGCGCCCGAGCAGGTAGTGTGCCCGGGCGTGATCGGGATTCGTCGCCAAAATAGACGCCAGCGTCTTCTCGGCGGTCGCCGGATCGCCTTCGAGCGTCGCCTCCGCCTCGGCGATCTGCGATTCAATCGCTTTCACCCCCTCGGCGGGCGCAATGTCCCTGCCCAGCGGGGCCATGTCCCGCTCGTTGGCGGGCAGCGTGCACACGATGACGGGGACATCGTGCGCCCTGCAGGCGCCGATCATGGACGTCAGGTGATTCGTCAGATTATTGATCGCCGAGCGTCGCCGACCGTCACTCGCGACGAGCTGACCGTCCGCGATGACGCTCTCCATCAGGCTCTTGGCGCGACCGCCCTCTTCCGACGTCGACTCAGCCTCGGCCGCCTTCCGGGTACGTACGTCGGAGATCCACTGCCCCAGCCCCGTTGCGCGAAACGCCCGGGCCGTCTTCATCGAGAGCGTCGACTGACCGAACGCGTGCAGCGACGCGACGCCGCCGGCCCCGTAGAACTCGTTGTTGCCGCTGTAGATGACGACGAGATCCGGCTCGAATGCGAGCGCCTCGTCCAGAATGTACATCACAGGGAAACTGGCGACGGCCGTGGTCCCGAAGTTGAGAACTTCGAAATCACGATCGGGCCACACGTCACGCAGCATCGCGCTCAGGAACGAGGTCGAGACGAACGGACGCGGCTCCGGAAACCCGCGCATCGCCGATCCGCCGAAGGTCATGATCCGAAGGCGCCCCTTCGGCTTCGGCGTGACGAAGACATGCTCTTCCATGCCGCCGGTCGACGAGAGATTCTGCCAGAAGAACGTGTTCAGACCCGGCTGGTAGGTCCCGACGTACTGCACACCCTCGAACATCTTCATCCGCTTGAGCACGGGCGGATAGCCGCCATACCCGGCGAAGCGACAGATCGTCTCCCCGATGAGAAACGGCGAGAGCGCCAGCAGGACGGCGATCAGGCGAAACGCCCACGTTCGTCGCCGCGAAGGCTGTCCTTTCGACGTTGATGGCGCCGTCTCAGTCACGAAGAAGATTCCGGGATGGATTGCCATGACCTGCGCCCGGCGGCGCCGTCGATGTCAGGGCGTTCGCAATGAGTATAAACGAAAAGAAGCGCAGCCAGATGGCTGCGCTTCTTCTGTGCTGTCAAAAGTGAATCGTGAGCGACTCGGACATCCGATGATGGACGCCGCGTCGATCCGATCGCTTAGCGGCGGCGGCGAATCAGCGCCAGGGCGCCGAAGCCGAGCAGCGCCAGCGTGGCGGGCTCGGGCGTGACCACCGTCTTGACGGTGCCATTCAGAACGTCCACCCACATCTCGACGTGGTTGTTCACGGCGTCCGTCGAGAAGTCGATGTTGTTCGTGTTGACGTTTCGGCTGTTCGTGCTGATCGAATCCCAGCTGCCCGAAACGACCGGCTTCCACGAGTAGTTGCCGGGAACGAGCGTGGCTTCGAACAGGAAGATGCCGCCGCCCTGATCCGACATGGCCGTGATGGCGCTCGCGTTGTCCCAGTCGCCGGCGCCGAGCTGCGGTTGGAAGTTGCCGGCGGCAACCCAGGCCGTGTTCGGCTCAGCGGCGACCTTGACGCGGTTCGTGTCCGGCAGCCAGCCGTCCGCGTACGTGTTCGTGTCCAGGGAGATCGTGCCGGCGCCCGAGCCGTCAGAGACCGCCCACTGATTGCCGGCGGGATGCACCTTCGAATCCCAGTTGCCGCCTTCCGACAGAATGTCGAAAGTCTCAAAGTTGTTCGCGGCCTGGCCCGTCCAGGAGTATTCCCAGATGCCGCTGCCGGCGAACGTCTCCGTCATCGCCAAGTTGAAATCCCAACCGTTCGGCGTACCCGGACTGAAGAAGTCCGCGTGCGCAGGCGCCGCGATCAGAACGACGATCGCCAGTGCTTTGACAAATGTCTTCATTCCTCTGCTCCTTTTTTCTTGCGAGACATCGCAAGGACAACCGTTATTGCTTTCCGATTCCGGCGCCCAACGCCGCCGGTCCCATCCGTTCGCATCGCGACAATAATCCCGACGCGCAACATTCATACTGTCTGAAAAAACATTTTATCAGGGCCGCAATCGCGATTCAATCGTTTTTGGCCACCCTCGTATCCGAATTCCACGGAGGGCCTGAACAAGTCACAAGCCGCCCCGCGCCCCCCCAAATCACTGGGAGATCAGGATATTCACAAAGTCCGATATGTCGCCGACATTCACCAGACCGTCGCAATTCGCGTCGCCGACGGGCAGGAAGAACTCGAGCTCGACCAGCGACACGAAATTCGCGATGTCCTCGCCATCGATCACGCCGTCGGAGTTCAGGTCGCCGACCCCCGCCGCCGAGCCCGTAAATGACTGGACGCCGGCAAACGTCTCATGACGCGTGTTCCGGACGCCGTCGGGCCGGACCTCCACGGCCACGATGTCCACGCGGTGGTTACCTGTCGTCAGAAGGCCTCGGCTCAGCGTGAAGGTATTGGCGAAACGTGACGCCCGGTTCGCGGCCCCGACCGCGAGCGCCTCGAAGTCCGTGTTGTCCTGCCGGTCCACGAAGACGTACACGTCGTCCACATTCCCGATCGCCTCGACGACGAAGTCCACGGGGGTCGACAGGATGTCGTTGTCACACGTTGCCGTCGGCGCCGTCAGCTGAAAGGCCGGCGCCTCGGCGTCCACGAAAATCACCATCCGGAACTCGCCGAACAGCGGCTGTGTTCCACCCGGTCGATGTCGATAGGCGCGGACCGTGATGTAGTGGTACCCGTCGCCCAGTTGCGACGCGTCGATCGTCTGGCGATAGGTCCCAGTGCCACCCGTGAATCGCGGCGAGCTCTGGTCGAAGTCCTCGAAGCCGTAATCCACCGCCGACGGATCGAGATGATCGACATTACCGTTCTGGTTGTAGTCGACAAAGCCCGAGTCGATGCGGAAGACCGCGGCGTCGTCAGTGTTCGGATCCGACGGGTCCGTCTGCTGCGTCTGCAGGAGAATGTCGAACGTCGCCGACGTGATGATGGTCACGGGATTGACGCGCTGCTGCGGATCGGGCGTACTGGCGGGGTCCGCCGGCGCGACAATCGTCGTCGCGTTGTCGACCGACAGCGTTCCCGTCGGCACGGCCGGTCCGTAGATCACGTAACCGTTGCGATGCGACGCCTGCGCCGTGCTGCTGTTTCGCGGAACGCGGAAGTTCGAAATGACGCCGCCGGAACCGACAGTGATCACTTCGGGAATATCGTTGTTCGGATCGACAATTGGGCTCGCGGCGTTGCCCGTCAGCTCGTGCAGTCGCGTCCCCGAGGGAAACGCCGTCGTGATCGAGACGCTGTCGAAACCCGTGGCGTTGCTGTCGTTGAGCCCGACCAGCACGTTGTCCTCGCTGCCGGGGCTGCGACGCGTGAATGCGAGCACGTCGTCGCGATTTCCGTTCAGCGGGAAGAAGTAGCCGCGACCATACTGGTTGCGGATTTTGACGAGCGTCGTGATTCGCGAACCGCCAAGGCCGATGGCGTCGAGCCGGCTGTCCGGCGCCGGGAAGCCCGGCACGCCGAACTCCAGCGCGTTGTGATACACGACGGCCGGACCGGGACGCAGGAGCGTGTACGCCTGTGCGACCGTGTCGTCGAGACCGAAGCTGTTGTCGTGGCTCGTGACGTGATGCACGCCGACGGTTCCATTGTTGAAACCGTCATCGGCGTTGTCGACCGATGCGCTGAGAACGTTGTTCCAGTTACCGAAGCCGCCGGCGCTGATGATGTCTCGAAGCTGCCCCGCCTCGTTCAGATCCAGCGCGTCGCGATTGCCGAACTCCCAGCCCTGGGGCGGCCAGCCCGCGCCGCCGTTTTCGCCGGGCTTGCGCACCCAGTCGAGAATCCGGCTGTTGCCTTCCACGGCCTCGCCGAACGAGTACGGCGTCCTGGCCTGTCCGTCGAAATCGATATAGCGATCGTACACCGCGGCGTCCCAGAGATTGTCGAAGAACCACTCGGGCGTGTGCTTGATCGCGTCGAGCCGAAAACCATCGACTTTCAGGACTTCGATGTAGTACTTCGTCGTCCGCAGCAGCAGCCGCGAGGCGCTCTCGGGAACCGCGTCGCCGGCCATCGGATCCGCGGTGTTGAACGGATAGAACGTGTATTGCGGCGGATTCGGATTGCGCGTCGTTCCGGGGTTAAACGGATTGATCGCCCCCTGCCCCATGTCAGGATAGAACTTCGCGTTCGCCGGATCGGGCTGGTTGCGCACGGCGCCCGAAGGAACCGGCAGGTTGTCGGGATCGACGGCCACGGGATGACGAATCCACTCGTACGTCGCCCCGCCCTTCGACTGATCGATGTCGATCAGGCCCAGCAGCCGGCCGTCGTACAGGTTGTAGCAGGGATCGTTCGGGTTGGTCGACTGCGGGCAGCCGCTGCTGTAGGCGTGGAAATCCCCCGACGCGTCGCCGGGCAGCTCCAGCGCGAACCCCGGATAGCCGCCGTTCTCCCAGAACGACTTGCCGTTGTTCAGGAAGGGATCGCCCGTCGTCGTGATGTCGGGAAAGGAGTTGTGATTGCAGAGAAAGTCGACATACACGCGCACGTTCGCATGGTGCGACTGATCGACCATCAACCGAAACCCGCTCTCCGTTCCATAGCGCGTCGGGCTCGTCGGGGATCCGAGATCGAACCGATCGAACAGGTCGTATCCGACACCCGAGGGTCCCGCCGTCGCCTTCTGCACGGGCGGTGTCCACATACCGTCATACCCGGCCATGAAGATGTCGGGCATGCGATATCGAATCGTGTCCCAGCCGGATTCGAAGTACTGAAGAATCGTCGGCGGATCCTGCGCCGCGCGAAGCGACGACGCCAGCGCGCCGATCGTCAGGACGAACAGCAGGCTCGCAATGCGTACTCGGATGGACCGTCCATTCATATGACCTTCCCCCATCGACGCGCTGTCTCATCGCCGGACGCGCCCGACGACGAAGCTCCGAAAACGCGCCGGAGTGAAAAAACGAAAACGGGAAACCCGTCCACGAACGACAATGCGATCGTGGACGGGTATTCACATCGGGCGCCCGAAGCGCTCGGCTCGCCGAGCGCTTCACGCGGGCCCCTCCTACCTTGTCAACTTACTGCAGCAACGCGTCGATGAACGCCTGGGCGTCCAGACCGTCCACGGCGCCACTGTTATCCACGTCCGCCTTCATCAGCGGGCAGGTGTCCGTATTCACGCCGAGCAGCACATCGACGAACGCCGTGATGTCGTTCACCGACGGGTCACCGCTCGTGATATCGACCACGCCGTCTCCCGTGATGTCGGCCGGATTGGCGCCACACGGATTCGACGTCTCGAGGGTGTACGTGAAGTACTGGGCGCCGACGCCCACCGCGTCGTCACTGAGATTGACGAGCCCCGGGTTGCCGAGATTCGGCGCGTCGCCGCGACCCAGCGGCGGCAGGAACTGGTTCGACAGGTAGCCGAACTGTCCCGCGACGTAGGCCAGCAGCTTAATCTCCGTCACGCCGTCCGCCTCGAGCATGCCGATGTCGCCGAACGGAATGTCGAATTCCATGCCCGTCTCGGCCGTTGTCGCGGCCGCGGCGCTGGAATCCGTCACGCCGAAGACGTTGCTGTCGTCGAAGGCAATCTGCAGACAGAGCGGATTGTCAGTCGGCGTCTCAATCGACGACTGATTGCCGAACTGCGTGAACGTATCCTGCGTTGCGATCGCGCCATCAACGCCCATGCCGTCACCCATGTAGGACGGGATGTTCGATCCGTCGAAGCCGGCGGGCGCTGTGTAGGCGCCGGACGACTTCATCGTGTAGGTCGCGAACTGCGTTCCCGCCTGCGTCGACAGGTTGGGGCCGTTGCCCAGATTGCCGACGTTTCCGCCGAGGCCCGGCAGGACCTGGTTGCTCCAGAAACCATCGCCCGATCCGACAAACGCCATGATGCGAATGTCCGAACCATCCGACGGCGCCGGGAACAGGCCCGCCAGCGACGCGCGATCGATCGCCAGCTGCAGACCCTGCGTCGCCGTTCGGGCGTTCAGAATCTGCTGGCTCGGCGGGCTGCCCATGTCGTCGTCCTCGCCGGCGTTCGAATTGACGCCGTCGAAGTTGAGATTGTCGATCGCCCAGATGTTCGGAGCCGCCGGCGGTGTCGCGCTGGCCGACTGCGTCAGCGTCGTCAGTGCGCCGTTGGTCAGGTCCACCAGCGTCAGCGTGTTGTTGGACGTCGTCAGGACGAGCGCATACTCCGGTACGAAGTCGTCATCCATGATGTCGCCGTTCACGCCCTGCAGCGGACCCGGGAACGTTGGATTGTTCGTCGCCAGCGCCGGCGCCGGCGTGGAGGTCAGGTTCGTATCCACGAGAACGATGACGGCGTTGCCATTGCCCTCGAGGTTGCCCGTCACACCGACGTACAGGTTGTCGGCGTCGTTCTGGACGAACATCTGGTTGAGTTCGCTGCCACCCGTGTTGAGGATGGGCGGCGGCTGTGTCAGCGTGCCGTCACCGGAGTTGCGGGTCGCGACACCCAGGAAGCGCGACGTGTTCGTCGCCAGCGTCGTCAGGTACGCGTCGAACAGCTCCGGATTCCCCGTGCGGGCCTGAACCGTCAGGGCGTATTCGGGACCGAACGAAGTGTCGAACTGGAACTGATTGACACCCGGTTCGCCACCGTTTCCACCCAGCGCGTCGGGCGGCGGCGTGATGCCGGAAGGTGTTTCCGAACCCGTCATGCTGTCCGTATCGAGCAGCAGAATGAACGCGTTGCGATTGTTCTCCAGGTTGCCCGTGATGCCCACGCGCAGCCGATTGTCCGTGTTCGTCACGAACATCGCGTCCATCTCGGAACCCGGCGGGTTCATCGGCGGCGCGATAATCGTGTCTTCGAAACAGGTGTAGTTGTTCTGCACGGCAACGGCGCTTCCGGAGAGCGCCGAGAAGGCCGCCGGAATACCCTGCGAGCTGAATGAGCTCGGCGCCGTGAAGCGGACCGGCACCGAGACAGTCGCGTACTGGGCGCCCGTGTAGGGCGCTTCGCCCAGGTCAATGCCGGCGGGAAGCTGATCGGCGACAAAACCCGGACAGGCGATGGCGCCACCCAGGTCGTCACGAAGCGCGATGCTCCAGGAGTTCAGCGTTCCCGTGTTGCCGTTGACGAAGTCCGTGATGAACAGGAACCACTCGCCTTCCGTCGGGTTGGCGTCGTTAAACGTCAGCAGCGTCTGGGCCGACTCGTAGTCCACGGAGTTACCCGGCGCCACCCAGTTCTCGAGGGCTTCGCCACCCACGACGAACGTCGTGTTCATGTTGGCGCCCGCCACGTTGCGATCCCACAGCCGGACCGTTCGATCCGAACCCGTGTGCCACAGGTCGATCGCCAGTTCGCTCATGTCGGGATGCGTGATATCGAGTGTGACTTCGATGCCCGTCACGCGCGACAGCCCCTGCGTGATCGCGTCGTCCGGAACGATGACGGAGACCGCCGTGTCAGGCAGGTCGCCCGGCGCGGCGTCGCTCAGCGTCGCCATCGGGGCGGCCGACTCGTTCGCCAGCAGCGTGGCGCCCGTCTCGTTCAGCGGCGGCAGCCACTGGTTGCTGACGAAGCCCGTACCGCCGGCGATCATCGCGGCGATCTTGATGTCATCCGCCTGTCCCGGCGAAAGCCCCAGATCGCTGAGAAGAATCGAGAACTGAACGCCGCTCGTCGCCGTCAGCGCCGCGTCTTCCTGGCGAAGCGGATCGTCGCCGACAATGCCGTTGACGCCGGCGATGTTGCTGAGGTCCGCCGAATAGACGCTGAGATCGCCGCCCGTGTGAACGGCCGTGTCCGTCGAGAACGTCAGCGGTGTGTTGAGACCGAACTCGAACTCAACGATATCGGCGTGATGCTGGTTGCCGCCGCGATCGTACTGAATCGCGAGGTCCGGCGTGAAGTCGTCGTCGAAGACGAACTGGTCCATGCCCTGAAGCGCCGGATCGTCACCGAAGGCGACCGGGTTGCCCGTGGACAGGTTGTTCGGAATGAAGTTGATGTTGAACGGAACCGTATCCAGGAAGATGAGGATGTGGTTATTGAAGCCCTCGTCCGCCGGGATGTTGCCCGTGATGCCGATGTAGAGCTTGTTCAGGTCGCTCCAGACGAACATCTGGTTCAGCTCGCTGCCGTCCGTCGTGAACGGCGAAAACTCTTCCGCGTCGCCGAAGCCCGTGAAGTTGTTCTGCGTCGCGAGCAGCGCGCCGACCGGATAGTCACTCGGAATCGACACGCCGTCGATGCCGCCCGTCGGGGCCGCCGCCATCGCGTCGATCGTGTACGTCACGTGCTGCAGGCCGGGGTACTTGTCGTTGAACGTCTCGGGATCGAGCGTGAAATTGAAATCGACGACGTTCGTCGGGCTCGGATCGCCCGGATTCACGACGCCACCGCCCGTCGCCGGAACGACGAAGTTGTCCGTTCGATTCAGCGGCGGAAGGCTCTGATTGGAGATCGTGCCGACGCCGTTGGCGATGATCGCCTGAATGTTGATCTCATCGGCGTCCATCACGCCGAGCGTCGCCAGCGGCAGATGAATTTCAAAACCGTTCTGCGCCGAGGCGGCGTTCGCCTGCTGAAGCAGCGGATCGTTGGCCGCTTCCGTATTCACGCCGTCGAGGTTTTCGTTGTTCACGGCGAAGTCGACGCCTTCCGTCAGCGCCGTGCCGGCGGAGTTCGCGGGCAGGCTCAGGTCGAACAGCACGCCGTGCTGCACGCCGCCCACATTCCAGATGGCGACGGCGAAATCAGGATCAAAGTCGAGGACGAGGCCGTCCACTTCGCGAAGCGCGTTGGACTGCGTGGCCGGATCGCCGAGATCGCAGCTGCAGTCGCCGAGGCACTCGTTCATCGCGATTTCCTGGCAGCGATCGCTCCACTCGTAGAAGGGCTGGTTGACGTCGCAGGAGATCGAGATCGCCGCAACGCAGCTCTCGCACACCATGTCACCGCAGCTCAGCCCCATCAGGTCCGTGTTGTCTGCACAGCAGCCGGCCGTATCGAGCGTCATCGGCACGGCGCCGAAGTCGGTATCGATGAACACGAGCACCGAATTCTCGAGCGTGTCCATGCGATCCGCGTTGCCCGTGATACCGATGTAGAGATTCGTCGCGTCGTTCGTGACAAACAGCTGATCGAGCTCGTTGCCACGCGACGGCTCTTCCGACGGCGGCGCCACATCGCCGAATCCCGTCGGATTGTCCTGCAACACAAAGGGCGCCCCCACCTGAAGGAAGCGCGTGGGGATGTCGCTTCCCGTGATCGGTGTGACAGAGTTGCAGTCTCCGGCCGCGGCGCGGGACGCCGCTCCCCAGTATGCGCCGGCGCCAACCAGCACAGCCAGCATTAAACAGATTGCATGATCTTTGGACCTTGCGGGCACGCTCCACCTCCTACTGTTCCGTCAGTATTGCGCGGCAACGACCGCGCATGCTTCCACGATAATTTCAGTTTTGTCAGACTTACCGTCGCCGCCCGGCGCTGTGACGTTCCGGGCGATCTTCCCCGTCAGGATTATTTGCCCGCGAAGGGCAAATTCATACTGTCCGGACCGCATTCGCGGCCCAATTCGATCGCGAATTCTCGCGAACTACCGAAAAAAAACGCTCTCATCCGATTGGCTGAGAGCGCGTCATTCGATCGTCTGAACTTCCGAGCTTCGATTCATGGATCCGGAAGCGGCCTGCAGGGGCTTCGACGCAATAATCGGACCCCAGTACTTGCCGGATAGCGCCTGCAGATCCTCGAAGCTCCCCGTCCGAAGCTGCCCCCATTCGACATGGCCGTCCAGCAGCAGGATGTTCATGCCGCGCGTGCCGTGATTGTCTTCGGGCGTCAGACCGGTAAACGACTGAACCGTCGTGTCGTTCTTGTTGCTCTGGTCCGCCATCAGCAGAAAGTCACCGCGATCCGTGATGCGCCACAACGCGACATAGAAGTAACTGATGAACGACTTACCGAGATTGCCTTCCTGCGGCAGGGTTCTCGGAAGTTCCGCATACTGATTGACTGAGGCCGTCGGCCACAATTCGCTCGCGTCCACCGGCGTCGTGTGCGGCCGGTTGTTCATCTTGTCGCTCGGGCAGAGCAGCACCTTCGGCTCGGGCAGATAGAAAGGCGTCGGGTTGCCCTCGCGCGTGTTCCGCCGCTCAACGATGTCGCGAATCATGCCCGCGAAATTCGGGCCCCACTCGGGCGAAGCGCCATCCTGAACTGTCGCCAGTTCGGCCAGCGTCGGGCTCGAAATCGTCGGATGCCCCTTCGCGGGATACCATCCGTCGTAGTCCTCCGTGTACTGCTGAAACGCCATGCCGATCTGGCGGAGATTCGTTCCGCAGACCGTCCGTCGCGACACCTCGCGGGCGCGCGACAGGGCGGGCAGAAGAATCGCGACCAACAGCGCGATAATCGCAATCACAACGAGGAGTTCAATCAGCGTGAAACCGGCCCGATTCGGCGAGGTGAAAGCAATGCGACGACCAGTAATGCGTCCGACTTGCGCTTGTTCTGCTTGATCCATCTTTGCGTCCTAGCGCTGGCTCGGACAATTGTGACCTACTTGAAATCCAATTGCATCCGAGCGGTTTACGTCGTAGAATAGATAAAACCTTTTACCGAATCGAGTATATCGTTTTTCCTCGCGCATTCAAGGAATTCCGTCACCCGATTCTAGGCGGCCCTGCTCGCCACGACTGAGCCGATCTCCGCTAAACTGAGGCGGCGCCGGTAAGTCGCGATTTCGCCATACGTAGGATCCACAACCGAAGAAGATTGCTAAATGGCCAAGCGAAAAGCAGTTAGCATCAAAGATGTCGCCCGGGAGAGCAACGCGTCCCTCACGACCGTCTCGCTCGTGCTGAACAATCGCGACGGCCGCATCAGCCGCGCCACCCGCGAACGCGTCCTGGACGCCGTCGAACGCCTCGGCTATCGACCCAGCCGACTGGCGCAGAGCCTCCAGTCACAGCGTTCCGGCTTTCTCGGCATCCTCGTGCCCCAGCTCCGTCACGCGTTCGCCGACGTCTACTTTGGAGAACTCATCAGCGCCATCCAGGAAACGGCCGGCGAAAACGACTACAAGATCATTCTCGACGTCGCCAACCCGCGCTACCTCGAACGCAGTCATCATCTTGAACTCTTCCGCCGCCACTACGTCGACGGTCTGCTCTGCCTCGGTGTCACCAACAACGACACGTACCTCGCGGACTTCAGCGAAGACCAGCCCGTCATCGTGGTCAACAACCGCGTCAGCGGCGTCGATCTCGATTTCGTTCAGTGCGACTATTCGGAAGCCGGCCGCATCGCCGCGAAGCATCTGTGCGAACTCGGCCATAAGAAAATCGGATACATCCACGGCGCCACGGAAGTCCAGACAACGGCCGATCTGCGCGACGGATTTGAGGAGGTGCTCGATCAACTGAAGCTGCCGCTTCCGGAGTCCCGCGCCGAGGATGGTCTCTACACGGAAGAAGGCGGCGCCAAGGCCGCGATCGCGCTGCTGACACGTGAACCGACAATCACCGCCATCTTCGCGGGCAATGACAAGATGGCGATCGGCGCCATCAGCGGTCTGAAGCGAATCGGCATGCGCGTTCCGGATGATGTCAGCGTCATCGGCTGCGACGACGTCCATCAGGCCGAGTACTGCGACCCGCCGCTCACAACGATTCACACACCCATCTACGAAGTCGGCGCCCGGGCGTGCGGACTGCTGCTCGACCTGATCAGCAGCAAGGCGCAGGTCGTTCGCGAAACACAGCCGGTTTCGCTGACGGTTCGAAAGTCGACCGCCGCGTCAGGCAAGGGCCGCAACGGCGCCGTGAAATAAGTGACACAACAATGAACGCCGACATCGACGGATCGAACCCCCAGTCCCTTCCGCCGGCGAGCCCCCTCGCCGCCCATCGACACTCGCGGTTCCGGCCCCTTGCCGCCGCCCCGCTCACCATCGCCGTCTGCCTTCTCTGGACCGGCGTCGCGGGCGCCGCGAATGACACTGTCAACGTTGCGGGCACATTCAACAACTGGTCCACGCAGGCGAGCGAATGGCGCATGAAACGCGTCGATGACGCGACCTGGTCGCTCGGCGCCTACTGGCGGGCGGGCGTCTATCAATTCAAGTTCGTATTCAACGGTTCCTGGGACCAGCACCTTGGCGACGCGGGAAACCATCAGCTGCGCATGCCGGGACAGGACATCGAACTGCGAATCGACGCGTCCGGCTACTACGAGATCTCGCTCGATGCGAACGCGAAGACCTGGTCCCTCCGCGGCGCGGCGCCAAACGAACCCATCCCCGTTCTCGATATCCATCGTGAATCCCTGAACAGCTACCTTCTCGACGCGTCGCGCTCGCCCCGCCCGCAGTCCACCGCAGGCGATAAGCTCGAATACCGCTTCTCCGCGATCCTGGTCCGGCGCGCCGGCGGTGACGATGACGAAAAGCCCAGTCGCGATGGTGTCTCCATCGAACCTCTTGGCGACACGCGCGCGCGACTGACCATCACGACGCCGGGCGACTATCGATTCAATACCGCGATACGATACGGTGACAACAAGGCCGTTTCCGCCCGAACCGATCACCGACTTGGCGCCGGATACGAACTCCTCGCGGACGCATCGAATGAACCACGACTCTGCTATCCGATCGACAACCATCGATGGGCGATCGACATCGCCGGAAACGCGTCGGGAATCCGGCTGCGATCGCTCTCCAGCCCGACGCCCACGCCGGTTACGATTCCTGAGACCATGAAGACGCAGCGGGTTTTGATTGTGGCGGACGAAAGAACCAACGACATCAAGGTCACCGGCGACGCCTGGCGGGAATTCGTGTTCGATCCGAAGACCGCGGAGCCATCGCTGAAAGGCAAGCCGATCGAATCCGTCGCCCTCATCGGCGACTTCAACGGCTGGCGAAGCGACGCCCACATCATGCGCCTCGATAAGGACGCTCGCTATCGAACGCTCGTCACGATGCCGGAAGGTGTCTACCACTACAAGTTCGTGATCAACGGAACGATCTACCTGGAAGATCCGTCCAGTGATCCGCGATTTCGCGTTTCCGATGGCAACGGCGGCCATAACAGCGGCGTCCTCATCGGCGACGACGCCAGATCCTTCGGCAATCGCAGACCGGGCGAAATCAACACGGCGGCGCTGAAGCACGATCCGACGTCCGCCGCCTGGTTCGCCCCCATCGCCGGCAACGTCGCCCGCGTCACTGTCCGCACCCTCGCAGGTGACGCAAAGGCCGTCGACATGTACCAGAAGGACGGCGCCGGCAGATTCCCGCTGCGCATCTCCAAGTCCGCCTTTGGCTTCGACTACTGGTCCATCCAGGCGGCGTTTCCGCAGGATCAATCGACCGCGCAATACCAGTTCACGCTCACGGCCAACACAGACGCAGGCGCGGCGCCGACAACCCTTCAGGGCGAAGTCAACTTCTCCGCGTCGGGCGCCGCCTCAGGCGGCGCTAACCCGCCGAGCGCCTGGTTCGAAGCGGCGCTCCCGAAGACCTTCGAGTCTCCCGACTGGGCCAGGCGCGCCATGTGGTACCAGATCTTCCCCGAACGATTCCGCAACGGCGACGCATCCAATGACCCGCCGCGGACCGTGCCCTGGTCGCAGAAATGGGACGCCCCCTACAAGCCGGGGAAGGATGTCGTTAAGGGATCGCCGCAGGACTTCGAGGAAAAGGGAACCTTCTTCCAGTACATTTTCGATCGGCGCTACGGTGGCGATCTGCAGGGCGTGCGCGAAAAGCTGCCCTACCTCCGCGATCTCGGCGTCACGGCGATCTACTTCAACCCCGTCTTCCAGGCGGAATCGCTGCACAAGTATGACGCCTCCGACTATCGCCACATCGACGATCGATTCGGCGTCGCCGGCAGCCTCCAGCGACTCAGGGGCGAAACGACAGATCCCGCCACGTGGCAATGGTCCGACTCAGACAAGCTCTTCCTTGAATTCCTCGATGACGCCCATCGCATGGGATTCAAGGTCATCATCGACGGCGTCTTCAATCACACGGGCCGCGACTTCTGGGCCTTCCAGGACATCATCAGGAACGGCCGGAACTCCGAATTCGTCGACTGGTTTGAGATCAAGAGCTTCGACCCGCTGCGCTACGAGGCGTGGGATGGCGATAGCGGCGCCCTGCCGAAGCTCAAGCACGACAACGCCCTCGGGCTCGCCGTTCCTGTGCGAGAACACCTCTTCGCCGTCACGCGTCGATGGATGGACCCCAACGGCGATGGCGATCCCTCCGATGGCATCGACGGCTGGCGGCTCGACGTGGCCAGCGATATCAACGCCAACTTCTGGACCGACTGGCGCAAGCTCGTGAAGTCCGTCAACCCCGACGCCTACATCGTCGCGGAGCTCTGGCGCGAATCCCGCGAATGGCTCGACGGCCGCACCTTCGACGCCGTCATGAACTACCCCTTCGCCCGGCGCACACTCCGATTCGTCATCAACAACCGGAAGGCGTCCACCGCGTCGCAGTTCAAACGCGAACTGGAGGAGATGTACGGCTGGTATCGCCCGCAGGTGAACTACGTTCTTCAGAACCTCTACGACTCCCACGACACGGATCGCGTGGCGTCGATGTGCATGAACCCCGATGTCGAGTACGACGAGGCCAATCGCATCCAGGACAATGGTCCCGACTACGTCACCAGCAAGCCGACGCCCGAGAGCTATCACAGACAGAAGCTGCTCGCGACGATTCAGATGACCTTCCTCGGCGCCCCGATGGTCTATTACGGCGACGAAGTCGGCATGTACGGCGCCGACGACCCTTCCGATCGCAAGCCGATGCTCTGGCCCGATCTGCCGCCGAACGACGATCCCGACGAGCGGATCGAGAACGACCTGCTCGAACACTATCGCCGAATGATTGCCATTCGAAACTCGCACCCGGCCCTGCAGCTCGGCGACTTCGAGACGATCCTGACAGACGACGCCAAGGGAATCTTCGCCTTCACGCGCACCCTCGGCGACGAATCGATCCTGATCGTGATCAACAACAGCGACGCTCAGCATCGGCTTGATGTCCCCGTCCGATGGCCGGATGGGGCGACAGTCATTCGGCTCGATGATCCCGATCAGTGCGAGCTGGTCATGCCGGACGCTGACGCGCCCGCCGCCAGACCCGCTATCCGACCGAAGGCGAAACGCCCCGCGTCGAACCTGAAAGTGGAGTCGGGCCGATTGCACGGCAGGATGCTCGCGCCGCGTACGGGCGCCATCTTCACGAAACTGCCGGATACGGATACACACTGACAAGAGCACATTGGACCGGCGCCGACGCGTACACAGCGCGGCGAAGTCGACTCGATAACGATGATCGCCGCCCTCGGCAAAGCCCTGCGTTTCTCTCTGCGATCGCTCGTCGCTCTGGTTGCGGCGGCGCTCGTGCTGTGGGCCTTCTATTGGGTCCTCTCACGCCCCTGGCGCCGCACGCCCCTCGGTCCCAACCAGATCGAGCTCTCCGTGCTTCACTGGGGCGAGAACAATGAAGACGCCATCGTCGCCGCCCTCGTGCGCGATTTCGAGGCGCAGAACCCCGACATCCGCATCAAGCGCAACAACGTCGGCCAGGCCGCCATCGTCAACACGAAACTGCAGACCAGCTTTGCCGCCGGCGACCCGCCCGACATCTTCTACCTCGGCTATGAGAAGACCGCCGACTTTGGCTCGAAGGGCCTGCTGGCCGATCTTCAGGAACTCATCGACGAGGACATCCGCCAGGGCCGCCCCACCGTGGACCTCGACGATTACTTCCCCGCGTCACTCGATACCTTCCGATTCGACGCCGAGAAACAGATCGTCGGACAGGGCAAGCTCATCGCCCTGCCCAAGGACTTCACAACAGTCGGCTTCTACTACAACATCGATCTGCTTCGCCGAGCGGGCGTCGCACCACCGCCGCCGGAGGGCTGGACCTGGAATCAGTTCCACGACGCGGCGCAGAAAGTCGCGAAACTCCCCGACTGCTATGGCGCCGACTTCGCCACGTGGGAGGCCATGATTCGAATCTGGCTCTGGACGCATGGCGAACGCCTTGCCGAGCCTGACTGGCTCACGTTCCATCTCGACGACCCGGGCCTGCGGGCGGCGCTAAAGGAACTCCAGGACTGGTTTCACAACGAAAAGCGCACGCTCGTCAGCGCCAAGACGCAGCTCGAAACGGGCCTCGAACCCTTTCTCGCAGGCAATGTCGGCTTCGCGGGGCCCTTCGGTCGATGGAAAGTTCCGACCTATCGCCTCATCAGGGATTTCGCGTGGGACTTCACGCCGATGCCGCACGCCGAGGGCAAGCCGCCCGTCAACGGTCTATTGACCGCCGCCTGGGCAATCGCCCGTGATACGCCGCACAAGGACGCCGCGTGGCGGTTCGTGAAATACATGAACAGCGTCCGCGGACAGACGCGCATGTGCGAAGCGGGCCTCGCAATTCCCGTGCTCAGGAGCGTCGCCTACAGCGACGCCTTCAAACAGGAAGGCATGCGCCCCGCCAACTGGAAGGCCTATCTCGACGCGGCGGAAGTCGCGCGCGTCATCGACTGGCCCGTCGATCCGAAGTACCTCCACCAGCTGCGCGTGCGCCTGGAGGACATCTACAAACAGGACAAGCCCGTCGACCGCGCGATGGACCTCGTCGCGAAGGACTGGCGCAACAACGCCGAACAGCGCCGACACCAACTCGCCTATACCGATGTCGGCTGGACAAATGTCACGCTCGCCGTTGCGGGGCCCATCGCACTGATCCTCGCCATCATCGCGTGGCGCTGGTGGATCCAACGCGCCCGCGGCATCGCCTTCCAGGAAGAAGTCGCCGGTACGCTGATGATCAGCCCGTGGCTCATCGGCTTCGCCGTGTTCATGGCGTTCCCCGTCGTCATGTCCCTCCTGCTGTCATTCATGCACTGGAGCGGCATGGCGCCGCTGACCTCCGCCCAGTGGGTCGGGTTCGACAACTTCAGGAATCTCGCACAGGACGAGGCCTTCAGACACTCCCTGCGGATCACGGCCTACTACGCCCTGCTCGCCGTGCCATCAGGACAGCTCATCGCCCTGTTCGCCGCCCTTCTGCTCTCGCGCGAGTGGAGAACCATCGGCTTCTTCCGCGCCGCCTGGTATCTGCCCAGCGTCCTCGCGGGCGTCGGCATGGCCATCATGTGGAAGTGGGTCTTCCACCACGACTACGGTCTGCTCAACGCCATCCTCGAGCCCATCTGGATATTCAGCGATCATCCGCCGCGCTGGCTGGAGAAGGACGCCCAGACATGGGCCGTCCCGGCTTTCGCGATCATCAACATCTGGTCGATGGGCGGCGCGATGATGGTCTACCTCGCGGGTATCAAGGGTATTCCGAAGCACCTGTACGAAGCGGCGGACATCGACGGCGCCGTCGGCTGGCACAAGTTCGTCAATGTCACGCTGCCCATGCTCAGTCCCGTCATCCTGTTCAACGTCGTGATCGCGATCATCACGTCATTCCAGGTCTTCACGCAGGCCTATGTCATGACCGGCGGCGGTCCCGGCGACGCGTCGATGTTCTACGTCGTGTCGCTCTACAACCGCGCCTTCGACCTGCACGAAATGGGCTACGCCTCCGCCATGGCCTGGCTGCTGCTGGTCATCATTCTCGTGCTGACCGGCCTGCTGATGTGGGGCTCGAAGAAGTTTGTGTATTACGAGGCGCTGAAATGAGGGATCGAGTGCTGTAGCGTGGGCCACGCCCACGATTGTCATGAGAGGCGCCGTCCGCTCCTCGAAATGACCGACGAGCAATTGGATATGCCTGACAGTCAACCACAACATCCCGGGCCTGAAGGCGATCCGCCGATGTCAGACATCGAACGCGCTGCCGCGCCCACGCCGACGAATTTGACGTACGACCATCCTGACAAACACGTCAGACCCTCCCTGACCAGGTTCATTCCGAAGTCTGCGATCATCTGGTTCCTGCTCATCAGCGGCAGCGTCGCCATGCTCATGCCCTTCTGGTGGATGCTTGTCACGAGCGTCTCCTCCGAGGAAGAGGCCAGCAGATCGGCCGCCGGATTCAGATTCTGGACGGAACACGACGCCCAGTGGCGCAACTATCCCGACGCCCTTCAACGCATCGGCGCCAACGCGCCCGTTCCGCCGGAGGGCCCCGAGCCCGAGGCGTGGACCGTCGCATGGCTGAAGTGGAACTGGCAAACCTGGCGCCCCAGCGTCGGCTTCCTTGACGCCCTCGCCAACACAATCGTCATTACCACGCTCAGCGTCATCGGCTCGATTCTCTCGTGCAGCCTCGTCGGCTACGCCTTCGCGCGCCTGCGATTCCGTGGCCGCGAACCGGCGTTCCTGCTCATGATCGCCACGATGATGCTGCCCATGCAGGTCACAATGATCCCGATGTTCCTTCTCTTCCGCAGCTTCGGATGGATCGACACGTTCATGCCGCTCGTCGTGCCCCTCTTCTTCGGCACGCCGTTCTTCATCTTCATGTTCCGACAGTTCTTCGCACAGATTCCCGAAGCCCTGATCGAAGCGGCTCGCATCGACGGCTGTGGTCACCTGCGCACCTGGTTCCAGATCATGCTGCCGATCTGCAAGCCCGTCATCGCCATCACGGCGATCTTCACGTTCATCACGGCGTGGAACGACTTCATGGGACCTTTGATCTACCTGCAGAGCGAAGACCAGCAGACGCTCGCCGTCGCACTGAGCTCCTTCCAGAACCAATACGGTGATTTCCGGCAGGCGCACTTCCTGATGGCCGCGAGCATCATCACGATGATCCCCTGCATCGTGCTCTTCCTCGTCGCCCAGCGCCAGTTCGTCAGCGGTCTGAGCCTCGGCGCCGTCAAAGGCTGACGCAATACCGGGCGCGCCATGCCCCGCCAAGTTCGGCACAGCGTATTGAGATTACCCCCATCCCGAGCCGGGCCAGTCATGGCCCGGTCATTCCGCCCGCCATCCGCTGGTACGAGTCTCGTAGGGCGGGTTTCACCCACCTCCTGATCCGAGCCGTGATTGCCGCTACGGAATGGAACCTCTCGCGGTCGGGTGGCCCATCCCTTCAGGGATGAGGGCGCGACGATAAGACCGTGAACAGACTGCCACCAACATGGCGCCCACCCCCGCCGCCAGCGAACACTCACGTTCAAAGTGGGCGTAGCCCACCCGACATCGCTGGTACGAGTCTCGTAGGGCGGGTTTCACCCGCCTCCTGATTCGAGCCGTGATTGCCGCTATGGAATGGATCTTCCCGCGGTCGGGTGGCCCATCCCTTCAGGGATGGGGGCGCGACGATACGACTGCGATCAAGCTGCCACCAACATGGCGTCCACCCCCGCCGCCAGCGAACACTCACGTTCAAGGTGGGCGCAGCCCACCCGCCATTGAACGAAACCGAACCGACCTACTCCCCTTCAATCGCGTAAAGTCGTGTATCCGTCCTCAGAAAAAGCGTCCCGCCGACAAACGCGGGGGACGCGTAGATGGCGCCGTCAAGCGGGTTTGTCGCCAGCACGCGCGGTTCATCGCCGACCGCCATGACCGTCGTCACACCGTCCAGGTTCGAAAGGTAAAGCCTGCCCGCCGCAATTGTCACACTCGCGTAATACCGGCCGGGAAGTCGATGGCGCCAGACGAACGCGCCCGTCGCCAAATCCCGGCAAGACACAATCCCGCTCTTCGAAACGGCGTACACGCGATCAGAATCAATCGCCGGCGATGACACAACGGGGACCTGGCGCTTCGATGTCCAGAGCGTCTCGGGCGATGCGGTGTCGTCGCCCGCCGGCAGTCGAATGGCCGTCATGTGAATCGGAATATTGCACTCTCCCGCGAAGACAATGACGTCTCCCGCGGCCACTGGCGATGTCACAACCTGCTCGGCGTCCGTTGGAATTTTCCATCGCTCGCGCCCTGTGGCCGGGTCGTATCCCGAAAGATGGCGATAGCTGTCATGCACGAGCGTGTCGCGACCTCCGGCATGAACCACGATCGGCGTCGCATACGCATCCATGCGCGATCGGCGCCCTTCCGTCGGCGGCCTGCGTTCGATCGTCCATCGCCGCGTACCGTCACGTTTGTCGAACGCGACCGTGTAGAGCTGTTTATCTGTGTCGTGCGTGACGATCAGCAGGTCGTTCCACAGAACAGGGGAACTCCCGGCCTTGTAGAGAATGGACGGCGCCGGCTCGCTGTGCGCCCAAACGACGCGCCCCCCGAAATCGAGACAGTACGTCCCCGCGCGTCCGAAGTGCGCATAGATGCGTTTGCCATCCGTCACAGGCGTCGGCGTCGCCGCGGAGGTCATCGCTGTCGATCCAACGAGGTCCCCCGCTGCGCACTCCGTTTGCCAGCGAATCGCGCCGCTGTCGCGATCCACGCCAATCACATAGCGAAGCGTCTGCGGCGCCGGCTGCGAAAATCGCCACGTCAGACAGGCGGCGGCGAACCCGATCGCCGCAACGATGAAGGTCCGACCGACGCGCCCGCGCCGCGCGACCGCCTCCGATCGCTTCGGCCGCAGCACAAACCCCATGACAACGAGTCCCATCGTCGACGCGCTCAGGGCGCCGCCAATTGTGATGAGCCACTGGCGCAATGCGGCGTCGCGCCCCACGCCGTCCCACGCGCTCGTCAGGAGAACAAGATTCCCCGACACGATCGGCGACGAGTGCCCCGACCCGGGAATCTCCGTGGCCCAGCGAATGTGCGTGGACGCGTCCCAGCGAACAGGCGGCGCCACATCCGCCGCCGCAACGCCCGCGCCGTCCTTTCGCCACGCCGGCCAATCGTCCGCCGTAGCTACGGATGGCTGAACGAGGATCGCAAGCCCGAGTGCGCAGAACACATGGAGACTTCGCATGCACTGGATCATATCCGGAACACGATCGTCACACGCGCGATTGACAATCAAGTTCTCGCAACATCTCCCCCCAGGATGTTCAAAGCGATCCACAAGACAAACAAACACAAATCCTGTTGTATTCACCGCTTCCGCGCCGTAGCGTGAACCGGCAGGAAACGAGAGGGGAATGAAGCGCTTTCCTTTCGTCCTTCAGGCGCCCGCCGATCCGGAGACACCCGCCGAGCCGTAGACGCCCGCCAAGGCGCAAACGCCCGCCGAGCCGGGCCAGTCATGGCCCGGTCATTCCGCC
>ERZ795053.1361-NODE-1361-length-30991-cov-13.827935_pt1 | contig 30991 bp, 36 predicted proteins | sample MGYA00375137_ERZ795053 | MGnify/ENA primary metagenome ERZ795053 (study PRJEB30182, sample SAMN05720284) | activated sludge metagenome | isolation source: Anaerobic digester | place: Hong Kong | collected 2014-12-17 ...
CCTTGTCAAACCCTTCTTTATCAAACCCTTTAGCATCGAAGCCGTCTTTGTCAAAGCCTTCTTTATCAAACCCCTGGGCATCGAAGCCGTCCTTGTCAAACCCATCCTGGTCGAAGGCCTCATCTGTTCCCGGTGCGGATGCTCCTGCTGCGCCGCCGGCTGTTTCAGGCTCGATATCCACTGAACCTTGCTCCTCCAGGGCGTTGAAACTAAACAGTATCTCATCACCTGACCCGTCAACCAGAATCCCGGATTCTGGCCTGATAACACCGGCTTCCTGAGCTGTCTCGATAATAATGCCGGTTTCCGGCTGGGTGAACCGCCCGGCTTCCTCCCCGGTTTCAATGAATATGCCTTTATCCGCAGTAGTTTGCGGTACTGGACTGCCTTCAGTCATTTCCACCGTATCTATATAGATTTCCGGTTCCGGCTGCACAAATATGCCGGCCTCATCTGCGCTATCTACTATTGCCCCATGACCTGCGGTCTTTCCAGCAGCCGGCTCCTCGAACATATCTGTGGTATCGATAAAAATCTCATCTTTGCCCCGTCGCCCGATCTGACTAGTAGCCCGGGGCATCCCCGGTGTACCTCCACCGGGTCCCGGGACTCCCCCGGTGCCAGGCAGTGGTCCTCCGCTGCCAGGATACATGGGGGTTCCGCCGGCCGGCGGGACCAAACCTCCGCCACCCAGGCCGCCCAGAGCTCCCAGGGCAGTTGCGATCAATCCGGGAACGACAACCCCTGCCACCGCTTCGGTAGTGTTGGCTGGGCCGGGGATGCTGCCCACGGAACCGACTCCTGCCGGGCTGGCCGAAGACGCCGCGTTACTGCCGGTTGTTCCCCTGAGGATGCCCGGAACCGCATCCCCGCTGGGGCTGCCGGTCACCTCAAATTGTGGTGTGGCCAGAACTTCTCCCATCCCCCGGCCGCCCGACTGGGCATTCTGGGACCAGGTGGCCGAATCCGAATCAATAATTGTGTAGGTGCCCGCCGGCACAACTATATTAGGGGTCACATCCCAGTACGCATTGGGAACGCCCCCCTGTCCCTGGCGGGTGGTGGCCGGCCAGGGACCGTAGACTTTGCCATTGCTGTCCTTGAAGCCGATGGTGCCCGGCGCCGATCCCCGGGCACTGTTCCAGTGATAGTTGGTTATCTTGGTGATCAGATGGGGTCTGTTGAGGCTAAAGGTGGTCGGTGCGGTAGGGCCGCTGCCCACCCCGGCAATATTCATGGTATCGCTGACCTTGACGGGTTCAGCCAGAGGCCGGGCAGTCACCGCCGCCGCCGAAGTTCCTGGTTGGGCATCGGGATTGGCACCGGTCGGAGCAGCACTGGGACCAGTGGGACTGGTCAGGCCTGCTTTTTCCAACCCGCTCTTCAACTGCAGCCCCATGTTGCGGGCCATCTGCAGGTTGGCAGCTTTGTCGTAGCCGGTCTCTTCTATATCGATTTCGATTACGTGGCGAGCCAGGACTATCCAGATCGTAACATCATCGTTGGGTACACCCTCCACATAATCGTCATAAGTAATTTCACGAATTTCATAACCATCCATGGCGATCACCTTCATATTGGCATCTTCATCCAACCCGGCACTCATGTGCTCTATCAGCCTTGCCATGGACGTATTGCCCACCGGTTCGTGCACCCCGAACCAGGCATAAGCCCATTGTTCCCCGGTATCCAACTCTCCGCCCACGTCAATCACTTTCATGCTGCCGCCGGCAATGGGTTCTTCAAACGAGAACATATCAACTCCCTCTTCGATTTGGGAATTGGCCCGGGCTACTTCCTTGACAACATCCATCACACTGGCAGCCTGGGCCAGACCTGGCAGGTATGCAGCCAGCAGCATCAGCACCAGCATTCCCAGGGCTCCCAGACCATAAAAAGGTCTATTCATCCGCTTCCTTTTGCTAATCATGGTCAGGATCGACATATCCACCCTCCCCCTGTCCTTTACGGCAGGATCCCCACCAGCATCATCCAGCCGGTGGAGAGCACAAAAGCTAAAAACGATGGTATCATCACATTCTTGATCCCCGCGGCTCCATTCTTCATCACCTCAGTGCCGGCGGTGGCGGCGGCGGTCATTATTGCCGCCGAGGCGAAGGGCATCACTGCGTTCCAGCCCAACCCGAAGCGGGCCAGGACCGCCAAAACTGTAAAAGGGATCATGAACAGCATGCCGGTTAACACCGCTTCCCGGGCAAACCCTCGATGGCTCTCCTCCAAAGGGCGATTGGCAGCATTCAGCAGCATCACCAACAGGTTTACCGCCAGCCAGCCCACCACCAGTGCGATCGACATCGACATCAGTGCGGTGGTCATTCTTACCTCCGCCCGGGTGAAAGGCACAATTGCCCCAAATACCAAAAAGCACAGGTATACCGGCCAGAAGCCCCTCCCTTTGCGGGCCGCTCCGGTACCGGTACCGACGCTGTCCCTGTAACCCAGATTCATTTCCACTTCCATCCGCCTCCCATCACATGTCTTTCATAATTCATGGCTTTAGCCTCCGAACTTGCCCAACAGGGACCACCCGACCAACAGGAGTGCCCCGCACATCGTTGTCAGGGCAATACTGAAGGCCACCCGTTCCCCTGACATCTGTTTGATGGTGAACAAAGTAGGTCGCAGAGCCCATAAGACACCGGTTACTCCGAAGGCCACCGCAGTTTTCCACCCGAACGCCAGAGAGAATAACAAGCCGGTCAAAGCGTAGACAAGCGTAGCCGAATAACCAAGGGCAAAGGCCGATATGCTCCACCCCATGGTAATGTTTCGCTCTCCCGCCTGGGCCAGGGCCCACACCATGACCGCCAGCAAGGCAACCCCGGCGGTGCCATAGAACAGGCCCAACATGGTCATCAGTACCACCCCCGAGGCTTCGATCCCCCCTGAGCGCAACAGGTCCAGGCCGGTCTGCATAAAAAACAGGGTGAAGGATAATCCAGATACGGCCAGAGAATAGGGCCATGGAACCCTACCCATCTGGGTCTTGACCACCTCACCCGGGTTGATGATCATGTTAAGAGCCGTTTTCCAACGAGGTACCACAACAGTTGCGGTGGTGTCCATATAATCTCCTCCCTCACCATTAACTTTCGATTGATGCTGCATCCCAATCCAGTGGGGCCTGGTGGCTCAATCGTCCCAGCCTCCGGATTATGACTGACTTGGATTCGTTGACGCTCCTTAAAGCCACGGGGCTTAAAATCCGTTGAATTGCATACTGAAGCGGGAACGGAATTCCGCGGCCAGAATGCGGGCCGCCTCCTCCATATCGCCGGGAGCAATGAAGCTGCATACATAAGTCCCGCCCCGACTTACGATCTCCAGATCTCCCACCCTTGAGTTGTGGCGGATAATACAGATGCAGTCGATTTCTTCCTGCCCGATCACCAGGCTGCGGTTGAAATCACCATCTTGAGGGGTCATAATCAGCTGACCGGGACTTAAGGTTAGAAACCAAGATTCGGTTCTGAAAAACCCGGACTTGAGTTTAATTTCAAAGGTCATAAAGCATCTCCTCTGTATGGTCATCAACATTACAGCCATGGCCGCTCGGAATATATGGGCTTCAGGGACACCTGGCAGGCCAACATTCGAGACCAGGTCCTTCCCGTCAACCGTGGATACCGAAGATACTCCACCCCACTCTGAATGACCGGGGTAAAGACTGCCCTATTATTCCGGGCCATCCATACATTTAATACGTCCCCGGAATCGACATAATTAATGGAAAAGCCATCCGTATGGCAAGCTGGCATTGCCAAGTATTCTGTCACGTTTCGTGCCAAAATAATGGAAAATTTGCTGAATGATAATGGTATGATTTTATGCAGAGGTGATTTTGTTGAGATTTGCAGATAAATTGGACTTGCTGATGAATGTTACCCGGACCTCCAACAGCCTGCTGGCTCGTCAAACCGTCTTGGATGCCTCTTTCATAAGCCGGCTGCGCCGGGGGGAGAGGACCCCGCCCCGGGATGCCAGCTATATAAGGACCATGAGCACTTATTTTGCCCGCAGCTGCAAGGCAGACTACCAGAAGGCGGCGGTATTAGGGGCTTTCGCCGACGGCTCCCTATATAATCCAAATCCAGCCATTCCTCTGGCCGACCTCATCGAGCGATGGCTGCGGGAAGACACGGGGGAGGGCGAGCAAAGGGCCATCGGGGAATTCCTCGATGGGCTGACCCGTTCCCAATCCGACCGCCCGGGTGAAATGCCGTCGCTCCAGGCCGAAGGCGTATCCCGAAGCGTGGACCAAATCGAAACGTATTACGGTATCCAAGGTAAGCGGGAGGGTGTCCTCACTTTCCTGTCCCTGGTGCTGCAAAACCCGCGCCCCCAGACGCTGCTCCTATACAGCGACGAAGATTTGGATTGGCTGACGGGCAAGCCCGAATTCACGTCTCAATGGGCTGCCTTGATGTTACAGCTATTGAGCCAAGGCAACCGCATTCAGATCATCCATAACGTGAATCGGGATTTGGACGAAATGATGGCTGGCATCAGGGGGTGGGTGCCGATATATATGAGCGGGGCGGTCGAACCCTATTACTATCCCCGAACCCGGGACGGCCTGTTCCGGCGCACCTTATTCATCGCCCCGGAAAGCGGGGCGCTTACCTCGTCGTCGGTGCGAGGCGGCTCCACCCATGCCCTTAACCTGCTCTTCACTGCTCCGGAAACCGTCCGGGCCCTGACCGGCGAGTACCGAGATTTCCTGGCCTTGTGCCGCCCTTTGATGCGCATTTTTACCCATCATAACCAGGCTGATTACCTGCCTACCCTGACCGAATTCGAGGGGGAAGCCGGCGATACCATCATCAAATCTGACCGTCCCACCAGTCTGACCCTGCCGCCCGAGGTTGCCGCCAGTTTGGCAGCCCGTGACCATGACGTGCCGGTTGAACAGTTACTGAGCTACCATCAGAACCGGGTCGCCGGTTTCGAGGATAGGCTGCAGGATTATCATTTTACCGAGATCTTTCCCCTGCCCTCCCTGGAAGACATATTGGCTGGCCAAATCGCGGTCAACTTCTTTGATATACCCGACCAGGCCCGGATTTTCTATACTCCCGGGGAATTCCACCGCCATCTGCTCAACATCATCCGCCTGCTCAAAACCTACCACAATTATCATGTTCACCTGGCCGATGCCCTTAAACTCCGCGGGAGCCTGGTTTATGTCAAGGAGAATGTCGGGGTGCTGGTGGGCAATATCGAACCCCCGCCGGTAGTCTTCGCCATCAACGAGGCAAGTATGACTGGCGCCTTCTGGGATTATCTGCAGGCGCTTCTGCCCGATCACCGTACCGAAGCCGCCCGACGCACCCAGACCATCAGGCAATTGGAAGCCCTGGCCTCCTTATTGGCAGCGCAGGAAGGCTATTGAAGGCCCTGGTTACACCAAAGGCGAAGCAGAGTCAATGCGTCCTGCCCCACCATGCAAAAGCAGCCTGCCGACGTAGCATCGACAGGCTGCCTGAATCCAGGACTATTTAAATTCGAAGTGGAGGATGTTGTTGGGGTCTACTTTCTTGATGGCGGCCAGTTCTTCCGCTGTGGGCGGCTCCATTACCGGCACTTCGGTCTGGTCGATCTCCCAGCCGGTATTTTCCTTGACCTCTTCCAAAGTGGTGTAGGGGAAGATATAAGCTACTTTCAGGTATTTCTCCCCGACCGGTTTCTTGAAGATACACAGGGGAGTGATGACCGTCATCTCTTTGTCCAGCGGCGGAGCAGTGGTAGCGAAGTCCACGTGCTCGATGAATGTCTTCTTGTCATGGGTGGTCTTCCAGATGGTGGTCTTTTTAGTCACCGGGGTCAGGGTGGCGCTGCCAGCCCCCCCAGGACCTCTGAGCTTGGGACGCTCATAGTCGCCGCCCAGGTAGGACATGGCGATGCGGCCTTCCTTATCCATCTGCAAACAGGACAGGAAAGCGATATCACCCTTGCCGGAGCAGTAAAGGTCGAAAATCTCATCCAGTCCGAAGGTTGCCACCGAACCGGTATAGGTATTCTCCGTCAGCGTCGAAGCTACATAAGGAGGGCGGGTCCAGTCATGATCAACCCCATCACTTAGGGTTAAGTAGGTGAATTCCTTGCCCAGAGCCTTGGCCGCTTTCATGGCCACCATGGGAGTCGAAGAGGCCAGGCCGTGGAACACGATGTCACCGTCTTCGATCTGGCGTATTATAGCCACGGCCATCATTTCAGGTTTGCCATATTCCATCTTTACAGCCTCCCTTCCAGCATCATGTCCGCATATTTTTGGACCTCATCGGCTTTGACCGCCTTTTGATACGCTTTGTGCTTATCCCAGTCGACCGCTTGGTATTCCGGGTAACAGATCCCCGGTTTGGCACCGCCCGGCAGTTCCACCACCGCTTCCACCAGGAAATGAGGAATGGCGGTCAGTTTGGGTTCTTCCTGCATACGATACGAGCCCACGATACGTTCGGTGGTTACAATGGTCTTCTTGGCCGCCCGGGCCATGAGGGCATCCTGGTAGCTGGGCCCCAGGATACGACAGTTGCCGTAGATATCCGCTTCCTGGACGTGGACGATGGCATAATCAGGCACCAAAGCCTTTACACATACGGTTTCGGTGTCATCGAAGGGGCTCTTCATAACCTGGAAGAATTCGGGTCGGATAGCGACCAGGTCGCTGCCCCACATTCCGCCGACCGGCATGAAAGGAATTCCGTAAGCTCCCGCACGGAGAGCATGTATCATGGCAGTTCAGGAGCCTTCGATGGCTCTGACTTTGCCCTCCCCTTCCATGGCTTTGCGCATCCCCGGGGATAGTCCCGCCTCATTCTCGAGACCGGAGAATCCGAAATAGGAAGTGTCCGCCTGCAGGCTGGCCAGCAGAACATCGGTAGCCAGACCTGGGGCCGCTCCGCAAAGCTTCAGGTTTTTGACCGGTTTCTTGGTCAGGGCCAGGGTGAAAAGACTGGGGGTGCGGTGCATGGCATTGCCGCCGATGGCCAACAGCATATTGTCTTTGATCAAGTCGGTGGCCTGGGACAATGACATCATTTTGTTCTTCATCTGCTAATCCTCCTTATACTAAGATTTGCTCACATTAATTATACAACCTACTGAACTACTACCTTGTCCTGATGCTCCTTCTGGGTAGAGTAGAATAGGAGCGCTGCGATCAGGGTAACCAGGCACAGTAAAAATGCGTTCTTGAATCCCGAGGTGGCTATGACTTTGTTGGTGACCGGGGCGGCTTCTACGATAACCCCCATCACTTGCTGGTATATGGCGCCGCCGGCGAATACGAAGAAGTTCAAGAATCCGGTGGCAGTACCCGACATGCGCAGGTCCACATGCTCTTTCAGGTTAGCATACATGACCACGAACCAACCGGCGAAGAAACCGTAGACGAACAGCAGGATGCGGATGGTGCCCAGAGACATGGAATCGATCATGAACACCAGCGGTATCCAGGTCAGGATATTAACGATGACCCCGATCTGCACTACCCTTTTCTTGGACGGTATTAACTTGTCAGCGACAATCCCTGCGATGGGGCAGCCGAAAATCATGCCAATGGGGATCATCATCAGGATGGCTCCAGCCTGGGCTTTAGTGAGACCATACACGTTCATCAGATATGGACTGGCCCACAATCCCTGGAAGCCCATGATGGTCCCGTACAATACGAAGAACATGGCGGCTACCGTCCAGAAGGTATAACTCTTCACCAATGCGCCGACGCTGGCACCGATACCGATGGGCTGCGCACTGGCCGGGGGCAGCTCCTGGATCTCTTCGATGGTAGCCCCGCCCACATTGACCGGCTTGTTGCGGACCACCAGGAACAGCAGCACCGCCACCACCAGGGAAGCCACCCCAACTGCACTCATGGAACTCCTCCAGCCGATGGCCGCTATCAATGCTACCAATGGAGCAGTCGATGCCAATGAGCCAACATTGCCCACTGCCAACAACACGCCTGAGTAAGTGGCGAATTCATTCTTCTTAAACCAGTCGGCAAGGAATTTCATGGCCGGCACATAGATAAAACCGACTCCCAGACCTACCAGGAAACGGGCTATCAGGGCCATAGTGAAGGTCTGGGCGGCCGCGAAAAGGAGCGCCCCGGCCCCGGCTATCAGGACGAAGACCGACATGGTATTGCGGATACCCCATTTGTCAGCCAGGATGCCAGCCGGCAGCTGGCCGATAGCATAAGCGTAGAAGTACATGGACCCGAACAGACCGATGGCGGTTGGTGCGATGCCGAATGCCGCCGTCAGGTCGGTGGCCATGACCGCGGTAGATGTGCGATGGAAATATACCAGGAAATAGGCAAGGGCTACAGCAAAATAGATGTAGTAACGATAGGAGAGAGTCTTCTGAATCATTTCCTTGGTGACCTGTCTTGCCTCGCTCATTATTGTCGATCCTCCTACTACATATCGGGAGGAGATGCGAACATCTCCCCGCCGCAGCTGTTATTTTTTGCGTAAAGAGCCAGTGACATCGATCTCGCGCAGGTTGGCCAACTCCAACTCGGTGGGTTCAGGCACAACTTTTACATCCGGGGATACCTTGAGGTCCCAGCCGGTATTCTCCTTGATCTCCTCGATGCTGGAGAAGGGGAAATAGGCGTCCAGGATAAACTCTTTGGTGACCGGGTCGGGCCGCAGGATACCCAGGGTGGTGATTATAGCCGATGGGCCGCCGCCCACGAAATTGTGCTTCTCACGGTCATTACCGCCGCCCAGGTAACCCGGCGAGGAGATGTAGTCGACTCTTTCGGCGAATCTCTTCTTCTCATGGGTGACCATGATGACATACTTTTTGGCTCCTACGGCTATTTCGTTGGCCCCGCCGCTGCCGTTCAAACGAACCTTGGGCAGTACATAGCGTCCCGCCGACCAGGGGGTTTCGCCGGCCCAGATGCCGGTGGTGTTGACATTGCCGAACTTGTCGATTTGGGCGGCGCCGATGACCGCGTTGTCGACCCGGCCAGAGGCTACCATGCAGCCCAGGGCGTCAATAGCATTGGTGAAACTGGTGGCATTGGCGGAGATGCGGTTATCCTCGATACCCCAGGGCAGTCCGCCCACCGGGGTGGAACCAAATACCCCGCCCTCGGTGAAGGCGATCAGGTTGGGGGCATGGTTCTTCTGAGCCCAAAAGCCGGCCAACATACTGAGACCTACGCCGAATATCGCTAGCTCGCCATCCGAGAATTCACGGCCGGTGGCGATGGCCATCATTTCTTGTCTTGTGTAATCCATATTCTGATTACCTCCCCTCTTCCATTAAACGCTTGATTTCAGCATCTGATTTGATCCACTTACGGTAGGGATCCATCAGGAAAGTGGTGGGATTATTGGTCAACTGGGCTACCTTTTCAGCGCCGATTACGTCCAGGTACTCTTCCCAGGTAGTATAGCTGTCGACATATTTCTTGCGGTATTCTTGATAACCCTCGTCGGTCTTAAGAGCCGCGTTCATGGCGAACATCTCTTTCTCGTCACTGTCGTACACGCCGGTCGAACACTGCGGCCAGGCACCCAGCGGCCAGTAGACGACTGCGTCGACCACTACGTCGGGTATCCGGACCAGGTTGGGGAATTGGCGCATACAGTCGGTATCAACGATGAAGTCGGCCTGCAGGACCACCTTCTTGGCAGCCCGCGATAGTTCATAGCGGCTCCACTCGGTGCCCAGCATGATGGCGTTGCCGTAAATGTCGGCCATGGTCACATGGATAGCGGCCAAATCAGGTTTTAAAACTGTAAAGGCACCGTATTCTCTACCGGTAAAGGGATCCTTGATGCGGGGTATCTTGGTCTGGCAGGGATATTCTTCGGGGCGGTCCGCGCAGCACCATTCCTCATCCGAACCAATATTGATGGTGGCCGGGACGAATGGCCAGTTCAGGGCTCCACCCAAAAGTCTGAGGGGGATGGAACCGTTGGAGTAGTCCTCCAAAATGGTCTTGCCGGTTTCAACCGCTCTCTTCAGACCGTTGGCAAATCCATAGACCTCCAAGCCCGCAAAGCCAACCTCCATCCTCTTGATAGCACCGGCGGCAGCCAGCAGGTTGGTCTGCTGGGTATTGCAATTGGATATGACATTCAGGTCCTTCCGGCCTTGTTTGATCATCTCCCGCCCGAAGGCGATGGAATCAGTACCTACCGGCAGGGCTCCGCCATGAGCGTACTGCATCCCGTCCCAGGTATATTTGGCAACTGCTTCCTGCATCGATATAAGCTTGTTACGCAATTTGATTTCCCTCCTCTTTAATGTAAGGTTTTGGGCCTTGGCCAAACTGTGGTGGCAATGTATTATTACAATAGTGTCTTTTTTATGTTTTTCGACTGTTTGTTGCCGCAAGCAGTCTTTTTTTTCACCTCCTATTCCTCCCTCACAACACCAGCCTGGCCAGCAGCGGTCAGCTGCCGGTCAAGCCTTGTAATTTAATTGTATGGATCCTTATACTAACTATGCAGGGCTAATAGCTGGCTGGGATTTACCAACATTCTTTGCAGTCCCATCTGTTTGGGGGTAAACCCGAAGGCCAGCCCCATCAGCTGGGTAAAATATATAATGGGCAATCCGTATTTCCGGGCCCGGTCAACCTCGATGGCTTGTTGGCGGGTATCAAGGTTGGCCTGGCACATGGGGCAGGCTACCACCAGGGCCTGAGCCCCGGCTTGACGGGCGGCTTCTAGTATCTGTCCGCCCAAATCCACTACGATAGCGGTATCGGAGGCGGCAAAACCGCCGCCGCAGCATTCCGCCTTATGGGACCACTGCACCGTCTCTGCGCCCAAGGCCTGCAACAGGTTATCCAGGGCCATCGGCTGCTCGGGATCATCGAACTGGGCTATGGCCCGGGGTCGGGTGATAAGGCAGCCATAGTAAGCAGCCAGTTTCAGTCCCTTTAAGGGCTTTACCACGTTCTGTTTTATCTTATCCAGTCCCACCTCTTCTAGCATGACCTGCAAAAGGTGCGCTACCTGAACAGTCTCGGCACCCTCGCTTATTATGCCCAAATCCTTCAAGGATTCTCTCATGGCTGGATCCTTCAATTCCAGGGAGGCGGTCTTCAAACGGCTGAAGCAGCCGGCGCAGGGCGTAGTGATCTTGTCCAACTTCATATCCTTTACCAAATTCAGGTTACGGCTGTTCAATCCTACTGCTAATTTATGGTTCAGGCTGTGGGCGGCAGTGGCGCCGCAGCAGTTCCAGTCGCTCACTTCCTGGAGGTCGATACCCAGGCGCTCACTCACCAGCCGGGCGGAAACATCATATTCATGGGCCATGGAATGCAGGGAGCACCCCGGGTAGTATGCGATGGCCATCGTCTAGCCCTCCTTTTTATCGATAGTCTTGGCGAACAGGTCTTGCACCTGCTTCACGTTTTTGACTTTGGGTGCAAATGGATTCAGTTTGCCCTTAAAGAACATGCGCCGGCCCAAGTCGGCATCTTTGAGATACTGCCGGGTGCGCAGGTTATGCTTGAGAGCTAGGGGCGCCTCGGCCACCCGCCCGGTTTTTCTGATTGAATCCAGCATCAGATCGTGGAAAATCTCGATGCTTTGCCGCTGAGCCTTGACGTTTTTCTTTCTGGCTTTCTCCCGCATATAATCCATTACGCGGGGGATATCGATGTGTGACGGACAACGGTCCACACACAGCTGACAGCTCACACAAGTCCACAAAGAATCCATATTGAGAAGCCGCTTTTCGTCCCCCAACTTGACCAACTGGACGATCTTACGAGGGGTGAGATCGAATATATGGGCATTGGAGCACCCCCCGGTGCATTTGCCGCATTCCAGGCATAACTCAACGTCGACTCCGCAGGCTTGCTTTATCTCTTCCTGGAGGGAAGAGTCGACCTGGTTGAGACGCAGAGGCCGATAATAGTCGACCATAGCCATCTATTTCACCCCCTGTGGGACGCGGTTGAACAAGGCCACTACATCGGCCGCCGCCGCCGCGCCCTGGGCTTGAGCCCCAGCTGTCTCCACCGCGAAACCGCAGGCTCCGGCAAAGAACACCCGATCCCCGGTTTGGCGGAGTTCAAAGGGAACGTTTTCTATGAATCCATACTGGTCGGTCAGGGCTCCGAACATCTCCGCCAACGCCTTGGTCCCTTCCCGGGGCACGATAGCTGCGGCCAGGACTACCATGTCTACCTCAACCTCAATGGGAACCCCCATTAGCGTGTCTTCCGCCCGCACCACCAACCGGCCGTTCTCGGGCAGTACCTTGGAGGGGCGGCCCCGCACGTAGCGGACGTGTTTGGTCTCGATGACCGAGCGCACGAATTCCTCATACTCCTTGCCCGCCGCCCGGTAATCCATATAGAAGACATAGGCCTTGGCCTCCGGCAGCAGATCCCGGGTGAGACCAGCCTGCTTGGCGGTGTACATACAGCAGATCTTGGAACAATAGGGGTTGCCTTTGGAACGGTCCCGGGATCCCACGCATTTGAAGAAGGCTATTGATTTGGGCCGGTCGGCCTTGCTCCCCGCCGCACTCCACTCCCTCAATTGGTCCTCAAACTCCAGGGAGTTGACCACATTGGGATAGATGCCGTAACCATACTCTCCATATACCGAAGCATCCATCAGTTCAAATCCGGTAGCCAGCACCACCGCATCGGCGACTATCTGTTCAACCTGGCCGTCCGCCTTTTGCAGATCGACCACAAAGGTGTCACCTTCCCGGCGGGCGGTCTTTACTGTGGTTCCAGTCAAGACTTTTATCTTTTCGATTTGATTTATATTTTGAATTCTATTGTCGACCAGTTCGCGGGGATTCTCCCAGCGGGGAAAACTGCTGAACAATTGGCCGGTAACCCCGCCCATATTGTTTTCCTTTTCCACCAAATATACTTCATACCCGGCCTGACCGATCTTGATTGCTGCCTCCATCCCGGCCAGCCCGGCCCCGACCACCAGGGCTTTCTTATCCAGTTTAGTTGTCATGATTATCACCCTTCCCTATCCCCAACTTTTTCAGCACCCCGTCCATCCGGATTGTATTGGCGTCGAACCCCAGTTTCTCCAGGGGCACACCCATGGCCAGCCCTATCAACTGCCCGATATCGATGACCGGGATGGCGAACTCCTCTTCGTAGCGTTTGGTCAGATTGGGCTGCTCCCGGTCCAGGGCGGTATTGCACCCCGGGCAGCAGGTGGTCATCAATTCCACCCCTGCCTCCTTGGCACTCTTGAACTTCTTGTAAAGGTGCGGCTGTACCAAGGTCTCCTTGTGGGTAAAGCCCCGGCCCACCGAATAGCCACAGCACATCTGCCGTTCTTTGTAGTATACCGGCGTACCGCCAAGAGCCTCGATGATCTCCTCGTGGAAGGTGGGGTAACCGGCATCATCAAGGATGTTGTACTGGATGGCCAGATAATGACAGCCATAGTGGACAGCCACCCGCAGGCCATTGAGCGGATGTACCACCCGGGCGGCGATCTCATCTTTGAGTCGGTACCAGAGTTCCTGTACGTGGTGGATCTCGGTTTTGCCTTCGTAGTGATAACCCTGTTTGGCGATGACATCGTTGGCCATCTGTTTGTATTCGGGATGTTCATGCATGATATGGGCCAGCTCCAGGTTATAGCCCATACAACCATTGCAGAACATATAGGTGTCCAGCCCGTGCCTCTCGACGATAGACAGGTTGCGGGCCGTCACCGCCAGGGAAAACTCCGGTTTATAGGCCGAACAGGTCAATAGGTAGCCCGAACAGCAGGTCTGGTCGGGATCCATCACAATCTCTATCCCCAGGCTCTTCATAACCTCTTTTATGGCATTCTCGGTCCCCGGGTATTCCATGCTGCCGGTGCAGCTGCGGAACAGGAATATCTTCTCCGGTACCTCCGGGAACATTTTTTCAGGTGTTACCACCCGCTCTTTATTCATTGGTGATCCTCCCCTCGGTATAGCGCAGGTCCACCGGCTTCTCATCCTCGTCGCTAAGCGCCTCAACGTAGGCGGTCGCGCCGGTCAAATCGAACAGTTCCTTGTATTCGGCCTTGGCCCGCTCCGAAATCTCCGGCCAGGGACTGGCCCCCAGGTTGCTGCGCAGCCGTTTGATCTTCTCCCGTCCCTTTTCCGAAGGACCAAAGGTCAGGCCATCTTCCCGAGCCCGCAACGCAAAGCGCCTGAAGGGCATAATATACTTGAGGCCGTATTTCTTCTCCGTCGCCATGTAGCGCAGCTGCATCATCAACAAGGGAAACTGGATGTCATTGGGACAATTGGTGGCACAGTTGGCACACCAGAAGCAGCGCCAGATCTCTTCACTGGCCAGCCAGCGCTCGGCATTGCCGTTCAGCACATCGCTGATTATCTGGCGGGGATTGTAGGAGGGAGTCAGGCTGGCCACCGGGCAGTTGCCCGTACATTTACCGCAGGCCAGACAGGTTTCCAGGTTTTCCACCAGCTTATAGGAGTCGACCTTGGCCCGTAGATTCTCGTCATGATCGCGATATTTTTCTCTCGGCATATCTATAACATCTCCCCATCTGATGTAGAAAATACTTACGGGGCAAGATTGTGATTATTGGTGCTTATAAACTCGATTCAATAATTGCGGTTGCCCCTACTCCATATTAGACGCAAGTTGTATGCCAAATTGTAAAGGAGCACAAAACGCCTACATAAACGCAATCTATCTCTTTCGCAGTCATTCACGCGACAAAAAGAGTGTCAGTTTTTCGGATTCCACTGGCGAAAAACTGACACTCTGTCGGTCAGGGTATTACGGGGGATGGTCTGGTATTCGTCCTATCTCAATACAGGTTAACGTGGTTGTCCTCGATCCCCAGCACTTTCATTTTATAATACAAGGTACTGCGGGCGATTCCCAGCATCTTGGCGGCACTGGATTTATTATGGGCGCAATCCCGCAAAGCCTTGATGATCATCTGCCGCTCCCTCTGGTCAGTGCTTTTCTTGAGGTCATCATCAAATATCGCCGGTGCTGTATCTGCTTCCCGGGTCGGCAATCCCTTCTCACCGGTCAATATATCTATTACCCGGACCTCCTCCAGGGTCTGCCGGGATATGACATCGCCCTCCATAAGGATAACGATGCTCTCCAGCATATTCTGCAGCTGGCGGACATTACCGGGCCAATCATAGCTCACCAGGAGATCCATCACCTCCGGGTCCACCCGCTTAATATCTTTGTCGTATAAACGGCTCAATTTCTTCAATATCCTCTCCACCAGCCCGGGAATATCAGCTGGGCGGGCTTTCAGAGGGGGGATCTGGAAAGTCACTACGGTGAGGCGGTAATAAAGATCCTCCCGGAATCTGCCCTCCCGGACCAGCTGGACGATATCCCGATTGGTAGCGGCAATAAGCCGGACATCGACCTCGATCGGCTTGACTCCCCCTACCCGGTAAAACCGACGTTCCTGGATGACCCGCAGCAGCTTGGCCTGCATGTCCAGGGGCAGTTCCCCCACTTCATCCAGAAATAGAGTGCCCCCGTTGGCTATTTCGAACTTGCCGGCTTTGCCGGCGCGGCTGCCGCCAGTAAAGGCCCCGGCCTCGTAGCCGAACATCTCACTCTCAAACAGGCTTTCCGGAATGGCGCTGCAGTTCACTTCGATCAATGATTTATCGGCCCGTTTACTGTGAGTATGGATCAAGTGAGCCAAAACCTCCTTGCCAGTACCGCTGGCACCCTGGATCATAACCGTGGCATCGGTCAGGGCCACCCGCCGAGCCTGTTCCAGCAGGCGCTGGGTCTTAGGATCCACAGTATAAAAGCTGACATATTCCTGCGTGCCCTGTTGGATCATGAACCTCTCCAGGTTTCTGACCCGCTGGTTGGCTTGGTTTAGTTTGTCCATTAGCAATTTGATTTCACTGATATCAGCCGTGGTACACACCGCACCTATGGCCACCCCATCCGGATTGATCACCGGAGCGGCATTGCGGATCACCGGGACGCCGCCGCCCAATTCGTCCATCACATTGCGATAGGTCTGCAGGGTTTTTATAGCCTGCAGAGGTAAGTCGTCCGGCATGAAATCAGCCAGCTTGCGGCCCACTATGTCTCTTCCCTTGATGCCGAACAGTCTTTCTGCTTCGCTGTTCCAGAAACTGACCATCCCGTCACAATCGATTACTTGTATAGCCTCAGTAATGTTTTCCATGACCGCGCTGAGCTGTTCACCTTGCTGCCAAAGCTTGCTGGAAAAGCCGTTACAGACATCCTTGGCCGTCAAAATACCTACCAGTTGATCTTTATCATCGAGCACTGGCAAACGCCCGATTTGGAGATCCCGCATCACATCCCGGGCTTTGGAGAGATCTTCCTGCGGCCGGGTAGTCACCACTTGCTCGCGGGTCAGGGTCTTTATCGGCTGGGTACTATCATAGCCCTGGGAAATGCAGCTGACCAAGTGTTCTTTGGTCACCAGTCCGCTCAATCGGCCTTGCTCATTACAAATGATCACCTCGTCCCAACCTTCCCGGAGCATAAGTTCAATGACTTCCTGGACCGGCATCATCGAATCGACACGGCCGTATTCGACACTCATCGCCTCCGCCACCTTGGGGTCGCTTATCCACATGTCATTCATTTATCTTCACCTCATTGTTCCGCTGGGATTATTGCCGCTCAGCTAGGAATAGAATATGTAAACGGGCGTCCCGCCGCCGGGTGCCTGGGAAAGATACTCCATCTATACCTGGACATCAACCCGAGAAATGTGAAACTATTCACTTTGATATAGCATAACCTGATTCTATAATAACGTCACTTCACATAATTTGCCAGACTGGGGGGAAAACCAGCAGAACGGTTTTACCTCAAAGCCAACCCCAGTACGACCTTAGCGACACTGGAAAGACAATCGATATCTGATTCCAGGTCGATATCGAATAAACCACCCAGCTTCTTAAAATGCCCAATAAAAAACCATCCCCTGAACTGCATCAGAGGATGGCATCTGTGTTCCCATACTATTCAGATTTGTAGTCCTGATTACAAAATAATGCCTTGCCGGGTTAGCTCCTCGACTAATGCCTCATGATCGGATTTGCGCTCGAAACTGATGGTTATAGTATCCTCGCTGCCCATGTCCTGCAAGATATCGTTTATTCGTCGTTGGATTTCTGCCTTATTGTTGCCGCGAATCATGTGGGTACTCAAAGCACTGCGCATTATTCCACCTCCTAGAGAATAGTTTACTATGCTTACTTTTGGTCAAAATAACAAAAATAATTCGCAGTGCAATCGCCAAATATTGCAAACATCCGAAGTCTCCAGGAAGTCGCTGGTGGTTCGCACATCGCCGGGCACCGAAAGCTTATCCCGAGCCTGCCGGCTCAGTGCTTGCCTTTCCCTTTGTGGCTGAATGTGTTTCTGAGCATCCGGTATACTCCCTCTTCGGAATTGTGTAATTCCTCCAGCTCCTTTTTCAGGGCCACCTTCTTATCCAACAAGGGATCCAGTTCCTCCGCACAGCGTTCGAACTCGGCCTTGGCCTCGCGCAGGTACTCATTATTAGCCTCATGGATCACCTTCCAGACGGCGTTCCATACTTCCGTCCAGACCTGGTCGGCCCACATGGCATTGAGTTTAAGCTGCCGTCCCAGCGAGGTCCGCCGGCGCTTCAATTCCGATTCAAGGTTAGGGTAGCTGTAACACTGCTTCATCGCGGCCTGGTGCTGAAAATCCTTGACCATGTCCCAGATACTGTCCCAGGTGAAGTCCCATACATCTTCGCCCCGTACCATATATGCCTTCCGGAACTGCTTGTTCAGTTCCTCCTGCCGGTCCTCTATGAAAGTCCGCAATGCCTCGCAGTTGTCATCCATTTCTTTGGGCAGCTTTTCCAGCCGTTCGATCCGGTAGTTGATCTCTTTGCCCACTGCGTCGATTTCGCTCTTGACCCTCTTTACAGAATCCGAATTGGACCTCATGCCATCTCCCCCTTCAATCGCCTTCCATATGCTTACGGTATGTAAAGCCAGCAGTCGAACATGGCCGGGCTGATTGCAGTTTTTGTGCCCGCCCCGCTGAAAACGGTATGGACCGGAAAACCTATTCTAATATAATAATATTAACACTTTTCCACTCCCGTGATGGATAATAAAATAGGCTGCCAAGTCGGGCTTGGCCGCGCCTTGCGGATAATTAGTCCATCCCAATTGCGGCTTGGTATGAGATAATAAAGATCAAATGTACAGAGGAGTGTGGTTCGCAGTGATCCAATACTTTGCCTATGGTAGTTTTTTAACCGGTTGCCGATATCACAAGTATTACCTGGGGGACCAGAAACTCTTGGGCAAAGGTGAAGTTGAGGGCTATAAAAGATATATCTTCGGCGCCTTGCATGGTATATATCCCCAACCGGGCGAACGGGTGCAGGGCGAAGTTTACGAGATAGATTCCAAGGCCTTGCACAAACTGGAGTTTATGCACGGAAATTTCACCCTGGCTGCGGTGGACGTGGAAATGGAAGACGGCCAGATCTTATCTGCCCAGACCTTCATCTGGAATGGATAATTCCAGCCCTCTAATCACGTATTATCAGTCTCAAGAGCAGGCGCCCTTTCCACCCCGGAATCCATACCCGGGGTGATTTAACGGGCATCCTTGTCCTCCTGGTGGATCCCGAATAAATTGCCTTCGGGATCGAAATAGTATCCCTGCCAGGCCATCCCGGGCAGGGCTGTCTTGGGCATCGCCACCTGACCGCCGTTGGCCAGTATCTTGGCTTCAGTGCTGTCGTAGTTTTTAACCCCGATGGTGCAGACGAAGGTATTCGGCGTCTGGCCGACTTCCAGCGGCTCGCCGTAGCGCTTCACCAGTGCGCCATTGATGCCCGGCTCATCCTCATTCCCGGTTATAGCTCCGAAGTATGGCATTCCGGCGAATTGGCTCCAATCCTCGAACGACCAGCCGAACGCCTCGCCATAGAACTTCTTGGCCCGCTCCATATCGCTTACATGAATCTCAAAATGAATCGGTCTTCCCATATTTACCTCCTTACCTTTTGACATATAAACGTTTTAACCTAAATACCGCCAATTATTTGTCCCGCGGGCCGCCCCCCAATCCCAGGTCGTCCGCGCACCCGGCCCCAAATGCAATGGAACTCCGTCCGAACCGGTCCCGAATGGCATCGATAGCCTCCTCGATCCTTTCGATCTTCTCCCGTTGCTTGTCTTCGGTGACCCCGAACAGGCTGGGCTGTTCGTAATAATCCCCTTCTACCAGCTGCAGACCGGTTATGGTCAGCATGCGGATTGGTTTCTCCAGGTTCCAGGACTCTTTGATGATGGCTATGGCAGCCCCTTCGATTTCCTTGGCCAGATGTGTGGCCCGCTCCAATTTCTTCTGCCGGGATATGGTCCTGAACTGGGGATCCCTGATAGTTACCTGGACCGTACGGCATTTGAGACCGTACTTGCGCAGCCGGCTGGCGACGGTGTCGGAGAGGACTGCCGCTCCGGTGGTGATGTCGTCCAACCCGATCAGGTTACGGCGAAAAGTAATCCCGTTGCCTACCGATTTGGCTTCCCGCACCTGGCCGGCCGTACCAACTGGGCTGGGGTCGATGCCATTGGCGTAATCGTGGATCTTTTCCCCCATCCGGCCCAGGCGGGCCGCCAGCAGCTGCCGGTCGCAAGCGGCCAACTCGCCGATTGTCCTTATACCCAATTTCGCCAGCATGGCGGCGCCGCTTTTCCCACAAAGAGCAGGTCGGATACCGGCAAGGGGTGGACTATCTGCTGGTAATTATCCCGGTCGATAACGGTAGTGGCGTCGGGCTTCTTATAATCGCTGCCCAACTTGGCGAACACCTTGTTGAACGAGACCCCCACCGAAACGGTCAGCCCCAGCTCGCTTCGCACCATTTCCCTGATACGATCGGCAATCTCCCACCCGCTGCCGAACAGATGCAGACTGCCGCTCACATCCAGCCAGGATTCGTCGATGCCGAACGGTTCGATCTTGTCGGTGAACCGATAGTAGAGTTCATTTACCAACCGTGAGTATTTGCGGTAACGATCGAAATGGGGGCCGACAATGACTAGCTGCGGGCATTTCCTTTTCGCCTGCCAGATGGTCTCGGCAGTAACCACCCCGCAGCCCTTGGCCAGCTCATTTTTGGCCAGGATAATGCCCCGGCGATTCTCGGCGTCACCGCCCACCGCCATCGGCACCTCTTTCAACTCCGGGCGGTAGAGACATTCCACCGAAGCATAAAAGGCATTGAGATCGCAATGAAGAATAGTTCGATCCATTATTATGTCAGCCCTTCTCAGCCGGTCGCTTCCCGCATCGTTTCTCACCTATTTCGGGTAAATGGCCTGGCTCCTTAGCCCCTGAATACTGTCCAACGCATGAACGGTTCTCTGTTCTTATTGTACCTTTCTCGCTTTAATTTATAAAACCACCCGGTTCGGAGAGACTCAAACGCAAAGGGCGGGCGCCATATTTATTACCCTACGATTTTTGGTCTGTTATGGTGACGCGGAGCCAAACACCGGTTAATACACAGCAACAAAAATAAGGAAGTTTTTTTTCAAGACCATGTGAACACACTAATAGCGAAGATGTCGTGTTGTTTATTTTATTGAAAGGAGGGCTGCACATGAATATCGACCTCATTGCGAACATATTGGTCATTGTCACCGTGGTTTTCATCGGATTCTGGCTGGTGTGGCTGGTAGGTATGATGATGAAACGCCCGGCTTCTACCGCCCGCAAACCTATAGGTGAACGGAATGAGCGGAACGAACGGATAGAGCTTAATGAAACAGATAAAAGGATTGATCGGACCGACCTGGAACTGAACGAAATGAATGGACGGACTGGAAGTAATGAACTGAATCAAATACGGGGACGGACTGGACCGACGGAACTGAATGAAATGAAGGGACAGACTGGGTCAACCGAACTGAATGATGTGGAGGGGAGGACTGGATCTACCGAGCTGAATCAAATGCAGGGACGGGATAGAAAAGGAGAGTAACCATCACTAGACCGAAAATGTGAGGTTCCCGAAACCCACAATACCTGCCCATGGCCGCTTGGTCCTGGGCGTTTTTATGCGCCAGATCCGGCCGCCACATAAGATTACTGGCTAAGCCTTTGCTGGTATAGGTTTTAAGAGTCCACCCTGGCCGGCAATTGCTGCGCCCTGGTGACTCAGGCAAGGGACCATCGATAGCCGGGATGGCACCAAATTAGTTACGGTTAAATAGGGCCAGGTAGGAGGCGGCACCAGGTGGCCGAGAAGCGCACCCAATTCAGACATACCCAGGTAGTGTCCTGGTAAGTGCCCTCGCCGCAGGTATGCCAGTGCCCGAAATACCACAAGGACGGACGATATTTGTGCAATACCCGGGACAGCATTTGCCGGGAAGGATCAATGTCCTTGATCTTCTGACGGCGCGCTTTTTCGATGGGGAACTCCTCGGGGCAGGTATGGGAGATGACTATGTCTATAGACGTATCAGGCAGTTGGGCCAGGTCCCGCTCGGTTATGATCTCTTCCGGAAACCAATCCCAGCCTTCGTAACGGCGCCAGCGGTCGACTGATTTAGCCCCGCCCATGAACAGCACCCTTCGCCCATCATCCAGCTGCAGCACTGAACCGCGGGGCATATATATAATGTTGGGAGCGATCTCCACCGGCTGGCCCGGTGTTTTGACCAAGGCATTGAGGTGATCCAGATCGTCATTGTTGCCTTCACAGAAGTAGACGCGGGTCCGGCTGGTATTTATTTTCACCAGTTCCTGATCCTCCAGGCGCGGCCAATAGCCAAAGTCACCCACCTGCAGGATTATGTCCGGTTCCTCCTGGTCGATCAGGTAGTTGAGCCGCTCGAATGCCCCATGCACATCTCCGACCGCTAAAATCCTCATTGCCATACGTCCGCCCTCATATCATCAGCCGATTACAACCCGGAAGGATTGGGTCGATGCCAGCGGGGTCACTTCTTCCCGCCAGACAGCGGCATCCGGCCAATCACCCTCGATATAGGCGGGGATCATCTTCAGCCCCATCACGTTCAGCAACTGCTGGTAGCCCTCCAGGGTCAGGTCGCGGTATTCGTTTTCCTCATTCCTGGCTACCTCCGTGCGGGAAATCCCCAGTCGGCTGGCCAGCTCGGACCGGGATAGGCCCAGGAATATGCGCAAACCGATCAATTGGCGGTTCAGAGGCAGCTCCGCCAGAGCGCCCAAATCTTTGGCTTTCAGTCGCCGATACAGGTCTATGGCCTGACGGCTCTCATCCAGCAACCGGATAGTGCAGGCAGTCAGACCGCATATCTCGTCATCATCATAACCACGCTCTTTCATGCCCTCGATCTGGTTCTGCAGTTTCTCCTGCCCTTCCAGGCATTTGCGACAGGCCTGCTGATATTGCCGCTCGGTTTTGATCATGTCGGCACCTCCGTTATTTTAATGATGCCTTTGGGTCGGTTGGACCACTTGTCAGTCCGGAAGAAGCTGATCTTGGGATCGATCATCTCCAGGCAGTCGGCCCAGGCTGGAGTATGCTCCTGGTAGACCGGGAACATCTCGATGTGGCGCAGGAACGCCATGGGATAACCCCGTTTGCCGCTGGGATCGGATACGGTCTCAAAACGCCAGAATTCCGGGTCAATCTCTTTCAAAGCAGCTTCGGCGGATGTCCTCCATAATTGGCGCGGTACCACGAAATAAGCATCCAGATCGTTGGGATGGTACTTATCGGTAGCATAGGAACCATCGATGTAGACCTCGGTGATACCTACCGCGGCCAATTGCGCATAACGCTGCTTGAACTCCTCCAGCAGCTGCAATCGCCAGGCAGTGTCCCAGCAACCTCCGCCCCCAGGTCCTTGCCGGATAAACTGCTCCAGTTCAGCCAGGCTGATCTCGTGGTCACCGGGCGGCAACAGCCCATTTTTCAAGAACTTCAGCACCTTACCACCCCTGGTTTTATTATAACCAAACCAGCTGCCGATTGGTAACTCCTGAGATGTCTGGCGAACTTCAGGTATTGTTTTCGGGCTGTTGGCAAAAGCTAGATTATATCCGGCCTTGGCCGCCTGTATTAGTATAAAAAGAGTGGAGATTAACGATGCCTTGGGAACGAATCCCGGAAATAGTTATCATCCTGATCACCGCTGTCATGCTGGTGGTTTATGTACCTAGAAGCCGATTACGGGAAGCGCTGGTGGTTTTTTTCTTTAAACAGACTATCACTTGGCCGCTGGGATTGGCCGTGGTACACTACGGCCTGATCGAATACCCGGTCCGGTTTTTCAGCAACGCCACCAAGGTGCATTTCTCCTTTGAATACTTTATTTACCCATCCCTTTGCTCGATCTTTATGATGACCTACCCGGAAGGCCAGGGCTGGTTACGGCGGTTCATGCACTATTTTATTTTTTGCACAGTCATGACTGTGCTTGAAGTTGGGGCGGAAAGATACACCGCCAGCATCAACTACATCCACTGGACCTGGTACGCCACTTGGCTTAGCTTGTTTATTACCTTCTTTCTTTCCCGAAAATTCTATGTGTGGTTCTTCAAAGTGAATGACGATGGGGTTCTGTAACATAAAAGAAGGACATCATCAGCCTGGCTAAAACCCCCGGCTAATGATATCCCCCGCTTCATTATTCTTCCGATCTTCTCCAGCAAAATCCCGGCGAGTATATGCTCCGACCCATAATTGGCAGATATTGAGAAGCATAATCGGGTATGGTATCATAATAGAAAATGAATAACTCTTGACGGTCAAAGCTATCCAAGAAAATGGATGGCCGAGAAGGGTAATACCGGGACGGGTTTAGGCCGCCCATGGCATTTCTTCCGTTAGAAGTCAGCATACCTGGGTGGGTAGCCTTTTATAGGGCTACCCTTAAGTGTTCTTTACTGTCCCATCAATAATGAAGGGGGGGAACTTATAGAACCCATTGCTTTCCTGATGGCAACCGCTCCCCAGTATTCCAGTCAGCAATTTAGATTTCTTCTCTTCCCAGGTTGCCGTTTCCTTAAACGCTGTAGGTAACGTGAGATAGGAGGGATTGTATTGAATATGAAAAACAGACCATTAAGCCTTCTTTTGACCCTTGTTTTTGCCTTTGTTTTCTTGGCCCCATCTTTCCTGCTGCCGGCTGAGGCCACCGCCGCCGCCCCGACCGTCACTGCTTTAAGCGCTTCTTCCATCGATGACGACTCAGCCACCCTGAACGGCCGGTTGACTTCAGCGGGGACCTACGATGTGGTTGAGTACGGTTTCTATTATGATGATGATGATAATGTGACTACGAGCGACGCCAAGATAAGAGCTGGGACCGGTAACTTGGATGAAGATGAAGAATTTGAAGCAACGATCAACGGTCTTAAACCCGATACCCGCTATTGGTTCAGGGCTTATATCATCTATGACAATAGCCGGGAGCGCACCGTGTTATCCGCCACTACCCGCACTTTCACCACCACTGACAGTGGAGCTGAAGACCGGCCGGAGGTGTCTACCGATTCTGCTACCAGCATAACCTCCAACAGCGCCCGATTAAACGGGGAAATTGACTCTATTGGCGCTTCCAGGATCACCGAATACGGATTCTATTATGGGACCAAATCCTCCCCCTCAACCAAGAAAAAAGTGGGCAGCCGAATTGACGAAGGAGATGACTTCAGCTACAAGCTGACCGGGTTGAAGTCGGATACCCGTTATTATTTCCGGGCCTATGCCCGTAATGCGGAAGGGATCTCTTATGGTAGCGTACGCAGCTTTTTCACCGAGGAAGGCGATGAAAAGCCCTCCGTCACCACCAAAGCAGTCACCACTGGAGATGGCTATGCCACCCTTTATGGGGTGGTCACCGATGAAGGTGACTCTGACATCGAAGCCTATGGATTTTACTACGGGACCACCAGCAATACCCCGAACAAAATAAAGGTGGGCAACAGGATTGCGGAAGACAAAACCTTCAGCTACCAGTTGACTGGCCTGGCTCCGGGCAACTACTACGTCAAGGCCTACGCCACCAATGACGGGGGTACCAGTTATGGAACCCTGCGGAGCTTTGAAGTGACCCGCTCCAGCGCTCCCAGCGTTTTCTTTATCGGCTCCTCCTATTACAACATCCGCGGATCCTATCAAGCGGGAGAAGCCGCCCCCTATATCAAGAACAGCCGTACTTACCTGCCCATCAGACCGGTGGGGAATTCGGTGGGTATAGCGGATAAGGATATAGTCTGGAATGCTAATACCCGCACGGTAACCTTAACGAAGGGCACCACCACGGTCAGACTGGAGATCGGCAGTCCAATCATGTATGTGAACGGATCGGCGGTTACAATGGATACTGCTCCGGAAATCAGTAATTCCCGGGCTTGTCTGCCCATCGCCCATATTGTCAAGTTATTTGGTTACACTGCCTACTGGGACGGCGCCAGCCGCGCGGTAACCATCCGGTAAACATTTTAAGCCCTTCGGTCCGTCATGGAAAGTTGATATCTTGGCAGAAAAATAATATGAAGCTAAACGCAAGGCGTTAGGAAAATACCCGTGACTGAGACGTAAATTATTACGTCGATTGAACGGGTATTTCCTTTTAATGCAGCTATCAGCCTCTCTTGACAGCCTGAGGGCGGGTCTTGATTCCATCCCCTGCCCTGAATCTTAAACGGCCCCCGCTGCCTGGTCTTCCAGCTTGTAAGAATCCTCCCATATCTCGATTTACCCCACCTTAAAAAGGCTGCAAATGGATTTGTCCTACCTGGTCTGCGGCAATTTGCCTGAAAAATAGCGGCCAGCCAGCTGCTCTTACGTTTTTTAGCCCGTTCGCCGCCGATTCCTCCGCAGGTTTAAGCTAAGTCCAGGGTTCAGGAGTACCCTCCCGGACTACTAAATTCGAGGAAGGAGGAAATCTGATGGCAGTAAACGCCACCCCCATCGCCAGCGATGTAGCCCTAGTCTACAATAATGCCGGCAAAACTGTGACTCGCCGCTATTCCGATCTAAAGGTCGAGGCCAGCGACGCGGACGTTTTCGACGTGGTCGCCGGTGTAAACGGCTTCGACATCCTGCAGGACCTGACCATGACTTCGATTCAGCGCCGGTCCACCAATGAACTTGAAGAAGTCATCTAGCACCAATGAAAGAATCAATTGGGAAAGGAGGATAACGCATGAGGATTCTGGAGATGAGTTTCTCTACTGAATTGGGCCGGACCAAGGTAATCCGTGTCTATGAAGCCAAAGAGAGCTTGACTGGCCCTGAAGTATCGGCCTGTATGGATAATGTAGTAGCCAAAAACGTTTTCACCAGCCCCGGCGGCAACATAACCGGCAAAGTCAAAGCCCAGGTAGTTACCACCAGCACTGCCGACCTGACTCTGGTATAAATACTGATTTCGACCATCGCCGGGGACCTTCCCCGGCGTATTATTTGTAAAGGGGACCTAAATATGGAAGATTTGCTTAATATTATTGCCAACGTTGGCTTTCCGATTGCGGTATCCTTGTTCCTGCTGGTGCGGGTGGAGAGCAAGGTGACTTGCTTGACCGAGGCCATCAACTCCCTGCGCGAGGCCATCCTGCTGATGCCCAGCCAGGATGCCGTCCGGTCATTGTCGGCAGCCCGGACCACTGCCAGGGAGGCTTGATGATTGAAATCATCCCTAACCAATTCGACTTCGGTTCGCTCCAGTCCCGTACATACACCCGCCGCGTCATCATCCACCATTCTGCCAGTCCTGACGTATCCGCATCAGTCATTCATGATTGGCACCGGCGGAAGGATTGGAGCGGTATCGGCTATCATGCCGTCATACGGGCCGATGGAGCTGTAGAGGCAGGCCGTCCCCTGGATGCGGTGGGCGCCCACGCCGGCTCCGCTGCCAATCGGGACAGCATCGGTATTTGCCTGACCGGTAATTTCATGATGCAACCACCCTCGAGAAGCCAGATGGATTCGCTGCCAAGGCTGCTCGATTACCTGGAAGACCGCTACGGGACCAGACTGGAGGTACTGCGCCATAAGGATGTGGCCACCACCGACTGCCCAGGCATTCATTTTCCCTGGCCGGAGAGTATCTGGCTGCCGGTGGACTCCGAAGCGAATGCCGGCCTACCTGAAACCGTGCCGATCACCTGGAAAGATTCTTTGGTATCCGAAGCCCGGGCTTGTCAGTTGATAACGGATAACCACCACCCCGACGATCCCGCTCCCAAATGGTTCGTACTGGCGGTGGGGCTAAATATCATGAAAGGAATGGGAAAGATTGACGCCAAGTAGAGACATGAATATTATAAATTTCAAGGTCTGGATCGAAGCAAAGGGCGGTACCTGCCGTTTAGGCAAGGCGAAGATGAACTGCATCCTCAGTGTAGATCATATTGAGCCGGGCCTGTGGGCCGCCTTGTATGCGCAGCAAACCCCCAATGGCTTGTTGGTAGTGGAGCTATCGGAATACTTCTCGTCGGCTGCGGCCGCCTGGCAGGCGCTCGACGACCCCGCCAGTCCCAGCGAGCCGCCGCGGCTTTTCCGAGATTGGGTGGGTGAGCAATACCTGACTGACCGCAGCGCCCGGGTGGAGAAGCTGGACCTCTGAATAGACAGATGCACAAAAGCCCGCCGGGAACGAGATTTCCGGCGGGCTTTAGTATGTCTATTGGCTTCGGCCTTATGAGATTGATTCTCCCCCCGCGGCTTGCCGGTTGAAGATCCAAAATTTCTTTTCATGTTCGGCCATATTCTGGTAGGCATAGCGAAATTGCTGCTCGATATGTCCAGGCAGCGACGACGCGCCCTTGGCATCCAGGTAGGATTCCATTTCCTCTTTGATATGGTGCTCGGTCAAATACACATAATGAATCTCGTGTTCATCGTCGTGGCTGTAGGCGATATAGTAGCGATCGATCCACAGGGTGTAGAAGTTACTCTTCACCACCAGCGGATGTGGATTCTGCAGGTTAAGCTTGCCCGCCATGACCGCATCATCAGGTAATGTGATGGCCAGATGATCAGCCACCACATGGGTCAAGGCCATAATCTTCTCAATGGGCAATTTTTTATTCATTCACTTAAATTACCATATTCTGTACTTCTCGACAACCTTTATCTCATCACGACCGGCGCCATGTCTTTTCATACACTTTTCCCTCGACTCCCGGTACATCGTAGGTTCACCGCTGTAAAACCCAATTCCTGGCAGGATATTGTGTCCCTGGCATTGTACTCAGTCGCCTAACTGGTTTAATATTAGGAAAATAGATAGTCGAGGTGAAGAGGATGAAAATAGTCGCGTGTGTAAAAGCAGTGCCAGAAGAACAGGATATATCAATAAAACCCGATCATACCCTGGATTTAAGCAAAGCTGAGCTGAAAGTCGGCCAGTATGATCTTAACGCCGTGGAGGCCGCGGTACAGCTACAGGAAGCCACCGGCAGCGAGGAACCGCTCCTGGTCAGTATAGGCACCCCTAAAGGCCTCAAGAATACCAAGCTGCAGAAGGCCATGTTATCCCGCGGGGCTGGCGCATTGTTCGGCGTCGCCGACGACTCCTTGGATTCCATCGATGCCCTTACCACCGCCAGCATCCTGGCTGCCGCCATCACCAAGATCGGCGGAGTGGACCTGGTAGTGTGCGGAGAAGGCTCAGGCGACATCTATTCCCAACAGGTGGGCCCCCTGCTGGGGCAGTTATTGGGCTTTGCCAACCTCAATGCAGTCAGCCGCATCACCCCCCGGGGCGAAAAGCTGGAGGTGGAGCGCACCCTGGAGAATGAAGTCGAGGTGCTGGAGGTCACCCTGCCGGCAGTATTGTCAGTGACTACCGATATCAATAAGGCCCGCATTCCAGGATTGAAAGAAATCCTGGCCGCTGGCAAGAAGCCGATAACCGTTTGGGGGTCCGGCGACCTGGCGATGACCGCCGCCAGCAATATCGAGGTCATCAGCACCCTGGCCCCGCCCAAAGCCGAGCGCAAGCAGATAGTACTCGAAGGGGACAGCGATGAGAACATCAGCCAGCTGGCCGACAACCTTCGTAAAGTACTTTAATTGAGGGGGTGTGGAAAATGAGTAAACTAGCCAAAGTATTTGTATTTGCCGAACACGTGGACGCCATGCGGGAACTGGCCCAGGGCGCGGCCCAACTGGGCGAAACCACCGCTCTCATCTGGGCTGGTGACAAGAGCCAGGCTGGTGGCACCGACACGGTTTATTACCTGGGTGAGTTGAGCAATGAACGTATCCTGGAGCACTACGCGCCAACTATTATAAATCTAATCAAAACCGAACAGCCCAGTCTGGTGCTGGTGGAATCGAGCCGCAAAGGCCGTCTCATGGCCGGGATAATAGCTGCCGCCATGGGCACCAGCGTGCTGGCCGATGCCGCTCAGATCACTGTCGACAACGGGGTAGTCACCCAACGCATGGTCTATGGAGGAGCGGCTCTCAGCACCGAGCGTTCCACCGCCCCCACCACCGTAGCCACTGTGAGCGCAGGGATTTTCGAAGCGACTGACACCGGCAAGGCCGCCAACCTGGTGGAGGTGCCCTTTATTGCCCCCGCCCCAACCGTCAAATGCCTGGAACGCAAGATCAAAGCTGGGGAGAGCGTAAACCTGCGGGCCGCCAAACGGATAGTCGCGGTAGGGCGCGGATTCACCTCTCCGGAAGAACTACAGTTGGCGGAGCAACTGGCGGCGGCTATCGGCGCTGAAGTAGGCTGCACCCGTCCCATCGCCGAGGAAGAGAAATGGATGGACAAAGCTCGTTATATCGGGGTATCGGGAGTTATGGCCAAACCCGAGCTGTACATTGGCATCGGTATTTCCGGGCAGGTGCAGCATATGGTGGGGGTAAGTTCGGCCCGCACCATAATCGCCATCAACTCTGATAAAAACGCCATGATCTTCAACCAATGCGATTACGGTATTGTTGGTGACCTCAAGACCGTCCTGCCGGCCCTGACCGCCAAGCTGAGCAAATAACCGCGGGCAGTCCCGCTGCAATCGCACCGCAGCAGCTGGAACCTGGGATTTGGCCCTGAGAGCTGCCGGGGTGCACACGGATACCAGCAGTTCCGCCCGGTAACCAGCAGGCGACCGGGTGGAATTGTTCATGTATTGCCATCACTGCCGTCTAATCGGAAAAAGAAATGGCCAGGCACAAATTGCCCGGCCATAAGTAGAGGGACTGCGTCGGATCGGAACTGGTTTTATTATAACAGCCAGTCCATGTAGAAGAATGTTGAACCCTGTCCCTCATAATTTGTTTTTAAAGGGGAGCGGTTGATGACAGTCAATACGTAATCCGTTCCCTTCCTCAAAATGGCAATAATGCATCTTGTTTACGAGATCATGAGAATATAAAATTGTTTGTGGAGACCAAATCGACGACTACATATATTTATAGAAATTTATAGAAAGGAGCAGTCTTTGTGATTGTTTTAGTTACCAAAGTTAGTGTCAAACCAGAGCGGGTAGAAGAGTTCAAACAAACCTTCGTGACCATGGCCCGGGAGACTAGAAAAGAACCAGACTGTAACGATTATCTCCTCTTCCAGGATGTCCAGAATGCCGACGTTTGGTATACCATCGGCAGATGGAAAACCGTGGAGGCTGTTCACGCTCACATGACTTCAAAGCATTCGACTTCCGCCACTGCCAAGGCAATGGATATGCTGACTAAAGACCCGGAATTCTCGATTTGCAGAGAAGTATGCTGATTTCGATCTCGAGTATAACAGCGCCCACATGCAAATAAGCTTTACGGGACAATCCCTTCCCGGAGAGGATTCATGGAGTCAAGGAAGCCTACATTGGCCCCCCTGACTGATCCCTCCCGCGGAGGGTTTTTTTTTGATAAGCTGCCGGGCGATTTTCGTATTATAGTTAAAAAAATTTTTCCCTTTCCGACGCAAGGATTGTCTCATGATGGTCGTGTTTCCAGTAGAGGAGATTACTATGGCAGTTTTGCAC
>ERZ795053.1363-NODE-1363-length-30936-cov-10.484116_pt1 | contig 30936 bp, 33 predicted proteins | sample MGYA00375137_ERZ795053 | MGnify/ENA primary metagenome ERZ795053 (study PRJEB30182, sample SAMN05720284) | activated sludge metagenome | isolation source: Anaerobic digester | place: Hong Kong | collected 2014-12-17 ...
TGCATGTGTTATAAATGGGACAGATTTCACAATCACCCATTTCTGGAGAGGACAGGAGGACCATAGTGTCGCAAGATTGGCAATTTGTCGCTCTATTTTTGATACTGTCACCTATTTTCCCGGCGGCGCCTGTCATTTTGAACCACTTGTTAGGTCCCAAGAAACCCAACCCCATCAAACAACAAACGTATGAATGCGGCATTGAAACGGTCGGTAGTTCTTGGGTGCAATTTAAGGTTCAATACTACGTTTACGCATTGGTTTTCGTCATCTTTGATGTCGAGGCAGTTTTCCTTTTTCCCATTGCGGCCGCCTACGGCCAATTGACACTCTTTGGGGTCTTTGCCGCAGCCTTGTTTATCTTCCTGCTGGCTGACGGCCTGGCATATGCTTGGGGCCGCGGCGCTCTGGAGTGGATTTAAAAATTCGACACCAACACGAAACAAGAGATAGAGTTAATAAAACTCTATCTCTTTTAATGTGTTTCCCCTAATTAAGCAAGGCTATTTCCAGCCTTGTCTTTGAAAATCTGACATGTAACCCTATCTGCCAATCAACATGTATCAGCGGATATCTTCGCTACCGGTTGAGCAGGGAGTATGCCTTATGAGCTTTAATTTCATTGAGTTTTTAAAAAGTCTGGTGAGCTTGACAGTTTCAGACTATTTACGAGAACTCTGGGGCGATCAGCTTTGGGTCAATTTGGTGCTAGACATTCTGGGCGTGGTCATCATTTCCACGTTTTGTCTGCTCATTGTGATCTTCCTGATCTGGTTAGAGCGTAAAGTCATCGCCCGTATTCAGCGGCGCATTGGCCCCAATCGCGTGGGTGGGCGCTACGGCCTGCTGCAGACGGTAGCAGACGTTATCAAGTTGTTGATTAAGGAAGACATCACCCCCACAGGCGCCGATCGCGTTGCTTATTTGTTGGCTCCGTTTCTGACGGTAATGGCGGCTTTGTTGGTCTGGGCTGTGATGCCCTTTGCGCCGGGAGTGATTGGTGTAGACCTTAACATTGGCGTTTTTTACTTTTTAGCCATCAGTTCGGTTTCGGTGGTTTCCTTGCTGCTGGCCGGCTGGGGCTCGAATAACAAATATGCATTGTTAGGCGCATTTCGCTCTGTAGCTCAGTTGGTGAGTTATGAAGTGCCTATGATTCTGGCCCTGCTGGTGCCAATTTTGCTGGCGCGTTCCATGTCTACTGTCTCCATTGTCGAAGCGCAGACGATCCCTTATCTGCTGGTAGCGCCGTTGGCGGCGTTGATTTTCTTCATTTCGTCGCTGGCGGAAACGGGGCGCACCCCATTTGACTTATTGGAAGCGGAATCGGAAATTGTGGCCGGGTTTCACGTGGAATATGGCGGCATGAAGTTTGGCATGTTCTTCCTGGCGGAATTTGTTAGCACGCTGTTTATGTCTGGCTTCTTTGCGACTGTTTTTCTGGGTGGCTATCGCTTTTTTGGCCTGGAAACGTTGGTGATTGGGGACGGCTGGGCGATTGGCAATTTGCTAGGGTTGGTCATCTTTTTTGTGAAGATGTTTGCGGTTTATTTTGTGTATATCTGGATTCGTGGGACGCTGCCACGCGTCCGTGTCGATCAGATTTTGAATTACAACTGGAAGTTTCTGGTGCCTGTTTCGCTGGTGTTGGTTATGGTAACGGCTTTGCTGGACAAGTTCCTGCCTGAAACGGCCAACAACTTTGCCCGCGCCGGCGCGCATCTAACGGCGAACGTTTTAATCGCTCTGGTGACGATTGAGATTTTGCGGGCTTATGCGCGGCGGCAACGTCGGCTGCTCAGTGGCGAGTCTGGTCCGGGCGAGGCGGCTGTGGACGAACATGCCCACCATGATACGGCCGTTCACGAACCGGCAGCGGCCCATTAACAGCGGGATAATCTAGTTTTACGGAGAAGTTCAACAGATGGTTGAGCAAATCATTTTTCTAATTATCAGCGCCTTTACGCTCACCATGGCCGTGATTGTGGTCACCAAGCGTAATTTGTTTCATGCGGCGTTGGCTCTGATGGCCACCTTCTTAGGCGTGGCCGGTTTGTACGTCACGTTGGACGCCGGTTTTTTGGCGGCCGCCCAATTGTTGGTGTATATCGGGGCTATCTCCATCCTGGTCATTTTTGCCATCATGATGACCCGCCGGCTGATGCAGACTACGGAGCCGGCGTTTAACGCTCAGGCTGCCTTTGCGCTGGTAACGGCCGTTGTCAGTTTTGGCATCCTGTTCTGGGTGTTTTATTTGTTCCGCGAGTTTTGGCCTCTGCTGCCGGATACGGCCGTGCCCCTGGCCGCCAAACCAGAACTCCCTCCGGAAATGATTCAAAACTCCATCATTGTGATGGGACGAGCGTTTGTCGATCCCGCCGGATACGTTTTGCCCTTTGAGATTGCTTCGGTCTTATTGTTGGCGGCCCTGGTTGGCGCAATCATTGTTGCCTGGCCGAAAGCGGAGGATAAGGCATGATTCCCTTATCTTGGTACCTCATCGTTGCAGCGCTTCTGTTTTGTATTGGCCTATACGGCGTCATGGCCCGGCGAAACGCCGTGGCTATTTTGATGGCCGTCGAGTTAATGCTCAACGCCGTCAACATCAACCTGATCGCCTTCTGGCGTTATACCGCGCCCGATCGGGCAGTCGGCTTGGTCTGGGCAGTGTTTGTGTTGACCGTGGCTGCTGCGGAAGCAGCTGTGGGCCTGGCTCTGATCATTTCTGTCTATCGTCGTCGGGATTCGGTGATTGCCGAAGAGTTGGATTCTTTAAGAAATTGATTTTTGCGGCGACGGTTGTTTTGGCTCGCAGCAGTTTTGGAACCGACCACTTGAGTAGAAGACCTTATGAGTGAAGAAACCCTTGCAATACTAACCTGGCTCATTCCGGCTGGCCCCTTGTTGGCGTTCTTTGTGATTATGTTGTTTGCCAATCGCAATCGCACGCTAAGCTGGGTGCTGGCCTGGTTGGGTGTTTTTTCGTCTCTAATTCTGGGCTGGACAGTGGCGCTGAATGTGGCGACGACAGATTTGCATCATCTGGAGACGCACCCGACCGTAGTGGCCAGCGCCATTGACTGGCTGCCGGTTGGGGATTATTTTCAGGGCACCTGGTTGAAGATGGGCGTGGCGGTGGATCCGTTAACGGCCGTGATGCTCATCATGGTTACCTTTGCCGTCACCATGATCTTTGTTTACAGCGTCGGCTACCACAATTGGGGAGCCCCCTTAGGCAAAGTCCTCGGTGTGCCCAATCACCTGCAAGAGGAGCCTCTGCTCGGCCGTTTCTTTGCCTATATGAGCCTGTTTGCCGGAGCAATGCTGCTGCTGGTTGTCGCCGACAACTTGTTATTATTGTTTGTCGGCTGGGAGATCATGGGCTTCTGTTCCTACTCCCTGATTGGCTTCTGGCATGCGCGTGATTACCATCTGAATCCCGAAAATATCCCCCACATTCCGCCGCGTGCGGCGGCCGTCAAAGCCTTTTTAACGACCCGCGTGGCCGATGTGGTCATGTTGCTGGGCATCGTCTGGTTTTACCGGGCATTTGGCACGTTGAATTTCAGTCAGGCGTTTTCCGCCCACAGCCTGGAAGAGGCCGCGCTGCGGCTTGGTCCGGCCCTGGGCGTGATGGCGCTGCTGCTGTTCACCGGTACGGTGGGCAAATCGGCGCAGTGGCCGCTGCACGTCTGGCTGCCCGACGCGATGGAAGGCCCGACGCCGGTCAGCGCCGTCATCCATGCGGCGGCTATGGTTTCCGCCGGCGTGTACATGATTATTCGGATTTATCCCTTGATTGCCGTTGGCTCCGGCCCGGAGGGCAGCAACGCCGTCAGTTGGATCATTGCCGGGATTGGGGCGTTTACAGCCTTAATGGCCGCGACCATCGCTGTGGCTCAATACGATGTAAAAGGCGTGCTGGCATATTCAACCATTTCCCAGCTTGGTTTTATGGTCGCCGCGTTAGGCGTTGGCGGGTACATTGCCGCTACTTTTCATCTGATTACTCACGGCTTTTTCAAGGCCTTATTGTTCCTGGCTTCTGGGTCCGTCATTCACGGCATGGAGCATGGGGCACACCACGTCCACGACCATCATACCGATCCCCAAGACATGCGCTTTATGGGCGGATTGCGGCATAAAATGCCGGTGACTTTTTGGACATTTTTTATCGGCGGCATGGCCTTGTCGGGTTTGCCGTTGATTACCGCAGGCTTCTGGTCGAAAGACGAAATTTTTGCCGAGGCATGGCATCTCTTTGAAAAAGGTGATCCGTTGGGCATGTTTGTGCTGACCATGCTCGCTTTGGCCGCTTTCCTGACGGCTTTTTATACCATGCGGCAAATCAGTCTGACTTTCCTGGGCAAACCGCGCACCCCGCTGGCCGAACATGCCCATGAAAGCAACCGATTTATGACCATCCCGTTGGTTTTGTTGTCGATTTTTGCCATTGGCGCCGGCTGGGTGGGTATTCATGAGGAGTTCCCCGCCTTGGGGCCGATCATCAACAACAACTTCTTCCATCATTTTGTAGGGGCCACAATCTACGAAACGATGTCTGAATTGGAAGAATTGCATCTGGTGGATGCGGCCATTGAGACGCTGCCGTTTTCCTATGTGCCTTTGACCGCTTCCTTGATTGTGGCGTTGGGTGGTTTGTTTGTGGGCTGGTGGATTTACGGCCGTAAACCTCTCGTCAAAGACCAGCAAGACCCACTCGTCCGACCGCTTGGCCCACTGCACGTGTTCTTGAACCACAAATGGTATTGGGACGAACTGTATCAAGTGGTCTTTATTCGGCCGACCATCTACATCTCTGAAAAAGTTGTCTATGAGTTTGTCGACAAGGGTGTCATTGATGGCACCTTGCATCTGGTGGCCCGCGGGTTCTACACCTTTGGCAGCTACATGAAGCGGGCGGAAGAGTTGATTTTTGGTCAGGCGGTGGACTGGGTAAAAGACCAGTTCCTGGCCATGACGAAGGTTTCGCGCCAGCTGCAAACTGGCAAAATCCAGGAATACGTCCTGGTGTCTGTGCTGATTATTGCGGTGTTAACGGCCGTTATCCTCGCCGTCAATTACTACGGCCCGGTTAACGAGTGGTTTTCACAGATAGCCCTGTTCGTAAATTAATTAGGAGACCAAATGGACTTTATTCAAGACAATCTCCTGAATCTGGTCATATTCTTCCCGTTATTGGCGTCGTTCCTTATCTTTTTGCTGCCGGGCGACGCCAAGCGCACCATTCGCTGGCTGGCGTTAATCCTCAGCCTGGTGCCGTTGGCGCTCGTTCTGGTCATGTGGTTTAACTATGATCGGGTCGATGCTGGCATCCAGTTTGAAACCGTCGCTCAATGGTTCCCGACCATCGGCGCCGGCTACCACGTCGGGATTGACGGCATCAGCCTGGCCATGTTCTTGTTGACCACTATTCTGACGCCCCTGTCTATTCTGGCCTCCTTCCAGATCGATGAAAACCCCCGTATGTTTATGTTCCTCTTTTTGTTGATGGAAACGGCCATGCTGGGTTTGTTTTCGGCGCTGGATTTGCTCCTGTTCTTTGTGTTCTGGGAGTTTGGTCTGGTCCCCATGTACTTCCTCATCAAAATTTGGGGCGGCAAGGATCGGGAGTACGCTTCCTTTAAGTTCTTTGTCTATACCATGGCTGGCAGCCTGGGTTTGCTGCTTTCTATCCAGGTCATTGGTCTGTCGATGGGCACCTTCGACATTCCCATGCTGATGGACAAATGGGTCAATTTGCCTGCTGGCGGTATCTTGCCCAACATCAATTTGCCGGTGGACACCGTGAAAGTCGTGGCCTACTGGGCGTTTGTGATCGCTTTTGCCATCAAGGTTCCGATTTTCCCCTTCCACACCTGGCTGCCGGACGCCCACACCCAGGCGCCAACAGCAGGCTCCATGATCCTGGCCGGCGTCTTGTTGAAATTGGGCGCATACGGGTTCTTACGTCTGGTTGTGCCGTTCTTCCCGGAGCAGGCGAATCTGACGGCTAGCATTCTGGCGACGTTTGGCATGTTGAGCATTGTTATGGGCGGGTTTGCCGCCTTTGGCCAGTGGGACTTTAAACGGTTGGTGGCCTATTCTTCGGTCAACCACATGGGGTTTGTGGTGTTGGGGATTGCGGTCTATGCGTTTTCCTACGGCCGTGCTTTTGTTGACCCCGCGGCAACGACCGATGCCATCATGGCTACCAGCGGCGCCGTCTTCCAGATGTTCAATCACGGCCTGTCGGCGGCTGGCATGTTCTTTATGGTTGGCGTGATTTATGAGCGTGCCCATACGCGAGATTTGAAAGAATTTGGCGGCATCTGGTCGATCATGCCTGTGTTTGGCGCCATTCTCATTTTTACCAGCATGGCTTCGTTAGGGCTGCCGGGTCTTAACGGCTTTGTCAGCGAATTTATGATTGTTCGCGGCAGCTGGAATACGTTTACATTCCAAGTGGCTTTGTCGATGTTGGGCCTGTTTATGACGGGCGCATATATCCTGAAAGGCATCGGCGAGACGCTGCACGGTCCTATCAAAGACCAGTGGCGCGGCCTCAAAGATATGACCTTCCGCGAACACGCCGTTATCTGGCCGCTGATGGTCTTGATGTTGTCGTTAGGTATTTGGCCGCAGTGGTTGTTGGTTTTTATCAACGACACCGTGACAAAAATCTTTAGTTAAGAGGAATGAAAGATCGGACTTGTGTGATGCCTAGTTTTCAGGTTTAGGTCTTTGATTCTGCAAGTTTCGAGGCTGGAAGAGGGTTTATGGATTTCCCATTTTTATCAGTCATTGCCCTATCGCCGATAGCAGCAGCCATCATCATTTTGATGATGCCCAAAGAGCGGGGTGAAAACTCGCGCATGTTGGCCCTGGCGGCCATGATTTTGGGGTTGATACTATCGATCTACGTTTACGTTGCCTATAACCAAAACCTTCCTGATCCACAAGCCCGCTGGGCCGAAACGCTGATGTTTGTGGAGGATTACAAGTGGATTCCGGCCGTGAACATTGGTTACATCGTGGGGGTGGATGGCCTGAGCGCGACGTTGGTTTTGTTGACGGCCGTTGTCGGCCTCGGTGGTGTGCTCATCTCCTGGAGCATTGACGATCGGCCGCGTGAATTTTTCGCTTTCTTCATGCTGCTGGTGGCCGGCGTGCACGGCGTGTTTATCGCCGTTGACGGCTTCTTGTTATTCTTCTTCTACGAGCTGGCCGTCTTACCCATGTACGTCATGATCGTGATTTGGGGTTGGCGCGAACGGCGCGAATACGCCGCCATGAAGCTGACGTTGTATCTACTCATTGGCAGCTTTTTCTCGTTTATCGCCTTCCTGTATTTGTATTTCAATTTGCCGGCGGCCGGCGTCGCCCAGACCTTCGATTTGCGGGTCTGGTCGGAAGCAAATTTCCCCTTTGCCATGCAGCGGGTCTGGTTTATGCCCCTTTTCCTGGGTTTTGCTGTTCTGGCCGGTTTGTTCCCCTTCCATAACTGGTCGCCGGATGGTCATGTGGCGGCGCCAACGGCCGTTTCCATGATTCATGCCGGTGTTCTGATGAAACTGGGCGCCTACGCCTCCATGCGCGTAGGCATCCAGATTTTGCCCGAAGGCACCGTCTATTGGATGCCCTTCATCATCTTGCTCACCCTGATCAATGTGCTCTACGGCTCATTCATCGCCATGCGCCAGCGTGACATGAAATACCTGATCGGTTATTCCAGCGTGAGCCACATGGGCCTGGTCTCCATGGGGTTTGCTACCATGACCCTGGTTGGCTTCACCGGCGCCGGCATCCAGATGGTCAGCCACGGCGTGATGACGGCTCTCTTCTTCTCTGTCGTCGGCATGATCTACGACCGCGCCCATACCCGCAGTATGGACGAACTGAGCGGCATGAGAAAGGCGCTTCCCTGGCTGGTTGTCCCCTTCATCATCGGCGGTCTTGTGTCCATGGGTATGCCCGGCCTATCCGGCTTCATCGCTGAGTTCCCCATCTTCATGGGGGTCTGGCAGGGCAGCAGTCTACCAGCCACGCCGTCATTCTTAAATCTTGTCCCGGCAAACTATTATCAAATTGTGGCTATCTTAGCCATCCTCGGTGTGATCATCACCGCGGCCTATATTTTGCGTGCCGTACACACCGTCTTTTTTGGCGAATACGATGGCGAAAAATGGCACGACATGCGCCCGATATTGCCTATCGACAAATTTACCCTGGTCATGTTCTGCGTCATTCTTATCGCCATCGGCGTCTTGCCTTCGGTTATTGGGCCAATTGTCCAATCAGGCATGGCCCCGGTCCTGCATCGTATTCAAGAAGCACAGCAAACCATGACCGTCCTGGACAGCGTACAGGTAGCGGCAACGAATTTGCTATCCTGGTTGGGAGGTGCATAAGTGAGCTCAACTCTCACCCTTGAATGGGTTTTGGCTTTGTTACCAGAGATAAGCCTGGTCGTTTTATTGGCAGCAGTCCTGCTTTATGACCGGGCGCTAAAGCCTGCCAATCGGCGTAACATTGGGCTGCTAAGCGCCTGGGGAGCATTAGCCATTCTCCTTATGACGTTGGGGATGTGGCTTCTCTTCGGTATTCCCAACAGCCAGCAAGCGTTATCGGTGGAAAGCCTGTATTGGGGCGGCATGATTCGCAATGACCTGATTACCCTGGTATTTCGGGTCATGTTCCTGGTCGCTTTACTCATGACCAGCCTGATCACGATAGACGTCAAAAGGTTGCAGCGCGGCGAATTTTACGCGCTGCTGATTGCCGCCACCATAGGATTTAGTTTGATGGCTGCTTCAGCCGACTTAATCATGCTTTATATCGCCCTGGAAACAGCCAGTATTTCGTCTTATATCCTGGCAGGGTTTATGACTGAAGATGATCAGTCTGCCGAAGCCGGGATGAAGTATTTTGTCTATGGCGCTATGGCCACAGGGTTGATGCTGTATGGGATGAGTTTGCTGCATGGCGTTTTTACGAGTGTTGGGGTTCCTTCCACCAACATTTACGAAATCGGCCTGGTTCTCAGCAATGCCGGCGCAATTCCGCCGGAAGCCAATGGCGTTATCTTGCTCGCGGCGGCCTTGATGATCGTCGGTTTTGGTTTCAAGATTTCGGCCGTGCCGTTCCATTTCTGGACGCCTGATGTGTACAATGGCGCGCCGACCAGTTTTACCGCTTTTGTCTCTACCGCTTCAAAGGCGGCCGGGTTTGCCATTTTTCTGCGTGTGTTTGCCGCCGGGACGTTTGGCGCGCCGGGTCAGGAATCATTGTGGTGGGCGCTGCTCATTTCCATGTGCGTCATCACCATGACGCTGGGCAACTTTGCAGCCATCTTCCAGAATGATATTAAGCGCCTGCTGGCTTATTCCAGTATTGCTCAGGCCGGTTATGCAATGATTGGTCTGGTTGCCTTTACCCCGGATGGGTCCAGCGCCACGATGTTTTACCTGTTGATGTACGTCTTCACAAACATTGCTGCTTTTGGCGTCGTCATTTTGATCCACAACGTGTCCGGCTCAAATGATTTGCGGGACTTGTATGGGTTGAATCGTCGTTCGCCTTACCTGGCGTTGGTGATGTTGTTTGCGCTTTTGTCGCTGGGCGGCATTCCGCCCACGGCCGGTTTTATTGGCAAGTTCTTCGTGTTTAAAGCGGCCGTTGAAGCCGGATATTGGTGGCTGGCACTGCTCGGCATCCTGAACGCCTTTGTGGCGCTGTACTACTACCTGTCGATCATTAAATACATGTACTTGTATCGTTCTGATCACGAGGATGTGCCGATTCCTGTGTCGCGGGCGGCGCAGATCGGCCTGGCGGTTTCGGTTTTCTTCATCATCTTTTTAGGGATTTATGCCGGTCCGGCCTTTGATTGGACGCGCGAGGCAGCCAATGCCTTTTTTACTCTGGTAGGGTAGCAGGCTATCCTAAAAACTGATTGTCACAGATAGGTATTGTGATATAATGCGCAAACCGCGCTTTAATAAATAGATTGTGTCCCGAAAGACAGATATAAATCAAACAATCGTAATGGCTAATCTTGTGGGGCAGGTAGGCTGTGTCACAGGTTTAGTTGCCCTGGTGATTATTGGCGTATCCTTTGCGCTGGGCCGTTTTTTGGATAATCAGTTTGGAACCCAGGGTATTTTCACCGTTATCTTCATCTTAGGAAGTTTTCCTGTTACGCTCTTTGCTATGGTAAGATTGAGCCTCTACATGGTGGCAAAAGCTCAATCTCGGGTGGCTGAACAGGAGATGCAAAACCAGACAGAAATCGAAAATACAGGAAAAGAGGAAACGCATACATGAAAAAGAGATACCTGATTCCTATTGCTGTCCTCCTGATCATCGTCTTTGGCTCTATCGTAAGCATAACAAAGCCGGTACGGCCGTATATCCAGTTGCCCGGCGAGATCTATCCCGGTTCGCAAAACTGGCCAATCATTGGCGATATTTTTGGCGGCCTTACCAACACCTTCATGTCATCATTGGTAGCTTTCCTGGTTGTGATCCTGATGGTTATTCTGCTCAAGGCGCGTTCCCGCACGGCCGATGAGATTCCAACCGGGTTCTACAATTTCTTTGAGATGATCGTGGAAGCAGCCTATAACTTTGCCGAGGGAATCGCCGGCCCCAAAGTTAAGAATTTCTTCCCCTGGTTCATGACTTTTATCCTTTTCATCTTGGTGACAAACTGGATGGGGCTGATCCCTGGTTGGGATAGTATCGGCATTTGGGAGTATAAGCCGCACTTTTACGCCGAAAAGGATGCGAAAGCATTAGAGTCTGACGCCGCTGCTCGGGGTGAAGAGATTTCTCATGAAGAACTGGAAGCGTTTATCGAAGAACGCACCGAATTTCATGACACCCAAAACCTCGGCGACTTGCGCATTGCCCAGGCGCTGCTGATTCGCGCCGACGCCAATGCGGATCCGAATGCCGCCATTGAAACAGACAGCGCGGGGCATAAGGTTGGGTTTAACCCGGAAGCGGCCGACTGGACGATTGTGCCCTTCTTCCGCCCTGGGGCGACTGATCTAAATTATACCCTGGCCTTTGCGCTCGTCGCTATGGTCATGGTACAGTTTTATGGCTTCAAGTACCTTGGCACCCGCGGATATTTATCCAAGTTCTTCCCCTTTATTGGTAAGGGTTGGGGCAAGGAGGTGGCCAAGAATCCCATTAAGGCCATTGATCCGGCCGTGGGTATTTTGGAGCTCATCAGCGAGATTTCAAAAATTATCTCATTTGCCTTCCGTCTTTTGGGTAACATCTTTGCCGGTATGGTCCTGCTGTTTGTGATGGCTTTCCTGCTGCCGGTGGCAAATGTGGTATTCTTTGGCCTTGAGTTTTTTGTTGGTTTGATACAGGCGCTTGTATTTGCGCTGCTGATGTTGATCTTCATGGTGAGCGCAACAGAGAGCCACCATGGTGATGAAGAACATCATTGATTCTATCTCTAATTCCTGAATTCCTGGAAAACAAAATCAGTTGGAGGATTTGACATTATGGATGTAGCAGCCGCTGAAGCTCTAGCAAATGGTTTGAAGGCGATTGGCGCGGGTTTGGCAATGGCGGGCGCCATTGGCGCTGGCGCCGGTATCGGTATTTTGGTGAATGGGGCGGTGCAGGGTATCGCCCGTAACCCGGACGCCAGTGGTAATATCCAGACAAACATGATTTTGGGTATTGCCTTCGCCGAGGCAGTAGCTATTTATGCGTTGGTTGTGGCTCTGATCATTCTGTTCGTGGTCTAAATCTAAACGAGAGCCTTTAGCTTGGTGGATTAGACGAAAAGGAGAATGGAATGGAAGCATTAGGCATTAATATTGGCTATCTCATCATGCAGATTTTGGGCATTGCTGTCCTTTTGATGCTGTTGAAAGGATTAGCCTTTGGTCCGATTTTACGCGTGTTGGATGAGCGGAAGGCGCGCATTGCCAAGGGGCTTGAGGATGCACGCCAGGCTTCGATTGCTCGTGATAACGCGGATGCCGAAGCAAAGAAGATTTTGGATGCTGCTCGGGCGGAAGCCGCTAAGATCCGTTCGGATGCGGCCATCCAGGCTGAAGAGACGGCTTCGGGCATTTTAGCCAAAGCGAATGAGGATGCGAAGGCGGTTGCTGCCGCCGCGCGTGTGGACGCGGAAGCGGAGCGGAACCGTATTTTGGCTGACCTGCGCGGGCAAATGGCGGCGATTGCTATTGCAGCTGCCAATAAGATCGTCGGGGAATCCTTGGATGACAAGCGCCAGCGTTCTTTGATTGCCGATTTCTTTGCGAAGGTGCCGGCTGATGTTGCTACGCTACGTGGCGATAAGGCTGTGGTGACCAGCGCTTTGCCTTTAACGGATGAAGAGACGAAGAATATTAAGGCGGCGCTCAATGTGGCCGATGTTTCGTTTAACGTGAATCCGGCTATTCTAGGCGGCTTGATTGTCCGTGTGGGTGATCAGGTTGTGGATGATAGTGTGGCCGGGCAGATGAGCGCATTGCGCGATTCTTTGAAGTAGCAGGCAGCAGAGCATTTGGCTCTCGTTAGAGGAGTGGAGAATTGGGGCCGTTTTAGGTAACGGCCGTCTGCATCACACATGCCGAAAAAGGCCAGGGACAACGCCGACCCTGGCCTTTTTTCTTGTCAAAATATTTGCCGTCAGGAGTCACGAAGCAGATGAATTTACACTTGCCACCAGAATTTGTTGTGCCTGATTATGCCAATGGAACCATCGGCAACGTGCCGGCCACTGTGGCCGCGCTATTGGGTGTGCCATTTAGGGGTTTACTTCCGTTAGCCGCACCCCATTGGCAGCCACTTGGTCAGGCCAGACGCGTTGTACTGCTGATCATCGACGCCTTCGGCTGGAACCTACTGCAAAAAGAGCGGGATAACTTGCCGGGTTTTATGCGCCAGGCCGACGTAGAAGGGCAGATTACTTCGATATTCCCGTCGACCACGGTTGCGGCGCTGAGCAGTTTGTGGACAGGGTTTGCCCCGGCGCAGCATGGGATGGTCGGTTTGAACCTCTTCATGCCTCAATACGCCGTCACGATGCAGACCCTGGCCTTTACACCGGCCTTTGACAAATATCCCGATGCTCTGATAAAAGCCGGTCTGGAACCGGAGGAATTCCTGCACGGGCCAGGTTTTGCCCAACAACTGCTGACTTACGGTGTTCCCACCTACGCCTTTAAAGGCCGCGAGATTGTTCACTCGGCGCTAAGCAAGATGCACGGCCGTGGCGTGGCCGCCGATAAGGGCGTTGTCACCGCAGCCGATATGTTCGTTCAGATGCGCGAATTGCTGGAAGAAAAGGCCGGTGAATCGCTTTTTGTCAGCGCGTATTGGCCCACCATTGACACTTTGAGCCATGTCTGGGGTTGGGATCATGCAGCGGTGGCTGCCGAATTATGGGCGATTCTGGCCCAACTGGAGCGGGAATTTCTGGATCGGCTTAGCCCGGCCGCCCGTCGTGATACAGTTTTTCTGTTGGTGGCAGATCATGGGCAGATACACACGCCGGCGGCGCAGCAGATCTACTTGGAAGACCACCCAGTATTGCAGGGTATGTTGTTTATGACCCCGGCCGGCGAGCCGCGCACGGTGTACCTGTATGTGAAACACGGCCGTCAAGCCGACGTCCTCGCCTATATCAACGACAATCTGGGCCACGCCATGGCGCCCATCCCGGCGCAGACAGCCTTATCGGCCGGCCTGCTAGGGCCAGAGCCCTTTGCCCCGACCACCGCCGAGCGTTTAGGCGACGTCCTGGTAGCCATGCGCTCTGGCTACGTGTTGCTGCTAGAAAAGCAAAGAGAATCCGCCAGGAAGATGATCGGCCGTCATGGCGGCATGACGGCCGCAGAAATGCAAGTCCCCTGGCTCGGCTATCGGCTGGATGCGTAAAATCACCTGAGACTAAAAATTGCTACTGGCCCTTTCCCCGACCATACCCATTCCGGCTGCTGGTAATGTGTCGTTCAGGCGCTGTGGAGCGGTGGGGTCGCAAAATAATTACCATGCCAATAATCGCTGCCAGAAGCATCACGGCAAACACCAATTCAAAGCCCATGACTTGTCACCTCCGCGTTCAATGTTGTTGATGCTGTGCAAAGAGCAGAAGCAAATAATTGATAGTACCAGAGTACCAGTCATGGTTTACAAAAATTGTTACAAAGTCGCGTATTTAGGAGGTTGGCAATAAGAACCAACTAAGCGCGTTAGAGGTCCGTGGCGGGGAAATAAAACTGCTTTACGATTTGGGCTATATCGGCGGAGAGAGAATCAACCGCCGAGGCAACAACCGGCGACAAGGCGGCCATTAACTCTGTCTGCGCCGGTTGTATGCCAATAAGGGCAACCTCGCAGCCTAAATCTGTGACCAAGAAATTGGCTAACATATACGGCGGCATGGTATGACTGGAAGCGCTCAACCCTGATGTTTCTTGCCAGGGAAGCCAGCAAACGCTGCCGGCTCTTTCGTCCATTTGGGCCATGTCAACCAGTAACACGAGGTGGGGGGAGAAACGACGCAGCGGCCCTGTCTGATTTTCCGGCGCGTTTTCACCATTGATCAACAAGACGCTTTCTGGCTGGGCAGCGGTGAGGTGTCTGATGACTGTGCGAATCACGGCAATGCCGGCCGCGTCATCACCTCGAAGTTCGTTGCCAATGCCCAGGATGGCCAGCCGGACAGGCTCTTGGGGATGGTTAAGCCTGAGCTGATTCAGTTTTTGCGTCAGCGAATTTTGCCATGAATTCTTTAAGATTGTCATCGGTACCGTAAATAATGGTAAACGGCCGTTTCTCCGTCGCTGCCAATTCCCATTCCTTAGCAGACAGCTCAATACACTTAAACCGACAGCTTTCCACGCATTGCCCGCAATAGGTACAGCGGTCCAAATGATACTTCATGACAAAACGTTTTTCTTTTTTGTCAATCGAAATAATTTCAATCGCCTCGGCCGGGCAATCCTTATTGCACAAGGCGCAGCCGGTACAATTTTGCGGGTTCCAGTGCAGCTTACCGCGCAGGCGGTCCGGCGTTTCACGCCGTTCAAAAGGATATCTCTGAGTAATGGGTCGCTGCCAGATCGACTGCCAGATGTCGCTGAACATCGTCGTTATTTTCATAACATGCTCCGTTGCCCTTTCGTATTACGCATCCGTTGGCGACAAATCAAACTAAACAATTTGCCAGGCAAACAGTACCAACCACTGTACCAGGACGAGCAAAGCGCCATAACGCCACCAAAGCCCCACCGTCTGGTCAATGCGTAGCCGGGTCATCAAGGATTGGGGAATGGTCATCACCAGTAACAAGCCAATTGTCTTTAGCAGAAAGTCCAGTGGGTTGGCCAGGCCGCCAAGGTAGAAAGAAGTAATCAGCGTCAGACCAATCACCAGCTCAACCCCTTTGCCCAGATGAAAAATAGCCAGACCCCGGCCACTGTATTCGGTTAGCGCTCCGGCGACAATTTCGGTCTCCGCCTCAGGCGAATCAAAAGGCGGCAGCTCCAGTTTGCCCATCAAGCCGATCATCGCCACAATAAATCCGATGGGCTGTGACAGCAGCACCCAGGGATGCGTTTCGGCATAGGCTGTAATTTCGCTGATTTGCCAGCTTCCTGCGGCAATCGCCGGACCAAGCAAGGCCAGGAGGAAGGGCGCCTCGTAGGCAAAAAATTGCGTCAAGGTGCGTGTCGCCCCTACCAGAGAAAAACGGCCGCGAGCATTAGCGCCTGCCAACCCGGTGCACAAAGTTAACAGGCCGAGCAGGTAAACCGTGACGATCAAATCTCCGGGGAAACTGAAAGCAGGTTTCAAACCGGCCATTGGGACGTACAACGCGGCCGTTAAAGCGCCGGCCAGCGCCGCCAAAGGCAAAGCCACGAAAAAGAAAGGATTCACCTTTTCCGGTACAACCTCCTCTTTGGCCAGCAATTTCACTGTGTCTGCAAAGGGCTGAAACCAGCGCGGCCCAATCCGGTTTTGCAGCCGAGCGATGATCTTGCGATCAATCCACTCGTAAAACAACCCGGCGGTGATGACGAATAAGCCACCGGGGAAGAAAAGTAAAGCGGCTACGTTGACGACGGTATCCATGGTTACACCTTGTTCGCGTAATAATCAATTCCAAACTGACGCAGACGTTCCCAGGTCCAGCTATCGTGGCCGCCATCGGAGGTGCAGATGGCGACGCCACGGTCGTTGCAAGAGAAGCACGGGTCAATGCCTACCAGAAGCATGGGAATATCGGCCAGATGGTGACCAATCGACAAAGAGAGGACGGAAGCCATGTTACACAGGGTGGGTGTGCGCACTTTCACGCGGTCCGGGTTTTCGGAGCCGGTGCTGCGGATGTAGTAAAAGACCTCGCCGCGGGGCGCTTCAACGCGGCTGATGACCTCGCCTGGTTTGATGCGGCGGGGGAATCGTTTGACCTGCAGATCGCCAGGAGGCAAATTATCCAAAATCTCACGGATGAGTCGAAAGCTCTCGAAAAGCTCCTTCAGGCGGACGATAAACCGCGCTTCCAAATCTCCGGCGGTTTCGACAACCATGTGGATGGGAAAGTTGACGTAGGCGGCGTAAGGGGCGTCGACGCGCACGTCGCGCATGACGCCGGAAGCGCGGGCCGTTGGCCCGACGATGCCCAATCGCTGCGCATCCTGGAGCCGGGTGACGCCGATGCCGCGTGTGCGCTGCAAGAACATGCTGTCGGTCGTGACGACGTTGAGGTAGTGGTGGGTGCGCTCTTCTAGAAAATTGATGCCTTCCAGAATGACTTTACGTTGGGCGTCGGTGACGTCGAACTTGACCCCGCCTAGGACGTTGGCCGAGTAGTTGACGCGGTTGCCGGTGAGGGCTTCCAGAATATCCATGATGGTTTCGCGGTCGCGCCAGGAGTACATGAACAGGGTGTCGAAGCCGGCTTCGTGGGCAGCGACGCCAAACCAAAGCAGGTGACTGTGGATGCGCTCTAGCTCCGCCACGAGCACGCGGATGGCCTGGGCGCGCGGCGGCGCTTCGACTTCGGCCAGGACTTCGACGCCGAGTGCATAGGTGAGGGCGTGGATGTGGGAGCAGATGCCGCAGATTCGCTCGACCAGGTAGAGGTTTTGCGTCCAGGTACGCGCCTCTGTGCCTTTTTCGATGCCGCGATGGACATATCCCAGGCGCACGGTGGCGTCGGTGACGATTTCACCATCGACGGCAAATTCGAAGTGGCCTGGTTCTTTTAGGGCTGGGTGCTGTGGACCGATAGGGACGATAAATTTTTCTTTTTTTGGGGTAATTACAGCTGTCATGTCAGGTTCCTATGAATCTTTAGCTTCGGCGGTCGAGGTATTGGCCATAAATTCTTTACGCAAGGGGTAGACACCTGCTGGCCAATCGTCTGGCAGAAACAGGTGGTCGGTGTTGGGCGTGTTGCGCACGGTGATGCCGAGCATTTCGCTTAGTTCGCGTTCGAAGAAGCTGGCGGAGGGGATGATGGCGCAGATGGAGGGGATAACGGCCGTTTCCCTCTCCCGCCCGATCCTCACCGACAACGTCACCACAGCCGCGCCCTGGGCAAAATGATACAGGACCTCCATGGCGCCCTCTTCCGGCCCTAAATCCAGGCCGGTGATGGTGATCAGATAGCCCCAGTCGGCGTCGATCAGAATCTGGACCGCCTCCCGCAAATCATCGGCGGTAATGGAGACGTCCAGGCCGTCTGGCCGGCCTTTGCCTGTCAGTTTAATGCGCCGTTTGGCATACGGAAAGATGAGCGGATTTTCGCCATGCGCTAATGTCGTGGTATCCGGCTGGGGCTTATTAAAGAAGGGAGCCCACATGCCCAACAGCGCTTCTGCGTCCACCAACGCCCTTTCTGCCTTGTCGTTTACACTGCTTTCATACGCTGGCAGCATCATAAACCTCCTGTTTTTGTACGGCCGTATCCTCGGTTTGCGGGGCTGGGCCTTCTTTCAGGGCCGTGAGCAGCTTAACCAGGCCATCGATAATTGCCTCCGGCCGTGGCGGGCAGCCAGGCACGTAAGCGTCCACGGGAATGACTTCGTCGATGTGGCCGACGACGTTATAGCAGCCCTGAAAAACGCCGCCAGAGATGGCGCAGGAGCCCACCGCCACCACAAATTTGGGGTCGGGCATCTGCTCGTAAATGCGCCGCAGGCGATCCCGCGACTGCTGCGTGACCGGACCGGTGCAAATGAGCACGTCGGCGTGGCGCGGGCTGCCTTGCAGCTTAACGCCAAACCGTTCCGCGTCGTAGCGCGGCGTGAGCGTGGCTAAAATCTCGATGTCGCAGCCATTGCACGAGCCGCTGTTGTAATGAATGGCCCAGGGCGAGTTCACCCGCGCCCATTTTTTTATTTTGAGCAGAATCACATTCCACTCATCCGTCAGATTTAAGGTTGTCATGTTCTTTCTCTCACCCCAGAATCAAAGCGATCAGGGCCAGGATAAGCCCGGCCAGGTACAGGATGGAAATGGGGGATGGGGTGCTGCTGCCCAACATCAACACGCCCAGGTGCAGCACGGCAAAAAACAGGGCAATGACAAAAAACGGCCGATATCCCGGCAGGCCCAAGCGGGCGGGTAAGGACTCGCCGCCTGTGTAACTGCTCGACTTTTCGGGGTTGGGGCTCTCCGGGCCGGCCAGCAGTTTACCCAGGCCGGACAATATGCCCACAAGCACAATGTAAAGCACAAACGCAATCGGTGGGATTAGCAAGAAGCTCATATACGTTCTCCACAAGCAAATTTGCCGCTCGGCGGCCTAACCGCCAAAGGCGGCCATCAACGCCGCACCGGCTGGCTGTACCAGCCCGCTGACCAGACCCGGCCAAAAGCCCACGAGTACAACGGCCGTGGCCAGAAACACCAGGGGCAAAGCCATGAGGATGGGAACGGACTGCCCGTACTTGACGGCCGTTGACGGCCGTTTCCGGTACACCGCATTCACCATCGGCGCATAATAGGCCAGCGAGACCACACTGTTCAGCGCCACAAAGGCCACCACCCCCATCATGATCAGGCTGCGCGTTTCAAATCCGGCCACCAGGATCTGCCACTTCGACATAAAGCCCACCAACGGCGGCAAGCCGCCCAGGCCCAGCAGGGCAATGCTAAACACCAGGGCGATAAACGGATACTTTTGCGCCGCGCCCGCCAGGTCGGCAATTGTCAACGGGTCGTGGTCGCCGCGCGCCGTGTGCATCACGTATAACAGCGCCCCGGCGGAAAGAAAGGCCAGCCCTTTCATCATGGTGTGGCTCAGTAAATGGAAGAAACTGCCCTCCGCGCCGGCCACCTCGCCAAAGTAAACGGCAATTCCCAGGCCAATCAGCATGTACCCCACGTGGGCAATGCTGGAAAAGGCCAGCAGCCGCTTCACCTGCTGCTGCCGCAGTGCCAGCAAATTGCCCAAGACCATGTTCAGCATGCCAAAGAAGATGAGCAAAATGCCCCAGGTGGTCGTTGTGCCCGCCAGAGGGGCCAGGGCGCGCAGCAGCGCGATAAGCCCCGCCTCAATCACCACGCCGGACAGCATGGCGCTGATGCCGCTGGGGGCTTGCGAGTGGGCATCGGGCAGCCAGGTGTGCATGGGCACGATGGCGATCTTGACGCCAAACCCGACGATGAACAGTCCGCCGGCTACCAGCAGCTCCAAAGAATTGGGCTGGCTGGCGACGTAAGCCTGGATTTGCGCCATGTCCAGCGTGCCGGCATGGGCCAGCACCAGGGCTATGCCCATCAGCACAAAAACCGAGCCGATGGCGCTCTGCACCAGATACTTGATGCCGGCCTCCAGCGACGCTGCCTGGTCACGGTAGAAGGCAACCAACAGGTAAGAGGTGATGGCCATGGCCTCGAACCACAGCCAGAGGTTGAAGATGTCGCCGGCGCAGCCCAACCCCACCATCACACCCGACATAGCTACCAGCATGGCGTAATATTTCGATTCGCCCAGCTCGCCGTGCATATAGGTGTTGGAGTAAAGGATGACCAGGGTGGCCAGGGCTAAAACGGCCGTGGCCAGCAGCAAGCTCAACCCATCCAGCCGCAGCGTGATCGTGCCGAAGGTGTAGCTCAACACGCCGTTGGCCTTAAATTCCTGCCACGTCTGCCAGAAAGGCAGCCACGTACTCAGCATGGCAATTAAGGCCACCCAACGGGCTACGGCCGTATCCGTGGCAATTCTGCGCCGCGCCAGCCGCCCCGCCAGATAAATCACCGGCGACCATAGCAGCGGCAGCCAGATTAACCATAAAAAAACGGGAAGGTTCGTTAAAGTTTGGATGTTCATAAATATTTCCCGAGAAGGTTTGCAGTTGGTTGGTTTGTTGTCTGCACCAGCCAACAAACCAGCTGGCCGACGCTTTACAATCCGGCCAAAATTAGCAGCACCACCACCAGCGCCATGACGATGGCCAGCACATTCCAGTTTAACTGACCGGTTTGCGTCAATTGCAGTGCTGCCGCCGCTTTTTGCGTCAAGCTAACGGCTCCCTGGTTTAATGTTTCAAACCCGAAACCGTTGGCGGCCGCGCGGCCCAGGCCCTGTAACGATCGAGCCAATCCTGCCAGCCGCCCGCGCTGCCACCAGGCCGCCAGACCAAGCGCCACCACCGCCAACGCCAGCCACGTGGCCGGCGCGGCGAGAATCGTCAGCAGCATCTCGCCAGTTGTGCCGACGTGCAGGTGTTGGTAAGGCAGCGTGGCTTGCAGCCAACTGCCAAACCAGCCAATCAGCAGCCAGGACGTGAGCGTGCCAAAGGCCAGGGGAAACAGCGCCGCCTGCATGGGCGCGCCGGCGTCATGAACGTGGGCTGTGCCTTGCGCCTGGCCGAAGAACACCAGCCACACCATGCGGAAGGTGTAAAAGGCGGTAATGCCCGCGCCAAGAACCAGGCCGGCGTAAGCCCACACCGATCCGCCTTGCAGGCTGCTTTCCAATATCAACTCCTTGCTCCAGAAGCCGTTGAAGATGGGCAGGCCGGCCAGCGCGGCTGCGCCGATAATAAAAACGGTGGCAACCACCGGCATTTGCGGGCGAAGGCCGCCCATCTGGCGCATATCGCGTGTGCCGACGGCGTGAATAACCGCGCCGGCTCCCAGGAAGAGCAGCGCTTTGAAGATGGCGTGGCTGAGCAGGTGGAACTGGCTGGCGAACACACCGCCCACGCCAATGGCCGCAACCATGTAACCCAGCTGGCTGACGGTGGAATAGGCCAGGACGCGCTTTAGATCGGTGGCGACGACGGCCATGAGGGCGGCCAGCAGGGCGGTGATGAGGCCGATGAGGAGAACGGCCGTTTTCCACCCCGCCACGTCCGCAAAAGCCGGGTAAAACCGGGCCAACAAATACACCCCCGCGTTCACCATCGTCGCCGCGTGGATGAGCGCGCTGACCGGCGTTGGCGCTTCCATGGCGTCCGGCAGCCAGGTGTGGAAGGGAACCTGCGCCGATTTAGCCATCGCCGCCAGCAAAAACGCGAAAGCGATGAAGCTCAACACGCCTGCCGGCAGCGTCTGGGCATTGGCCAACAGCGTGCTGATTTGATAGTCGCCCAGATACGTGTAGGCGGCCAGCGTGCCTACCAGCAGGCCAATCCCGCCAACCTGCGTGATGATCAACGCCTTGATGCCACCGCGCACCGCTTTCGGATCGTCATTGTAAAAGGAGATCAGGGCATAAGAGCATAACGCCGTCATCTCCCAAAAAATGAACATCAAAAACAGGCTGCCGGCCAGCACCAGTCCGGCCATCGAGCCGATGAAGAGCAGCACCAGAGCGTAATAGCGGCCCAACTGCGCTTCGCCACGCATGTATTCCACGGAAAAAATAACGGCCAGACAGCCAATCACCGTAGCCACGACTGCCAGAAAGACGCCCAGGCTATCGGGGACGAAGGTGAGCCGGCCAAACACACTGCCCGCATCCAGGCTGATGACCGCCTGATCGCTGGTGTTTGGGATCAGGGCCAAAGCGGCCAGGCCGGCCGCCACGGAAAAGAAAACGGCCAGGGTGTGTTGGGCGCGCGGCCGTTTGTCGCCGGCTAGCCAGACACACACGGCGCCTAGCCAGGCCAGCCCAATGGTGAGAAGGATCAACCAGCTACTCATGGATTACCTCCGCAGTGTGGACAGACGCTGAACATCCAGCGAGCCGGTAATGCGTTTAATTTGCACGGCCAGCGCCAGGCCGATGACCGCCACGATCGTGTCGGCGACAATGACGGTGACGGCCAGACTCTGACCTAAATTGAGCTGCCCGCTGAGCTTGCCGGCCAGCACCAGGGCGACGAGAGCGCCTTTGACCAGGATTTGCAGGGCGATGATGACCTGGAACAAATTGCGCACCGTCAAAAAGCCGTAAATGGCTACCCCCAGCAGGCATATCACCGTGAAGGCGACAATGGTTAATTCGCTGCTCATGCGTGAGCCTCCTTGATTTGGGTTTCTGGGCTGGCGTCTGTAGTGATGGGTTGTGGCAAGGGTAGGGCGGCGTCCTTATGCCGCGCTTTGTGGCTGGCTTTGGCGTGCTCTTCGGCCGTTTCTTTTTCGGCCAGGATGCCCAAAATGCCGAGCACACCGGCAAAAATGAGACCGATCTGTACCAGCATGTCCAGCCCGCGGTTTTCCCAGACCATCACGGCGAAGGAGGGTTCGGCAACGGCCGTGTTCGCACCTTGTGTGGGTAAAATAAACCAGCCCACCAACCCGACGGCCGCCAGGGCCAACCCTCCGGCCAGCGCCCAGGGCACCAGCGACCCCTTCTCTTGGATTTCTTCGCCGGCAATGGCAATGCCAAACACAAACAGCACGGTGACCAGGCCCGCCCCCACGCTCAGTTCAATCACGGCCACTTCGTGCGCTCCCAGCAGATACAACATGCCGGCAATCAAGGCGCTGTTACAGGTCAGCCACAGCGCGGCCGGCAGCATCTGCCGGGCGCGAATGGCCTGCAAGGCGCATAAGACGGCAGCAATGAGTAACAACAAATTCAGTAACATTGGACAGCACCTCCAAGCGCATACGTTACGCCATCCACAATCAATAACACAGTGACACATGTCACGGGAAAGGCGTGACAGAAATACCTTTTGTGAATTATTGCACAAATAGCTCGGGCAGCGTTATGAAGGCAGGCGCAGGCAGCCACAATCGCCGGCAAAAACCGGTCCTGGAGACTCGGCCATTGCCAGGAGAAACCATAAAATCGCCTGGGCGATGGAGGAAGAGGCGGTTTAAGTTAGCTTGCTTTTTGTTTGCGTCGCCAGCAGGCTAGGAATAAGAGACCCGAAACCAGGAACGGCGACCCGTAGGCAAATGCGGCAAAAAATGGGTGGTCGGGGAAGGCGCGAAAGGCCAGGAGGGCGATACCTACGGCGCAGACGCTGGCGACAATGCCGCCGGCGGCTTCCCAGCGCCAGGCGCAGAAGAGGCCCAGCGTAGCCGTGGCGACCAGGGCGAACAAGAGTGTGGCTCCGGGCAGGTTTTGCTCTGAGCGCACGGCCGTAAAGCCATTCAGGCCAATGACGCGCAGGTAAATAAGCCCGGTGAGTAAAGCTAACAAGCCTACAGAGCGCGCTAAAAATCGGGTTTCGTTTAACCGGTCGGGGATGGGTTGGCTCAGGTGATTGTTGCCGTTGGTGACTTGCGCCATTTTTCACCTCCAAAGGCCGATTGGCGACCGCCAACCGGCTGACTTGTACAGTCTAGATTGGGCCTATCGCCACGATGGGACCAATCTGGCCTGGTGAATGTAAACGCTGTGTCGAGTTAAGAATAGTGTAAAAGAAAACGGCCGTTGCCTGAAGTTACACTTGTCACCTCTTGCCGGTGACAGTGCGCCAAATCATGGGCGCGGCCGCGGCCTGTTACCAGGTGGGCAGCGTTTGTCGCCAACAGGCCAGGCAAAGCGCCCCGGCTACCAGCGGCGGCAGCGCCAGCAGCGCCACGGTGATGAGAATGGTGACGAGGGACAGCGACCCATGGGCCATGATTGGGTAAATGACCAGAATGAGCAGCCCGGTGATGACCAGCAGTGCGCCGCCGACGCCGGCGCGCAGCCAGGCGAGAATGGCTAAAGCCAGGAAGATGAGGCCGGGCACGGCCGTGTGAATCACCACGCCCAGCGGGTCCAATCCTTCACCGATGCCCGAAGCGACGCCAAAGAACACCCACCAGCCGGCCCAAAGCAGGGCAACCAGGCGGGCGATTGTTTGCAGCCAGCGCCGCGCTTTTTCGTTTGGTAAAGACATGACGACCATCCAATGCCCGCAAACAACCGATGGCCGTTGACGGGCCTTAAACGCCGGCAGACAGACCCGGTTGGATGGACGACGGCCGTTTGGTCAACGTGTGGACGACAATGATAAACAACGACGTGGTGACGATGGCCGATGTCAGGCACCAGGCGCAGACGGCGTCAATCACCAATAGTTCCAGCAGCGTGAGGTAAATTGAAAACAGCGTGCCCAGCAGCGTGAGCACCAGCATGCCCAGCACGCCCAGATTGTGATATTTGGCGTTAAGCGGTTTCTGGAAGAGCCAGATCAGGCCCAGGGTCAGGTAATTCACCACGCCCAAAATGGCGACGGGAATCCCCACGATTTCGGCGTACTGGCTGCTTTGCACCAGATTACACTCGCCGATGGGGCCGCAAACGGCCGTTACCTGGTTCACCTCCACATACGTCAAATACAGGGCAATGACCAGCCCCGCCACCACCAAAATCGGCACGGCCGGGCCGGTGATTAACCGCGCTTCCGGATCAGCCAGGCGCTCCGGGATGGTGTCTGAGGTTTTGATGGAGCGCCACAGGCCGTAAACCAGAGAGGCCAACATGCCCAAAAAGACCACCCAGCCGACCGCCAGGCCCACCGGGTCGGCCGGAGCCGCACGCCCCGATGCGGCCGCCCCATTGGTTTCGATCTCCTCCAGGCTGAGTGTGCCGGTTTGCGTGGCGTTGGCGGTGGTGTTGTCTTCAACGGCCGTGTCCGGCCCGCTTTCCGCCGCCAGCGCCAGATCGGCCGAGGGCGGCAGGTCGGGCACCGCTTCCTTCAGGCCGGGAACAGCCGGCCAGCCAACGCCGCCGGCAGCCAGGCCGGCTTCAATCAGCCCCGGCAGTTGGGCGGGGATTTCATCGCTGCCCACCAGAATCGTCTGGCCGACAATGAGCGTGGGCACCCCGCGACGGCCGTCGGCAATTTGAAAAGCCTCAATCGTATTCTGGTAAATCGTGTTGCCGCTCGGGTTGCTGATGTCGATACCCAGAATTTGCAATTGGTCGCCGTACCGGGTAGCCAGCGGCGGCAGCACGTTGGTCATTACCTCATGGCAGTGCGGGCAGGTAGGCGAATAAAAGAGCACGGCCTGCACGATGGGCAGGGGGGCTGTTTCCTGGGCCGCGACTGTGCCCGTCAGCAGCCCGCTGAACAAAATAAGGAATGTGATCAGTGCAAAAATTCGTTTCATGAATCCATCCTGAAAAAAGCCGGGTCGCGCTGCCGACCCGATGTCATTGTGAACGGATAAGCAGCAAAGGCTGGCGCGCGTGTTGCAGCACCCCGGTCGTGACGCTGCCAAATAAGACGCGGGCCAACCCCGAACGGCCGTGGCTGGCCATGGCGATCAAATCAATGGCCAGTTCGTCGGCGACTTCTTTGATGGTTTCGACTACCGGTCCGCGCTCAACGCGGCTTTCGGCGGCAATGCCCAGGCTTTGCAAATGGGCGCATTGTGCCGCCAGATATCGTTCCGCTTCTTCAATTTGCTGGGCGATGAGGGATTCCGGTTCAAACGAGGCCAGCGGGTCGTAAGGGCTGACCAGGACCACTTCGCGCTCAATCACTTGCAGCAGGATCACTGCGGCTTGATTGCACTGCGCCATGTCGATGACGTGGGGCAGAATGGCTTCGGCGCGTTCGGAGCCATCCAGGGGGACCAAAATATTTTTGTACATGCGTTACTCCCCTTTTATCGACCGAACCATACGGCTTATGCCTATACTATAGGCCAAAGAACGGCCGTTTGGCAATATTTTGCCCAACAGTCGTCGCCCCTCTGAGGGCTGCCGTCTATGCCCCCGGTGAGGATGTGTGCTATACTCGCCGCTCAGGAATGATGCTTGCTAAGGAGACGCCATGAGCGCAAGCGCAACGCCATGAATGAAAATCCGTTGATTTCGCTGATTACACCGATTTTTCTCTGCGCCTCCGCGTCTCTGCGTTAAACTTTTGAAGGAGAAAAGAATCCCATGCGGGGTCGTATCAAAACGGAACGGGAAATCGCCAGAATGCGCGTCTCTGGGCGCATGGTCGCGGAATGTTTTGCTTTGCTCGAAGAAAATATCAAACCGGGCGTCAGCCTGCGTGTTTTAGACCAGCTTGTCGAAAACTACATTGAAAAACAAGGCGCCGAACCCCTCTACAAAGGGTATCGCGGCAGTTCGGCCGGCCACCCGCCTTTTCCGGGCGTGATTTGCGCGTCGGTCAACCACGAAATTTGCCACGGGCTGCCCGACGATCGCTTTCTCAAAGAGGGCGACGTGGTGGGTATCGACATCGGCTTGCGTTACAAAGGGTACTGCGGCGATGCCTGTGTCACCTTTCCGGTGGGCAAAGTCTCGCCCCAGGCGGAACGTCTGCTGGCCATTGGCAAAGAAGCGCTGCGGGTAGGCATTGAGGCGGCGCAGCCGGGCAATTATCTCAATGACATCGGCCGGGCGATTAACGACTACGCCGATTCCCAGCATGTGGCCGTGGTGCGAGAGTGGGGCGGGCATGGTCTGGGCCGCGTGCTGCACGAGCCGCTCTCGGTTTCGCATGTGCGCCAGGCCACGCAGGGGCCGCAGCTGCGCCCCGGCATGACGTTCACCATCGAGCCGATGATTAACGCCGGCACCCATGAGTGGATTTTGCTGCCGGATGGCTGGACGGTGATCACCGCTGATGGGTCGCTCTCGGTGCAGTTTGAGCACAGCCTGGCGATTACCCGCAAAGGGCCGGAGATTTTGACGACACTTTAGGGCGTTTTTTCGAGTTTTTTGGCGGGGGCCTCCGGCTCGGGAGGCCAGGGGGGAATATCGACGATTTTGGCGTAGAGGTAACGGCCGATAACGGCCGTTGACCCCAACACCGGCACAATGATCAACGCCGCCAAAATCCCCGCCAGCGACAGCGAGGCAATCACGGCGACAAACACCACCCCGGGATGCATTTTTAAGGATTGGCCCATCACCCGGGGGCGCAGCCACACATTTTCCACCGCCTGAATCAGGCTAAACAACCCCAGCACCAGCAGCGTAAACCACACCGGCGCCAGCGGCAGGAAAGAAGAACCGGCAAAATAGGCCACAATCGCCGCGCCCAGCATCACAAAGGCCGGGCCGATGGTTAGAATGACGTCGAAGATGGCCGCCAAAATGCCAAAGGCGATAGCGCCGGGCAGGCCAACGGCCGTGAGCACCAGCCCTGTCAGAAAACCCACCATCAGCGACAGGCGCAGTTGGCCCAGCAGATAACGCTGCCACACGTCGCGGATTTCCAGGTAAAGGCGGCGGGAATCGTCGGCGTAATCGGCCGGGGCCAGGCCGACCAGCCAGTCGCGCAGCCGCGGCCAATCTTGCAGCAGGTAATAGGTGGTCACCAAAATCACCAAAATCCAGCCCAGGTTGGTGGAGGCGGCTTGCAGCCACTCAATCACAATGTCCGGCCGCACAAATCCGGCAGAGAAAGACGGCGCGTTTTGTACCAGCGTGTCCAGGGTGATCTGATACCCGAAAATAAAAACAGGCGTGGACAGCCGGTCTTCGACCTGCACGGCAACCTGCTGCACCACACTTTGCAGTTCGACGGCCAGGTTGCCAATCTGATTAGGCGCCAGCAGGGCCAGAACGGCTCCGGCGGCGATAATGAGGGCGATGGCGGAGAGGTAGACGATGAGAACGGCCCACGGCCGTTTGAGCTTGTTGGTGCGATTAAAGAAGATGACGACCGGGTTAAGCACGTAAGCCAGCAGCGCGGAAATCGCCAGCGGCGCAAACAGGTCGCGCGCCGCAGCGGCCACGGCCACAACGGCAATCAGGGCCACGATCAAGACAAGATAGCGGGTTGTTTTGCTCCAGCTTTTACTCATAAACGGCGCTCTTTGGGCGGAGAATTTGTTGGGCCACGATGGACATGGGGCCATTTTAACCAGTTTTATGGCCTTTGTTCAAATTTTGCACCGCAGCCCATCCTTTTTATCCGTTTGCTGCGGAGAGCTGTTTCTCAGGCGGGGCTTTTGTGTTAGATTTGGGCCAAAATCCCTCTAGGAGCAAAGCGATTTGTTGATTTATCTATCACAGGGGTTGGTGTTGGGGTTTTCGGCGGCGGCGCAGCCGGGGCCATTTCAGGCATACCTCCTATCGCAAACGATTCAGAATGGCTGGCGGCGCACGCTCTCGGCGGCCTTTGCGCCGCTGATCAGCGACGGCCCCATCATTTTGCTGGTGCTGCTGATTCTGACGCGCACGCCGGACTGGTTTTTGAACCTGATGCAGTTGTTGGGCGGCCTGTTTTTGTTGTATCTGGCCTGGGGCGCGTTCCAGACCTTTCGCCGGGCGGAGGAGTTGGTGGTGGTCCCGGCCACGGCCGTTTCCCAAAGCGTCTTCAAGGCCGCCCTCATGAACGCCCTCAGCCCCAATCCCTACATCTTCTGGGGCACCATCGGCGGCCCGATCCTGATTGCCGCCTGGCGGCAGTCGCCGGCCTGGGGCGTGAGTTATCTGGTTGGGTTTTACGGCACGTTGATTGGTGGGTTTATGGCCTTTATCGGCCTGTTTGCCGTGGCCAAGAGCCTGGACCCCCGCCTGAGCCGGATTTTAAGCGCCGTGTCGGCGCTGGCCTTGCTGCTGTTTGGCCTTTACCAGTTGTGGTCCGGTGCGCGCGGCTTCGTCGGCTGATGGGCGGCTGCGCCGGCCTATTCACCATTGCGGTGCACGTGCCGCACTTCGTTTTTCTCCACGGATTTCATCAGGGAAGACATGGAGTAAATGAAAGAGCCGCCGTGTTCGTCTAAGATGCGCAGGCGTTCCAGTTCGGCCAGGCGTTCCATGTCGCTGGGTTCGAAGCGGCTGACGACCCGGCGCAAGGCTTCCAGGGCTTTTACGGCCGTTTCCGTGTTCAGCTCTCGTTCGTGGGCTGCTTCCAAAGCCTTCTCTACCTGCGGTGGCACGGCAATCGGGCCAATTTTTGTGTCTGAGGGCGCGATTTCTTTAAGCCCAATGCCTTGCGAGCGTGTATTCACTTCCTGGCGCAATTTCTCTTCCAGATTTTTGATGGCGTCTTCGCGGTATAAATCGACCACGCTTGCTTGTTCAATAATGTGTCGTAGGGAGTGTATGACGCGGCCGCTCACCATGTTGGAAGAGTATTGCGGCAGAGCGCGGGCTAGTTTGAATTCTATCCCCGGTAAAATGAGGCAAGGATCCAGGTTGTAGCCGACTGACCAGGTAATGGTCAGGGGAATGCCTTCTTGAGTGCGCACGGCGTCGGTTCGCCCTCTGGCGGTTTGGGGTCGCTTGGAAATCCAATCTTTGACGTGTTCCTGGAAGGGATTGATGAAGTGATGGTAGGGGCGGTGGTTAAAAAACAGGCTGTTGATCATGGTTTGCCGGTGGCTGTTGAACGGCCGTCCCGCCACACTGCCGCTCGGTTTAGAGTCAATAAAATAAGCAAAATTGTCGGTGTGCCGGTTGAAAATCACGGCCACGTCCATCTCGCTGACGACTACCGTGCCGGCCTGGTATAAAAGAATCAGGGCCATGGCGGCCCAAAATATCAGAACCACGCCCACCCCGGCCAGAGGCGGCCACTGCTGCCAGACGAAAACGGCCGTTGTCGCCGCCAGGGTTACCAAAAAGTAAGCTGTAGAAACGAGGATAGATTGACGTGACATGGTTCCTCCTTGTGCATACCAATGAATGCTCGACCTGTTCTTTTGGCACTTTGGCAAAAGCACTACATCACAATTTACGCTAAAATTCCGGCCACAAGGCAAAGTGTACCATATTTTTCCCGCTCTACAGCCAGTACATTGTTGCCAATACCCGAGCAGTCATGGCTTGACAGGCAGACACGATGCACGCGGAAAGACACGGCCGTTTTCGACGGCCGTCACGCTTATTGTCCGGGGCAAGTTGCCGCCCCTGGCGCAAATTAGAAGACCTCAAATTGACCTGATGGAGAAGCAAATGATGAATAATTTGAAAAAATATTGGTGGGTGGCCGTTTTGGTTGTTATCATGGCGGTTGTTGGCGGGGCTTTGTTTTGGCTGAGTGATTCGCTGCCGCCGATGCCCGAGGCGCTGGACGCCCTGGCGTCGGATACGGCCGTTACCGTCACCGAAGATCCCTGGTACGTTTTCCAGCCCAATACCGTTCAACCTACGACAGGCTTCATTTTTTATCCCGGCGGCAAGGTTGATCCCCGCGCCTACGCGCCGCCCGCCCGCGCGTTGGCGGAGGCAGGTTACCTGGCGGTGATTCCGCCCATGCCCTTTAACCTGGCGGTCTTTTCGCCCAACGAAGCCGACGACGTGATGCAGGCCTACCCGCAGATCACCCACTGGGTGATTGGCGGGCATTCGCTGGGCGGGGCGATGGCCGCCCGCTACGTGTTCATGCATCCGGACAGCCTGGACGGCGTCGTCTTTTGGGCCGCGTACCCGGCGGAAAACAACAGCCTGGCCGACCGTCAGCTGGTGGTCTCGTCGATTTCCGGCACGCTGGATGGGCTGGCGACGCCGGCCAAAATTGAAGCGTCACGGCCGTTGCTGCCCGCCGACACCATCTGGCTGCCCATTGAGGGCGGCAACCACGCCCAATTCGGCTGGTACGGCGACCAGTCCGGCGACAATCCGGC
>ERZ795053.1365-NODE-1365-length-30914-cov-16.417739_pt1 | contig 30914 bp, 23 predicted proteins | sample MGYA00375137_ERZ795053 | MGnify/ENA primary metagenome ERZ795053 (study PRJEB30182, sample SAMN05720284) | activated sludge metagenome | isolation source: Anaerobic digester | place: Hong Kong | collected 2014-12-17 ...
TAGCCTCAATTGGGATGGCAAAAGTACTGCCTTTTTTATTTCCTGCAAGGGGTTGCAGGGAAAAAAAATGCGGAGTTATTAACAATACAGCCTAACAATCACTCCGACAAAAAGATAGCAATCCGTTTTTTTTAACCGGTGAAACGTTTCTGTTAAATTAAAAGGCTTATTTCAGCACCTTAGCCGTTGAAACAGGTCAAAAAAAGACCGGAGAAGCTATCTCCGGCCATGATTCTATATCTGTGAGAATACCGTTTAATGTAATACAATCCTGAAAGATTTCGAAAATGACTGAGCCCTAACGGATAATATATATATGCCAGGTTTTAAACCAGCGGTGGCATTCCAATTTATCCGGTGTTCCCCGCCACTGAGCCTTCCTGAATATATCCGGCTGACGGTTCTGCCCGTCAGATCGGTAACACTGATCTCTATATCAGTATCTTCAAACAAGAAGACCGGAACTATTAACTGCCCTTCAGTCAATGGATTAGGGTAGGGGTAGTCAGCAATAACCACATTTGTTTCATCGGTTTCTCCGATACCAAGGCCTGTTTCGGGTTTGGTCAGGCGTACATTGGTATATATCCGGTATTCACCCGCTTTCAGATCAACGGCATCTGAAACAGAGGTTACCGATAGCGAATCTCCTGTGAAATATTCATACCATTTTCCTGTTTCCGGGAAGCCTGGCGCCATGGAGCCGGGATAAACATCAAAATTGCCAATTACCAGCACCTTCATATCAGGGTGATTCAACTGGATTTTTTTCTGATATCCGCTGAGTGCTAGGGTGAAATCGGTGGTGCTGAACACCTCATGGCTCTGCCGCAGTTTAATTAATGATGAGACAATGTTTTTAAGCGTCCTTCTCCGGTAATCCTGCGTGTAATTCCATTTTACCGGCTTTTCTCCTGTACGTCCGTTGAAATCGATGCTGATATCATAGCCCAACTCACCGAACTGCCACAGCATTTTTGGCCCGGGAATCATATAATGAAATACATTGGCCAGTTGCACACGTTGAAGGGCGATGGTTGTATCGCGTGTCCTGTATGCCGGATTTGCCACGCTGCCCTCTTTCAGGATACGGTACATGATTCTTTCTTCGTCATGGCTTTCCATATATGAAATCAGATTTGGCTCATTCCATCCCCTGGCTTTGTAAGAAGCCCAGTTGAAATTGTTGCTGGTGGAATTGCCTTTGGCGGCGTTAGCATATTCATCGCTCATTTTGCCCCAGATCATCATGCCGTAATTGGCCAGCACCTTTTCCTCGGCGTTTTCGGCAAAATGTTCCAGAATAACGTAAGCATTCGGATTGACAGACCAGATGGTGTCGGCGATTGCTTTCCAGATTGCTATTCGCGAAGCATCATAAAGCCCCCAGGCGTTAGTATTGTTCAGGGTGTTTTTTTGCGTAAACCCTTTTGAAAGATCAAACCGGTAGCCGTCTATTTTATAATTTTCAATCCAGAATTTTACTACCCTGTTAACCAGTTCTTTTGTGTCAGGGCTTTCATGATTGAAATCAAATCCGACATTAAAATCATGCTTTGGTACCGGGTTGAACCAGGGATTATTTTCTGCAGGGCGATTATTTGCTGCATCCCAGTAAAGCATCACCATCGGAGAAGTACCGAAGGAATGGTTAAGCACCATATCCATAATTACGGCAATCCCGTGTTTGTGGCATTCATCAATAAAACGTCTGAGATCGTTTTCCGGACCATAGTATTTATCGGGGGCGAAATAGAAATTCGGGTTGTATCCCCAGCTTGAATTGCCTTCAAACTCGCTGAACGGCATTAATTCTATCGCATTGATGCCCAGGTTTTTTAAATAGCCCAGTGTGTCGATCAATGTTTGATAGTCGTGCCTGGCTATGAAATCCCTGACAAGCAATTCATAAACAACAAGATCTGACTTTTCGGGAGCCTGAAAGTCTTCAATTTCCCAGGAATACTGTGTTTTGGCAGTTTGCAGCACCGTAGCCACCCCGGTTGTTTTAGTCGCCGGGTAGGTAAGGATGCCCGGGTATGTGGTCTGGCTGATATACTTGTCATTCCAGGGATCAGATACCTTTTCGGCGTATGGATCACCGATTCTGATGTTCCCGTCGACTAAATACTGATAAATGTATTCTGTCCCGGGCTCGAGATTGCTTAAAGTGATCCAGTATCTTTTTTCATCAGGGGTGCGGAAAAGGTAACCTTCGTCTTCATATTCCCAATTGTTGAAATCCCCTATCACGAATACATACTCTTTAAAAGGCGCGTAAAGGCACAAGGTGACCGTTGAATCGTTAATATAATTGATCCCGTCAGCAATACCGGCGGGTAATTCCTCGACGATCACAGGTTGCCGCACAAAAAAATAGAATGAATCGACAGCGGTTTCGGCCTGATTTTTCGCCATTATTTTAACATAGTTTTTACCCGAATCCGGGGATGTAATGGTATCGAGCAGTGTATTTCCGGCTACCGATTTTATGAGGGATTCGTTGATAAATAAAAACATGGAGTCGGCCTCATTTGAAATTGATTCAATGAGGATTTCCTCTCCGGGTTCGGAAAGCAATGCACTTGCAACCGGGAAATTGAACCGGGTAAACAAGCCGTCAGGATAGACTTCTGCAAATATGTCGCCACCCGTTTCCGTTTTACCTTCGAGCCACTGATTGTTTACTTTCACGCCGCTTCTGAAAACAAATGCCAGCTGGAAGATGGTTTCCGAGGCCGGTACATTATAATACTGCCTGATGGAAGGGCCGATCGTGAGTTTGTAAAGATCATCACCGATTCTCTCGAGCAGGGTGGCAGGTGTGTTTTGTCCCCAGTCGGTCTTTACATGTTTCCAGTCCGAAGGGCCTGAACTTAAATCAGTGATTACTCCCGTATGGGCGTAAACATCGCCGGTATAACCGGCCAGCCCTCCATTGCCAAGTGAGGCATCGAATATAACTTCCACCTCATCGACGTCGGCCGGAAAGGCAGGGGTAGTTAAGATCAATTGTGCGTTTGCCCGAAATGTGAAGGCAATTATCCATAAGGTCAGCCAAAGGCCGGATTTAAAGTGCGCCATTTTTGAAAGTTTTATTAATTCAGAATAGGTTCTGAAATATTAATAGGACAAAAATAGCACTAATTTCATTATCAGAGGAAAAACAAAAGCGACAGGGTTCCGATTGTCTGTTTACAATCGGCTGAAATGCAGCATGATCATGAAAAACCAGTTATTTTTGCAGGCTAATTGCTAATAATGCTTTCCAGGGTAACATTATTTGATGTCACTGGCAGAATAACCGTGAAAGTAGTGCCCTTTCCGGGCCGGCTTTTAACTTCTATGCTTCCCTTGTTATTATGAATCATTTCCCTGCAAAGCATCAGCCCCAATCCGCTTCCGGTTTCCCCGTTAGTGCCGGGCCGGGAATCATTTATACCTCCTGCAAAAAGTTTTTTTAAATCTTTCTCTTCAATTCCGATGCCCTCGTCGGTAAAAAGTATTTGCGCCCCTTCATCCCGTTTGACATAGGTAATGGTTATTTTTCCACCCTGCCGGGAGAATTTAATGGCATTCGACAATAAGTTCCGGAAAGCGACAGTGACCATTTTTTCATCCGCGAAAATCAGGGCATCTTCAGCGATGTCGGTAACAAACCCGAGTTGCTTTGCAGCGGCTGATAAGCGCAGGCTTTGGATAATGCTGTCTATTAAGGGATATAAATGCAAGTTCCGGAAATTTACCACCACGTTTTCCCTTTGTCCGCTGGCCCAGTTTAACAGATCCTGCAATGTTTTCATTCCATTTTCAGAAGCATGTGCCATATCATCCAGCAGCGCCAGAATTTCCTTTTTGGAAAAACCGTCAATCCCTTCCCTTAAAATTTGTGAAAGGCTTATGATCTGATGAAAGGGGGTTTTGAGGTCGTGGCCTATGATAGACATAATTTTATCCTTCTGGCTGTTAATCGCCAGGAGCCTTTTATGTGAAATAGTTAATTCTTCATTGAGCCTGTTTGTTTGTAATTCAAGCTTTTTCCTGGCACTTGTATTTGTGATAATCAATAGGTTTGCCTGGAAAACATTCCGGTCATCCAGGATTCTGATTATCTTGATGTTATACCATTCATTGTCTGCTGTATTGGTTAATATTTCTTTATCCTCTCTGTCATTCTCAAGATAAGAAAAGCAAGCGTCATGCAGCCAGCCAACCTTTCTGAGGTCGCTGTAGAAATATTTTAAACCTAATTGCAGCAGTTTAGAAGCGGCCGGATTATGGTATATAATTTTCAGGTCCTTATCTACCAGCAGTATCGCATCATTCAGAATTTCAGTAAGTCGTCTTCTTGCAAACGGGGCAATGTCAAACATTCTGTATCTGGTAATACCAAAAAGAAGGACCAATCCGGAAATGCTGAAGCTTAAAATGGTAATATTCAGCCCTTCAAGCGGAGTGTGACCGGTGACATAAATCAAAGCTGCTGTAAAAGGGAAAATGCAGGCAATGATGATTGACCAGGCCTGTCTTTTAAATGTTGCGGGCAAATCCGGAAGGGCCTTGATTATCAGAATCTGAGCAAATAAGACAAGCGTCAGTGAGTAAGCCATGCCAGCATAGAACACCATGCCATGATGGTAAGAGAGAATATTCTTTCCGGCTTCACTCCATTTGAAACTGACCCAGGTAAGATGATGCAATTCATTGAGCGCTGTCAGGATTATCACGAAAAACGGGATCAGCCAGAATAACCAATACTTTTTGGTCAGCCAATGGTTTCTTATTTCGGCTATTCCTATGGCATAGCGCAGAAAAAAAACCGGAGACGTCATTGCACCAATGTACTCAAGCTTTGACCAGAAAATTTTCGCCTCTATCGTTACAGATGCAGACTCCAAGGTTGACATCAGCGACCATTCGGCAATCATGAGCATCAGAAGTGTAAAGTAGATCTGATGATTGGAATATCCTTTCAGATGACTATAAATGGCAATTCCTCCGGAGCTGATAAACGTTCCAAGCAGTATCCAGGAGATGATTGTAAAATTAAGTTCCATTTTTAATCCGGGTGGTAATTTTTTTTACTTTTTGGTTTCAAACGTAAAAATTGAAATTTCCTTACAGTTTTTATCTCAAAATCCCGGCATTGTAACCGGCAAAATGAAAATTTGTTAATGTTCACGCCAAACCATGAATAATGATTGATGCACGCAATAGTTACTGATTATGGGAAGCCGGGTTTTACTGCGAAGTGCCGGGTATTTTTTGCATTCCAAATTTTTGGCAAACCTCCCTGTATAAATATTGCCGGGAAGTCTGTAACTGTAAATAAATTTACTTTAACGATAACAGATTGGCCCGGTTTCTATGCCGTATCAATAATAATTTGGTGAGAACAGCGGATTTAAACAAAAATCATTTATTTTTGTCATTAGGTAATAGTTCCGAAGGATTTTCCCAAATTTATAAAAACAAACGACGAAGAAAATGGATACAATGATGAATGACATTATCCTGGTTCCGACTGATTTTTCAGAGGTTTGCATGAATGCTGCTCACCAGGCTGCGGATGCGGCCAGGCTCTTAAACCATAAAGTGGTCTTGCTTCATGTTATCAATAATGAAACCAGGGCCTATCTGAAAAATGAGAATCTGGCTCCGGAATCAATTGATGACAAACTTAAGGAGATTGCATCTCTGCTGAAATCAAAGTATCAGGTAGAGGTTGACACATTAACGCGCGAGGGAAGTATTTTTACTGAGATCGGTGAAGTAGTCAAGGATATGGGAATCGGGCTTGTTTATCTTGGCACCCATGGCAAAGTCGGTTTGCAACACCTTACAGGCAGTTATGCGCTGAAAGTCGTGACATCTTCTGCTGCTCCGACCATTGTCGTTCAGAAAAGACAGTTTGAAGGTGGGTTTAAAAATATTGTTTTGCCTATCACCAGTGAGGCTGGTCCGCTTGAAAAGACAAGATGGGCGGTTTATATTGCAAAAAAATTCAATGCAACGATACATGTTTATCTGGTAGGCGATGCCGATGATTCGGTTTACAATGCGGCGAAACAGATATCGGGCTATTTTGCAAAGAACAATGTATCTTATACCGAAAAGATATCTGAGAAGAGTTCGAACTTTTCGAAACAGGTAATTGACTATGCCACATCTACCAATGCTGACCTGATCATGATTATGACCAATCCTGAAAAGGGGTTCAGTACATTTTTGCTTGGCAGTTATGATGAAGATATTATTTTCAACACTTCACAGATTCCTGTTATGTGCATTAATCCAAGGAAATTCAATTACGAAATACTCGGACTCTAGCATGGGGTATTTACAAAAAAAGCTCCAGCCCCGGCCGGAGCTTTTTTTGTAAATACAATGTCCGCAACTTTTCTGAATCTGCCAAATGCTCAACCCACCGGATCCATTATGAACCTGATAAATCTCACTGACTTCATCCTCGAAAAAATGAAGCGTGAACTACCCCCGACCATCGTTTATCACAGCCCTGATCACACCCTCGATGTGCACGATGCCGCCCTTCGGCTGGCTGCCATGGAAGGGCTCGATGAACGTCATACCAGGCTTATCAGGGCAGCAGCGCTGCTGCACGATGCCGGTATCACGGTAAGTTTTGTCGATCATGAAGACTACTCGGCAGCCATCGCGCAGGAGTATCTGCCTTCGTTTGGCTTTAACGAAGATGATATCAGGGAAGTAAAATCAATGATTATGGCCACCAAGCTCCCACAGACTGCAGCCACACTTGCTGAAAAGATCATCTGTGATGCTGACCTGGATTACCTTGGCAGACCCGATTTTTTTGTGATCGGACAAAAACTCAGGCTGGAGTGGGAATTGTCGGGTAATAAAATTGACCTTTGCGAATGGTACATCATTCAGATGGATTTTCTGAGAAAGCATGAGTATTTCACTGCTTCTGCCGCAAGTCTCAGGAATGAGAGGAAATGGCAGAATTTAAAGGAAATAGAGCACTTGTGCACTGCCCGATGCCAGCAAAATATTGTGAAACTCAACTCTTAATCTCTAAGGATTTCACGATTAACATTCCCTGAATCCAAAGAACCCGATTTTTATGGACAAGCAGAAAGCCCTGGCGCGTATTCAGCAGCTGCGCGGGGAATTACAGGCTCACAATTACCGTTATTACCAGCTTGCCGCTCCTGTAATCAGCGATTTTGAATTTGACCAGTTGCTCAGGGAGCTTGAGATGCTGGAAAAGGAGTTTCCTGAATTTCTCAGCCCCAACAGCCCGACCCAAAGGGTAGGAGGGGAAATTACCCGTGAATTTAACAGTGTCAGGCATAAATATCCTATGCTTTCGCTCGACAATACTTATTCTGAGGCCGAACTGCGCGAATTTGACAACAGGGTGGCCCGTTTACTGGCCGGGCCTTATGAGTACGTTTGCGAGCTGAAGATTGACGGTGTTTCTATCAGCCTTATCTATGAAAACGGGGCGTTGGTGCAGGCCATTACGCGTGGTGACGGGATTCAGGGTGATGATGTTACAGCCAATGTGAAGACTATCCATGGCGTCCCGCTTGTGCTTGAGCGGGGCGATTATCCTGTATCTTTTGAAGTGAGGGGGGAGATTTTTATGCCACGGGCCGGCTTTGATCGGATGAACCGTCAGCGGGAGGAAGATGGTGAACAACCATTTGCCAATCCGCGCAACGCAACGGCCGGTACATTGAAGACCCAGGACTCAAAGTTGGTTGCACGCCGACCACTGGATATTTTTGTATATTTTCTGCTGGGGGAAAAGATAGCTGGTGATAGCCATTTTGAAAGGCTGAACATGCTGCGTAAATGGGGATTCAAGGTTTGTGATATCAAATCCAGATGTCAGGGCATTGAAGAGGTAATCCGCTTTATTGAAGAAGTCGGCGAAAGCCGCAGCCAACTTGATTTTGACATCGACGGTGTTGTGATTAAAGTAAACGCGATAGACCAGCAAAATAAGCTGGGTTTTACTTCAAAGTCACCGCGGTGGGCAATCGCTTATAAATATAAAGCAGAGGAAGCCGGAACCAGGCTGATATCCATTGATTTTCAGGTTGGAAGGACCGGAACAGTAACGCCTGTTGCCAACCTTGAACCTGTTTTTCTCTCCGGTACAACGGTGAAACGGGCAACCCTTCATAATGCCGATGTGATGGCTGCGCTTGATGTGAGGAGCGGCGATACCGTGATCATTGAAAAAGGCGGTGAAATTATCCCGAAGATTACTGCCGTTGATTACAGTGCGCGGTCGGCAGACTCCAGGCCATTCGCGTTTATCAGCCATTGCCCTGAATGCGGAACGGAGCTTCGGCGCAACGAAGGGGAGGCCGCCTGGTACTGCCCGAATGAAACCGGTTGTCCGCCCCAGATTAAAGGTAAACTGGTCCATTTTATCGCCCGTAAGGCGATGAATATTGACAGCCTCGGAGAAGGCAAAATAGAGATGCTATACGATAGCGGTCTGGTCAGAAATATTGCTGATTTATACGACCTGACATACGACAAGTTGCTTGGCCTTGAAAAAGTGATTACCGGTGAGGATGGCAAAGAGAAGAAAATCAGCTTCAGGGAAAAAACTGTTCAGAATATCCTGAATGGTCTCGAAAATTCAAAGTCCGTTCCTTTCGAAAGGGTGCTTTTTGCCCTTGGGATTAGGTTTGTGGGTGAAACTGTGGCCAAAAAACTTGCCAGGCACTATCGCTCCATTGATAACTTATCCCGCGCAACCGCTGATGAACTGATTACCGTAGATGAGATCGGGGAGAAGATTGCCGGCAGTGTAATAAATTTCTTTGCTGATCAGCGCAATAATGAACTGATTGACAGACTTAAAGGGGTCGGCATTCAATTTCAGTCATCGGAAGGGCCGATGTTGCAAACCAATGAGCTTGGCGGAAAAACCTTTGTGGTAAGCGGAGTCTTTGCCTCCTTTACCCGTGATGGCATTAAATCGGTCATAGAGGCAAACGGAGGAAAGGTCAGCAGCTCTATATCGTCGAAAACTGATTTTGTTGTTGCCGGTGAAAATATGGGGCCCGAAAAGCGGCGAAAGGCTGAAAGCCTTGGGGTTAAAATTATCAATGAGGACGAGTTTAAAGGCCTGATCGGTGCCTGATACCGACTTTTGCAAAAAATAAAGGCCTCCCGGAGCCGGGAAGCCTTTGATGCCCTGATTGATTATTGATTCTATCTTTTACGGATCTTACTGGCTCCGCTCATGTCAGTATCGACTTCCCGCGGGTTTCCGTAATAACTTACATTACAGGCGCCGCTTCCGTCAACTTTTAATGTTCCGGTTACATAAACTTTCGAAGTGGAAGCCCCGCTACAATCCAGCGTACAGTTTGCTGTTTTTAATTCTTCAGCATCTATTTTTGAAGCACCGCTCAGGTCGGCCTCAAATGCTGACGCATCTCCTGCCAACGTGATATCGGAAGCGCCGCTTGCTTCACATTTCAGCCTGTTGGCCGTAAGGGTAAGATTTACTTTGGTTGCGCCGGACCCTTCTATCTCCAGGTTCTGGAATTTCATCGTATTGGTTCCCGAAATTTTTACCGCTCCGCTCAGATCTATCTCTTCCAGATTGATAAACGAGATGTAGGCCGTCGGGGAATCCGTTCCGGTAATCCTCGTGTTGTTTTCAAGCCTGAGTATAAGTTTGTCACCTTTAACTTCTGATATGACTTTTTCCAGCAGCTCATCACTGGCTTCGAGCGACAGGGATGCTGAACTTCCCTGGGTAAGGATTACATTAAATGCGCCGCTGACTTCTATTTTTGTGAAATTCCCGACTTTGCGATCCTGTTTTTCAGCTTTAACGGTCAGCGTTACGGTTATAACAAGAACAATCAGCATGATGACCTGAAGGGCCAGATTTTTCTTTGCAGTGATGGTTTTCATGGTTTTGTGATTTTAGAGAATACAGTTGTTTGAGGATTATTTTTATTGAAAGAGTTTTGCATCGCTGTTTCTGCCTTTGATACTTACCCTGGCTGAGGGACTTTTCTCAGTTCCGACGGTTCCGCTGTAAAGACTTGAAGTCATGGATTTTTCGGTGACCGAAATGGCAGATTTCTTTGGATAATGGCATTCTCCGAAACTCATATCGGCGTTCAAACGATAGGAAGCAGCCGGGTCAATTCCCAGGTTAATGCTGTTGAATGAAGCATCCAGGCTGATGTTTGAGAACGACGGGTGTACGCTGTTCACATCAAGTCCGCCATATTGTAATGAAAGTTCAAGGCGGTTGATCAACGCGTCAACCTTTATCGCGGTGAACTTTGCAGATCCTTCCATGCCTGAAATCTTCTCAATGCTGAAATTGTCATATTGTGAATCAATCCTGATTCCTGTAATTGTTTTTACATTGATGGTGGAAAACTTTGAATCCATCTCAATGAAATCTGCCGTGCCCAGATTTATGGTGCTGTAATGCAGATCCAATCTGCCTTTGCCAAGTGACTCAATCTTTCCTGTGCTGAACTTCAGGATAATTTCATAGTCAGGATTTGTGAACTTCTTCAGCGTGAGGTTGCCGTATTCAACCGCAAGCCGCGCAGGTGCCGTGGTTGCATCCGTGTAAAGGCTGCCGAACCGGCTTTCGATGTCAAGCCTTGTCGATTCCGGCATCATGATGGTGTAATCAACCGAGAATGAGACTGATTTGTTGCCGGAACTGATACTGCCGGTTTCTGTTTTAATTTCGACCAGTGAAGCAGATCCTGAAATGACCGGCCTTATCTGGTCAAGTATGCGCTGGGCGTCTTTCTCATTCCGTGTATCCACCCGGATTTCAACATCCACGCTGATCTCGTTCTTGTCCCACACGGTGCAGCTGACCTTCCCGAAACTGGATTCAACCTTCAGTAAAACATCACTGTTAACCTTAAACTGTTTACTGATGTTTTTAGTTCTTGTTTCCTGCTGAGCCAGACCAAATAACGATGCAGCCAGAAAGGAAATGATGAGCAATGCCGTTTTAGCAAAACCTGGTTTCATAATGCCTGATATTTAAATTGTTTTGTGATGATTCTTCAATTTTTTGCCGGGGTTGATCAATCTGATTGATTACATGATCGAGCAGGCCGTTAAGCACCCGGTAATTGTTTCTGATCGCGTTCAATACGCGTTCGTCTCTTTTCCCTTCAATGTATTCGGTTTTCAGTTCTTCTGTTGATTTGTTCAGTTCCCTGACCTGTTCAGAGATCATGGCCCTGACCTGTTCCGCTTCAGGTCCTGATCCTGTTTTTTCGCTGATGGTTTTCAGTTTTTCTTCCGATACGTTGGAGTAATAGTATTCAATTTCGCGGATCTCTTCCGGTGTGGCTTTTTTTCCGGCCAGCACAGCCTGATCAGGCTTGAGCATGATGGTGTAGACGGCCGCACCGAAGCTTGCTATGATCAGCACCGAGGCCGCTATTTTAAACCATTTTCCGATGGTGGTATATTGCGCCGAACGCTTTACCTGATCTTCCAGCTTCAGTTTTGCCAGAAAACGTTCTTCATGCCCGCTCCGGGGTTCCCCCTCATCGAAGTCCTGCCTGTGATTGCGGATAAAGTCCTGTATGGTTTTCATGATCTTACTTTCTGCTTTGTTACTTGTTTCTGCCTGCCGGCGTTCTTCGGGAGTAATCACTGAGCCGGCTGATCAGTGCTTGTCTGGCCCTTGAAAGCCTTGTCCTTACATTGCCGGGGTTCAGTTTCAGAATATCCCCGATCTCTTCCTGGTCCATCCCTTCGAACAGGTAAAGCGAAAGGATAACCCGGTAATCATCATGTAACTGATCCATGGCATTTTTCACTGCATTTACCTGTAATTCAACAGACCCGTCTTCAGCATCATCTCCGGTCTCCGGTATCTCGGGCAGTGTATCGGTCAGGAACATATCCGGATTACGGTTCTTCAAATGATCCATGGCGTTATTGATCACGATCCGCCTGAGCCAGTAGTAAAACGGAGATTTGCCCCTGTAACTCTTAATGGACCTGAATGCGTCAATAAAAGAATTCTGCATAATGTCCTCGGCGTCCGCGCTTACACTGACCATCCGCAGGCAGGTGTTATACATCGGCTTGTAATACTGCCGGTATATCTCCATCTGGGCCTGGCGGTTGCCCGATTTACACTCTTCTACCAATTGTTCCACCTGATCCATTAATAATCTGTTGGTAATATAAAGACCAACGATGCAAAATTTTGTTACACTTTATACGGACTTTTTTTTATTCTGATTCTGATACTTAAGAATCCTGTTTGCAATTTCCTGATCTATATTATATCTTTGTGGATATTATTTCAGAAAAATTCCATTACAGACATTTAAATATTTTATTATGAAAAAATTGCTGGTTATTACTATGATGATCTTTTCTTTTCATTCAGCCTTTTCTCAATGGAATGCACTGGCCGGATACGTCCAACTGGGGCCTGATTATTATTACGAGGGATATCTTGACTTTGATGTTTCACCCGATAATAGTATTTATGTGGTTTACCGATATTCGGGTTATTCAATACATTACACCTATTTTAAAAGGGCTAAAAGTGCTGATGGCGGTTTAAACTGGACATTTCCAGGCATTGGACCAACAGCTACACTTTATAAAATTCAATGTGTTGCGCCATCTCAACTGGTTACTTTTGTTACTGATCAGATGACCTCATCTATCAGGACTACTTCTGATGACTTCCTTACCTGGGAAGGTATACCTGGGTCCAATGTTGACGGATTTTTTAATGGTTACGATTTTATAGATATTTCCAGGGGCTTTGCGCTGAATAATTATCCCTGGGGACTGCTTGGGAAAGTTGAAAATGGAGAATATTCATCAACTCCGGGAGATTCTGTTGACTTTGCTTATGGTTCAGTAAAAATGCTGAATGATACAACTGCCTTTATTCTATGCCGGGATTTTAATTATCCGGGTTCAACCGTTCCCGGGAACAATATGCTTCTGAAAACGACTGATTTCGGAAATACCTGGACAACCATCTATAAGGATACCTTATATAACCTAAACCACTTTACTTTCATTAATGAAGATACAGGTGTACTGGTCGGTAAAGAAGGGACAATTCTTCAAACGACAGATGGCGGCATTTCATGGACTCCTATGGAATCAGGAACAGTCAATGCAATAAATTATATTACTGAACGATATGGAAGCTATTTTTGCGTTGGTGACAACGGACTTATACTTAATCGTGAATCAGGCTCTGATATATGGAATGATATTTCTTTCGGTACCCTTAACTACTTAAAAATTAAGCTGGACTCCAACATGACCGGGTATATCCTGACCCCGACGTCAATACTCCGCAGCGACGAAGTGTTGGAAGCCGGAAATGATCCGGTGGCTGAAACGATAGTTTTTTACCCAAACCCTTGCAGCGATCAGCTTAATTACAGTTTTTCAAATCTGAACCTTGTAAAACAGATCAGACTTCAGAATTCATCCGGTCAGGAAGTACTTTCCGTTACCGGTAGTTTTAACGGTCACCTGGATGTTTCAGATCTGGATTCCGGAATTTACTTTGTGTCATTTGATACAGGGGATGCTGTGGTAACCAGGAAGCTGGTGATAATAAGATAATTGACTTTCCTGATCCCTGAAGCGGGGTATTTATTTTCTTTCCTGTAAACTCATGGCTGCGGAATTCATTTTTCGGGCATATTGAGGTATTATCTTAAATTTGCTTCTTTTTTGGAAAGAAACTCATTTAACTGATCCCCGCTCTTGAAATCAGATATTTTCAAATACTATATTTTTGCCGTGCTCTCCATGCTCTTCTGGGGGCTGACCTTTGTCTGGTCAAAAATTGCACTCGGCTATTACGAGCCCATAACCATAATTTTCATCCGGCTGGTGATCTCGTCGGCCATACTGGCGCTGACCGTTAAGCTGTGGGGCAAACAGCAAAAGATTGATCGCGCCGATCACAAATGGTTTTTAATGCTGGCGCTTGCACAGCCTTTCTTTTATTTCCTTGGCGAAAACTACGGGCTTAAGTACGTTTCATCAACGGTTTCGTCTGTGATTATAGCCACCATTCCATTGTTCAGCCCTTTCGCGGCTTTTATGTTTACCCGTGAAAAAACCGGTATTTTCTCCTGGCTTGGCATTGTGGTTTCCTTTGCCGGAATCCTGGTCATGATCCTTAATCCCGACCTCAGTCTTAACGCAGCCCCCAAAGGAATTGCCTTTTTGTTTCTGGCGGTTTTCTCAGCTGTAATTTATTCGGCATTTGTAAAAAAGCTCACCGGCAAATACAACGCACTAACCATTATTGCCCGGCAGAACCTGCTGGGCGCCCTCTATTTTCTTCCGCTGTTTCTTTTCTTCGATTTCGAATCCTTTATCCTTGTAAAACCAACCCAAAGCCTGGTGTTGGCGATATTGCAGCTTGCCGTATTCGGCTCCTGCCTTGCTTACATCTTTTTTATTATGGCTGTGGCGAAACTCGGAATGGTTAAAGCCAATATTTTTACCAATCTTATCCCGGTTTTTACGGCCGTTTTTTCTTACTTTGTATTGTCAGAGGTGTTCAATATTCAGAAAATCAGCGGAATTATACTGGTTGTGATGGGTATTGTTGTTTCGCAATCGCGCGAAATCAGCCAGCTGATCACTAAAGACCGTGTTAAACTGAAAACCCAAAAACCGCAGTTATGAAAATATTGGTGCTCGGCGCCGGACTCGTTGGAGGTCCGATGGCAATGGATCTTGCCAGGGATGGTGAATTTGAAGTCACTTCGGCAGATATCAGCGCGGAAGCTTTGCTTAAACTCCGGGGGTTTCCCGGAATTCAAACCATCAAAGCGGATCTGGGCGATCTGCCTGAACTTGTTGCGCTGGCCAACGGATTTGATCTGGTTGTGAGCGCGGTGCCCGGCCATATGGGCTACCGCACGCTCGAAACCCTGATTGAGTGCCGGAAGAATGTGGTGGATATAGCCTTCTTCCCTGAGGATATGTTCGGCCTCGATGAGAAAGCCAGAGCCATGGGGGTGACCGTTATCTGCGATATGGGCGTGGCCCCCGGCATGAGCAATGTGCTGCTGGGGTACGGGGCCTCCATGCTCGACCATCTTGAAAAAGGCATTATTTATGTCGGCGGCCTGCCCGTGGTCAGGACCTGGCCTTATGAGTATAAAGCGGTATTTTCGCCCATCGATGTAATTGAAGAGTATACCCGGCCTGCACGTTACATCGACGGTGGCAGGTTGGTGGTACGCGAGGCGCTGTCGGATCCCGAGCTGATTGATTTTCCCGGTATCGGCACCCTTGAAGCCTTTAACAGCGATGGTTTACGCACCCTGGCCACTACGTTGAAGGGAGATTATATGATCGAGAAGACCCTGAGGTATAAGGGGCATATAGAGAAAATGGCCGTGCTGCGGGATACCGGCTTTTTCAGCAAAGAGCCGCTGAATATCAACGGAACCCTGATCAGCCCGCTGGAATTTACTTCCAGGCTGCTCTTCCCGAAATGGAAACTGGAACCCGGAGAAGAAGATCTTACGGTGATGCAGGTCATAACTGAAGGCATAAAGGACGGGGTCAGGCAGCGGTACACCTGGAACCTTTATGACCGCTACGATTCAGCAAGCGGGATTCATTCGATGGCCAGGACTACCGGATATGCTGCAACCATGGCCGCCAGGCTGATTGCCGGTGGCCTCTATCAGGAAAAGGGAGTGTCGGCACCCGAGTTTCTCGGCCGGAATCCGGTTTTTGTCAATTACCTGCTCGAAGGACTCAGAAGGAGAGGGGTGGTTTACCGGGAAAATCGAGAGATGATGGGATGATTCAACGGATAAATATATTGAGCTTAGTATAAAGTTTCACTAACCTTTTGTTCAGACAGAGGTTGCTGGTCATTTTCATTCCTTTACTGTTTTATTTTCAGGGAAGAACCTCTCCTGTTGATTATTTTTTCATTTTCATCAGATATTCATTTGCAGGGGTATTACTTTCCGGTCCGGTTTATATTAATTCAGGAACGATGTTTTAATCACACTTATAGTGCGGGCCGGCACGATAATCTCAGGCACAGAACCCATGAAAAAAATACTTTTAATCAGCGGAATGATTGCCCTGATTTTACTGGGCGGATGCAGCAAAGACAAGGATGATCAGCCGGCAGGACCGGATAACAAGGTCATGATTGAGGAAATTTTTAAAGCCGGCATGGCCTGGGATGATGCAGCCAGGGCCCTGAAATCGACTTATCCCGTGAATATTGATGTGGAGACATATCAATACGGGATTGAGGGCGGATACATTCATGTGCTGGGCAGCGTTACCGGAAACATGACAATTGACGACAACACCGGTCAGGTAACAGGCGGGGTATTGCTGCTTGGGGTGACTGAGTCGGTTGTAAATTACACGTTTGAGAGCGGAGGTGAAATCTATACAATGAACGGGGCGCCCTATCTGTCGCTGGCGGGGACATTCACCCTGATGCCCGGCAATACCTATGCTACGGCCTCCACCATGTCGATCGGAGGCGGTGTGCGGGTAACCGGTCCTAACGGATATGATCAGACAGTAAATCTTCAGCTTTCAATTCTTATCTATGCCGATGGAAGCGGAGGCCGTGTAAGCGGCACCATCAACGGAGAGGGCGTTGATTATACGATCGGCGGTTAATTATTATTGCATCAAACGAACGGACGAATAGAATCTGTAAGACATCAGTAAGATATCCGACAATTAACCGGTTTTTAAGAAAGCAGCAGAAAAGCTCCGGGTCCGGGGCTTTTTTTCTGTGGAATGAAAACTGATTTATTTCTGGTATAGCCAGAACCAACCGGGCACAGACAGTGCAGAGTGAACTTCAATATGCGCTCCTCAGGGGTTGTATAATATTTTTGCATTGTTGTTCCGGTATTAATACTGACCTCCCTGATTGCAGGTTGTTACGATAGCAGAAGACCATATAGAAATAAAAAAGGTTGCCATGAACTGACAACCTTCTTACTGGTAGCGGGGACGAGAATTGAACTCGTGACCTCAGGGTTATGAATCCTGCGCTCTAACCATCTGAGCTACCCCGCCGTCGTTTTGGGAGTGCAAAAATAGGGATAAATTTAATAATTACAAGGGGCAGGTCAATTTTCCGGAAAAAATTGACTTAAGAACCAGGGGCAATTCGTTAATTGAAGCGCCGGCGTTAAAGATGCATCAGGTAATTTGCAACGTTAACTATGAAATAATTTCACAGAGGTTCAAAGATGGTTATATTCTGCTCTGTGTTACTCCCTGATACCTCGGTAATCAATGTGTAACTGTTTATTTTTCAAAGATACAAAGAGTCACATTTTGAAGGATAAACCTTAAACCAGTACTGATTATTTTCTTCTTTCAAATATTTGGTTATTTATGCCCTGATAGCCATCGCGATGGCATATAGCCGGCACATCATTAAACGAACAGCTCAACCATAGTTCCTGGGTTCATCGTTCCACAGCTATGCACAGTAGCCGATTTGCGGGCTTCGGCACAATGCTTCTGCGTGGTAAAATCTTTCAATCTGCACGCCCATATGCTGTTGGGGTTAGGTACAGTTGGCCGCTGTTATTTGATTGTCTCAGATAAATGAATTCACTTCTCTGCCAATCATTATCATTATAATAGCGGATGTCATTATCGTCAAAAGGAGTTTTGGTTTTTACTAATCACAGCTGCAATTTTATTGTAAATTGCGTCTCTTCAATTCATTTTTCAGCATTTCATATCTTTTCGATTTTTTCAATAGTCTATATATTATAAACAAAGGAATTAAAGTAAGAAAACCCCAGCTGTTCACTAAAAGACTGTAAATAATTACGCCAACCAAAAATCCAATGAAAAATGCATCGACAATTGGAGATGGTTTGATTTTTTTTTCTTCTTCGATCAATTCCTGATCTGTCAGTTCAGAAACTTCTTTTTGCTTCATTTGACCAACTTGTTTTTATCTGATGAAATTTCAACTTTGGTTATAACTATCATAATTGCAGCCACCTAGCGGATCTCCATAATGCTGAACACCCTGCTGCCATGTTCCAGGTTCAGGGTGATGGTTTCCCCGGCCTTTCTGTTCATCAGCAGGCGGGCAAGGGGAGAGGTAAAAGCAATTTTTCCTTTTTTCAGATTGGCTTCATCCACGCCGACTATCTGAAACTGCTGGGATTGTTTTGTATTTCCTATCTGTAATGTAACATAAGTGCCGAAACGTATGTTTTCCGGCTTCCCCTCCTCCGGCTCAATGACCTGGGCGGAACCAATCCTGTTCTCCAGCATCTGCAGCCGGGTGTTTACAACCGCTATGGCATTCTGCTTGTCATGGTCATCGCCGGCCACCAACTGCTTCAGTTCCGATAGCAGTACCTCTTTCTCCTGCAGCAGGGCTTCCATCCCATTAGGGGTAACATAATTGGGGACCCCTTCGGGCAGATCGGCCCGCGGAGGGACAAAAGGCGCCTCGCGCTGATCGTCTTCATTGACAAATGCTCTGCTCATATGGCGAAAATCAGGATTGATATTATAATCAGGCCGGAAGGTAATAATCAATACCTGTTGCTGAAGATTTTATGCAAATTTAATCAACCCCTGCCAATGCCCGCCTGTAAATCACATAAAACTTTCTTTGTTTGGATTTTATCAGCATCGATTCTGTCCGGAGAATAATATTCCGGAACATTTTGTATCGTATGTTTGGAAATCCTTGTAAAATATTTTATATCTTTGATAAATAGTTACATAAGATGTATAAATAACTGTAAATAACAATAGTATGAAAACATTGATTTATGCAATTTTATTTCTGTTTTCGTGGGTTGCTGCAAAATCCCAGTCCGGCTGCTTCCCTGAAGGCATTTCCTTTGCCCATCAATATGAAATTGAATGGTTTCAGGCAAATTATTCATGGTGCACGCACATTGAAGGTAATGTGCATATATTCGGGGAAGATATTTACAGTCTCGGGGGGCTGAGCGGAGTAAAAAGCATTGGCGGATCTCTGTATATCGGTGATCCGTTCTGGTGGACCAACCTGAGAAATCTTAATGGTTTGCAGGGGCTGACCTATGTCGGGGGAGGAATAACCCTTCAAAATAACCCATTCCTGAGAAATATTGAAGGATTGGGGAATGTTGAAAGCCTGGGGACTGGTCAATTGTTAATCGAAATGAATGATTCGTTGACCTTGCTTGCGGGTCTTGAAAAAATTACCACCATAGAGGGAGGGGTATGGGTGACAGGAAATCATTCTTTGCTAAACTTCCTTGGGCTTTCAAATCTAACTTACATTAATCGCAATGGGTTTTATTGCGAAAATAATTATCTCCTTGCTGATTTCACAGGATTGGAAAATCTTAAAAAATGCATTGGCATTCTTAAGATTGGGATTAACGAATCACTTGTAAATATTGATGCATTGACCGGATTGAATGAATTTGGAGGTGGTGTTTTTATTCATGACAATGCTGCTTTAGCGAATCTTGACGGTATTGCGAATATTCCCGGAACCAGTATCAGTTACCTGAGAATCTTTAATAATCCGCTCTTGACAAAATGCCATGTACAAAGTGTGTGCGACCGGCTGGCTTATGGGGTTGGTGGGCTGAACCAGATTGAAAATAACGGGCCGGGTTGTGCCGATTATTATGAGGTGGTGCACAAGTGTGAATCTATCGGAGTGGATGAGCCTTCTTTACCGGAGGTTTTCAGCATTATTGAGAATCCGGATGATGATTTTATCGTGATTGAGGCCGGTAATCATTCAGCAGTATATACCTGCGATGTATATGATCTTCGTGGCCGGAGGGTATTGCACCGCCTGTGTCAGGATGAAACGAACACAATCAGCAAGGCTTCCTTAAGTTCCGGAATTTATATGCTTCGCATTCAGGGGGATGGGCAGTATGCTGTAAGAAAGTTCTGTAAAAAATAAAAGCCCGGTTTCCCGGGCCTTTCGCTAATTTACTTTTTTCTTTCCCCATTTTATCAGGACAGTCTGTACATCCTTGAATTTAATGGGTTTGGGCAGGTAATCCACCATGCCGGCGTTCAGGTAGCGCTCTTTATCACCGGGCATGGCATTGGCCGTGATGGCGATGATTTTCGGCCTTTCATGCTCGGCATATTTTTCGCAGATCACTTTGGTGGCCTCCATGCCGTTCATCACGGGCATCTGGATATCCATCAGGATAATGTCATATTTTTTGCGCTCCATCATTTCGAGTACCTTACGGCCGTTTTCCACCGCGTCGATTTTATAACCCATCTTACTCAGCAGGGTGATGACGAGATCCTGGTTGGTAATGTTGTCTTCGGCCAGCAGGATGCGCATGGGCAGCTTGGCGGCCAGGTTTTTGTCGATGTTATGGTCGGCCAGGTTGCTCCGGCGGTTGCGGGCCTCGGCAATCACGCGCAATACCTCCTCGAAAAGCTCGGCCAGCTTGATCGGTTTCGACAACTGGGCATCAAAGACATCGGTGGGCAGTTTATTGATTTTGCCCAGCGAGGTAAGCATGATCATGGGTACGTCGCCTTTGAAGGGCAATGCCTTGATGGCCCGTCCGAGTTCAAGTCCGTCCATGGAAGGCATCTGCATATCAATCACTGCGAGGTCGAAGGGCTCTTCATCCTCTTCGATGATGGCCAGGGCTTCATGGCCCGATTTCGCGGTAAACGGAAGCATCCCCCACGATTCGAACTGAAGGGTGAAAATATGGCGGTTGGTTTCGTTGTCATCCACGATCAGCACACGGCTGTTTTTCAGTTCGGGAATCTGTCCGCGGACATACAGCTTGGTTTTGCCGATGCCGGAGGTTCTGAGCCTGATGGTAAAGAAGAACGTTGAGCCTTTGCCCACTTCACTTTCCACCCAGATGCGTCCATCCATAAGCTCTACCAGGTGTTTGGCGATGGCCAGCCCGAGGCCGGTACCGCCGTAGCGACGGGTGGTGGTTGAATCGGCCTGGGTAAATGCATCAAAAAGGATTCCGATCTTCTCCTTGGGGATGCCGATACCACTGTCTCTTACCGAGAACTGCAGTTCCTGGTAACCTTCTTCATCCCGGACTTTTTCAATCGATATGAAGACTTCGCCTTCTTCGGTGAATTTTATGGCGTTGTTGATCAGGTTGATCAGAATCTGTCTGAGGCGGGTGATGTCACCAACCAGGAAAGGCGAAACGTCGGGCTGAATCAGATATAGCAGGTCAATCCCGCGTTCGATGGCTTTCTGGGCAAAGAGGTCGAGCGCGTCTTCAATGCAGTTCCTCAGCTCAAACGGCGCTTCTTCGAGCGTCATTTTCCCTGATTCAATTTTAGAGAAGTCCAGAATGTCATTGATGATGGTCATCAGGTTGTCAGCGCTCACCCTGAGGGTTTCCACAAAATTCTTTTGTTCAACGGTCAGGTTGGTGTCGAGCAGCAGGCTGGTCATCCCGATAACCCCGTTCATCGGGGTACGGATCTCGTGACTCATCATGGCAAGAAAATCCGATTTCATCCTGTTCTCGCGTTCGGCATCTTCTTTCGCTTTGATCAGCTCCTGTTCCTGTTTTTTCAGGTATTCGAGATGTTTCAGGGCTTCGAGGAGTTTCTTATTCTCGTCACGCAACAACTGAAGCGACATTCCGGATTCGTCCTTCAAGGGATTATTTTCCATGTAGATTAAGGATTATTTGACATTCATGAACCCGAAAGCCATGCTCTTGGGCAGTATTGCACTAAAATAGTAACAATTATTTTCAGAAACCAAAGTTAACACTTCCTTTTCAAAAAAAAAGTTGTGTTTAACAGTTTATGAACAAATTTATAAAATGTAACAGGATGCAGGTATAATATTTCACCCTGAATCCGCGGCAGGTCATTCAATCAGATCAGTTCTTATCTGATGGATTGAGTTTTTCGCGCAGAAACTGGCCGGTGTATGAGTTCTCCTGATTGGCAAGATCTTCGGGAATGCCTTCAAACAGGATGTTTCCGCCTTCATTTCCTCCTTCGGGCCCCAGGTCGATGACCCAGTCGGCACATTTGATAACGTCGAGGTTGTGTTCAATGACAATAATGCTGTGACCTTTGGCGATCAGTGCATTGAATGATGCCAGCAGTTTGCTGATGTCGTGGAAGTGCAGGCCGGTAGTTGGTTCGTCGAAAATAAACAGGGTCGGCTTGTCGGAGGACCCTTTAACCAGAAAGCTGGCCAGTTTGATGCGTTGCGCTTCACCGCCGCTGAGGGTGTCAGAAGATTGGCCCATACGCAGGTAGCCGAGTCCGGTTTCCGCCAGGGGCTTGAGTTTCGCTACGATCCGGCTTTCAGTGCTGTTGTTTCGCGCGTGTTTGCTGAAAAACTCAATGGCCTGATCTATGGTCAGGTCAAGGATATCGGCGATGTTCAGGCTTTCGTAAGTTACTTCAAGCACCTCTTCCTTGAACCTTTTTCCCTTGCAGCTTTCACAGGTAAGGTGGATATCGGCCATAAACTGCATCCCGATCTGAACTACCCCTTCGCCTTCGCATTCTTCACAACGCCCGCCTTCTATGTTGAAGGAAAAATAACCGGGCTTGTAGGACCTGGTTCTGGCCAGCGGCTGTTCGGCGAACAGGCTTCTGATGTCATCGTAAGCTTTGACGTATGTGGCAGGATTTGACCGGGAGGATCTGCCTATCGGATTCTGGTCAACCATCTCCACTTCGCTGATCTTGATGTAATCACCGGTTATTTTATCGAAACGTCCCGTCCGTTCGCCATAGCCCCCGTACATCTTTTTCAGCGAAGGGTAAAGTACCCTCTTTACCAGGGATGTTTTGCCGGATCCGCTTACGCCGGTAACGGCTACCAGAACATTGAGCGGGAATTTCACATCTATTCCCCGGAGGTTGTTTTCCCTCACCCCCGACAGGGCGATGTAATTCCTCCATTTCCGGCGGATTTTAGGCACAGGGATACCCATACGACGGGTCAGATACAGGGCGGTCAGGCTTTCCTGTTCGTTCACCAGCTGTTCATATTTCCCCTCAAACATAATCTGTCCGCCATTTTCACCCGCCATGGGCCCGATGTCGATCAGGTGATCGGCGGCATGCATGATCTCTTCGTCGTGTTCAACCACAATGACCGAATTGCCCAGTTGCCTGAGTTGCTGCAGCACCCTGATCAAACGGTGGGTGTCGCGCGGGTGAAGTCCGATCGAGGGTTCATCCAGGATATACATAGAGCCTACCAGACTGCTTCCCAGTGATGTAGCAAGGTTTATCCGTTGCGATTCCCCGCCCGAGAGGGTGGATGAGAGCCGGTTCAGGGTCAGGTAACTTAATCCTACATCACAAAGAAATCGCAGCCTGTTGGTAATTTCCTGAAGCAGCCGCTTGACCACGGTTCTGTCAAACTCACTCAATTCAAGTGAGGTAAAAAACTGCAACGCTTCCGAAACCGGCATCAGCACAATTTCGCTGATGCTTTTTCCGCCGACTTTCACATAGTTGGCGTCGCTCCTGAGCCGGGTTCCTTTACATTCGGGGCATACAGTTTTTCCCCGGTAACGGGACTGGATTACCCGGTACTGTATTTTATAGGTTTGCTCTTCAACAAACTTAAAGAAGGCGTTGATTCCCCCGAAGTATTTATTGCCGCTCCAGACCAGTTGACGCTGCTCTTCGGTGAGGTCGTACCAGGGCTTGTGTACCGGAAAGTTGAATCTGTAAGCGTTGTTTACCAGCTCATCTTTCCATTCGCTGAGTTTTTCGCCCCGCCAGCAGGCGATGGCATCCTCGTATACCGAAAGGCTTTTGTTGGGTATTACCAGGTCTTCGTCAATGCCGATGATACTCCCGAAACCCTCGCAGGATTTGCAGGCACCATAAGGGTTGTTAAAGCTGAACAGGTTGGAGGTAGGTTCTTCAAAACTGATACCGTCGGCTTCGAAGCGGTTCGAGAATACCTCCTGTCTGATGGTGTCATCGTTCTCGATTTCGCAGACACATTCACCGTCGCCTTCATAAAAGGCAGTCTGCACCGAGTCGGCCAGGCGTTGCATCAGGTCTTCATCGTCGGGCCTGATGGTTACCCGGTCAACCACCAGGAAGTAATTTTTATTTTCATCGGCGCCCTGTTTGATTACTTCCTCAATCCGCTCAAAGGTGCCGTTGTATTTAATTCTGCTGAATCCCTGCTGCAGCAGGATGGAGAGCTGCGTCTGCAGCGAACGGTTGTGCTTGAGCAGCAGGCGGCACATCACCGTTGCCCTGGAATTTTCAGGCAAAGAGATAAGGTAATCACACACATCGGTTACAGTATCCCGTTTGACCAGATTTCCGGAAACAGGAGAGTAGGTCTTCCCGATGCGGGCATACAGCAGTTTTATGTATTCATAGATTTCGGTGGAAGTGCCAACGGTGGATCTCGGATTACGGGTGTTCACCTTTTGCTCTATGGCAATGGCAGGAGCAATTCCTTTAATGTATTCTACTTCTGGTTTGCTCATCCGGCCAAGGAACTGCCTGGCGTATGCGCTGAGGCTTTCAACATACCGGCGTTGCCCCTCGGCGTACAAGGTGTCGAAGGCGAGTGAAGATTTTCCTGACCCGGACAGCCCGGTAACCACCACAAAGCAATTGCGCGGAATGGCAAGAGATATATTCTTGAGATTGTGTACTTTAGCTCCTTTGATAAGGATGTGGGTTTCCGGGGTTTTGCCCGCCGTATAGTCAGAATTCATATTTCAATAAGCACTTCAGGCAACAAAATTAGAGAAAATTTAGGCAGACACTTGATTTTGTGAATTCAATTGCCGTATATTTGTAGCTCAAAGGGTGAATTTTCTTATTCCCTGACTGTTCAGTTTATTAACTAAATCATAGGAGGCACTTATCGGATAAACATCTACGCTTTCACTTACTAACAGAAGGAGGCGTTATGTATGCCCAGTCAATTAGCGATCAGGAGCTGATTAACAGGTATTTGTCCGGTAATGAATCATGCCTTGAACAGTTGATCTACCGCCACAAAAACAAGGTTTTTTCTTACATCATCATGGTTGTGAAGGATAAGCAGCATGCTGATGATATTTTTCAGGATACTTTCATCAAGGTAATCCACACACTGAAATCCGGTTCCTACAAAGAAGAAGGCAAATTTATCCAATGGGTGATGCGGATCGCGCACAACCTGGTGATTGACCATTTCAGGAAATCGAGGAGAATCCCCGTTGTTGACAGTCAGAATGAGGATTTCAGCATTATAGATAACCTCAGAATCTATGATGAATCGGTGGAGGACAGGATGATTACCGAGCAGATCCATCAGGATGTAAGGGCTTTAATAGATTTTTTACCTGCCGAACAGCGCGATGTTCTGATGATGCGGCATTATGCAGATATGAGCTTTAAGGAAATCGCCGAGCAGACAGATGTAAGCATCAATACGGCGCTTGGCCGTATGCGTTATGCCCTGATTAACCTCAGGAAAATGATTGAGAAGAAAGAAATTTCTTTGTCCGCATAATTTTTCTTGTTTTCATGTTTGGGACAGGGGGCATTATTGCCTCCTGTTTTTTATTTACAGCCCGGGGTTTTCGCCCAGCTATGACCTTTCGCCGTTCCGGCGGGAAAATCGCCGGCGCTATCGCAGGTTATAAAAAATTATACAGCAGATAATAAAACGGAACAACCGGTCGTTACTAACATGAACAATCTTAAAACCGAACGACAGACGCCTATGGCCAAGAACTTTACGCTACAAAATCCTTTAAATGTTCCTTATATGCATCCGGCCGGGTACAACCTTAAACGTGTCAGGACAAGCCCGCTGAATGCATCGCCGAGCGAATCAGTAATAAGGAACCTGATGAATTATTCAAAGGCCCTGACCGTGATTCCGGACAGGATCCAGGGACATTTCAACCTGATTTTGCTGAATTAGCGCAGGTAACAACATCTGATTAACCGGTTGCATCGCTCAGGTAATGCAGCCGGTTTTTTTTCGGATTTTTCAATTCCCTGTTATTGTCCTCGCGATCTTATCGCGCATCTCAAGGAATACCGGTCTTAACGGACTGTTCCCATCGGTGCCGTAATTCACGATCAGCGCCATGGTTGTCTGATATTCCGGAAAGTAGTAAAGATCGGTGCTGTAACCGAGCTCCCTCCCGCGATGGCCCCACGCATAATCCCTTTCAGGATTGCCTGTATCAATAAAGTCTTTAAAGCAGGCAACGCCTATCTGTTTGCGCGCTTCTACATCGGGATGGAAGGTCAGCATTTCATCCAGTGAAGGCCGGGAAAGCAAGGTTTTGCTTTCAAACAAGGCATCGGCAAACAGGTACATGTCCCAAACCGTAGAATACACGCCTGTAAAGCCATTGCCGCTACCAGTATTCCAGTGGGAGATGTTTTCGATCCGGCCGTTGTTGTAAAGGTCATAATATCCCTGGGCAATGCCCGTTTCCGGAAGGGGATCATGCCAGTAGTAACGGGTGTCGTTCATCTGCAGCCTGTCGATAACTTCATCGCGAAGGACAACCTCATGCGGAACCCCGGTGGCCGATTCAACTACCATGCTGAGCAGCAGGTAGTTTGTGTTTGAATAGCCGACGGTGTCTGCCGGTCTGAAGGAGAACATGGCCTCTTTGTTGTAGACGTACTCCAGCAACTCCGCGGCAGTCCATTTTCGGGCAGGATCATTCAGTATCTGTAGGTAAAACCCCTGGTCATCAATTACATCATAAAAACCCGTCGTATGATTCATCAGGTTACGGATGGTAATTGGTGCATCCCCATTGCCGATTTTTTTGAGGGTATTTTCAGGAAGGAATTTACTCAGAGGATCATTGAGCGAGAGGATACCCTTTTCCTGAAGCCGCAGCACGGCCGTTCCTAACATCATCTTGGTTATACTGGCAATTTTAGCGATATGACAGGGCTGCATGGGGATGTTGCCGGCAATATCGGCCATGCCGGCGGAACCGATAAAGAAACCCGTACTGTCCTTCACCAGCAGCGAGATGCCGGGAAGTCCGCGCCTGACAAAATCATCAAGGATTGTTCTATAGGCAATGCTTTTCGTGTTCGACTGAAACAATGGATTTTCTTCAACCGGACAATCAAGGGCGACAGGCTTTTTTATTTCATCGCTGCTGCAACCTGTCATTAAAAAGCCTGCCAGGGCAAGTATAATGACGGTCAGGACTTTGGACATTCAAGTTGTTTTGGGGCAGGCTTGCTGTGACTGCCGGGGTTTTTGAAAAGGGTAAACTGTATTCCCGCCGACAGGATGCCGTTGGGCAAAAGCGGGACATAGTTACTGATAAATGGCATCTGAAGCCTGAAGTCGTAGTTGATAAATATCCGACGTGTATTGTAATGGTATCCTGCGTCATACCCGATGCCAATGCCGGCTCCACCTACAATCTGAGCCTTTGAAGGCAGTTTCTGACTTTTCCAGCTGCCGTCTGACTGCTTTAAAAACTGCTCAGTAAGCAGAAAGGCGTGCATGTATCCCGCGTGTAAGGAGACTTCGGCTGAAAATTTTCCCAGATATCTCCTGTAACCGGCCTGCGTGGTGATCAGCACGGCATGGTTGACATAGCGGTGATAATAATAGGAAAGGCCGACGTTCTGAAACCACTTCCCGGTATAGACCTGACGGCCGCCAAGCGCATGGGTGTTGACATTTCTGAACATCGGATTTTTGATGGTTTCGCGCCATCCGAATTCATGACTTACTGAAAATCCGGGGTGTATCGGCTGGTTAAATATCGCGGTGATCGATTTGGGCGGGTAAAGGGTTGCATTGTTCAGGAGGCTGATGGAGAATGGTTTTGATTTCCATGATTGGGCGGCCGTAATCAATGGAATCAGGCATGCAGCAAGTATCAGTATTTTATTTCTCATCAACAGCGTATGGGTTGCCTGGCGCCTGGCTGCCGGCAAATTGTTCAGCAAAGATAACAACTGTAACGTTCATGTCAAATGATCGGAAGCGATGCCGTTGATTCAGGATTTTCATCATTGAATTGAACCCGGAAGGCTTTAAGGAAGCTATGCCACAGAAGTGATGGTTCCGGCATACGGAATCCGGCAGGAGCATGGGTTTACTAAAAATATTCTGACGTGAACCAATTATCCGGCAGTACATCTATAAGATGTCAGCATTTACTGTTAGCGGCGGGTTTTATTGTCTGAAGCGCCTTGTTGTCAGCATATTACCTGACAATTATTTTTCTGGTCAGTTTAAAGTTTACTGCCGAGATGCCGGCCAGATACACTCCGGGCTTCAGGCTGACGGGCATTACCGTCAGGTCATCTTTGCCCAGAGGCGATGAAAGCACCACACGACCCGCGAGGTCGAATAAATGCAATTCGCCGGCAATCCCGGAAGGATTGGATACGGACAGGAGATTGTTGTGGTACCAGACAAATATGCTGTTTTGTTCAGGAATCGCGGATCCTCCGGCAATGTGCAGGCGGAAGCGGTCAGGAATTTCTCCGGCCTGGTAATCAAATGTATATCCGGGATTTAGTGAAAGGTCTGTAATGGAACTGGTTTTTTTATCCTCGAGCAGCAAGCGGACAGAGGGGTCGAAGCCTGACAATCCGTTTGCGGTGATGGCATACGCCCCGCTGGCGGCACAGCTGAAACCGAGGTCAATGGTTTCGTTGAAAGCCAGGGGCAACTCGTTGATGCTTAACGGGTATGTGCCCGACCAGGAGAAGAGCTGCGGGGCTTCTTCAATGCCCCGGAGTTTATGTGCATCGGCATAGGTATCGAAACCTTTGGTGGCATTTTTGTTAAAACGGATATAGGTAACATCCCTGTAACCGTTTCCATCCACCTCAAGTTCAAGGGTATTTGCCACGGATTCCTTCAGGAACGGGCGATTGCTGTGGACCCTTGCCGGCAGGGGGATGGTGACATCCCTGTTGAAAATAAAACCCGGTTCTGATGCTTTGATAAAAACGCCGCTCTGGGCGGGGACGATGCCGTTTGTAAGGGCGCCGATCGTACCGTTCCATGTAATATACTGGGTTCCGTTCCAGGCATAGATCGATTGCTCTGCGGCGTTCACCGATACCATATCCCAGTCGATGGCGCTTGGGAAGGGGTTGCCGACAAGGTTCCACCCTGCGCGGTCGGGGTCATTCCCCGGATTGTTGTATAACAGCCGGGTGGTGACAGCCGCGCTGTTCAGGATTCCGATGAACCCGGCAGTCTGGTTTTGCGTCATCTGCATGGAATAAGCGGTGCCCGGATTCAGCAGGGCGCTTGCCGGGAGATTTTGCCAGTCGCCGCTGAATTCATCATATTTTCTTGCCCAGATACCGTTTTGATTATCCGTGAAAACCCCGCCGAAAGCCGGTTCCGGGTAACCCATGGGTGACGACAGGAAATGAAACTGCTGGTTGTTCAGATCACGCTTTACCATGGCGGATTTTACCGTCAGGAATTCCGTTCCTATAAACGAACCGCCATTCTCAATAATGATGCTTTCGCAGGATGCGGGTGCGGTAAGGGTGGGGTAGTTTTCGATATTTCCCGGAATTACAACTACTGATGAAATGCCGGGTACCCCGCTGTCCCAGTTCTCATTCCGGTTCCAGTTGTTGTCCACATTGCCGGTCCAGGTTACGGGTGCAACATTGCAGTCTCTCACCATCATCACCACGGTATTGTTCATTTCATAATCGAAACAGGGCGAAATCATGATGGCGGACACCTGATCTCCATTTTCAGGGGTATAGCTGAAGGATGTTCCTCCCGGGAAGGCCTGGCTGTTATTGATCATCCATAAAAACTCATAATCCGGGTTGCCGTTTCGTTCCGGAGAGGCTGTAAAGGTTACCTGAGTCCCTGAGCAAAGGTCGTTACCGGCTGCCGAGATATAGGTTCTGGTGTTGAACGGGGTCACCAGGGCGCTGCCGTTCATCCACACGGAATCGCAGGCATTCTTGCCGAGGATCATGTATTCCCCCGCTTCTTCGAAAAAACTCAGCGGACCGCCGGTACCCGATTGTTCCATGCCATTTAACCGGAACAGATTATCACCGAGTTTTTTATAGAGATAATAAATGACCCCGGGCTCAGAGGATACAATGCCGAACTCAAAACCAACGGCGCCGCAGAATTCACCACTGCCCCAGATGTCAAATACCATCGGCGCTGAATTGCACACCGACATTACCAGTTGATTCGACGTAACCGGATTCGTACCGATGCAGGGTACATCACTGCCCACGGTAAGCCTGGCCTGCACAATATCGCCGTTCTGAGGCGTATACGTGAAATCATATACATTAACGGCGACCCTGACATTGTTTACAAGCCACTCCATCAGCGGGGCAGCCCCTGCATTGAAGGTTTCGGCATGGTAGGATACCGGTGTCCCTTCAGTTACCTGTATTTCCGGAGTTGAAATATACACGGCGGCGTAGGTCGGATACACGATGAGTTGCAAAGGATCAGAAGTGCCGGAGAATCCTGTTGCAGTTACAGTTACCTGAAGAATATCGCCGTTGGCCGGAACATCAATAAAATCGGGGGCGTTGCTGCCAACCGCGAAACCGTTTTTTGTCCATTGATATACGGGGTTTTGCAGAACCGGTGTTATAGCCGTGAATGTGACTGATGTCCCGGCACAGATTTCTTCGGTATCCGGTTTTATGGATACAGGAGAGTCTGATACGGAAGTTCCGTCAGCAAAACTGCAAGTGGCAATCAACAAGAAGGTAAGAAATATCCCCGGTACAATCAGTAAAGAAAAATAAGGTTTCATATCTGCAGAGTTAATGCTTATTAAACTGCCACCCGGGTTTTCCCGGTTTCCGGTGGTTGTAAGTCAAGTGATCCCGGAGAATGGCCGGTTATACTTTAATTAATTTAA
>ERZ795053.1366-NODE-1366-length-30913-cov-5.983537_pt1 | contig 30913 bp, 27 predicted proteins | sample MGYA00375137_ERZ795053 | MGnify/ENA primary metagenome ERZ795053 (study PRJEB30182, sample SAMN05720284) | activated sludge metagenome | isolation source: Anaerobic digester | place: Hong Kong | collected 2014-12-17 ...
CTAGTCTTGGTTGCGTTTTATGCAAATCATGGATATGTCCTCGAAAGTTCTGAGTTTATGTGAGAAAAGAGAAGTCTGTTGGATTATTGTATCAAGTATCTCATTGCTTGATAAATCGGCTTGAACAAGACTTGCAAGTCGCTTAATGCCGAACTGCTCACCGTGTTTATTTTTAATGCGTGTCACACCTTCAGTGAAGATTATTGCGGTATCACCTTTTGAAAATTCAATTTTAGATCTTTTAATAGTGCCTGTATTAATATCCGAATTTGCCTTGATCAGTTTGATTTTCCGGTCTTGCACTAGTATTAATCTAATGTTGCCAGATAATGTGTATTCAAGGCAATTTCGGTTGGTGAAGAGATGTGCGTAAAAAATCGAAGCTTCTTTCGGAACAGTAATATCTTTGCGGCTTGACTGAAAATAACGAATTACTTCCGAGCAGTTGCGGCATACTCTGCCGAAAGCTGTAATTTTCCCGGCAATATATGAGGCGGTTATTGCTCCTGGTAGGGAATAACCCCCCGCATCGGCAAGCATTATTGCGACATGATCCTTTTCAGAACGGCTTGTGAAGATGTCACCGCAGAATTCTCCGGCAGGACGGCAAATCATTGTGGTATTTATTTCGTCACGTTCAATGGTTATCGGTTTTAAAAAAGGTTCAAAAAGTTTTTGAGCAGAGCTGATTTCGTGCTGCATTTTTGTGCGCTCAATGGATTTTTCAAAAATAATGGCGTTTTGTACAGCCATAACTGCCTGTTCGGCAAACAGGGTAAAAAGCTTCATGTCGTTTTCTGTAAACATTACTCTACCGATAGGATTCACTCCCTCTATTACGCCTATCAGTTTTCCCTTGAAAAGCAAAGGGGCACAAATTATTGCATTTGTTTTGAAACCGGTAATCTTGTCAAAGTTGGGATTAAAACGGGGGTCTGAGTAAACATCATTGGCAATAAGAGCTTCTCTGTTAGCGGCGCACCATCCTGCTATGCCCTGTGAAGTCTTGAATCGATACTGTTCGGAGAGCATATCCGATTTTTCACCGGTTACTGCTTTGAAAACCAGCTCGTCTGTAAGCTCATCGTAAAAGAGAAGGGAGCTGGCTTCAGTATGCAAAATATCTTTAATAGCCTTCATGACAGCTTTTAAAAGTTTACCAATGTCAAGGGTCGCGTTTATGAGCTTGGTAATTTCGATTAATTTGCGAAGGTTATTGTAATCTTTCTTTAGAGTGTCAAAAGAAAAGTCACTCATCGCAAATACCTTCTGTTGCTAATAAAAAGGCTTCCCACAAAGGTTGTAAAAAAGAAAAACATTATTCTTAATAGTCGGCCGTAACGCCAAGGTTTAGTGATGATGCGGTAAAACCAGTCAAGACCACGCTGCATAAAAAAAGCAGGAGCTTTTCGGTTTTCTCCTGAAATGATGTCCAGACTTCCACCAATACCGATAATTACAGAATTTTGCAGGTTCATTCTTAATTTCGAGATCCAACGATCCTCTTTGGGGAAACCCATTCCAACCAGTACAATATTCGCTTCAGATTTCCGGATAGCTTCGATTACAGATTGTTCACGCTGAGGATTAAAATAGCCGCCATGCCGGCCTACAATACGTATTTTGGGAAAAGATTTGAGTATGTTGGAGTAGGCTTTTTCGGTTATTTCTGGTTTTGCTCCAACGATAAAGATTGTATACTCTTTAATTTCGGATAGTCGTATAAGTTCCATTAAAAAGCTGATGAAATGTATACGCTCTTTGAGGGGTTGCCTTACTATTCGTGAAAGTTTGCGTATGCCCGCACCTGTGGCAAATTTAAGTGATGCTTTGCCATAGATTATGTTAAGATCAATATTGGCTCTGTATCTTATAAGTTTATATGGGTTAAGTGAAATAACATGATGAACACCACCGTGTTCGATCATCTCCATAATTTTTACAATAGCCTGTTTTGTGGAAACATTGTCGACTCCAATACCTTTTATATTGGAAACAGTTACGTCTTCAAGGTCAACCTGATTGTATTCGAGTATCAAATCACGGTTTTCTTTCCATGAATCGTAGTAGACATCTTCTGTGCTCATTGGTACCTCATAACCTGAATACTGTTAAGTAAAATTATAATAAACGGATATCAGCCGGGGTTTATCCAGGTAAATAAATATCCCACATTAGAAGATTAGGTTGCCTGGACTCTAATCTAGAAATTTTATACTTGCTTTATAAAAGTTTGGTGTCAACAATAAATTAAGCCGTCAAATAATGATTTGCGGTATCAACAGATTGGAGAATCAGGATGAACTATACAGAGAAGATTTCCAGGTACATTGAGTTAAATCTTAAGGAAAATCTTACTATTGAGCGGGAAATGTGCAATAAAAAACAGCACGATTTTGTGTCAAAGGCCATTGAAACATACCGTCCGGAATCCGTTTTAAAGGCTGGTCTTGGTAATGGTGAATTGCTTTTGAAAATGGCAGAGGTTGGAATAAAAGTAACGGTTGTTGAGCCCAGTATAGAGGTAATTAACAATTTTGTAAAAAAGAACAAAGATAATGTTCTAATAGATAATATTCAGTTTATTAATGGAGATTTGAATTCGCTGCCTGTCGATTATTACGCTTTTGGAATGATAGTTTGTATGGATTATCTTGATTTTCAAAATACTGCAGCTGTTTTTGACGAGTTTAAAAGGGCAATAGATTTTGAGGGAGTGCTTGTGCTTGGAGGTATTGTTCTTAATAACGATGATATTGATGGTATTTATGATGATTTATACCATATAATAATGCCAATGCATAATGATTTCTATTTGCCAACCGATTTAAATACGGTTTTAGGGTTAAAACATTTTTCTTTTATACAAAATGAAGTTTTTAATATACCGGTAGAACTGGAAAGTTATAAAAGCTTTGCTAAAAAATACGGAGCTGAATTTTCATTTTCAGAATACAACAAGGCAGATCTATTTATTGAAGAAAACCGTGCACAATTGGCAAAAATGTATGAATATGACGGCAATGGGGCAGTAGAGCCTTATCTTTTATCGCTGTACAAGAGTGAAAAACCTGAAAAACAGGAGTATGAAAAAGAGGTAGAAGATTATAAGCGTAAGACAGGACGGGCAGGAGCCTGATTCTAAAAGTATCGGAAAAAAAGCGGTTAAAAAGTGTTGACCTGATAGGCCGAGATTTAATCTTTAAAAAGAATTATAATTAGCTTAAGTCAAGGCTAAAATTTTAGTTTAGGTCTATTGTGGTTAACATAATGAACTATGAAATAAAATATGATACTCGCGACAATATTGCTTCGCTTCTTTCTGAAAATAATCCGAAACAAGTTGAGCTGATACGCAAGATGGCGCACGATGTTTTACTTGAAAATTGTGGCAGTGGAGTTTACTATCGCGGACTTATAGAGTTTTCGAACCGGTGTGTCAGCGATTGCTATTATTGCGGTATTCGTCGTTCTAACGCCGATGTGAACAGATTCGATTTAACCATGGACGAGATTGTTGATTCGGCATTATGGTGCGCGAAAAACGGTTATGGCTCGATAGTTTTACAGTCTGGTGAAAACAGCAGTCGGGATTTTATTGATTTTGTCTGCCGTGCTGTAGAAACAATAAAGAAAAGGTCTATTTCGGAAGAACTTCCGAATGGTTTGGGTGTAACCCTCTGTATAGGTGAGCAGTCAGAGGCAGATTACGCGAGACTCTTCGCTGCTGGGGCTCATCGTTATCTTTTACGAATCGAGACTTCTAACCGGGAGTTGTTTAAAACTATTCATCCTGAAGCCCAGTCTTTCGATAACCGGGTTGAATGTCTGAGGCGGCTAAAGCGAACCGGCTTTCAGGTGGGAACCGGGGTTATGTACGGTTTACCTGGTCAGACTTACCAGATGCTTGCTGATGATATTCTGTTTTTTAAAGATATGGATATAGACATGCTGGGCATGGGGCCATATATTAGACATAGCTCCACCCCCCTTAAAAAAAATGAAAACCAGTTTATTATCGAGGGAGATGATCTTTTGCGTGTTTCTCTTCTGATGATAGCGGCTTGCCGGCTTGTGCTTAAGGACATAAATATCGCTGCTACAACAGCTCTTCAGACAATCGATCCGACTGGTCGAGAAAAGGGGCTCAGTTTCGGGGCAAATGTGGTTATGCCACAGCTTACTCCTGTTGATTACCGTAAGAGCTATCTTTTGTATGATAACAAACCATGTCAGGAAGATACCAAAGAGGAGTGCAAAAACTGCCTTTCCGCGCGAGTTGGAAGTGTTGGAAGGGAAGTTCACTACAACGAGTGGGGTGACTCCCCGCATTTTAAAAGAAAAGGGGAATCAAAAAATTGAAAGAACTAATTGAACAGATTAAACAATACAAGAAGATTCTCGGAGAAGATCTTGTTATGCCAGCTCACCATTATCAACGCCCTGAAGTTGTCGCGCTGAGCGATTTCGCGGGCGATTCGTATAAACTGGCTGTTGAAGCCTCCAGACATACTTCGGACTTTATTCTATTTTGTGGTGTTCGTTTTATGGCAGAGGGAGCCAGTGTTTTGGCTGCCGATAACCAGAAGATAGTCGTGCCCGAGCTTTTGGCGGGGTGCCCCATGGCGGATATGATAGACAAATCGATGGCTCAAAAGGCTTATGATATAATTAGTCCTCTCTCAAACAGGAGAATCGCTCCTGTAGTTTATATGAATTCGTATGCGGATGTGAAATCTTTTTGTGGTGAAAAGGATGGTGCTGTATGTACCAGCTCGAATGCGCTGAAAATATGTTCGCATTTCATTGAGAAGGGTGAGGCTGTTTTCTTTTTTCCGGATTACAATCTTGGTATAAATACTGCTGATACTCTTGGTCTCGAAGATTATGAGGTAGTGCGTATTGGACGCGATCTTGTCATCGAAGAACGTGTCGATTACAAGAATGTGAAGATGTATCTTTGGGATGGTTTTTGTCATGTTCATAAGGTATTTACTGTTGATGATGTTAAAAAAGCACGCGAACAATATTCTGGAATCAAAATAATAGTTCATCCCGAAAGTGACAGAGCGGTTGTTCAAGCATCAGATATGAATGGCTCGACTGCATTTATTCTTGATAGCATAAGGGATTCAGAACCCGGTTCTGTTTGGGGAGTTGGTACCGAAGTAAATTTTGTAAGACGTATAGCTTCGGATTTTGGCCCAAACAGTACTCATAACAAGACAATTGTAGCCCTTCGTGACTCTCCCTGTTTTAATATGGAAAAGACTTCACTTGAAAAGGTTGCTGCTTCTTTAAAATCCATAGTTGATTATAAAAATGGAGAGGGTGAACTGGTTACTGAGCTCAGAGTGCAACCAGAATTTAAGGATGGAGCCAAAAAGGCTTTGCAGACGATGATGGATATTGTTCAAAAAGCCTAGACCGTTTCGTGAGGGCCTGAAGCTGTGTCGTCTACAGTGCCGCTTATCGATTTGGCGGTACTAACTTTAACCGGGACATCTTTTATAAAGATTACTGTTAAAATTAAAGCTATTATCGATAGACCTGTGGGCACCATCCAGAACATTGTATAGTCGGTTGTACCATTTTTTGAATAGTAGTCAGTCAGAAAACCCGCTGTTATTGTGCCTGTAAGCCCCGAGAACCCAAAAAATATCATGTTAATTATCTGATGTACTCCGGATCTGTTCTCTTCGGTGCACTGCGTATCGACATAAATTGTTGCTGTTGCGTAAAAGAAGGTGTAAATAAACCCATTACATAGAAGTGCAGTAACTATCCCAAGTTTGCTTCCTGTAAGTGTAAATATGGTGTAGCGCGTTACCTGAAAAGCAAGACCCAAAAGAAAACTCTTTTTAAAGCCAATACCCTTGAAATAAAAAGATCCTCCTTTATGGTTAATCAAAAAACCACCCAAAATAAACCCAAGAACCGGAATAGAAACTATTTCCAGAACTTGTCCGAGTGTTTGCATGGCAAGATTATTTCCGTACGAGTAACCCAGATGTTCCAGATATGGCCCTGTGCCGAAAAAGTAAAACTGATCCATTGTGCTTGAAAGGAAAAAGACTACTGTAAGCGATAATAGCTCTGGCCGGGCTATTGTTTTAAATGCGCTTGCGGGAATTATATCCTTGATGCTCTTTCTGCTACGTGGTGGCAGGGGAATATCCGGTAAAAAGAAACAGATTATGCTGATAATGATGCCCATAATGGAGGCTGCAAAAAAGATATGAGATACTGGGCCATTGAAAAATTTAATATATAGCTGTCCCAAAATCAGTCCGGACGCCATCCAACCCAAAGTTCCGAAAACCCTGATAGAACCGAAGTGCTCACGTCTGGACTTGAGATTTTTAAATGTAACTGCATTAACAAGCCCCATCGTAGGTGCGAAGAGTAACATGTAAAACAGATAAGAGAAGAGTACAGATTTAAAAGAGGTATTGATGGCCGTAAAAAAACTGAAGAACGCGGCAGTGAAATGAAGTATGGATAAAAGATGTCTTGCTTTAATTAGCCTGTCGACAACAAAACTTGCGGCAAGAGGAGAAAATATACCAGCTATTACAGTGGTTGAGATTATTACCGAAGCCTGTGTTCCGCTGAAGTTGAGTACTTTGGTCAGATAGGTGCTTAGTATGGGACGGTAAGAGCCGTAAATCGCGAGTTGCAAAAACATGATAATTGCCAGAAGTGAGAAAGGATACAGTTTTTTCATAATAAGAGATGTAACTCTGCCGTTAATTTTTGAAGATCATAAGATAAGAGGTTCCGATAACTGACTGAAACTTTAAAATTATATTCGGGGTGACTGGATTTGAACCAGCGGCCCCTTCGTCCCGAACGAAGTGCGCTACCGGACTGCGCTACACCCCGAATAATTAATATCTGTTTTTTAGTTTTCAGGTGTCAAGTTTATTTGTCTGCTCTGTATTTTGAACTTGGTAAAAAAATAAAAAAAGAGGTTAGTACACAGATTATTTTTCAATAGTTGACATAATTCAAATTATGTATAAAAATGCCAGTTAAAGACCGGCTGGTCGGACGGCTGATCTATATTAAAAGAGGAGGTATTGCCATGCTGGGTTTTCAGGATTGGGGGGTTACCCTGGCTTACGTAGGCACAATAGTCTCCGCGGTTATATGTGTAGTGTACGGTATAGTGAATTGGAATAGACCGCGTGAAGATGAAGAGTCAGAAATCAATGAAGAACTTGAGTGGGAAAAAAATGATCCGGAGCTCAAAGAAGGAAATATATAATGAATATGATTTTTTTGGGGTTTGTTGTTATTCTTTATCTTTCTGTAATCGCTTTTTTGGGTTATCGTGGATACAAACGCACAAAAAGCACATCTGACTATTTGCTTGCGGGTCGTAAAATACATCCAATGATAATGGCAATATCTTATGGAGCAACTTTCATAAGTACCTCCGCAATAGTTGGTTTTGGCGGTGCCGCAGCTGTTTTTGGTATGGGAGTTTTATGGTTAACTGTATTGAATATTTTTGTTGGTATATTTATAGCCTTTGTATTTTTCGGTTTGCGAACAAGAAAAATGGGGCACAATCTTGACGCACATACCTTTCCGGAACTGCTTGGAAGAAGATTCGATTCCCAGTTTTTACAGACGGCCGGAGGCTTGCTGATATTTTTGGCGATGCCTTTATATGCCGCTGCAATTATTCTGGGTGGAGCACAGTTTATGTCCACAACCCTGGCAATTCCGTATGAGGTTTCGCTTGTTGTTTTTGTGGGTATTGTAGCGATGTATGTCATTATGGGTGGTATGCGCGGTGTTATGTATACCGATGCTTTTCAGGGTACCGTCATGTTTGTCAGCATGACAATTCTTCTTGTCACTATATACTCTTCCACAGGAGGGATAGTTGCCGCGCACACAAAACTTACCGCTTTGGCTCCGCAGGCAGTAAAGATCTGGGGAGGTGCAGGACATCAGGGGTGGACGGCAATGCCGGTTTTTTGGTCCCCGCTTTGGCAGCAACTGGTAACTACAATAGTGCTTGGTGTTGGTATAGGGGTTTTGGCTCAGCCACAGCTTGTCGTTAGGTTTATGACGGTAAAGAGCGGTCATGAACTAAATAGGGCTGTTCTTGCTGGAGGAGTCTTTATTATGATGATGACTGGTGTTGCTTTTGTAGTGGGAGCGTTAGCAAATGTATATTTCTTTGAGCAAACCGAAAATATTGCGCTTCTTGCGGCTGGTAAGAAAACTGATGCCATTATACCATTGTTTATCAAAGATGCAATGCCGTGGTGGTTTACTTCTCTTTTTATGATTACACTTCTTGCTGCAGCCATGTCAACTTTATCGAGTCAGTTTCATTCTATGGGATCGGCTTTTGGTCGAGATTTTCTTGAAAAGGGTCTTAAAGTAAAAATTAAGGATTCAATAACAGTAAATAAACTTGCAATGATTGCAGCGATTCTTTTTTCAACTCTTTTAGCCTTTGGATTACCTCTGTTTTATCAAGAGGGAACAGCAATTATTGCAACTGGAACCGCTATATTCTTTGGATTATGTGCTTCAGCATTTTTACCGATGTTTGTCGGAGCTCTCTATTTTAAACGAATGAGCGCTACTGCGGCCCTTGCCAGCTTCTGGGCAGGTATTGGAGTAAGTCTTTTCGCGTTGATTTTTATACATATCAAGGAGTCAAAACCTCTTGGATTATGTAATTTACTCTTTGGTACTGATACGCTTATACCTGTTTTGCAGAACCTTGATCCTTTGATTATGGCTTTGCCGGTATCTGTAATTACGGCTGTTGTTGTTACCTTCTTTTCTAAGCCTCCTTCGCAAAGAGTAACTGATCAAGCGTTTAAAAATATTAAAAAGTAGAAATATGAGCAAACTTAAGGAATAGCAATGAGAAAAATATTGATAATTGGCGGTACTGGCACCATAAGTAGTGCCGTTGTTAAAAAGGCTGTTGAGGATGGGGAAGAGGTTTTTCTGCTTAACAGGGGTAACCGAATTTCAATTTTTAATGATAAGCGAATAAATCATTTTAATTGCGATATTAATGATACTGATACTGTTAATTCTTTACTGGGAGATACCATATTTGATGTGGTGGCTGACTTTATCTCATTTGTGCCGGAGCATCTTGAACGTAACTTCTTTTTGTTTAAAAAACGTACAAAGCAGTACATATTTATAAGTTCAGCTTCAGCATATCAGAAACCGTTAGGTCATTATCTTATAACAGAAGGAACGCCGCTAAGCAATCCATATTGGGAATACTCTAGAAACAAAATATTGTGCGAGGAGTATTTGATTAACAAGTATCGGGCCGAAGGGTTTCCGGTTACCATTGTTCGCCCTAGCCACACCTACGACGAAAGATCGATACCACTTGGGGTTCATGGTAAAAATGGTAGTTGGCAGGTTGCAAACCGAATGTTTGAAGGAAAGCCGGTCATTATTCATGGTGACGGAACATCATTGTGGACCATGACTCATAATAGTGATTTTGCGATGGGATTTAATGGCCTTTTCGGAAATATACACGCAATAGGTGAAGCAGTTCATATAACTTCAGATGAAACAGTAACATGGAACCAGGTTTATGAATCAATTGCCGCTGCACTTGGTGTAGAGTTAAAGGCTGTTCATGTCGCATCAGAATTTTTGGCTCTATCAGGTGATTACGATTTAACAGGATCGCTTATTGGCGATAAAGCAAACAGTGTTGTATTTGACAATAGTAAAATAAAAAGGCTGGTTCCTGGATTTTGCGCCAAGACGAGGTTTGATACAGGTATCAAGCAGACTATTGAGAATGTTTTAAGTAATAAAGAATTACGGATCGAGGATCCCGAGTTTGACAGGTGGTGCGATCATCTAATTTCGTTATATTTAAAGGCTTCGGCCGATGTCAGAGCTCTTGCTTGAATTCTGTAGCAGTAGAGCAGTTAAGCTGCTCTACTGTTGTTCGGAATACTCAGGTTTAATGGATTGATATTTTTTACGATAATCTTTTGGAGAAATACCTTCAAGAGATTTAAACACCTTATTAAAATGAGTTACGGTATTATATCCAACCGAATAGGCAACATCAATAATCTTTGTATCTTCGTTCTTAAGCATATCTTTTGCCTTGTTAACCCGCAGATTGTTTACGTATTGCTTGAAAGTACAATCAGATATTTCTTTAAGAAGCGATGGAATCAGATATATTGATATATTTGTTTTTTTAGACATATAACTTATATTTAGATCTGGATCTGAATAATTTTGGTCAAGAAAATTAACTATGTTTGCTTTGATTCTCTCTTTTTCGTTGTCTAAATGTATCTTTTTATGGGTTAATACTGTTTGTTTAGCTTTCTTGAAAGTGGCTCTAAGTTTAACAAAATATACCAGTATAACAATAAAAAATGTAATTGAAAATAGTTTTATAAAATTTGTAATTAGCAGGTTCGAAATTTTTTTTTCGAGGGATATCGATTTAACTACAATGTTGCCCTGTTGTGACTGGTTGTTTGAGTTAACCAGTATTTCCATGTTTCCAAAGGCCTTTAGTCTGATATTTTTGGCCTTGCTTCTTTCAATACGGTTTTTTGTAAACCACCATTCGGGAATCTGAAAGTCGGATAATGCTGTATTAATGGTGTTATAACCCTCTTCAATTTTTGCCATGGTGCTGAAATAAACGGCACGTCTGTGGTAAAGGCCATTTTTTGAATCATAAATAGGTACATCTGTTATGATGTTTATCATTATAGTGCATGCCGAATCAGAGTTAGCGACGATACGTAAAAAATCATGATTTGTTGTTTTGAATAGGTAGTCTTTAGCTGATTTAAGCCGAATACCAGCATATGGGAAAGTATAGCCCTTGTTGAGTTTGAATTTAAACGAAATTTGCCCTTTATCCGTTTCATATAAACTGATGTTTGAATTTCCTTGATCGGGCTGATCGGTTATAGTTGTCAAAGAAAAAGAATGAGAAGGAACAAGATTCTTTCCACGGTTTATAAAATCAGGTACTATTATTGCAGCGCATATTAATATAATAGATAAATAAATCAGAGTTTTTCTTTTAAATATCATGCTGGGAATCCTGAATTTCTAATCTTTGTATTCAGACGGTGGCTTTGTTTGAAACATTATTTATGAGATTATTAAACTTGTAAAAAACAAGAATAATTTACCAACTTCATTTTTTTGGAAATTTTATACTTGATTCCTTGATTACCTGCTCTTAAAACAAATAGGTCTTTATCTTTAAATTACTATTATATTATCATAAATACCAAATATTGGCAGCTTTTTGTGAAAATTCCTTCGTAAGCAAGTTGTAGTTTTTAGTTTTGGTTTTAAGACTAATTAAAAAAAAAGCGGAGTTAAATATGTCAAAAATTTCTGTTATTGGTGCCGGCGCGTTCGGGACCTCTTTGGCCATGCATTGTAAAAGTCTTGGGTTCGATGTAAGAGTCTGGTGTTTTGAAAAGGATTTACCGGGAATTGTTGCCGAAAAAGGCGAAAATACCATTTATTTGCCCGGTTATACATTTTCAAAGTCTGTGCGCTTTGTTAATGACCCTCTTGAAGCCGTTGAGGGAGCAGATCTTGTACTCTTTGTCCCGCCTTCGGCACATTTAAGAAAAACAGCAGAACTGTTTAAGGGACATATAACCGACAAACAGCTGATTCTGACCGCTACAAAGGGAATTGAACATGGAAGCTGTATGCTGATGTCTCAGGTTATGGAAGATATTTATCCGGAATTTAGAGACAATATGGCATTTTTATCTGGACCGTCGTTTGCTAAAGACGTTGCGGCTGGGTATCCGACAGATTTGTCGTGTGCGGCGTTTGATATTGAAGTCGCAAAGAAGATTCAGAAGATGCTTCATTCGTCGATAATAAGAATTTATACAAATGATGATGTGATAGGTGTTGAACTTGGAGGATCAGTCAAAAATGTGTTGGCAATCGCTTGCGGTGTCAGTGACGAACTTGGTTTTGGGCTATCGGCTCGAGCCGCATTAATGACAAGAGGGTTAGCCGAGATAACAAGGCTGGGTACAGCTATGGGGGCAAATCCGCTTACGTTTCAGGGGTTATCCGGTGTGGGTGATCTTATTTTGACATGTACAGGTGATCTTTCGCGAAACCGTACTTTGGGCAAAAAACTTGCCGAGGGAAAAACCGCAGAGGAAATTGTCTCTTCGCAAACAGCTGTTGCGGAAGGCTATGTTACCGCAAAGCCGGTGGTTCAATTGGCTGAAAAATATGGAATTGAGATGCCGATCTCAGAAGCCGTGTACAAGGTCTGTTATGAGGGAGCCGATTTGAAGAAGTCCGTATTGAAACTTATGAACAGATCGGAAAAGGATGAATTTGAAGGTATAAATGTCTGTTAAATGGTGAAAGGTGCATGATATGAGTTTTTGCCTATGATGGTATCTCTGGTAAAAGGAGAAATGTAATGACATTATTTGTAGAACTAATGCGAAGTATGGATAACCGTTTAAATGAATTGCTGAGAAACCTGTCTGAACAGCAGAGCATTTCGGTTATACTGATACTTATGTTGGTCTCGTTTGCTTACGGTGTAATACACTCGATGGGCCCGGGGCACGGCAAGGCGCTGGTTGCTTCGTTTTTTTTGAAAGAGGAGCATCCATTGAGGCGTTCGCTTTTTTTAGCAGCTGTTATTTCGGTTATACATACCGGATCAGCATTGGTAATAGCTTATCTTTTTAATTTTGTTCTGACAAGCGTGCGAGGTATGTTTAGAATAAAATTGCAGGGTTACTTTATTGCAGTGAGTGGTATTCTGATTGTGTGTGTGGGCCTCTTTTTCCTGATACGTAAGTTTATGAAAAAGAAGGATGAGCATGTCAGGTCGTTTGAAAAAAAAGGAAATGTCTTTTTGGTAGGTTTTTCCGCCGGCATTGTGCCTTGCCCCGCTGCATTGATGATCATGATGTTTGCCTTTACTGCGGGCATTCCGCTTATAGGTTTATATTCTGTAATATTCATCTCTTTGGGCATGTTTGTTCTATTGTCTGTGATTGGCACATTAATAATAAGGTCCAGAAAAGGAATTATGGATATCTCTTCTGCCAGATTCAAAAAGTCAGAGAATGTGGCTCTCTTCTTTGAGTATTTTTCCATTGTCGCTATTATATGTATAGGTTTGATTATGAGTTTGAGGATATTGATATGAATCGTGGTTTGACTCTGTTTTTGCGCTTGTTTCTGACCGGAATTGTACTGTTCATAAGCATCACTGCTTTTTCACATCCGCATCTTTTTATTAAACCATCACTAGAGCTTTTTGTTGAGGACGGTTCGGTTTCGGGAATACGAATTGTCTGGGAATGGGATAAGTGGTGGAGTGCCGAAGTTGTTGCCGAGTGCGATTCGGATAAAAATGGTGTGTTTGATGCTAAAGAGACAAAGATTGTTTTTGAGGATTTCTTTAGCGCTGTGAAATCGTTTGGTTACTTTACTGCAATTTATGTTGATGGCAAAAGTGTAAAAATAGACGAGGTTTTGCAATTCGCGGCCTTTATTGACAAAGATAAAATAGTTACCTACTCTTTTGTTATACCTTTCGCAAAGCCGGTTAAGGGAACAGGTGCGAGTGTAAAAATAGATTTTAATGATGAGACCGTTTACACCGCCTTTGATCGCGGAATAAAAATAATGCCTAATGATACATTTAATGTAACTGATTTTAAATCATCTGAACACGGATTCTACGGGGCATCGGTATCATTTAAGGTAAAAGGAAAATAGATGAAAGTTTCTGCTAAAAGAATTATTCGAGCGTCACTCTTTTTAATAATTATCTTTTCGGCTCTGTATCTGTATGCCAGGGCTGGTGGAGCAGGTGGTGCGTCTTCCGGAGGAAGCAGGGGCTCCTCGGGAGGAAGTGGCGACGGCGAACTGATATTTTATCTGATCTATTTATTGATAAGAATTTTGATATCTCTGCCTTTTCCATTTAACGTTATTAGCATAGGATTAATTCTTTTAGTCGCGGCTATTGTACTTAACAAGGGCAAAAAACAGGTCGAAGAAAAGTCCGTCTTTAACAATATACCCACTGACAAAAGACCTTCAAAGCAGGGAAAAATTCCCAGTCGCTTCATGGCCGATAATCCGGGGTTTGACCAGACGCAATTTCTTGAAAGTGTAAAAAACGCATTTTTGCAGATTCAGGATGCCTGGATGAACAAGGATTTGAAGAATGTCAGAAAATTTTTATCTGACGGTGTGTATCAGCGATTTATTACTCAGTTCAAGATGATGGATCTTCTTGATCAGACTAACCGATTGTCAGATATTACTGTGAATTATACTTTTATTGATAAGGTTGAATCTGATAGTAATTATGATGTTTTACACGTTGCCATTTCGGCGTCGCTAAAGGATAACTTTATTTGCGGCCTTGATTCTTCATTGAATAGCGGTGGCTATGAAAATTTCGTTGAGTACTGGTCTTTTATAAGGCGTAAAGGTGTTCAAAAAAAAGGTATGTTTGACAAACAGAGTTGCCCGAATTGTGGTGCTTCTCTTGAGGAGGGTTTGGGAGAAGTTTGTGTTTGCCCTTACTGTGGCAGTCTTTTGAACAGTGGTGAATATGACTGGGTGCTTTCTGAAATAACGCAGGCTGTCGATTATGCGGGTAATAAAGCCGGATTCTTTTCAAGCCGGTCACTTCGTCAACAGGTTAAAAGGCTGGTACTTGAGAATAGTGATTTTTCGGTACAATTTGTGGAAGATAAGGCAAGCAATGGATTTTTGCAATATATAACTGCTCTGACATTAAAAGAACCTGCTATTATGAGACGGTTCGTTTCTGATAATCTTTATGAAAGCGTTAAGGGTAATTTTGACGGAAGACAGATCGTTTATAACAGAATTTACCTTAACGATGTATCTCTTGTCGGAATAATTGAGGAAGAAGATTATAACAGGCTGTATGTTATTATCAAGTATTCGTTTCAGCGAGTCGAACTAATTGATAAAAAGATTAGAATTGTGGATCCTGTTGTGATTAGTGATTCAAAAGTAGTTGTAATGAAACGCAAAAAAGGCGTCTCTCCTGCGAAGGGTTCTCTCTATTCACATAATTGTCCAAACTGCGGAGGCAAATTAAGTGATACTCTGGATATACATTGCCCTTACTGTAGCGTAGTTCTTAACAGCTCCGATATCGAGTGGACTGTTGACGATATAATGCATCTTGACAAGTATAGAGATTTTCTGGATAACAACAGCTCTCTTTTTGAGTACAGTGTATCTATTAAGACGATAGACTCAATGTACGATGTGAGGGATTATGCCTTAAACAATGTTCTTGTTGTTGCGGCGGCAGATGGAAGACTTGATGAATCAGAAAAGCAGTTTGTCGATAATCTTGTGAAAAAATGGAAATATAATCCGGAAAAAATTAAAGGATTATACGATCAGGCATTCTCTGGCAACTTGACGATTATGATGCCGGACAACACAAAGAAGCGACAAAAAATATTTGAGCTCATGTGCAAGGCCGCGGCTGTAGACGGAGATATAGATCCTCAGGAACAAAAGATACTCGATGAAGTGCGAAGCTACTATCTTTCATAATTACGAGTTTTTTGATAGCGGCTTCACCCTTTAATCTTTTTTATACGATTATACAATCATTGGAGCTATTATCAGGGCTATAACCGATAACAGTTTTATTAGTATGTTAAGCGAAGGTCCTGATGCGTCTTTAAACGGGTCACCAACTGTATCACCCACCACTGCCGCAGAATGGGCGGTGCTAGTTTTGCCTCCGTGGGCGCCCTCTTCGATGCTCTTCTTCGCGTTATCCCAGGCTCCACCTGCGTTTGACTGAAAAAGAGCCATAAGGACGCCAGTGACGGTAGCTCCGGCCAGAAGTCCACCAAGCATCTCTGCTCCGCCCCAAAAACCGGTTAGTACAGGAGTTACAAGAGCAATTACTGTTGGTAACATCATTTTTTTTATGGCTGCCTGTGTTGAAATTGTCACACATCGTGCATAATCGGCTTTGGCAGTCCCCTCCATAAGACCTTTAATTTCATGAAATTGGCGACGAACTTCCTGAATCATTTCGGAAGCTGCTTCTCCAACCGCGTCCATGGCCAAAGCGGTAAAAAGGAAAGGTAGCATTCCACCGATAAAGACTCCGGCCATCACAAGAGGCGTGGAGATATCAATGGATTGAATTTCTGCGATTTTCATAAAAGATGAAAAGAAAGCAAGGGCCGTAAGAGCGGCTGAACCGATAGCAAAACCTTTTCCTATTGCAGCGGTTGTATTACCTACGGCATCAAGTTTGTCTGTACGTTCACGAACCTCTTTGGGAAGCTCACTCATCTCTGCAATTCCACCAGCGTTGTCGGCAATAGGGCCGTATGCGTCTACTGCCAGTTGAATCCCTGTTGTTGCAAGCATGCCCAGCGCAGCGATAGCTATGCCATATACTCCGGCAAGATTGAAAGATATCACAATGGTTGCGGCAAGAATAAGTATGGGTAAAACTGTTGAGTACATTCCAACGGATAGCCCTTTTATAATATTGGTGGCAGCGCCCATTTCACTGGCCTTTGCTATCTGCATTACCCATCTGCGACCTTTTGATGTGAACCATTCAGTCAAGAGCCCTATTGCGACACCAGATATTAGACCAAGTGCTGTTGTAACGCTTAGCCGTATTGCCATCTGAGATGCCGAAATAGTTTCGCCTCGGATTATGGCATCGACTGAAAAATATTTGATTATGGCTATGGATGACGCAGCAGTAAGAATTGCAGCACTAAAAGTTCCTTTATTTAGGGCGTGTTGAGGGTCACCGTTTTCCTTTGTATGAACAAGAAAAGTGCAGGCAAGTGACATTATTATTCCAGCGGTAGCAATAAAGAGAGGTATTAGAACATATTCTATTTTATCGTCAAATGTGGCAAGACCCAGTATCATTGCTGAGATAATAGACCCAGCATAAGATTCAAAAAGGTCGGCTCCCATGCCTGCAACATCACCCACGTTGTCTCCTACATTGTCTGCAATAGTTGCGGGATTTCGCGGATCATCTTCGGGAATACCGGCTTCTATTTTGCCGGCAAGATCGGCACCGACATCGGCTGCCTTGGTATAGATTCCACCACCTACGCGAGCAAAAAGAGCTATGGAAGAGGCACCAAGTGAAAATCCCGATAGAATGGGTAATACAATGTTTTGCAAAGACATGGAATTGAATCCGAATAAATTGGAATATATTATAAAAAGAATGGATATGCCGAATAGAGCCAGCCCCACAACGTTCATGCCCATTACTGATCCGCCGGTAAATGCTACAGTTAATGCTTTATTGAGATTGCTTCTTGCGGCCTCGGCTGTACGTACATTGCTAAGTGTAGCTACACGCATGCCAAGAAATCCGGACAAAGCTGATAGAAAAGCACCAACTGCAAAAGAGACGGCAGTTAGCATTAGATTGCCTTTTGAATAATAGCCGATTACGAGTAAGATGGATATAATTATAACGAAGAAAAACAGTCGTGTATATACAGTCTTTAGAAAAGCCATGGCGCCTTCTCGTATGTAGCCGGCGATTTCGCGCATTTTGTCGTTGCCAGTATTAGATTTTTTGATTTTGATTGTCTGAAAAAGAGCAAAAACAATCGCGAGTATTGCGCCGATAGGTACAAGATAAACAAGATTATACATTTTCATTTTCCTTTATATATGGGCTTTAAACGGCATTGCCATTATGGAAATGGTAATTTTTCGAAGTTCCCTTATGTTTTAATAATGTGGGCAAACTTTCATGTTTGTGTTAGCCGATATATTGATACAGTTTAATCGATTAAGTATGATTTGAAAACAAAATCGATATTTGGAAGTAAAAATAACATCGCAAATGTACAGCGTCAACTTCTTTTGAGGCGGTATTATGATTATGGCTTTGAGCAGTTGTTTTTGAAGAAATTAGCGGGTGTGCCGTGAAAAGATTATTTTGTATTGTGTGCCGGAGTGGTTTATATGTTCAAATGTGGCTCTAATTTGAAGTATGAGGCTGTTAACTAGATCAAGACCAAGCCCAGGAACTGGGCGGGTGTTGTCTTTGTCTTCGTAACCTTTGCCATTATCTTTATATATTAGTGTGTATTGATCAGCAACCTGAGTTATCGATATGCTTATGAGAGAATCTTTGATATCTGTGAATGCGTGTTTGTACGAATTAAGCAGAAACTCATTAATTATTAGACCAAGAGGAATTGCCTGATCAATGGGAAGCATTACATTTGTGCAGTCGATATCAATTTTTACATGGAATAAATCAGAATCAAAACTATTATGAATATCCTTCACAAAATCAAACATATACTTATCAAAATTGATATTGTAAAGGTTATCATAGCGATAGAGCTGTTCATGAACGTGCGCCATGCTCATAACCCGGCTTCGGCACTCGTCAAAAAATGTTGCGTAGGGTGTATCCCTGATTGATGATGCCTGAAGGTTAAGCAGGCTTGAAACAATCTGAAGATTATTTTTTACGCGATGGTGAATTTCCCGAATTAGTACCTGCTTTTCTTTAAGGGAGGCTTCAAGCTGATTTGTAAACATTATTTCGTCAGTAATATCATCTGCAATTCCAAGTATTGTTAAAAGCTTGCCGTCTTTATCACGTTTAAACGGGATATCATGCGTACGTATCCATTTTAAGCCTGATGATTCCGTATTTATTCTGAAAGTGGATATGCGTATTGAATCGTCTTTCTGTTTTAAAAGTATGTCATGCTTTTCGACCAGTTTTTTAATATCGTCGGGATGAATTATTTTTTCCAGGTATATCAGAGATTCATCGTCTGCCGCTTTGGAAGTATAGCCTGTTATCTCTTTGAAACGGGGGTTCAGGATTTCGAACCAGTTTTTATCAATATGATAAAGGTAAAGCCCCGAGGGAACCGTGTTGATAAGATTTTGTAAAAAAATATTCTTGTCGTTGATTTCGCTTAGAAGTTCAGTATTTTGCTGCTCAAGCAATTTTGAACGAACCGCGTTTTGCAGCAGTATTGCAAGTAAGGCAGTGGCATTGGAAATATTTGTCAGAGTCAGGTTGTCCGGTTTTCCGGAATCTTTATCAAGATTCAAGAAACCAAATGAATCGGCTCCGGAGGCAATTTTAAAATAAATTTCACCTTGCGGATTGTCGCCGTAACTCCAGCTGAAGTTGTCTGATAATGAGTTTATGGCTTCAATAAACTGTTTCTTTATAGTATTGATCTCTTTTGATTGAGAGAGACTGAACATAAGCAGAAAGAGATCGTTTCCGTTTATCATGATTACGCCGGCTCCTGTTTTTTGATACTGCAAATAATCTTTATAAAAAAACGTAAATCACGGGTTACGTTAATAATAAAACAGCCGTGATTACTTGTGGAAAACCGGCATTTTAGCTGTCTTTGCTGTACAGAAATTGTGGAGCATTTTCGGCCAACCAGATGTCCGGGTCAATAAAGTAGGGGTTTTGCATAAGTATCCCGTTAGATATGGTGTAAGGATGAGTTCGTAACACATCCATGATTGTAGAGCCTGAGAACTTTGTGGTGTTGTACATGCAGATGCTGACCCAAGGCTTTCCGGGAATAAAGTAGTTCAATCTTGATTCGTAGGCGAAAAGGTGCTCGCGTCCTGGAACTGCCTCAAGTGCCCATACCATTTCGGCTGTAGCTCTTATATTCCTGGGACCGTTTTTTTGCGACTCTTCGAAAAAACTGTTAAGATTTTTGTCCATTTCGAAAGGAGAAAATGTTCCGTTCGGATAATAGATATCTTTGGCTGGCAGTATCTGGAAATTGTCGTTTGTTAGAAGTTCACTCTTTTTGCGGCCGCAGTGGCTGGCAAAAGAATCCATAAAGCCATCTATTGACCGCTCTACAGGGCAAAAAAGGTCGATATCCTTTTCAATAAGACCCTGATTCAAAAAGCCGTAAATTATATCGTCACGCTGTGTATCGTTTTCGTAAAGACCGGCTATATGTATTCCCCAGTTACAAACATGATCTCCAAAACCGAGATTCAGTTCGGGTTGATCTGATGATTTTATTTTCATGTCTATCCTCCCCTTATTACTATAATATAAGTAATATTTAAGGTTTAATCAAGGTAATACCCGCAATAATTTTAAAACTTTATTTATACCAGGTGCAAAAAAAAATAACCTTTAATATCAATTAAGAGATGAGCCCTTTTGAATCAGGTTATTTCTTTGAAATTTTCTGTGGACACATCAATAAATTATAGTGACGAGGTGACTGGTTGTCAAAATTTGAGAGAAATTCTGCTTAAATGTGGGTAAAAAATTAAAAGGAGGATCTTTTGATCCTCCTTTATGAGATATTTAACTAATTGCTTAAGTCTGAATCAGAAATCAGATTAGAATCCTTGCGCAGACATAGCTTCGGCAACCTTTTTAAAGCCCGCGATGTTCGCTCCGATAACAAGGTTGTTTTCCTGACCATACTCTTTTGCGGCCGCGCTTGCGTTTTTAAAAATGTCTTCCATGATGCCTTTCAGTTTTGAATCTACTTCTTCGAAAGACCATGAGTAGCGCATGCTATTCTGGCACATTTCAAGACCCGATGTCGCTACACCACCTGCGTTAGCAGCTTTACCAGGACCAAATACGATACCCTTTTCGATAAAAAGATCAACAGCTTCAGGAGTAGAAGGCATGTTTGCGCCTTCGCCTACAGCAAAACAGCCATTGTTCACAAGTGTTTTTGCTGCTTCGCCATCAAGTTCGTTTTGTGTTGCGCACGGAAGGGCAATGTCACATTTTATGCTCCAGATGCCAGCGCAACCTTCTGTGTATTTCGCGTTTGGATGGTGCTTGATATATTCACTGATACGTTTTCTTTCGACTTCTTTGATCTGTTTTACTGTATCAAGTTTGATTCCGTCAGGATCATGGATGTATCCGGCTGAATCACTTAGAGCAACGACTTTGCCTCCAAGTTCCTGTACCTTTTCAGTGGCGTAAATTGCAACGTTTCCTGAACCTGAAACAACAACCGTAGAGCCTTTGAATGATTTACCTTTGATAGCTTGCATGGCTACGTCCATGAAATAGCAGAGACCGTAACCTGTAGCCTGTGTTCGGGCAAGGCTTCCACCCCAAGCAAGGCCTTTTCCTGTTAGTATGCCTGTGAAATCGTTTCTGATTTTACGGTACATTCCATACATATAACCTATCTCTCGGCCGCCTACACCTATATCACCGGCAGGTACATCTGTGTTTTCGCCTATATGGCGAAAAAGCTCACTCATAAAGCTTTGACAAAAACGCATGATTTCGGCATCGGATTTACCTTTTGGGTCAAAATCGCTACCGCCCTTGCCGCCGCCCATAGGAAGGCCAGTTAAAGAGTTTTTGAAAATTTGCTCGAAGCCTAAAAATTTGATAATGCCAAGATTAACTGAAGGGTGAAAACGAAGACCGCCCTTGTAAGGTCCAATGGCGCTGTTAAACTGAACACGAAAACCTCTGTTTACATGAACTTTACCGTTATCGTCCATCCAAGGAACACGGAACATGATTTGTCTTTCCGGTTCAACGATTCGGTCAAAAATTCCTTCCTTGATCCACTGAGGATTCTTTTCGGCCACCATTTCGAGTGACTCTAGTACTTCTTTTGCTGCCTGATGAAATTCAGGTTCGCTTGGGTTTCTTTTTTGAACCTGATCCATAACGTTTGCTAAAAGTTTCATTATTTTCTCCTAATTTAAAGGTAGTGCTGCAATATAAACAGAAATAGTACGATTAGGTATTGATTCTGTTTGAGTGATAAATGTTAAGAATAAGTAAAAAACGTTTATTATTGAAACATATTGGAACAATTTAACATGCAATTAACAATAATAGGGCATGATGCAAACAATGAGCACAATGTGAAGAAATATTTTTTTTAATTGTTACATAAATGTTAAATTAATCAAAGAGAATAAACAAGAGATGTATCCGGGTATTATGCTTTGGTTAACTAAAGATACTGTGATGAAACGATTTGGTTTTGTGAAAAAATAAATCTGTGTTTGGGGCGTGTTTGGTGCCGAATGATTATGTAAATAATGTTCGCGTAGTAAAAATTTCCTGATTATAAAGCTCTTAACAACGACCATAGAATCATTTTGGATTTCAAGTCGTTGTTAAGTAAATCTTGTAAGTTGCATTCAAGTTATTTATTTGAGTTAGCCAACCACAATTTTTTGTAAAAATTGCTGAGCTCGCTCAGTTGTTGGTGAATCAAATATTTGCTCGGGTGTGCCTTCTTCAATAATCAGACCGTCGTCCATAACGCATACACGATCGGCTGCCTCTTTTGCAAACCACATTTCGTGTGTTACAACAATCATGGTCATTCCTTCTCTTGCCAGATCGGCCATAACTTCGATAACTTCGCCAACAAGCTCCGGATCAAGAGCCGATGTGGGTTCATCAAACAGCATTATTTGCGGATTCATGGATAGGGCTCGGGCAATCGCGACACGCTGTTTTTGCCCACCAGAGAGCATTTGAGGGTAGGCATTATGCTTGTCGGCTAACCCGACTTTTTCAAGAAGTTCGATGCCCTGCTTTCGAGCCTTATCTTTTTTCATATGTAGCACCTGGGTTGGCCCTTCCATAACGTTTTGTAGGACTGTCATATGGGGGAAAAGGTTAAAGTGTTGAAAAACCATGCCGACGTTTCGTCGAAGCATATTGATGTCATTTTTTTGACGATGTATCACTTTGCCGTCTATAGAGATGCGACTTCCTTTTTCTGCTGTTTCAAGAAAATTTATACAGCGTAGCAAAGTACTTTTGCCAGAACCACTTGGTCCGATTATTACAACGACCTCGCCTTCGTCGACCTTAAGATCGACACCCTTAAGAACCTTAAGCTTGCCAAAATTTTTTTTGATATTTTCGAGTAAAATCATCCGTTGCTCCGTTTAACTTGTTTTGAAGTGGACTTCCAGTCGATGTATCAGATACGTGAAAAGTGAAGTAAGAATCAGATACCAAATCGCCACAACGATTAGCATTTCCATCAGAATAAAATGGGTGTTACCAATTTGCCTTGCTCTTAAAAGTAGTTCTGAAATGGTTATTGTGCTTGCCAAAGATGAATCTTTAAGTGCGATTATGAATTGGTTACCAAGAGAAGGTATCGCCCTTTTGAATGCTTGGGGCATTATTATTCTTTCCATCGCTTTTGTTTTGCTCATGCCTAGTGAACGGGCGGCTTCCATTTGCCCTTTGTCGATTGACTGGATTGCTCCTCTGAAGATTTCAGCAATATAGGCTCCGTTATGAATACCGAGCGCGATTACGGCAGATGGAAAAGAACGTATAGTGATAATTGACGTGATGCCGTAATAGATTATAAAAAGTTGCAAAAGCAAGGGGGTTCCGCGAATAAGGAATATATATGCTTTCGCAGGATATCTCATAAACTTGATTTCAGAAACACGCATTAAACCAAAAAGAAGACCAATAAGTAAGCCAAAAAGTATTCCTGCCGATGTTAGCTGTAGGGTTATCAGACCAGCTTTCCAGAAGGTAGGAAAACGAGTGATGATGGCTTTAAGACTTTCGCCCATAGAAAATAGAGATGGATTGATATTAACAACCCAGTCTATAAATGATGACGATAATAAAATATTTGTCGATAAAAATTCCATTATGTTTTCCGATCATCCTGTTGTTTTTAGCAGAAATCATCTGTAATGATTACAGGTGATTTCTGCTCGTGGCATGTGATTACTTGACAGTGATATCTTCACCATCAAACCATTTAGTGCTTATTGACTTGAGTGTGCCGTCTTTACGCATGTCATCAAGAATCTTGTTAATTTCGTCTTTAAGGGGACTGTCCTTTTGAAGTGCTATTGCGCACTCTTCTGTTCTTAATAGTGAACCGGCGAGTGTCAGATCAGATCCGCCTTTGATTTTTTTTATTGCATTAAGGCCAACAACACGGTCTGTGATAACAGCGTCCACACGTCCATTTATAAGCTCCATAAGTGTCTGATTGTCATCTTCGTAAAGATTGATTTTTACTCCCAGTTTTTCGGCATCTTGCGCGAAAGTTGTCGCGGTGACAAGACCCACAGTATGTTTCTTGTTAAGCTTGTCGGGGCCGGTTATTGAAGAATCTTTTTTTGCAATAATTTGCGCTCCTGAGTAGTAGTAGGGAGTCGAGAAGTCTACAACTTTGAGTCTCTCTTCGGTAATTGCCATTGATCCGAGTATGCCTTCGTAGCGGCCAGCTCTCAGCCCTTCGATGATTCCATCCCATGATGTTGTAACATAAACCATCTCTTTGCCCATGCGTTTCGCGATCTCGTGAGCGACGTCCACATCAAAACCGATAACTTCATTGTCTTCACTCATAAAGTTAAAGGGAGGGTAGCCGCCTGATCCCGCAAAACGGATTACGTTTTCATCTTTTTTTGCGCATGATGCGCTTAATACGATGATTAAAGTTAGTATTAAAAGTTTAAGTTTCATTAGAGTCTCCTTTATCTTATATTTATAAGGTCATAATTATAATTGCTTTTGCTTTGTTATACTTGCGCTGTATAAATATAAATATAATATCTGTAATAAGACAGTGCCAGGTATAGATTGCTATCCGTGATAATGCTTGGTAAACCATGTAAGCGATATTTTGTTTAGCAAAGTCATTTAAGTGATATTTAAAACCAAACAATTGACCGCAAACAGTGTAGTGAAATCATTATGTAAGATTTAGAAGTTATGGTTCGAAGAGTGACACGTAAAAGATCATACGTGTGTCACGGTTTAAATAAGATGTTTTAAAAAGATTTGAAAGCTGTGATATTGACATTATGTAATTTATTGAACTTTTTAAAGTTTTCATTTCTTGATAATTGAGGTTTGGGAAAAGAAGGTCAAGGATTTTTTTATTATAACACAACCCTATACTCTGAAAATTAATCAGATAAACTTGTTAAAGGGACATCCGGTATATTTAACCGGATGTTTGTTGTAGCAAATAAGAGTAGAACTAATCAGAGATTATTATTGTCCTGCTGTTGCATCGATTCGATCTGTTTTTCAAGAAGATCTCTCTGCTGTCTTAGCTCTTCAAGTGTTGGTTCGTATGGTCGTTCGTATGCTCCAAAGAATCTTGCTCCGAAACCGAATCCTGCACCTCGACGGCCAAATCCCATACCGCGTCCATAACCGTAACCAGCGGCTCTCCCCTGACCACATGGACCTAATCCGCGTCCCGTCATTGGACCGTTTCCAAAAGGGCCTGTTCCATTAAATCCTGGCATAATTGTTTACCTCCTGTTATATAATAATTTTTTACAGCTAAGCTGTAAAAACTGAAACTTGCATAATCGTTAGTTCGGTCGCCCTTTTTAGCCTCGGCCGCCTCTGTGTCTTCGACCGCCACGGACAACTCTTTGCGCGTATTGGCCGTTCAAGTTTTGCAATTTGTCAGAGCTGCAGTTTGGACAAACAGTTAACGATACCTCATTTATTGGAGCCTGATAGGTGTTATAGCATGCGAGGCATCTGATTCTGTTGTTTTCGAAATCGAACTCACCACCTTCGATTAAGAGCTCGCAACCGTCAATAATTGCTTTTGCTATTTTGTTGCGGGCATTTTGAAGCATACGAGTAAATACTGATCTGGAGATACCCAGTTTGGATGAGGCATCCTGATGCTCTAGATTATTATAATCGGCAAGGCGCACGCACTCGTACTCTTCGACAGTAATAACTATTGTATTTATATACCGCGTAGGAATACCCTGTGGCTTAAAACTTTTGCAATAGGGCGGACCTTCAATTGTCCTAGTTTTTCTTGGTCTTGACATTTTGCACCTATGTTCATTACTAAATATAAGTTACGCACCTATGTGCGTAATGTCAACTTTTTTTTTATTACATAGTCCAAACAATTGCGCAATCTTCAAGCGCGATTGTTTGGACGGTTTCGGGCGAATAGCCCGAAAATGTTCCATGCATATCACCACTTTCGCGGAGTGCCAGCGACGCGAAGTGGTGAAGCAGAACAATTGCGCAATCTTCAAGCGCGATTGTTTGGACGGTTTCGGGCGAATAGCCCGAAAATGTTCCATGCATATCACCACTTTCGCGGAGTGCCAGCGACGCGAAGTGGTGAAGCAGAACAATTGCGCAATCTTCAAGCGCGATTGTTTTGACGGTTTCTTTTATCTATTCCGTTAAAAAATGTTGATCAGTTTAATAAATGAAACAAATTTCTGGTTTGTTGTCCAGGATGGTCAGCTGAATCGTAGAAATTCATACCCCAGCTGTTAATGAAGCATGGAAATTCGAACAAGCGAACAAAAACTGCATGAAAACAGGGTCTTGAAAACTCCTTAACATCATTCATAAACTCTTCAAAAAAATCCATTGCTAGATACAACATGTAAGACAGACTATAACAATAAATATTGGCTATATCTTTTAGTTTTCGCTTCGAAATAATTGAAAATCTTATGTGTACAGATTTATAAATTGTACCCCGTTCTTGATATCTATTTAGAGTATTATTGCATACAGGATTCTTAGCCAGCTTTTCTGCATACTTATCAAGAACTGTGTTCATTACATCCGAAACGTCCATGCCGTGTTTATCCGCATACTCTTCGATTCTTTGCATTCTGGTAACTTCTACATCTATTGATGTTCGAAAATCGGTAGATTCCATTTTGTTCCTCCAAAGATTGATCTAGATATGAATACTGGATTGGAGGCGGTTTTGTTAAAATTTTTTCTCATTTTCTTTCTTTTCTGGAGGGAGAGTATGCTTTTGATGCAAGTTGGAGAAGGCGGCATCATTAATACTGTTTTAACTAAGGCTACAAATGCGAGTATCTAAAAAGGAAAATCTAATCGTTGAGTTATCTGCATTGAAAATATAGAGGACGAAATAAATTACATGTAACTATGGACTGTATAGTAATATGTTTTGGCTATGGATATCGGTCCGATAATAGTGATTGTTTTGTCTATCCATGCAGTAGTGGGCTTTCCGTACATTTTAGCCCAGGACTTCTTTTCCGAAATGTTATATAAATTTGATCCCCTTTCGGAATAACTGCCCAGAGGTCATGGTTCTATTTTTTGTAATTGTCGATGTTCTATCTGATCCAGTCTGTAACTATTTCTTCGCTAAACGGTTGGGGATAATACTTTATTGATTCGGGATAGGTTAGTATTACAGATAATTGGCCTTTTTCTTTTGTTGCTAGTTATCAGATATAGAGTCTTTAGGTTTCAATAATTTTTTTATAATAATGTCTTTTAAAATGAGCGTTGATTATTTTAATTTCTTACATCTGTACAGTTTATCCTGTTTTATACTTTTACTGTTTAAACTCAGGATTTCAGTTTTTGGATTATAAATCATATGAATATCAAAAAGTTGAGTTTCTTTTTTGTTAACCCGACTATCTATTGCAATGAGTCTGATTTTTAATACAAAGTGGTTAGAGGATACTTCATTAACTTCTTCGATTAGATATTTTGGCACCAACAGGTAGTCTGTATCTAATATCAAAATATTGTTTCTTATAGTAAAAAACTCATCTCTGCCCCCTCTTTCTCCTTTGTTACGGTCTTGAGGTGCTATATCGCTCCAGCTGTATTCTGAGATAATGGTGAAATTATCTGGAAAATTTGGGATTACATATTTTGTAAAAATATCATCCGGATTTTTCCCTAATTTAACAAAATCACCAAATATCCAACCATAACAGCCATCACAATGATCGCAAAAATACCAATAATTTGAGGATCCGGAAATCGTATCTTTTTTTGCGGTGCGGTATTTTACATCTAAAACCGTGCCATGTAAGAGATACCCTTTAGAAGTTGAACTGGTTGATTCGTTTAAACGAACATTAACCATATGTCCATTAACATAGCCGGATTGATTTATATCGACATATCCTTCAGAAAATGCTGTGATATTAATAATAATTATAATGAAGATGAACTGTAAGATTTTGCTCATGTTGCCTCTATTAAATAATCTTCAGAAGAGTTGTTGTTTCAGCAAGCATTTATTTGAAGACTTCTTGTCGTACAGATTGTTAAATATAGCAATCTATTTTTAGTTTTGAAATGATTAAACCGGTCTATATTAAATACAGTCATCAACTTCTTTTCGGAGTCAATTATTATTGCTTAAGATTAGTTTTTCTATTTTGGTTTATACGAATTATATAAATAATTATTTTCTAAAGTATTCAATTGCACGTATATTATTTGCTTTCTCTTAAAAATATGCGGTTGTTTAGCACAAGGTTAAGTAGGTAAATATAAAAGAAACAGATTAGGTATGTCAATGCCGTTGCAATAAAAAGACCGGTTATGGGTACAAGCCACAAAATAAATAAATAAAAAATTGATATTGTAGTGATGCTGTACGAAAAACTTTTTATGACAGAGGGGTATAACTGGTCATCATATAAAAAGGCCAAAACCAAAAGTAGAGGACAGAGCGCGGAGGGGAAAGATGCCATAATGCCCGCCCACTTTGAACCTATTGTGTTTGCGAGTCCTGTTATGACGAGTATGGACATGGTTATAAAAATTATTCTGAATGATATGGAACAGACAGTCAGTTTTTTGACGGCAATTTTTTTTTGTGCCGGAATATGAGAGAAGAATAGATTGGCGATAAGAGTTGATAGCGAAAAAATAATAAGACTCTTTAGTAGGTTAATATTTATCAGAGAGATCATGTACGAGACTAAAAAATAACAGATCATGCTACAGATTAAAGATGATAATATTTTTATTACAGGTCGATTAACAAAAAATTTACCGCCGAGGTAAAATCCGGCAGTAAATGCCAGTGTGCTGCTTAATCCGGATATTGCGTAGGGAATACTTGCCAGCATAAAATTGTTTCCCTGTTCGATTGCGTAAAAGAATACCATAATGCCGGTGCCTATCGGTAATCCGGCAAAAATACCTCCCAGTTTCGCATTTCTTTCAGAAACATATATTAGTGCGAGAATTACTGTAACCGAGATGATGATTTTTATTGCCGTCAATATCATGGATGTTACCCTAGAGTATTATAAAATTTTTTATTAATAATTGCATCATAGGTGATTAGCTCTTTATTTGCGTCAAGCAATTCTGTCATAAACCATCACGTGTGGTTACTGCGTTTTGCACCATCTCTAAAGGCTGATGGGTATAAATCTTGCTGCAGCTTGGTAAAGTTTAGATATAACTGAGTAAAAAATAGTTGTATAAACCAGTCATTCGTTGTACAATTTTTAAAATTATAACCAAGGAACAGTTAATGAGCCATAAAGTTGGAAGAAACGATCCCTGCCCATGCGGTAGTGGGAAAAAGTATAAAAAGTGTTGTATGGAAAAAGCGGATAATGTGTTGCGGTTTCCGAGTGGTACTCAATCAGGTAGTGTTCCCAATAATTTGATTCCACCTTTGCCCGGTTTTGATCCAGAAAAATTTGCTGAATACCAGACATTCGCTGAGTCATGGGATGAAGCTGATGGGCCTGTTCCCAGCTTTATGCAGTATTTAGGTACGGGTAATGCCGCAAGCGAGGTGCTTGATGATTTAAAAAATAACCTTAAAGGGATGGACATTAAGTCAGAAAAACAGCTGCAAGCATTGGCCGATATGCATATGCGGTCACACAACAATACACCGATTGATGAACTGTTAGGTCTTAACCCTGTGCAAATGAGATACCTTTTGGATACCGATTTTGAACTAGGATCAGGCGCCATTAAATTGTCTGATAAAGTTGATCCCGATCTGTACGTAAATGCCCCTTTTATTTTATGGACGTTGTGGCTTTTCAGCTATATTGAGGGTGCCGGCGAGATACAGCTCTCTGAATATGAACTGCTACGTGATGAAGTAATTGATAAATTTATTGATAATATCTTACTTCGGGGTAAGCCTCATGATGAGGTTATGAGTCAGATAAAGGACAACAAGAATAAGAATGACCTGATACCGGCATTGAGAGAACAAGCTTTCGCATTAAATGTTTGTTTTTTATTTTTATCTAATAATGGTTATGTCAAGAAAAGAAAAGGCATGTACTCGCTTACCGCGAAAATCAAGAAAATGATAAAAGCCAAAGGATTTATTGATAAGCTGTTTCGTGAATGTTTTATGTGGATGTGTTATAGTTACAATTGGTTAGGGTTTTATGATTATGATATAGAAGATATTCAGGCAACGTTACCTTTTAGTTTGCATATTGTACATCGTAAATGTCAGGATTTTGTACAGTGTGACAAAGTGGCGGATTATTTTTTTGGGGCGTTTGGACATATTATCAAAGATAATGAGTTATCGCGTATGGCATATATGGTTCTGTTTTTAGATAATTTTGCGGAGTTATTTGGTCTTATTGATATAAAGTATACAAAGTCTAAATCAGGTTTGTTAAGAAACATAAGCATTCGTGAATCTGAGCTTGCTAAGCAGCTTTTCGTCTGGAATGTTTAGCGTTGCTGGTCTTTGTGGATTGTTAGCCACCTTTTTCGAGTGTTCGAAGCAAAAATCTGGATTGTTAGCCACTTTGTTAAGGTTTTGGGAGTAAAACCTGGATTGTTAGCCACCCTCAGAGATAATAGGGGTGCAAATTGCACTTGACAAGTTCAATTTGCACCCCTGAATCACCCAAACTCTATTTTTATGATGTAGGGCTCGCCGCTAATCTGCTTGGTATCGAAAACAAGGGACAGGTCGCTACTCATCCACTGCGCGGTGCGCTTTTTGAAAACCTTGTAATAACAGAAATACTCAAGACTAGTTTTAATAATGTTAAAACAAACAACCTCTTTCTT
>ERZ795053.1367-NODE-1367-length-30890-cov-9.053640_pt1 | contig 30890 bp, 24 predicted proteins | sample MGYA00375137_ERZ795053 | MGnify/ENA primary metagenome ERZ795053 (study PRJEB30182, sample SAMN05720284) | activated sludge metagenome | isolation source: Anaerobic digester | place: Hong Kong | collected 2014-12-17 ...
TAGAGCATCAGCCTTCCAAGCTGAGGGTCGCGGGTTCGAGTCTCGTCTCCCGCTCTACCTGTAAGCCGATGTAGCTCAGGGGTAGAGCACTTCCTTGGTAAGGAAGGGGTCACGAGTTCAATTCTCGTCATCGGCTCTAGTATTTGTTTTTATTTGTGAATATAACCAAGTTCAATACTAATTTAAATTAATACCTGAAGTTATGGCTAAAGAAAAATTTGATAGGTCGAAGCCGCACGTAAACGTCGGTACCATTGGTCACGTTGACCACGGTAAAACCACCTTAACAGCTGCAATTACCAAAATATTAGCAGAAAAGGGACTTTCCGAATTCCGTTCGTTCGATTCTATCGACAATGCTCCTGAAGAAAAGGAAAGAGGTATTACCATTAATACCGCTCACGTTGAATACCAAACAGCAAAACGTCACTATGCTCACGTTGACTGTCCAGGTCACGCTGACTACGTTAAGAACATGGTTACGGGTGCTGCTCAAATGGATGGTGCTATCCTTGTAGTTGCTGCTACAGATGGTCCTATGCCTCAAACTCGTGAACATATTCTTTTAGCTCGTCAGGTTAACGTGCCTCGTATTGTTGTTTTCCTTAACAAATGCGATATGGTTGACGATCCTGAGATGCTAGACCTTGTTGAAATGGAAGTTCGTGAACTTTTAAATTTCTACCAATTTGACGGTGATAACGCTCCTGTTATCCGTGGTTCTGCCCTTGGCGCTTTAAATGGCGAAGAAAAATGGGTTGAAAAGGTTATGGAACTTATGGACGCTGTTGATGAGTATATTCCTATACCTCCTCGTGAGAATGAAAAACCATTCTTAATGCCTGTTGAAGACGTATTTTCTATTACAGGACGTGGTACAGTTGCTACTGGTAGAATTGAAACTGGCGTTGTACACACTAGCGATGAAGTTGAAATCGTTGGTCTTGGCGCTAGCAAAATGAAATCGGTTGTTACTGGTGTTGAAATGTTCCGTAAGATTCTTGACGAAGGAGAAGCTGGTGATAACGTAGGTTTACTTCTTCGTGGTGTTGATAAGAAGGAAATTAAACGTGGTATGGTTATTGCTAAACCGGGTTCAATTACTCCTCACACCAAGTTTAAAGCAGAGATTTACGTATTGAAGAAAGAAGAAGGTGGTCGTCACACTCCATTCCACAACCACTATCGTCCTCAATTCTATTTACGTACTCTTGATGTAACTGGCGAAATTGTTCTTCCTGAAGGAGTAGAAATGGTAATGCCTGGCGATAACGTAACAATTACCGTTGAGCTTATCTACCCAGTTGCTATTAACAAGAACTTACGTTTTGCTATTCGTGAAGGTGGACGTACAGTTGGTGCTGGTCAAGTAGTTGATATTATTGAATAATTTAACTATAAGGTTGATTGCTGTAAAGCATCAACCTTAGCACACGGGTGTAGCTCAATTGGTAGAGTAGTGGTCTCCAAAACCATTGGCTGGGAGTTCGAGTCTCTCCACCCGTGCAAAAAATCTCCGAACAGATGAGAATTACAAAATACTTTCACGAAGTTTACACCGAAATGGTGCAAAAGGTTTCGTGGCCAACATGGAAAGAACTTCAATCCAGTGCTTTAATTGTAATGATTGCTTCCCTATTAATAGCACTGGTAATTTTCGTCATGGATATCTCCTTCGAAAATTTGATGAAGATCATTTACAAAATGCTTTACTAATAAGCAGGGCTTACAGGACTGAAAATGGAAGAAACAGTTAAGAAATGGTATGTTCTTAGAGCCATTGGTGGTAAGGAGAAAAAGGTTAAGGAGTATGTTGAATCCGAGATTACTCGGTTAAACCTCCAAGATTCTATTTCTCAGGTGCTTATTCCTACTGAAAAAGTTTACCAGATACGAAATGGTAAAAAAATCAGTAAGGAACGTATTTTTTATCCTGGATATGTTCTGATTGAAGCGGCATTGGTAGGTGAAATTCCTCATATTTTAAGGAACATTCCAAACGTTATGGGCTTTTTAGGCGATCCTCGTACAGGTGATCCAATTCCTTTAAGGCAATCGGAGGTTAACCGCATATTGGGGAAAGTCGATGAATTGGTCGATAGCGAGGAGGAATTAAGTGTTCCTTTTTATGTAGGCGAAACGGTTAAAGTAATTGATGGTCCATTCAATTCTTTTTCCGGCGTTATCGAAGAGGTTAATGAGGAAAAGAAGAAGCTGAAGGTTATGGTGAAAATCTTCGGCAGAAAAACTCCACTGGAGTTAAGTTTTATGCAAGTTGAAAAGGAGTAAAATTTAAAGAGCAAAAGCGCTATGGCTAAAGAAGTTGCTGGATTCATCAAACTCCAGATTAAAGGAGGTGCTGCAAACCCTTCACCTCCAATTGGTCCTGCTCTTGGTTCTAAAGGGGTAAACATAATGGAGTTCTGCAAGCAATTCAATGCAAGAACTCAATCGCAAGGAGGTAAGGTATTACCTGTTGTGATAACTGTTTACAGCGATAAATCTTTTGATTTTGTTGTTAAAACCCCTCCCGTACCTGTACAGTTGCTAGAAGTTTCTAAGCAGCAAAAAGGTTCGGCTGAGCCAAACCGTAGGAAAGTTGCCTCGGTTACTTGGGATCAGGTTAAGGAAATTGCTAATGAAAAGATGCCTGATCTAAACTGCTTTACCCTCGAGTCTGCAATGAAGATGGTAGCAGGAACAGCCCGGAGCATGGGAATTACTGTAACCGGAGAATTTCCGGGTAATTAACTTTAAACCTCTTTTGAGCAATGACTAAATTGACAAAAAACAGGAAAGTAGCCCTGTCGAAAATTGAACCAGATAAGCTTTATAAACTTTCGGAGGCTGCTGCTCTGTTGAAGGATGTTACTTACACTAAATTTGACGCATCGGTTGATATAGATGTACGTTTGGGTGTTGACCCACGTAAAGCTAATCAAATGGTACGTGGTGTGGTAAGCCTTCCACACGGGACTGGTAAACAGATACGTGTGCTAGTACTTTGCACTCCCGATAAGGAAGAAGTTGCAAAGCAAGCTGGTGCCGATTATGTAGGGCTCGATGAATACGTAGAAAAAATTAAGGGTGGTTGGACAGACGTTGATGTGATTATTACCATGCCAACAGTTATGCCCAAAATTGGAGCCCTTGGACGTATTCTAGGTCCTCGTGGTTTAATGCCTAACCCCAAGAGCGGTACGGTTACTATGGAAGTGGAAAAAGCTGTGAAAGAGGTTAAACAGGGTAAGATTGACTTCAAAGTTGACAAGTTTGGAATTATCCATACGTCAATTGGAAAAGTATCGTTCGATCCTGAGAAGATTGTTGATAATGCAATGGAGTTTATTAATGCCATCATGAAGTTGAAGCCTTCAACAGCTAAGGGTACTTACGTTAAAAGTATTTACCTATCAACTACAATGAGTCCTGGTATTGCAATTGATGCTAAGTCTCTCTCTGTATCGAATTAATAAACAGATTCACAGACCCAACTTATTATGAAAAGGGAAGATAAAAACATACTGATTGATCATCTTACTGAACAAATCAACCAGTACCCCCATTTTTACCTAGCAGATACTTCAGAGTTGAATGCTGAAGTTACGAGCAAATTGCGTAGAGTATGTTTTGAAAAGCAGGTAAAGTTGGTAGTGGTAAAGAACGCATTACTGAAAAAGGCCCTTGAAAAATCTGGCAAGTCCGATTTTTCTCCTCTTTTTGATGCGCTTAAAGGTGCCACTTCGGTAATGTTTACCGAAACTGGTAATGTTCCAGCTAAGTTAATCAAGGAATTTCGTAAGGCACATCCTAAGCCTTTATTAAAAGCCGCGTTTGTTGAAGAATCTGTATATGTTGGTGAAAATCAACTAGAAGTTCTTGCTGCGCTTAAGAGCAAAAACGAACTTGTTGCCGATGTGGTGGCTTTATTGCAATCACCTGCTCGCAATGTTATATCAGCTCTTCAATCAGGCGGACAGATTATATCAGGTGTTGTTAAAACACTATCTGAAAAAAAGGAGTAATTATTTAAGTTTGAAAACAATTTTAAACACTTAACACAATGGCAGATCTTAGAAAATTTGCAGATGATTTGGTAACTCTTTCTGTTAAAGAAGTTAATGAGTTAGCCAAGATTCTTAAAGACGAATATGGTATTGAACCTGCTGCTGCAGCTGTAGCTGTTGCTGCCGCACCTGCTGAAGGCGGTGCTGGTGCCGCTGAAAAAACTCAGTTTGATGTTATTTTAACTTCAGCTGGCGGAGCCAAATTACAAGTTGTTAAACTTGTTAAAGAACTTACAGGTTTAGGTTTGAAGGAAGCTAAAGACTTAGTTGACGCTGCTCCTAAAGCTATCAAGGAAGGTGTTTCTAAGGAAGAGGCTGAATCTCTTAAAGCAAAACTCGAAGAGGCAGGAGCAGAAGTTGAACTTAAATAGCGAAAGCCTATATCAGGTATTAAGGTTTAGAATCTATTTTTAGATTCTAAGCCTTTTTATTGTTATGATTTTCAGTTCAACCAATTTCATTGCGATGTCTCATAATAATAATTCACGAATAAATTTCTCCAGAACTCAAATTAAATATGAGTACCCCGACTTTCTTGAAATTCAATTAAAGTCGTTTAATGAATTTTTCAAGTTAGGAACTACTCCAGAAGAGAGAAAACAAGAGGGGTTACATAAAGTTTTCATGGAGAATTTTCCAATTTCCGATACTCGGAACAATTTTGTATTGGAGTTTTTGGATTACTTTGTTGATCCAGCTCGATACTCAATCGAAGAGTGCTTGGACAGAGGTTTAACCTATAGCGTCCCACTCAAAGCAAAATTAAAACTTTACTGTACCGATCCCGAGCACGAGGATTTTGATACGGTAGTACAGGATGTTTACTTGGGTACAATCCCCTACATGACTCCAAGAGGAACTTTTGTTATAAATGGAGCAGAGCGTGTAGTTGTTTCTCAGTTGCACCGTTCTCCTGGTGTATTTTTTGGGCAAAGCATTCATCCTAACGGAACAAAGTTATATTCTGCCCGAATAATTCCGTTTAAGGGCTCTTGGATCGAATTTGCTACGGACATTAACAATGTTATGTACGCATATATCGATCGTAAAAAGAAGTTGCCAGTAACAACACTGTTACGTGCTATTGGTTTCGAAAGCGATAAGGATATTCTCGAAATTTTTAATCTGGCCGAAGAAGTTAAAGTTTCTAAAGTTAATCTTAAAAAAGTTGTTGGTCAACGTTTAGCCGCTCGTGTACTAAAATCCTGGATAGAGGATTTTGTTGATGAGGATACTGGAGAGGTTGTTTCCATCGAACGTAATGAGGTTATACTCGACCGTGAGACTATTATTGAAAATGAGCATATTGATGCCATTATCGATTCTGGTACTAAATCAATTTTAGTACACAAGGAAAACCAGAATATTTCGGATTATGCTATTATTTATAACACGCTGCAAAAGGATCCCTGTAACTCCGAGAAAGAGGCAGTGGTTCATATTTATAGGCAGCTCCGTAACTCTGAACCACCCGACGAAGCAACTGCTCGCGATGTAATCGATAAGCTTTTCTTTTCCGATAAGCGATACGATTTAGGTGAAGTAGGACGCTACCGTATTAATAAAAAGTTAAACCTTAACACGCCTGTTGACGTTAAGGTTCTTACTAGGGAAGATATTATTGAAATTATAAAATATCTTATTGAACTTATCAACTCTAAAGCAGAGGTTGACGATATAGATCACTTAAGTAATCGTAGGGTTAGAACCGTTGGAGAGCAACTTGCTGCCCAGTTTAGTGTGGGGTTGGCTCGTATGTCTCGTACCATTCGTGAACGTATGAATGTTCGCGATAACGAGGTATTTACTCCGATAGATCTTATTAACTCTAAAACGCTATCTTCTGTAATTAACTCGTTTTTTGGAACCAACCAGCTTTCGCAGTTCATGGATCAAACTAATCCATTGGCCGAAATGACAAACAAACGTCGTTTGTCTGCATTAGGACCTGGTGGTCTTTCGCGTGAGCGTGCTGGTTTCGAAGTTCGTGATGTGCACTATACTCATTATGGTCGTCTTTGTCCAATCGAGACTCCTGAAGGACCAAATATTGGACTTATCTCATCGTTGTGCGTATATGCAAGGATAAATGATTTAGGTTTTATCGAAACTCCATACCGAAAGGTTGAAGAAGGTAAAGTTGGTTTAAGCGACAACGAAGTTGTTTACCTGAGTGCAGAGGAAGAAGAAGCTAAGATTATTGCTCAGGCAAATGCGCCTATCAACGAAAATGGTGCGTTTATAAACGCTAAAGTTAAAGCTCGTTACGAAGGCGATTTTCCTCTTGCAGAAAAGGAAAATGTCGATTTGATGGACGTTGCTCCTAACCAAATTGCCTCTATTGCGGCTTCGTTAATTCCTTTCTTGGAACACGACGATGCTAACCGAGCTCTTATGGGATCGAACATGATGCGACAGGCAGTTCCGCTTTTGCAACCCGAAGTTCCTATTGTAGGTACAGGTCTTGAAGGCGCTGTGGCTAAAGACAGTAGGGTACAGATAGTTGCCGAAGAAGATGGTACTGTTGAATATGTTGATGCAGATGAAATTCTGATTCGTTATAACCGTACCGAGGACGAATTATTTGTAAGTTTTGATCCTGAGGTTAAACGATACAGACTTCCGAAATTTAAGAAAACCAACCAAAGTACCTCTGTTACCCTAAAGCCAATTGTGGTTAAAGGACAACATGTTAACAAAGGCGATGTTCTTACAGAAGGATATGCTACTCAAAATGGAGAATTAGCTCTGGGTAGAAATCTGAAAGTTGCCTTTATGCCTTGGAAAGGGTATAACTTCGAGGATGCTATTGTAATTAGTGAGCGTTTGCTTCGCGAAGATATGTTTACTTCTATTCATGTGGATGAGTACATTTTGGAAGTTCGCGATACTAAACGTGGAATGGAGGAGTTAACCTCCGATATTCCTAATGTTTCGGAAGAAGCAACCAAAAACCTCGATGAAAACGGAATGATTCGGGTAGGAGCAAACGTTGTTCCAGGCGATATCCTTATTGGGAAAATTACTCCAAAAGGAGAATCGGATCCAACTCCCGAGGAAAAGTTGCTCCGTGCAATTTTCGGTGACAAAGCTGGCGATGTTAAAGATGCTTCTTTAAAAGCCGCACCATCATTGTATGGTGTGATAATCGACAAAATGCTTTTCTCCAGAGCAATTAAGGATGAAAAAGATCAACGCAAGGTTAAATTAACGGAAAAAACGTTGGTCGAAAAGCTTGATGTTGAATTTAACCGTCAAGTAGGAGAATTGCATACTAAACTTGTCGATAAGTTATTTATTCTGGTTAATGGTAAAACCTCTCAAGGTGTTTTCGATAACTTAAGTCAGGAAATTGTTCCTAGAGGCGTTAAGTTTTCACAGAAAATGCTTTCCGAAATCGACTACATGAATGTAAATCCTAACAAGTGGACTACCGATAAGGCTAAGAATGAACTTATCAAATCACTTGTTCAAAATTACATTCTGAAGTGGAAAGAGATTGATGCCGAATTTAAGCGTAAAAAATTCAATTTGACAATAGGCGATGAGTTGCCTGCTGGTATTATGCAATTGGCAAAGGTTTATATAGCTAAGAAGCGTAAGGTTAAGGTAGGTGATAAAATGGCCGGACGACATGGAAATAAAGGTATTGTAGCCAAAATTGTTCGTGATGAAGATATGCCATTTCTCGAAGATGGAAGTCCTGTAGATATTGTGCTTAATCCTTTGGGAGTGCCTTCGCGAATGAACCTTGGACAAATCTACGAAACTGTTTTGGGTTGGGCTGGACAAAAGCTTGGTGTTAAATTTAGCACTCCAATTTTTGATGGTGCAACGTTGGAAGATATTACCCAATGGACTGAAAAAGCAGGTGTTCCAAGGTATGGAAAGACTTATCTATACGATGGAGGAACTGGTGAACGTTTCGACCAACCGGCTACAGTAGGTATTATTTACATGCTTAAGCTAGGCCATATGGTTGACGATAAAATGCATGCGCGTTCAATAGGACCATACTCTCTTATTACTCAGCAGCCTCTTGGTGGTAAAGCTCAGTTTGGTGGACAGCGTTTTGGAGAAATGGAAGTTTGGGCTTTGGAAGCATTTGGCGCTTCTCATGTCCTTCAGGAAATACTTACCATTAAATCCGATGATGTAATGGGTAGGGCTAAGGCTTACGAGGCTATTGTAAAGGGAGAGGCAATGCCCGAACCGGGAATACCTGAATCTTTAAATGTTCTTTTACACGAATTAAGAGGTTTAGGTTTGAATATTAACCTTGATTAGATGGAAATGCTCTTTGTCCGGGAATTAAAACTTCCCGGGAGAGAGCAATACAAAACAATATAATACTGAAAATATGTCGTTCAGAAGGGAAAATAAGGTTAAAAACAATTTCTCAAAAATTACCATCAGTTTAGCTTCGCCCGAAGAAATTTTGGAGCGTTCCAGCGGTGAGGTGTTAAAACCTGAAACCATAAACTATCGAACATATAAGCCTGAACGCGACGGACTGTTTTGTGAGAGGATTTTTGGTCCCGTAAAGGATTATGAATGTCATTGTGGTAAGTACAAACGTATTCGTTATAAAGGAATTGTTTGCGACCGCTGTGGTGTAGAAGTAACTGAAAAAAAGGTTCGACGCGAACGCATGGGACACATCAACTTGGTTGTTCCTGTTGCCCATATTTGGTACTTTAGGTCACTCCCTAATAAAATAGGCTATTTGCTAGGTTTGCCTACTAAGAAGCTAGATTCTATAATTTATTACGAACGGTATGTTGTAGTAAATCCTGGAATTAAGGGAGCCGATGGTGTAAAGTATCTTGATTTTCTGACAGAGGAAGAGTATTTGGATATTCTTGATGCCTTACCAAAGGATAATCAACACTTGGACGATACCGATCCAAATAAATTTATAGCAGCAATGGGAGCTGAAGCTCTATATATGTTGCTTTCCCGAATTGATTTGGATGAACTGTCGTACGATTTACGCCATAGAGCTAGTACCGAAACTTCTCAACAGCGTAAAAGTGAAGCGCTTAAGCGCTTACAGGTTGTAGAGGCATTTCGTGAATCTAAGAATATTAACAAGCCGGAATGGATGATTTTAAAGGTGATACCTGTAATTCCACCAGAACTTCGTCCGTTGGTACCTCTTGATGGAGGTAGGTTTGCCACTTCCGACTTAAACGATTTGTACAGACGTGTTATCATTCGTAACAATCGTCTTAAGAGATTAATTGAAATTAAAGCACCTGAAGTAATTCTTCGTAATGAGAAACGTATGCTTCAGGAAGCTGTTGACTCATTGTTTGACAATTCGCGTAAATCGAATGCAGTTAAAACTGATGCCAACAGACCTTTAAAATCGTTAAGCGATAGTTTAAAAGGTAAGCAAGGTCGTTTTCGTCAGAATTTGCTTGGTAAACGTGTTGACTACTCTGCTCGTTCGGTTATTGTTGTTGGACCTGAATTAAAAATGCATGAGTGTGGTTTACCAAAGGATATGGCAGCAGAACTTTACAAGCCTTTTATTATTCGTAAGCTTATTGAGCGGGGAATTGTTAAGACTGTAAAATCTGCAAAAAAAATAGTAGATCGCAAGGATCCTGTGGTATGGGATATCTTGGAAAATGTTCTTAAGGGTCATCCTGTATTACTGAACCGTGCTCCAACCCTTCACCGTTTGGGTATTCAAGCTTTTCAACCTAAACTTATCGAAGGGAAAGCTATTCAGTTGCACCCGCTTGCATGTACCGCTTTTAACGCTGACTTCGATGGAGACCAAATGGCTGTCCATTTGCCTTTAAGCAACGAGGCTGTTCTCGAAGCGCAACTTTTAATGCTTGGTTCTCATAATATTTTGAACCCTGCTAATGGTGCTCCAATTACAGTTCCTTCGCAGGATATGGTATTAGGGTTGTATTACATTACCAAACCAAGAAAAGCAGCAAAAGGAGAAGGTACAATCTTTTACTCTCCGGAGGAAGTTATTATTGCTTACAACGAAAAAGCTGTTGATCTTCACGCAATTGTAAAAGTTCGTCATAAAACTATCGACGAAGAAGGAAACCATGTTATTAAAATTATAGAGACAACTGTTGGTAGGGTAATTTTTAACCAACATGTTCCGGAGGAAATGGGCTACATTAATGAGTTGTTAACCAAAAAATCGCTTCGCGAAATTATTGGTACAGTTCTAAAGAAAACAGGTACCGCTCGTACCGCTCAGTTCCTCGATGATATTAAAAACTTAGGTTACTACATGGCGTTTAAGGGAGGATTGTCCTTTAACCTCGACGACGTTGTGGTACCTGCGGAAAAGGCTAGCATGGTAGAGGAAGGTTATGCACAGGTTGACGAAGTGTTGGCAAACTATAACATGGGTCTTATTACTAACAACGAGCGTTATAATCAGATTATTGATATTTGGACACACACCAATGCTAAATTGACATTAACCTTGATGAAAACTCTTTCGGAGGATAAGCAAGGCTTTAATTCAATTTACATGATGCTTGACTCTGGTGCTCGTGGTTCTAAAGAGCAAATTCGTCAGCTTGGAGGTATGCGTGGTCTTATGGCAAAACCTCAGAAATCCGGAAGTACAGGAAACGAAATTATCGAAAACCCAATTCTTTCGAACTTTAAGGAAGGGCTTTCGGTTCTGGAGTATTTCATCTCTACCCACGGTGCTCGAAAAGGTTTGGCCGATACCGCTCTTAAAACTGCTGATGCAGGTTATTTAACACGTCGTTTGGTAGATGTTTCGCAGGATGTTATTATTACCGAAGAAGATTGCGGAACGCTTCGCGGCTTGGTGGCCACGGCAATTAAGAAAAACGAGGAGGTGGTTGAAACATTATACGAACGTATTTTAGGTAGAACTACTGTTCACGATGTTTTCCATCCACTTACTGGAGAATTGATTGTTGCAGCAGGAGAAGAGATTACCGAAAATATTGCTCAGCAAATCGAAGAATCTCCGATTGAGCAGGTTGAAATTCGTTCCGTATTAACATGTGAATCTCGGAAGGGTGTTTGTGCTAAGTGTTATGGCCGTAACTTGGCTACAGGACGTATGGTACAAAAAGGTGAGGCTGTTGGTGTTATTGCCGCACAAAGTATTGGTGAACCTGGTACTCAGTTAACACTTCGTACATTCCACGTCGGTGGTACTGCTTCAAATATTATTGCTGACTCAAAGGTAATTGCTCGTTTCGACGGTCGGGTTGAAATTGAAGAATTAAAAGTTGTTCAAAGTAAGGACGAGGACGGAAATGTTTATAACGTTGTTATTGGTCGTCTTGCAGAAATGCGAATAGTTGACCTTAATACAGGAATAACATTATCGACGCATAATATTCCTTACGGGTCAAAACTTTACATTAATAACGAAGATAAAGTTACCAAGGGACAGCTTATTTGTGAATGGGATCCATGGAATGCCGTAATTATATCGGAAGTTGCCGGTAAGGTTGAATTCGATTCGATGATTAAGGAGGTTACCTTCCGTGAGGAATCCGATGAGCAAACAGGTTATCGTGAAAAGGTAATTATCGAAACTCGTGATAAGAACAAGAACCCGGCATTGAAAGTAATGGATAAGGACGGTAACGTTATTAGACTTTACAACTTGCCTGTTTCTGCCCATATTGTTGTTGACGAGGGTGTCGAAATAAAATCGGGAGATGTTGTAGCCAAGATACCTCGTGCTGTTGGTAAATCGGGTGATATTACCGGAGGTCTTCCTCGTGTTACCGAATTGTTCGAGGCACGAAATCCATCGAATCCTGCCATTGTTTCCGAAATTGATGGAGAGGTTTCGTTTGGTAAGGTTAAAAGGGGTAATCGTGAAATTATGGTTACATCTAAAACTGGGGAGATTAAAAAGTACCTTGTACCATTGTCGAAGCAAATTTTGGTTCAGGAAAACGACTATGTAAAAGCAGGAATTCCTCTTTCCGATGGAGCCATTACTCCTAACGATATTCTATCGATTAAGGGACCTACAAAGGTTCAGGAGTATATTGTTAACGAGGTTCAGGAAGTTTACCGTTTGCAGGGTGTAAAAATTAACGATAAGCACTTTGAAGTAATAGTTCGTCAAATGATGCGTAAAGTTGAAATTGACGATCCGGGAGATACTCGCTTCCTTGAAAAGCAAATAGTTGACAAGTGGGATTTTATTGAAGAAAACGACTATATTTTCGATAAAAAGGTAGTTGTTGATGCAGGCGATGCAGCGGGATACCGTCCTGGCCAAATTGTTACGGCACGACAACTTCGCGACGAAAATTCCATGTTGAAGCGTAAGGATCAGAAGTTGATTCAGGCTCGTGATGCTGTTCCTGCTACATCTAGCCAAGTATTACAGGGTATAACAAGAGCTGCATTGCAGACAAGTAGTTTTATGTCGGCTGCATCTTTCCAGGAAACAACCAAGGTATTGAACGAAGCTGCAATACATGGTAAAATTGACGGGCTGGAAGGACTTAAGGAAAATGTTATATGCGGTCACCTAATACCTGCTGGAACAGGGTTGCGTGAGTTCGATAAACTGGTAGTTTACACAAAAGAAGAACGAGAGTTAATTGAAAAATCGAAAAAATCAATGTCGATTTCTAATGAAGAATAATTTTGATTGTTCAATATGAATATAAGTGATAAGGGCGGTTTAACCGCCCTTATTTTTTATCTACTTCAAATTTGATTAAATTGCAACATTTAATAAAAAATAGTTAAGCCATGTCGGAAAAAACTAATCCAATTAACATTGAAATAAGCGATGAAATCGCTCAGGGTATTTACTCTAACCTTGCTGTAATAACTCATTCTACATCCGAGTTTATTGTTGATTTTGTAAGAATAATGCCGGGAATTCCCAAGGCACAAGTTAAAACAAGGGTTATTCTAACTCCAGATCATGCAAAAAGGTTGTTGCTTGCATTGCAAGACAATATCAAAAAATTTGAAGCCAACAATGGAGCAATAAAACTTCCCGAAGGCACGGAAGGTATGCCTCCATTTCCTATAAACTTTGGAGGAAAGGGCGGTGAAGCATAGTTGTTAAATATCACTTAAATAATATTGTTAATTCAATAACAATTATAATTATTGTTCGTATATTTGTGTTATAAAAATAACACAATGTTATGGATGATATTATTGCAAGGTCGCATTCGAGAAGTACAGGTTTTGGGATTGAGCACGACTTGTTATTTCCTAAAAGGATTCTTTCGGAGGAAAAGTTTTCTGTATTGTTGGAAAAGAATCGAAAGTTGGTTAAGGCAACATTGCCTTTTATTGAGGATTTATACGACATTGTAAAAGGATCTGGTTTTGTAATTATTCTTACCGATGGGAATGGTTGTATCCTAAATTTAGTAGGCGACAAGGAGACGGTTAGGGATGCTACTGTACTAAACATGGTTCCGGGGGCGTATATGGCAGAAGATAGTGTTGGAACAAACGCTATGGGTATTGCCATTATGGAAAACAGGCCGATTCAGGTAACGGCACAGGAACATTTTCTAAATGCATATTATAGGTGGACTTGTTCTTCGGCGCCAATTCATGATAATGATGGAAAGGTAATAGGTGTCCTAAATTTGACCGGTAAAAGCAACTTGGTTCATCCGCATACGTTAGGGCTTGTTGTTGCTGCAGTAAAATCAATAGAACATCAACTAAAAAATTCGGTATTGAATGCCGAATTGAACGAAACATCGAGTTACCTTGATGCCATAATTAATAGTATGTCGTTTGCCATTTTTTCGGTTGATACCGACGGCATTATAAAAAGGGTGAACAATACGGCATGTTACTTATTTGGCATCGATAAAAAGGATATCCTAAATAAAAACATTAGTAATTATCTTGGTAAGTGGGATGTAATTTGGAGAACTATAAGTCGTTCGGAAAAAATGTTGGACGAGGAGGTTTCCGTTGAGAACATTCCGCTTAAAGGAACTTATATGATGAATGCCATGCCCATAGTTATGGACGATTTCAATGTACACGGTTGTGTTTTGACTTTTAGGGACATGAAGCGTGTATATAAAATTGTGAGTAAATATACGGGAATGAGTGCTCACTATGTTTTCGATGATATTATAGGTAGAAGTAGTTCTTTGCTAAGTGTAGTGGATTTTGCAAAGCAGGTGGCTAATAGTCCTTCAACAATACTTATTACAGGCGAGAGTGGAACAGGGAAAGAGGTATTTGCCCAGGCTATTCACAATGCAAGTTCGAGGCACGATGCGGGTTTTGTGGCTGTTAATTGTGGAGCTATTCCGGAAACCCTGTTCGAAAGTGAATTGTTTGGTTATGAGGATGGCGCTTTTACTGGAGCCAAAAAGGGTGGAAGGCCTGGTAAATTTGAACTTGCCAATGGAGGTACGCTATTTCTTGATGAGGTTGGAGAAATGCCTCTCGAAATGCAGGTTAAATTACTAAGAGCATTACAGGAAGGTGAAATTACGCGTGTTGGAGGGAGTTCTCCCATAAAATTGGATGTAAGAATAATTGCAGCAACAAATAAGGATTTGAAGGAATTGGTCGATCAAAATAAGTTTAGGCTCGATTTGTATTACAGGCTAAGTGTTATTCCTTTAAAAATTCCGGCTTTACGGGAGAGACGGGAGGATATTCCCTTGTTGATAAAGTATTTTATGAACCTTAAGGCTATTAAGCTTAATAAGGATGTTCCTAACCTTGAGCCAGAAACATACCAAATGTTACTTCGGTACGATTGGCCTGGAAATATTCGTGAACTTGAAAACTTTATTGAAAAAACGATAAACTTAAACGGTAAAATATTACTTGATGTTAAGGATGAGCAAGAGTTCAGAATTAAATACTTATATAAACCTGTAAAGGATACGGAACGGGTTAGCCTTAAATCGCTTTCTGAAATTGAAAGGGATACAATTCGTAAGACTATGGATTTATGTAAGGGTAACATGTCGAAAGTTGCTCGTATATTGGGAATAAGTAGAAATACGCTGTATTTAAAATGTAAAAAATACGACATAGAGTATAAGTAGTCATTTATTGCTAGTGTTTGAGTATGAAATCCATATATTGCGAAAAACACAAATACAGCAAGTAATCAGCAACATGAGGGTTCTATTATACCATTGAAAATAAATTTCATTATGATGAAAAAGTAAGGTTTTGGCCTTACTTTTTTTATAGTCTGTAAAATTGGATAAAAAGGGTTGTTTGTTTTAGTGTTTACTCAAAATAGTATCATTTTTACTAATTATGGTATTATCAGTATCGATTGTATTGGTAATTTCGGAACAAAATTGCACCTTCGTGCCATTTTTTAGTAACATTTTTTGATGTAGTGTTAGGTTTTTAAACATTGTCCTATAAATAAGCATGTTTAATCTCGTTAACTGTCCTGATATAGGACGTATTTAAGTTTTAAGAAATTGTTGATTGTTTGTAATTTATTTATAATAAATGTGTTATGATTTTTGGCATGTCTGTTGTTTCTTCTTTTTCGATTTGTTAGAAGATTAACAGTGATTGTTTAATTTAAAATTTAAAATTATGGCACGTTTTACATTACCTAGGGACATTTATTTTGGGAAAGGTTCCCTTGATGTTTTAAAATCAATTAAAGGTCAAAGGGCAATTGTTGTTGTTGGTGGTGGATCGATGAAGCGTTTTGGCTTTCTTGATACGGTTGAGAACAACCTTAAAGAAGCAGGATTGGAAGTTAAGTTGATTGAAGGTGTAGAACCCGATCCTTCGGTAGAAACAGTAATGAAAGGGGCAGCAGTAATGTCGGAGTTTAAGCCCGATTGGATTGTTTCAATTGGTGGAGGTTCTCCTATTGATGCAGCTAAGGCAATGTGGATATTCTACGAACATCCCGAAGCAAAATTCGAAGAAGTTGCAAAGCCGTTTAACATTCCTCACTTAAGAAACAAGGCAAGGTTTATAGCAATTCCTTCTACAAGTGGCACGGCCACAGAGGTAACGGCTTTTTCGGTAATTACCGATTATGCAAAAGGTATTAAGTATCCTTTGGCTGATTTCGAAATAACTCCGGATATTGCCATTTTGGATCCGGCACTAGCGGAAACAATGCCTAAGAAGTTAACGGCACATACGGGAATGGATGCGTTAACTCACGCAACCGAGGCTTATGTGGCTTCGGCGCGTAGCGATTTTTCGGACCCTTTGGCTCTTAAGGCTATCGAAATGATAGTTAAAAACTTAGTTGCATCGTACAATGGCGATAAAGAAGCACGCGACAAAATGCACATTGCTCAATGTTTAGCAGGAATGGCTTTTTCGAATGCATTGTTGGGGATTACCCATAGTTTGGCTCATAAAACAGGTGCAATATTTCACATTCCTCACGGATGTGCAAATGCAATTTATTTGCCTTACGTAATTCAGTATAACCAAAAGGCTTGTGCCGAAAGGTATGCCGAAATTGCCAAGCACATTCATTTACCCGGTAAAAATACCAGCGAGTTAGTAGAGTCGTACTTACAGTTATTAAATAAGTTGAATAAAACAATGGAAATTCCTTCAACTTTAAAAGAGTACGGTATTGCGGAAGACGATTTTACTAAAAATCTCGATAGAATAGCCAATAATGCAGTTGAAGATGCTTGTACGGGATGCAACCCACGCCCAACAACAGCAGAGGATTTTAAGAAACTGTTACAGGCTATTTACTACGGTAATCGCGTGGATTTCTAAGTAATAAATTATAAGGGAGGGGGTACCCTCTCCCTTTAAAAATATATTGATATGTTTAAGATAGTAAAAAAACAAGTACTTGCTCCGTCCGTTTTTCTTTTTGAAGTAGAGGCACCCCGTGTAGCAAATGCTGCTAAACCTGGTCAGTTTGTAATTGTAAGGGCTCGAGATCATGGGGAACGAATTCCTTTAACAATTGCAGATTACAATAAAGAGTTGGGAACGGTTACCATTGTGGTTCAGGAATTGGGTGTCAGCACCAAGTTAATATGCAATGCCGAAGTTGGCGATTTTTATGTTGATGTAGTTGGCCCATTGGGTAATCCTTCGGAGTTTTTGCATTTGGATGACTCTACTTTAAAAAGTCAGCGTTTCCTTTTTGTTGCAGGGGGAGTTGGGGCTGCTCCAATTTACCCACAGGTAAAGTATTTATATGGCAAAGGTGCTAGTGTTGACGTTATACTTGGCGCACGGAATACCGAACTTTTAATATTGAAAGAAGAAATTAAGAAGACCTGTAACAATTTATACGTTGCCACGGACGATGGAAGCGAGGGTCATAAAGGCTTGGTTACAGATGTTCTTAATTATCTAATAACCAGTAATGGTAAAATATACGATAACGTTGTAACCATTGGCCCAATGGTAATGATGAAGTTTGTGGCATTGTGTACAAAAAAGTATGGAATTAAAACTATAGCTAGTTTAAACACTTTAATGGTTGATGGTACCGGGATGTGTGGCGCTTGTAGAGTTTCTGTTGGTGGAGTTACTAAGTTTACCTGTGTTGATGGGCCGGAGTTCGATGCTCATTTAGTCGATTTTGATGAGGCTATGTGCAGGTTAAACATGTACAAGACCGAAGAGGGTAAAAAACTCAAGGAGGAAGAAGAAAAAAATCATCAATGTAGAATTGGGAGGTATGCATAATGGCTGATGCAAAGAGTAGAGTAGCGGCAAAAGAACAGGCACCTGAATTGCGAGTAAAAAACTTTAAAGAGGTTGCCATGGGGTATAACGAGGAGGAAGCAATTGCCGAAGCATCGAGATGCTTGGAATGTAAAAATCCTAGATGTGTTGCAGCATGTCCGGTTTCGGTTAAAATTCCCCAGTTTATTAAACATGTTAAAGATGCCGATTTTTTAGGGGCGGCACAGGTAATCCATGAGGATTCTAGTTTACCTGCAATTTGCGGAAGGGTTTGCCCGCAGGAATCGCAATGCGAAGGTTCATGTATTAGAGGAATAAAAGGACAGCCTATTGCAATTGGAAAATTGGAGCGATTTGTTGCCGATTGGTCAAGGGAAAAAGGGCTTATTGTAAATAAGACTACTGTTTCGAATAACAAAAAAGTTGCTGTAGTGGGTTCGGGTCCTGCAGGCTTGTCTTGCGCTTCCGATTTGGCAAAATTCGGCTACAATGTTACGGTGTTCGAAGCTTTACACGTTCCCGGAGGAGTTCTTGAATATGGTATTCCGGAATTTAGGCTACCTAAAAGTATAGTTAACTACGAGATTAGCAACCTCGAAAAAATGGGTGTTGTTTTTGAACCCGACGTAGTTATTGGCAGAACAATTTCGGTGGACGATTTAATGGCAAAAGAAGGTTATTGTGCCGTTTTTATCGGATCGGGAGCAGGACTTCCTAAGTTTATGCACATTGCAGGCGAAAATTTAAATGGCGTGGTTTCTGCTAATGAGTTTTTAACCAGAGTAAACCTAATGAGGGCATTCGACAGCGATTACGACACTCCTGTATATGTAGGGAAAAACGTTGTAGTTGTTGGCGGAGGAAATGTTGCCATGGATGCGGCACGCTGTGCAGTTAGGTTAGGGGCAAAGGTTACTGTAGTTTATCGCCGTTCGGAAAAAGAACTTCCTGCTCGAAGAGAAGAGGTTGTTCATGCTCAACAAGAAGGAATAGCGTTTCAGTATTTAAGCAATCCTGTTCAGATTATTGGCAACGCGAAAGGATGGGTAGAGGGCATCGAGTGTGTTAAAATGGAGTTGGTGCCTTCGAAAGATGGTGGTCGAAACAGCGTTGTTGAAATTCCAAATTCAAATTTCAACGTTTCCTGCGATATGGTAATAATGGCCTTGGGAACATCGCCTAACCCGTTAATTTCGTCAACAACTCCTGGGTTAAAAGTTGAAAAATGGGGAGGAATATCCCTATCCGATCCTTCGGGCGAAACATATCGTAAAGGCGTTTTTGCCGGTGGTGATGCTGTTACAGGTGCGGCAACGGTTATTTTGGCAATGAGTGCGGGACGAAAAGCTGCAAAGGCAATTGACGAGTATTTAAAAGGAATTAGTTGTAATTAGAGATAAGTGTTATTCGGTGGCCTTTAACTTAAAATTTCATCAGTATGGAAAAGTATAACAAAAATAAGGTGTTGGCAGAATTAGATTTTGCCATGCTTTCTCGATTGAAAAACTACGTAAAAGGTCTTCGAATTTTTGCTATAAAGGGGAAAGATGTTGTATCGGTACATTCGCTGGCCGAGCAGCAGGGAGTTAATTCTTCGGTAGTGCAAAACGATTTGTTATATGTTGGTATTTCCGATGGTGTAAAGGAAATATACGAGGTTGAATCGTTGATTTATGGACTTTCTAACCGATTAGGCTGCTATAGGGTTGACGAAGCATGTTTAATTGGAACCGGAAAATTGGCGCAATCGGTATTAAACTGCGATGCTTATAAAAAGTGCAGAATACGCATTGTTGCAGCATTCGACGTTTATTCTTCTTCAACAATAACTCCTGATATTTTAGGTGTAAAGGTTTTAGACCTTTCGCATTTGGGCGATATTGTTCGTAGAATGAATTTAACATTGGCAATAGTTGCTGTTCCGGAGATGAATATGAAAGAGGTGGAGGACGAGGTTTTTAATACTTCCCTGAGGTTGATTTGGAATTTTTCTCCGGTTATACTAAAGGAGGCGGATAACATAAAAGTTGTAAATAGTACGCTTACTTCCGATGTACAATCGGATTATAGATCGTTAATTAAAAATTACGGTTTGCTTGCCTAATAGCATAGGGATTGATTTGCTTTTCTAATTTGCTTATTTTCGTATAAAATAGGTATGTTTGTGCTAGTGGTGCTTGAGTTTATTAAATTATCTTTATCTGTATAAATATGGAAACTCAGAAAATTCAAATTGTTATTTGCCTTGGAAGTTCATGTTTCTCAAGGGGGAATAGGGAAACACTGGAAGTGATAAAGCAATACATTAAGGATAATAACCTCGGAGATAAGGTGTTTTTTAGAGGGAGGTTATGTTCGGAGTCGTGTAATAAAGGTCCTATTGTGTGGATTGACGAAACAAAATACGAAGCGGTTACTCCTCATAATATAGTTTCTATTTTAAATCAGGTTTTTAAACCACGGTCATGAATATATCGCAGGTTATTTATACCGAAAGCAACGATTGTCAGGATTGCTATAAATGTGTAAGAAATTGTCCTGTAAAGGCGATTAAAATTACCAACAATTGTGCTTCCGTTATCGATGAACTATGTATTGCGTGTGGGAAATGTGTTGAGGTGTGCCCTGCAAAGGCAAAAAGAGTTCGTTCCGATGTCGATGTTGCAAAGTATCTTATTAGCAATGGCAAAAAGGTTGTTTTATCTTTAGCTCCGTCGTGGGTTAATGCCTTTAAGGGTAAATCGTCGGAAGCGGTTATTGCCGCTTTAAAAAAGTTAGGTTTTTATTCAATTTCCGAAACCGCCCTTGGAGCGGAAATGGTAAACAGATATACACGACAATATTTAAGTTCTAATAAACCGGGCGTTATAGTCTCGTCGGCATGTCCGGTAGTAGTTGATTTAATCAATAAGTATTATCCGGGAAGTGCATCGCTAATATTATCGGTTTTTTCTCCTATGCTCGCTCATGCAAAGTATTTAAAGGAGTACTATAAGGATGAAGTAAAGGTGGTTTTTGCGGGACCCTGTATTGCAAAAAAAAGAGAATCGGATAGAAATCAGGAGTTGGTTTCGGCTTCCATAACATTTCAGGAGTTGCAACAATGGTTGGACGAAGAGGGCATTGACGTAGATAAACAAGTTAAGGAAAAGTTATGCTTCGAACCGGTTGTTGCCGTTTCAGGTGCAATTTATCCTGTTGAAGGCGGCATGATAGAAGGGGTGAATAAGGACCGTTCGTTAAACGATGTAAGGTTTATGTCGTTTTCTGGGCTCGATGCTGTAAAACAGGTGCTCCAGAACATTCCACAATGGAATCCCAACTCAAAAATTTTTATAGAGTTATTGGCTTGCCCTGGAGGATGTATAAATGGTCCGAGTTTAAGGAGCAATGAATCGCTGGCTCAGCGACAAAATCAGGTTTTGGAACTTACTGGCAGAAAACAGGTACAGGTTGGCGTGGGGAAAGAGTTAACTTCTGGTATAAAGATTAGTGCTTCGCAACAGTATGAGGTGAAGGCAAGTTCAAAGGAGTATTCCGATTCGGAAATTGACGGCGCTTTGAGGGCGGTTGGAAAACAATCTCCGGCAGACGAGTTAAATTGTGGCGGTTGCGGTTACGATAGTTGTAGGGCGTTTGCGGCAGCAATGCTCGATGGGAAAGCGGAAAGCAATATGTGTGTGTCGTACATGCGGAGAGTTGCGCACGATAAAGCAACGGTGTTGCTCCAGCGAATGCCAAGCGGGGTAATAATAGTTGACGATAATTTGAAAATTGTTGAGTGCAACCAGAACGTAACCAAAATGCTTGGAAGCGAAATACAAAGTATTTACGATGCAAATCCCGGTATGGCCGGTGCCAATATTCAAAAAATATTACCATTTTATAAGTTGTTCAGTACGGTGCTTAGCACAGGAACCGATTTGTTGGATAAGGATGTTAAGTACAATGGGCATATTCTAAAGGTTTCCATATTTACAATTCAGCCGCATAAAATTGTTGGCGCAATTATTCGCGATTTGAATAATCCCTTGGTTCGTAGTGAAGAGATTGTTGGTAGAACAAAATCCGTAATAACAGAAAATCTTGAAACGGTTCAGCAAATTGCATACTTGCTTGGCGAAAATGCTTCGCGAACGGAAACCATGCTGAATTCTATTATGGAACTATTTAAGGAAAATCAATCTGGAGAAGATGAAACCTTTTCATATTGATGTTAACAGTTCTCAACTTTCCAAATCCGGGAATAATGTTTGTGGCGATGTGGTCTTATCCCGGAAGGTAAAGGACGAGCAGCGCACCATTATTACTGTTTCCGATGGGTTAGGAAGTGGTATAAAGGCTAATGTTTTAGCAACTCTTACCGCATCGATGGCTATGAATTTTACGGTAGAAAAACAGCCTATCGAAAGATCGGCCAAAACAATAATGAGTACGTTGCCAATCGACAGTCGCAGGCAAATTAGCTATGCAACATTTACCATTGTTGATATTGATAACGGAGGCGAAACTCAGATTATAGAGTTTGATAATCCTGCTTTTATTCTGTTTCGGAAAGGTAAACTTCTCGATATTCCTAAAAAAGATTTGAGCATTAGCTTAAACGATGGTTCGGAAAGAAAAATGCTTTTTTCGCAGTTTACCTTGGAAATGGACGATCGAATTGTAATGGTGTCGGATGGTGTTACGCAATCGGGAATAGGAACAACGCAAATGCCATTTGGTTTTGGATGCGATTCGTTGAATCGATTTTTAAGCGAGCAAATAAAGGAAGATAACGAAATATCGGCACATGAACTGTCCCGAAAGGTAATTCGAAAAGCTAACGAAAACGATATTTATAAACCTCAGGACGATATTACCTGTGCTGTAATTCATTTTCGCAGTCCTCGCAGGTTGCTAATATGCTCCGGGCCTCCTTATAACGAAAGTCGCGATAAGCAGTTGGCACAGATGGCTAAGTCGTTCAATGGTAAAAAAATTATTTGCGGGGGCACAACATCACTAATAATTTCCCGCGAATTAAATGTTGGAATTGAGGTAGGAATGACCTTGGACAATTCAGGGCTACCTCCGAAATCAAAAATGAAGGGATTCGATTTAGTAACGGAAGGAATACTAACAATTGGGAAAGTGGCCGAAATATTGGAAAAGTTGCATGGAACGGAAGTTTACGGGAGCGGTCCTGCAGTCGAAATTGTGAAGTATATGATGGAGTCGGACGAAATACTTCTTTTGGTAGGTACAAAAATCAATATAGCGCATCAGGATCCTACATTACCGGTTGAGTTGGAAATTCGGCGAAATGTAATGCACAAAATAGCCAATCTCCTTGAAGATAAGTTTTTAAAAGATGTCGAAATTCAATTTATATAATACTGAAATGGAAAAAAAGGTTGAAGTATTAGTTTGCTACGGAACCCTTTGCCACTTAATGGGCGGTTCCGATTTACAACTTTTAGGCGAATTATTGCCATTGGATTTGCAGGGTAAAGTGGATTTGAAAGGAGCACCATGCTTAAACTTTTGCAACGAAGTTGATAATGGAAAGCCTCCCTTTGCTGTTGTTAATGGTAGAAAAATAGAGCAAGCCACGGTAAAAAAGTTGATACAGGAAATTAGAGTAGAATTAGAAAAAAAATAGAAAAGAGAGGTAGATATGGCCGTAACAAATAATGCCATGCTTATTAGGCGGGATCTTTTAACTCATTTCATAAAGTTACTTATCGAAGATAATTTGGCTGATGTGGATAGAATTCCACTAGAAATGCGTCCTAAAAACGAAAGTTCTATCAGGTGTTGTATATATAAGGATCGCGCGGTGTTGAAGTACAAGTTGATGGGAATGCTTGGATTTAGTAGCCGCGATGAGGTTGATGAGCTAATCCCGCTATCCGATTATGCACGTAAGGCGTTTAACGGCGAAGTTCAATCGGACAAAATTCTAACAGTAGTTGACGAGGCATGTTCTTCTTGCCTAAAAATCAACTATATGGTATCTAATATGTGTCGGGGGTGTGTAGGCAGACCTTGTATGGTTAACTGCCCGAAGGAGGCAATTAAAATAGTGGACGGAAAGGCCAAAATCGACCATAACATTTGTGTAAACTGTGGGCAATGTATGAAAGTGTGTCCATTTCATGCAATTGTTTACATTCCCATTCCTTGCGAGGAGGCCTGTCCTGTAAACGCCATTAGCCGCGATGAGGATGGAGTGGAATATATCGATAGCAGTAAGTGCATTTATTGCGGGAAATGTTTGTCGGCGTGTCCTTTTGGAGCAATTGTGGAAAAATCGCATTTAGTTGATATTTTTCGAACAAAAAAAAGCGGAAAGCCTTTGGTTGCTTTAGTTGCGCCGGCTTTAGCAGGTCAATTTGGAGGCGATTTGGGTCGAATTATACACAGTTTTAAAATGCTGGGATTTAGTCAGGTTTATGAAGTTGCTTACGGAGCAGAGGAAACAGCCCGACTTGAGGCCGAAGAGTTGAAGGAGAGTCTAAATGCTGGCGAGAAGTTTTTAACTTCCAGCTGTTGCCCTTCCTACACAATGCTTGTGGATAAACATTTGCAGGAATTAAAACCTTTTGTATCGAAAACGGCAACACCTATGCACTATAGCGCGGTAAAGGCTCGCGAACTTTTCCCCGATGCCTGTACTGTTTTTGTTAGCCCTTGCTCAGCTAAAAAACGAGAGGCAATGGACGATGCGAATGTCGATTATGTTTTGAGTTTCGAGGAATACGGTGCGTGGTTGGTTGCTGCCGGAATTGATTTGAACAATATCGAATCCGAAACAATAAGCGAACCTCCGATAGCGGAGGCACGGGAATTTGCAATAAGCGGAGGTGTAACCAATGCTTTACGGGTAGCATTAAATTCCAGTAATTTGAACGATACGCAGGTAAATGGAATCGATAAAACTTCTATTCGCTTACTAAAGTCTTTTGTAAAAAATCCTGAGGCAAATTATGTTGAGGTAATGTGCTGCGAAGGGGGGTGTGTTGGAGGTTGCAATGTAATAACCAATCCCAAGGTAGCAACACGGCAAATAAAAAATGGTAAAAAGTAAAATAGTATAAATTTTGCTCTTGTGAGTTAGGTTGATAGCTTTCCTGATATTCTGTATAGAATGTTGGGAAAGTTTTTTTTCAATTTATATTTTAATTGTCTATTTTTCTGATGCTAACCATAGCGTTTTAATCAACTAATATTTACATAATGAAACAGATAGTGTTTAAATTCTTAGCGATAGGCCTGATTTTGTCGTCATGTTCTTCATCGCACGATAACTATTCGGTTTTATCGCCCTCTGGAAATATTAAGGTGGATTTTGCTCTTACGGGCGAAAAGCAACCGTCGTACAGCGTTTCTTTTAACGGTAAGGAATTAATCAAGCCTTCCACCCTTGGTTTCGAATTTAAAAATATGGAATCGCTTGGTAAAAACTTAAAAGTTGATAGCGTTCGAACCCGGGAGTTCAACGAGCAATGGGAGATGCCTTGGGGCGAGCAACGCTATGTTACTAATCACTATAACGAGTTAAAAGTTTTCCTTTCGGAGAAAAACGAACCGAAACGTCATTTTTCTGTGGTGTTTAGGGCTTTCGACGATGGAATAGGATTCCGTTACGAGTTTCCTAAGCAGGAAAACATGGATAGCGTTATTATAACCGACGAGAATACGCAGTTTAACTTAACCGGCAATCACATGTGCTGGTGGGGGCCTGGCGATTGGGATATTTATGAGCATTTATACAGCACTACCCGTTTTAGTAAAATAGATGCTACCAAAAAGCGTAATCATCCCGATCTTGCACAAACCTATATTCCGGAGAATGCTGTAAACACTCCGGTTACCATGAAAACCGACGATGGCGTGTATTTGAGTTTTCATGAGGCTGCCGTAACAAACTATGCAGGTATAACCCTGAAGGTGGATACGGCAAACTACGCAATGCAAACCGAGTTAGTCGGGAATAGTGCCGGAATTAAGGTTAAAACTCAAACTCCGTTTACCTCTCCGTGGCGTACAGTACAAATTGCTACAAGGGCGGGCGATTTAATAGAATCGAAGTTGATTCTTAACTTGAATGAACCTAACAAGTTAGGCGATGTTTCGTGGTTTAAGCCTACAAAGTATGTTGGAATTTGGTGGGAAATGCACTTGGGCAAATCGTCGTGGGATCTTGCCAGTGGCAAACATGGCGCAACAACTGCAAACGCAAAGCGTTACATCGATTTTGCTGCAAAGAACAACATTCACGGACTGTTGGTGGAAGGTTGGAATACCGGTTGGGAGCATTGGATTGGTTTTGATGACCGCGAGGGTGTTTTCGATTTTGTAACCCCTTATCCCGATTATAATTTGAAGGAAGTTGTTGCGTATGGCCGTAAAAAGGGTGTTGACTTAATTATGCATCACGAAACATCGGCGGCTCCAAGAACATACGAAAAGCAGTTGGACACCGCTTACGCCTTAATGAGTAGTTTAGGAATACATGTTGTTAAAACGGGGTACGTTGGAAAAATAATACCTAAAGGTGAATATCACCATGGACAGTGGATGGTAAACCATTACAGGCATGTGCTGGAAACTGCGGCGAAGTACAAAATTGCAGTGGACGCACACGAGCCATTTATGGCTACCGGTGAACGCCGTACATATCCTAATGCCATTTCGCGCGAAGGGTTGCGTGGTCAGGAGTATAACGCATGGGCATCGGATGGGGGTAACCCTCCCGAGCATCTTACCATTGTGCCGTTTACCCGAATGTTGGCTGGCCCAATTGATTTCACCCCGGGCATTTTCGACATAAAGTTAAAACCGTATAAGCCGAACAATCAGGTAAATACTACGCTGGCTCAGCAGTTGGCTTTATACGTGGTTATTTACAGCCCGGTTCAAATGGCTGCCGATTTGCCGGAGAACTATGAGAATAATCCTGCTTTTCAGTTTATTCGCGATGTAGGTGTTAATTGGGAGCAAACAAAGGTGCTAAATGGCGAAATTGGCGATTATGTTACCATTGCCCGCCAGGAGCGGGGTACAAACCGTTGGTTTGTTGGTGCCGTTACCGACGAAAATGCAAGGGAGTTAAATATTAAGTTAGATTTTCTTGATGCCGGTAAAAAGTATGCAGCCACCTTATATCTCGATGCTCCCGATGCCGACTGGAATAAAAATCCAACGGCTTACGAAATTAAGAAAATGGAGGTTGATAGCAATACGGAGTTAAACCTGAAGTTGGCTCCGGGCGGTGGCGCGGCAATTTCGCTGTTTCCGCTGTAATTAGTAAGTTACTATATTTCGAAAAGTTTAGTCAAACTGGATATAGAAAAGAAAAATTGTTGAGTTTAACGTTGAGCCGGATATGATATCCGGCTCTTCTTGCTATAATATACCTTGTATTCAAAAGCTTTTCTTTTAAACCCGAATAGAACAGAAACTTGTTATATTTGAATAAATATTAGAATAACCTTTAATAGATAACAGTAGTTGATTATGAGAAAATACATTTTTTTACTTATAGCAATTTTTAGCATTGAGAAAGTAATTGGGCAAACAAACCCTTATACTGGAGTCAAGTATCCTATAGAATACCTCTCTCCTTATTGGAATAACATTGATTCTAAGACACGAGCCGACATAAATAGCAGTATAGAAAATAGTATTAAGCGTAGTTTTTTTAACTATAACCCTGCTGAATATACTTTAATACTAGAAAACCTCTGTAAAGTAATTGAATCAGATAAAAAGTATGAAACTGAATGGATCAGTTTCATGGACAGTTTGAAGCAAATATCTATGTCCGATGTACCTCGTTCGGGTCTTATCCCTTTAGAAAATCAATTTTTATTGGCAACTATTAATAATAATAGGATTTTAGAGAAAGCGTACCCTGCTGCCATTAACTTTTTAAAGGCAAATACTCCTCCCTTGTTACAATATTCATTCGACAGGGCTAACTATGTAGAAATACTTAAAAGATATGGATTTAGCGAAATTAAAGGAGAGGGTATTATGTTTGAGGTATTGTTTATAGAAGATGATTTTGTTATAAAAGAAATTAAAAAAAACGGAGAGCTACTAAAAAAATATAAACAGTGGCTAAACAACTTAAGCGACGACGCTTATGGCTTTGAATTTTCTGAAGACCGCTGCCCTGAAGTTTTAGGAAGAGAAATAATTTACGTAATTGAAAAATTGGGTAAAAGCGATGACGTTTTAGCAAAAGAATCTGCCCCTTTTATTGACAATATTCGAATATTTAGGTACAGACCACCTGCCGACGATTCTCCTTTGCGTGTTATAAATGGTATTTGGCAAGGGTCTTTTGGAGATACAAAAGAAATTTACTTTTTGAACACCTACTCCAATTATAATAATGAAGATAATAAGGTAACGGGCAAAAGTAAGTTTGTTGGGCAACCGGATCGGAAATATGTTCAAATGGTTGGAAACTATAAAGATAATGGAGATTATTTCTCAATAGAAATGGTTGAACAACCCGATACCGCCCAATGGAATGGAGTTTTTAAGTACCAAATAAATAAGAAGACAAGAATTATAAGGGGATACTGGCAATCCAACAATGGCAAGTTAAAACGCAAATTTGAGTTAAAAAAAATTTCAGAAGATAATTGGTAATTATCCTCTCGCTCGGCGTAGATTAGCGTAGTGTATCTACGTCGTGGCTAAAAAACAGTTTATAACTGTTTTGCCGTAAGGCAAAGGTTACTATTTGCTAGTAGTTGTTTACGGTCTTCAGACCTCACAAGATTCAACTTTTTACCTACTTTTTTAGCGGGAAATTGCTAACTTGCTACTATGTCAACAGGTTATCAAATAGCGGAGGGTTTTACGCAGTCAGGAACCGAGCCGTTTTTTGCGAGTTCGCCGAAGGCAAACCGCTACTTAACTACGACGAAGTCGCAGACTTCGCCGAGCGAGGGGGGACAGTAAAGATAATTTGCTATACATTAATCAGGTTTGCAATGAAAACTAGCATGTTAAAATTATTGTGCATTCTGCTTTTAGGAACTTTATCCCTTACCAATGCATATGCACAAAAAGAAAAACTGTTTTTTATTAACGGGCAGTACCATGACACCAATCAGGAGTTAAGCTATTTCATGATGCCTCCAAGGTCATCGGGCATGGATGAAGAGCAAATAGACCGCTACTACAACTCTTGCCTTTATAAACTCGAAGGGGATTCCCTGGCTCCCATTGATACCTTTGCGCATTTTCAGCCTTATGACTATAAAAACAACGAGTACCTAATGGCCATCCGGCTTTATCAGGATAAAAACACCGCTTTTGTTTACACAAGTAGGTATAGCGATAAAAAGGATACCGTGATCCTCAGGGAAGTCAACTTCAAGGAACCCTATAAAATAAAGACCTATAAGTTTTGGGAGAATAATTTCTACCGTTATTGGGTGACATGTAAAAGCGATACCTTGTATTTTATAGATGAAAATGTTAGTAAAGATTCATCTTGGTTGACACAACGAAAATTTTATTCAAACCAAGTAACAAATACCCCTTATAGTGTTTTAAATAATTACATCAGTGACGGATATAATGGTTTGGGTTGTGATGATTTATATGGGGGTTGGGGAACCAATACTGAACGATTAATGTTAGTAAGAAAAGCATTTAATAACGATACTTCATATATGATAAATTTTACAAATGCAAGATTTTATTTGCCTTTATCTGATGAAATTTTGAAACTAGATTCAACAATTGAAAGAATAACGCCTGATAATAAGTTTATTGCATTAACCGTTTCAAACAATAATATGCGGATAATACCCAGAAGACCTAAAAAAATAAATAGTGAAAGATATTGCCAATTTTTAATCTATAATAAGGCGTCAAAACAATGGAATAGTAAGTTGTTAAAAGGTTCATATCGGGCTATTAGGGCGTTCAACAGCTGGATTACTGGCAATCAGATTTATATAGGCCGACTTGGGATTAATGGGGAGAGCGTTATAGGTAAGGAAGTTCCCGGGAAGCAATTCCGTAACCAGGAATATACCGAGTACACCTCGCCAGCAGATTTTCGCTTTACTACTTTAGGAATATACCCAACAGGCATCCTGTACCTGTACAACATTGATACGGACAACTACATCGAATGGCAGGCAGCAGAAGAAGGTCAACCGCAGGGCGACAGCGAAATACTGCTGGTGAAAAACGATACCGTTTACTATCGTGTGAACGACAAGATATACAAACGGGCAATTATAAATGGTTCAAAACTTGGCGAAAGAGTTCTGCTAGTGCAGGATAATAGGGTTCCATCCATTCACTGGGCGTTCATTGCAATGGAGTAAGCGGAATGTGTTGGGCTAAAGCCAATAGGGGCAAAGGCTTTTACCCTCGGGCTAAAGCCCGAGGTAACAAGAAAAAATGAAGAATTGTGTCAAAGAAATTTATTAGTTGCCACTAGCTTCAGCTAGTGGATATAAAGGAAACAAACAAAAAATGGGCTTTAGCCCAACAGATGAAGGAAGTGCAGGTAAAGGTATTTGGGCTAAAGCCCAATGGAAAAAGGAAAGGGTTTTTACCCTCGGGTTAAAACCCGGGGCAACTGAGAGAAGAATTGAAATTTTCTGATAGAGTTTGTAAGCCTGCCATTGAAATTTCCCTCGTTCGGTACAATTTATAAATGTCTTATTAGTAGGTGTTTGTAATGTGTACTACAGGGTAAAACTAACCCGCTCGCGCGGACATGCTGTCCGTGCGCCGGTTTAGAGTATAAGAGAGAGTAGATGTGTGAAGTTAAAGTATATAGCAAATGTTTTTTTTAAAAGTTGGTTTTAGAATATGACACGGACTGTAAGTCCGCGTCAACAAGAATACCAACAAAAGAAGCCCTCTACTGAGGGTGAGGGCTTTTATTTTCTTGTCATCTTAAGAGGATAAAAGAACCTAAATCTGCATAATTTCAATTAAAATTAAGTGTTCGGCTATCTTATATCACATGCTATCTTCCGGTTCTTTTGCTTCATTCAAGATGAAATAAAATTTATATTTTTTCTTTTTTAAGAAAGAAGCTAAATCCTACAATACTTGCAATTACCGATACACCGCCAATAACGTAGCTAATAGTATGCGGAAGCCTGAACCCTTCGGGGGCTATGA
>ERZ795053.1368-NODE-1368-length-30888-cov-7.993384_pt1 | contig 30888 bp, 15 predicted proteins | sample MGYA00375137_ERZ795053 | MGnify/ENA primary metagenome ERZ795053 (study PRJEB30182, sample SAMN05720284) | activated sludge metagenome | isolation source: Anaerobic digester | place: Hong Kong | collected 2014-12-17 ...
TAGTCGAAGATCCAGGTGGAGAAACTGTGGATCGGGTCAGAAATACCCAGCCTGTCCGGTGCCATCCTGAATGATATTCCTTGCTGCGTTCCTTCATTATAATAAAGCAGATTCTTTCCGTTAAAGTTGGATAGATAGATGTCCGGGTATCCATCATTGTTCAAATCACCGGAGTCCACACCTTTGAAATAGCCGATTTCCGTAATCCCTGACTCCATGGTTTTATTGGTGAATGTTCCATTCCCATTGTTCACGTAAAGCTCACATCCGAAAGATCCTTTGTCGGAAGATTCATTGGCAATAAAAAGGTCCAGCCATCCGTCGAGATTAAAATCAGCCCAAATGGCCGTTTGAGTTGGCTCTTCCGAATAAACCCCAGCTTCCAGGGTTACGTCGGTGAATGTTCCGTCCCCATTATTCCGGATAAGAGAATTCGGAATTTTACCGAAGTTCTCCAGCCACGAACCACGCAGGATGATGAAATCTACAAATCCATCGTTATTGTAATCTGCATGTTTCAGGTTTAATCCTCCGGTGACACCCAATAGCCCGGTAGCGGACGTTTTATCAATGTAGCCTCCCATCCGGTCATTTTCAAAATACCGGATTTGATCCTGATAGCCCCAGGATGAAACCATGATATCGAGATATCCGTCGTTATTAAAGTCGTCCAGACAAACACCTCCGGACATATGATCCACATCGACGCCCAGTGAGCCGGCAATGTCATGAAATTTTGGAAAATTATGCTGATCAAAATACGATTGGGGGATCAGAAATTCTTCCGGTACCTGGTCCGGATAACCGCCTAAAGTCATGTAGGCAATATTCAGAAGATATTGATTTTCAAAATCAAACGGATCAATCTCCAGGCATTCAGTCAGGTACTCAATGGCCTTGGTGGAGCCTTCCTTATTGATGTGTTGCCCCTTAGGGGAGAGAGGAATAATGCACGACTCGTTATTGTGGTTGAAAATGCAGTTTTCCTGTTCGCCTTTGCGTAGGTAGCTGATGGCCAATTGTTTTCGAAATTCCAGCAGGATCTTATCCTTGTTGATGAAAAACTTGTCTTTATAGAAGTTGTTGAAGTTTTCAAATACCTCGATCGCCTGATCCGTTTGACCAGCTCGCAATAACTCGATGCCATAATCATAGACGACCAAATTGCGTTCCGGGCCGGGCTTCATGTCGTCCATCTTTTTTTTCAAAAGCTCTGCCCGCCTCGTATTAAATATGTATTCGGCTTGCATGGGATCGATGGCTTTGAATGCGGCCTGAATCTTTTCGATCATTTGAAGGGTAGCTTTATCAGGCTTGACTTTAGTTGTACAGATGACCAATCCGGAGGACTCATGATTATCTGAATGGTTACACGCTAATAGGAAGCAAACAAAGATTCCTGCTTTTACCCTGCCCCAATTCATTTCAGCTATCTTTTTGCAATGAAATTGTGTTGATCTTTCGAGCTCAACAAGTCGAAATTACAATTTTAGACTAAAATGGAACAAGCATCCGCAAATCTCACGGAATAGCTCTGGAATAAATGGTTAAGTGTCACTTGGGATGGCATCCGCACCTCCTGTCCGCTAGCAATCAACCTGATCCAACTTGCGGACAGTGCAACCGGCAATGTGACTGATTGCTTAAGATAACCAGTGCATTGAGTCCAGGTAATAGGAAACATTTTCAGGCACAACGATATCTATAGGTAGAAAATGACGGGCCGGGACCTCTTTTTTAAGGATGCATTTGTTCACGATGCTCATTAGTGCATAATAACCTTGAAGTTCAGCATTCTGGTTGATGAGGTATAGGATTGCGCCTTCATTAAGCAATCGGATGTTAGGTTCGATCAGGTCGAACCCAACCAGATGGCAATGGGCATCCAATTCTTTGAGCGCCTGGGCGATCAGATACCCTCGTGAATTAGATACAAAGATTCCGCCTGGTTTACCATGTTTCGAGATGAAATCACCCAATTCCATCCGGATGTAATCCTCCGAATGATTTTTCAGCACCAGCTGTTCTATCTTTTGATTCCCATGCTGCTCAAGGAATTGACGAAAACCGGATTCTTTCTCAATCAGATGTCTGGATTGCTCGAAATGCTCTTCAGCATGGATAATCATCAGGTAGTCACTCTTCTGGACAACATTTGAAAGCAATTTGGCCGCCAAGATGCCACTCTGGAATGAATCCTGACCTACGTATCCCAGGATGTCCGGTGATTCCAGTAATGTGTTTATCAGCATGCACTGGATATTCTTTTTCAGACAGGAATGAATGAAGTCCAGACTTTCTTTTTCAGTCTCCGCAGCCAGTAGGACGGCATCCGGACGATCATGCAAAACTTGTTTGGCGCGCGCCTGAAAGGAGGACTCCAGGAGCGGGTGATAGAAATATTCATCAATCATGACCCCATAGTGCTTGACATTGTTCCAGGCTTTGGTAATACCGGAATAGGGAAGCTCCCAATAGGTGTCGTGTTTTGGGGACGGGGTCATAATCGCCAACCTGAATGTGCGGTTGTAGGCAAGGGTGCTTGCAATGATATTTGGTTGGTAATTGAGTTCCTGCATGACCTCCAGGACTCGTTGCCTGGCTTTATCTGAAACATTTCCGCGGTTGTGAATAACGCGGTCTACTGTACCAGGAGATACGCCGGCTATTGCCGCAATATCCTTTATCCGTACCTTCTGCATTGGGATCGTTTAGTTGCTAATCATGGGGAAGTTACCAAATTCCAGGGATTTGATTTACCTCGCGGCAGAGTGGAAAACCATCCTCGGAAAAATCCAGTTCTAAGATTTTGCCGGGGCACTGTTTTGAAAATTTCATCCGTACAGATCGTAGGAGTTATATTTTCATTTTCTGTTTGAAAAATAACTGTCCAGGCGACAATTATTTGGAGAAATTGCTATATTTAAAGAATAATGTCGAACTGTATTGATACTGTGTTCGCACACAATTTGTCAAAATGAAGTTTGGCCAATCAGAAGTGGTAAGTACATTTTTCATAAGGCTAAAAAAGTGCCGGTTTTAATTAACTGGTACTTTTTTATTTTCAGGACATGAAACAGACATGCATTCTCTTACAATTTGCTTTCGTGTTCTTGATTTTGTCAGGTTGTAACCGGACCGACGATCATCAAAACCTCTTTAGTGCGGTTTCTTCAAGAACCTCGGGAGTTGATTTTGTTAACAAATTGGAAGAGAATCCCGATTTTAATGTATTGACCTATACCTATTTCTACAATGGGGGTGGAGTTGCGGTTGGTGATATCAATAACGACGGTCTGCCCGATATCTACTTCACCGGAAATATGACCGCCAGTCACTTGTATTTGAACCATGGCAACTGGCAGTTTGAGAACATCGCTGATGAGGCTGGTGTAGAAGCTGCGGGGTATTGGAATACGGGAGTAACCATGGCTGATGTAAATGCTGACGGCTGGCTGGATATTTACGTTTGTCGCTCCGCATCTCCGGATGCTGATGCCCGACGCAACCTCTTGTTCATAAACAATCATGACCTCACGTTCACGGAAATGGCGGCAGAATACGGATTAAACGATCCGGCTTATACGACGCATGCTGCATTCTTTGATTACGATCGGGATGGGGATCTCGACGTGTACCTGCTCAACCACTCCGTTCCCGAATTTACCAATTTTAATCAGGCGATACGTCATCTAAAGAGTAGGACTAACCGCTTTTATGGTGACAAATTGTTTCGCAATGACCTGAACACGACAGGAAAATTCACCGAGGTAACCAGTAAAGCAGGCATAATTCAGAATGTACTGGGCTTTGGCCTGGGCGTCGCGATTGAGGACTTTAATCAGGACGGATGGCCGGATATTTTCGTGTCCAATGATTTTAATGAAGAAGATTATTATTACGTCAATCAGCACGACGGGACCTTTAAAGAAGCATTGCGGGAATCATTCGACCATACCTCCTTGTTCTCGATGGGTTCGGATGCCAGCGATATAAATAATGATGGCATACCCGATCTGGTGACTATGGATATGTTGCCCGCGACCAATTACCGCAATAAAATGGCATTTGGTCCCGATAATTACAGCAAATACCAAATTCTTCTGGCCCAGGGATTTTACAAACAATCCATGCGTAATATGCTCCAGATTAATAATGGCAAGGGGCAATTTTCGGAGATCGGCCAGGAAATGGGTATCAGTGCTACCGACTGGTCCTGGGCGCCGCTGGTAGCCGATTACAACCTGGATGGGAAACCTGATTTGTTCATTTCCAATGGCTATCTGAGGGATTACACCAATATGGATTTCCTTTCTTACACGGTGGATCAAAAGCTAAAGGCTAATCCTGGAGAAGAAATGGAAATCAGCGAACTAATCCGGAAGATGCCTCAGATCAATGTGCCGAACCGGCTGCTGATGCAGCAGGAGGATGGAACATTCAGTGATGCTTTGGCTTCGGCTGAAATTTTTTCGGATGGCCTTTCCAATGGTGCAGCTTATGCAGATCTGGATCTGGACGGGGATTTGGACTTAGTACTCAATAATTGCAATGCCAGGGCGACGATGTTCCGCAACAACACGAGGGAGCAAGGGCTGGGGCATTACTTGGAGATCATCTGTCGTGGCCAGGACAACAACCCGTTCGGGATAGGGGCTACCTGCCGGATATATACACCCGATCAAATGGTGTACCGTGCAATGTATACTTCACGCGGATATCAGTCTTCCATGGAGCCTGAGATCCACGCCGGATTAGTCGATGGTCTGATCGATTCCATTCAGGTGCGGTGGAGCGACGGATACCAGGAAACTTTTCAGTCCATTGCAGCAGATCAATTAATCACGCTGCAACGCGGAGCTGGAAAGCCAGCCAACGCTTCTGTCCATCCAAACCTGCCTTTGTTTGCTCCGGATTCTGCTTCACTGGTGGTAACTCATCGGGATGACGAATACATCGATTTCTTTGATCACCCTTCCTTGCCGTTTTTTTATTCGGACCGGGGTCCGGCCATGGCCATTGGCGACCTTAATCACGATGGCTTGCAGGATTTGTTATTAACGGGTGGTAAAGGTTTTCCAGCCCAAATCGCTTACCAAAAAAATGGAAATTTCATGGTTGAAATTCCGGAGGCGATGGCAAGCGATGCCATGTATGAAGATGTCGCAGCTGTCATTGCCGATATGAATGGCGATGGCTTACAGGATGTGATAATAGGCAGTGCAATAGAAGTTGAGACCGATAGCATCAATAACCAGACGGTCAGGATCTATGTGCAAAATAAACAAGGTGGATTTACCAAGTGGTCGCTACCTCCCTTGCCGGTGACAAGTATCTTCACCCTCAGTGTGGGCGACTTCAACCAGGACGGTAAGCAGGATATCTTTGCGGGCTCAGCAACCATTACCGGACAATATCCGCTTCCTGGTGAAAGTTTGATCCTGCTTCAGGATAACGGTTCATTTTCGGTGGACAGGCAAGTACCTTTTGCGCATTTGGGTGTGCAAGTTTCCCAGTGGACGGATCTCGATGGAGATGGAGTTGGTGAGTTGGTCCTTGCAGCACCGTGGCGGCCCGTGGAAGTGTGGCAGTACACCACCCAGTGGCAATTGATTTATAAATCATCAATGTCCGGCTGGTGGTCGGCCGTCAATGCAGCAAACCTGGATGATGATCCTGAACTTGAAATCATTCTGGGGAATCTGGGGTTGAATTCCCCATTCCGCGCATCCGAGCATGAGCCTATGGTTCTGTATTACGGGGACTGTGATAACAATGGGGATACCGATGCCATCCTGACCAGTTACTCGGACGGAGAGTCATACCCTTTTATATCCAGGGATGACCTATTAGCACAGCTGCCTTCCCTGAAAAAGCAGTTTCCTGATTATGCTTCCTATGCAAATACCAATACAAAAACCCTATTGACGTATTTACCGGCTGTTCAGGCTGACACGATCAATGAATTGCGTTCCGGTTACCTTGATCATCAGCCCGGTGGATGGACCTTTGTTGCTTTTCCCCGGGATGCTCAGGTCGCACCTGTTTTTGCGATCTCGGAAATTAAGACATCCGATGCCGGGAGGCCGCAAATTCTTTTAACGGGAAATGCGTCCAGAACCAGGGTAAAGATTGGTGAGATCGATGCCAATCATGGAATTCTGTTACAACAATCCGATCAAGGTTGGCAGACGGTAAATAATACCGGTTTGTGGATACGGGGAGATGTGCGAAGCACTGCAATGATCCAGACGGTTAAGGGGAATAAGTTGATCGTAGGTCGCAACAATCTGCCTGTTTTGGTTTATGACTTACAACATGAATCCGCTGTAATCCCAACCAATCATTAGAAATCGCAGCGAAAGGTCATTAGTCAAAATGACACGTAGCGAAATAGATTTTCCAATTCAACCAATGATCAACACCGGTAAGGAAGACATTGGTCATCAAGAATGCATGCTAACGCCCGCTCGGGTCCCATTCAATAGATCATTTTGCCTGCTAGGAAGCAATGCCTGATGGAAGGCATGCCCTGATCCGATTGGGTTAAGTCCATAACCAGAATATCAGCGCTGTATCCCTGGGCGATCATCCCGGTGGCTGCCCCGGTTGATTGATCTTTATCCAGTCCAAGGAGTCTGGCAGGATTCCCACTCATCATTCGGGAAATCATGACCAATGCTTCGTGCTTTGAATGACCGGAATGCGTTTTAATCCAAATCCCATTACGGTCATGAGTCATCCAGTCCAGTAAATTGGTGAACCCTTTGAGTGGCGTGAGAATACTACCAAATAAAGTATCCATTTGCCCGGCTACTTTCAGGTACTGTTTGTCGGCAGACACCTGTCCCGGAATGCCAGCCAGACTGAATGCGTTTATGGTGTCACTCCCATTTACAAATAAACTATCGGTAATGGGGATGATACGATCGATTCCTTTCCGCTGGATGGCATCGAGCACATAGGCAGGATCCACATGGAAACCATCCACAATTAATTCCAGCGACACTTCGTCACGAACCAGGAAGGCTTCCATGGCGCCGTTATGACTAAAAGACTTGTAAGACTGTCGATTTGGCCCATTGAAGTAATGGACCGCCAGCCTCAGGCCTTTATCGATAGCCTGGTGCGTCGCGGTTCCATAAGCTCCCGAATGACCTCCGGCGACGATGACTCCCTGACCGGACAAATGGCTTGTCAATTCGAGACCGGGTATCCCGTGTTCAGGCGGAATATTTACAATGCGAATGTTTCCACCGGAAGCGTCCTGTAATCGATCAAACAAACGGGCTGAAGCCGATTGAAAATATTCCGGATTTTGGGCTCCCGCAAAGGCGGCGTCTTTGATGAAAGTACCTTCCAGGTTAATCCCTGCCAGGGCGATGGCTAATCCGGCGGGATCGGTGCCCAGGTAATCATTCAGCAAATGAAACGCCTGGATTAGATCTGTTGGCGGTGCTGCCAGCGTAGTCGCCAATATGCGGGTTGCTCCTTGCTTAAGGAAGTACTCCAGGGCCCGGGTTATGCCCTCCAGATACACCGTGTCATCCTTGTTAAACCAGTCCTTTTCCTGGTCATAGGCTCCCAGAGTAAAGTCAAAACCGACGGCTCCGTGGTTGTGAATGTCTATAAATCCGGGAAGGATATAGGCGCCGCCGGCATCGAGAATTCGTTCATCAGCCATTGGGGATAACTGCGTGTTGAACTCCTGAATCCGTTTACCGGATAAGCGCAGGTCCCCTTTGATGACCCGATCCGGTAAAACCAGAAAACCATTTTGAATTAATGTGCTTTCTACCAGCGTTGTCTCCATGATTTTGATTAATTACCCCAGAATTGCAACAGGGTCCAGGCCAAACCAATCAACCCTCCGACGAATACCCAGGCCAAAACAAACCCAACGGCGTCTTCCCGGTACCTGGACCAGAAATGAGTCCAGCGGCTGGCTTTAAACCACCCAGGTACATCAAGCAGGATCATTTCCATGCCGCGACTACCGGCAGCGACCGGCTGATCATTGCTCCGGTCGGCTCTTGACAGGTGCTGCATCCGGGAGAAGAATGGTGCAATCCGGTCAGGATCTTCGGGCGGTGTCAATAAACTAACAACAATCAGGGTTATAAATCCAAGGGACATTGCCCATGAAAAAGGCTCAGGTTGCCATTTGTAAATCAGTTGTAATGTGCCGGTAGCGGAAAAATTCAGGGCATAATAAAGAACAAATGCAAGGATAATAGCAGCCATGGCTCCATAGCGGTTGGCTCTTTTCCAAAGCATTCCGCCAAATATGGCAATGCCCACAAATGCAGCCATTGTTTCCACAAACAGGAAAGCAGACAACACATTTTTAATGATTAGAGCAAAAAGAACTCCGAGGATGGTGAGTAGCAAACTGGAAATTCGGCCAACACGCAAGATCTCCTTGTCATCAGCTTCCGGACGTAAATAAGGTTGATAAATATCCCGTGTAAAGAGTGATCCCAGATTAACCATAAAATTGGAGCAGGATGACATATTGGCGGCAAGGATGGCGGCAATCATTAAACCGGTGATCCCCGGGGTTAACAATTCCCGGATGGCATAGCCAAAAGCATGTTCGGAATCCGGTAGGGTAGTGCCCCGCTGAATGACCAGGACGGCCACGATCAGACCTGTCAGGGCCCACCCAATGGTCACAAGTCGTTTTACCAGATTGCCAAATGTCTGACCAACCCGACCAGCCCTCTCCGTATTCCCGGAAGCGAACATGGTCATCATATGAGGCTGGGCTGTGATGCCGACCACGCCATTAACGGCCAGCATACTGATGGTAAATACGTCAAGACCACTGGCGTCACTGTAGAGGGTAAAGAAGCTGGAAGACAAAGTTTGGCGCATCGTGTGCATGCCTCCCACGGCGTGGAGTCCGAAAGGGATAAGTAGGAAAGACAAAACGATGATGAGAAAGGACTGGATAAATTCTGTATTGGCAGCAGCAACGAGCCCTCCGAAATAGCTGTAGACCATGAAGGCAATCGTCATGGCCATAACGATCCGGTTCGGTGACCAGGATTCGCCGCTGGCGACATAAATCACTTTTGCGGCTCCTTGAAGCATCACCCCCATGACGAAAATGAGAAAAGCCAGGGCGAATAAAGTATAGAGCATTCCCATCTGACGGCCATAACGGTCAGTAACCATTTCAGCGATGGTGGTACGCTCACTCCGCCGGTACCAGGGGGCCATAAGCCAGTAAAAGGGAGTGATCAGCATGTTTTTCCACTGATACCAAATGGTAGAAAAGCCGAGTTGGAAGCTGGCTCCGGTTTGGGCAACTGGCATCTCGGCATGCGTTCCGGTGCCAAATGCCTGACCCATCATGGTCCACCATTTTAACTTTCGCCCCCCCAGGAAGAAGCCTTCGCTTGTTTTCGTGTGTCTGGAGATCCAGATGCCGTAGGCGGTAATTCCAAGTACATACAGGATGACTACAAGAAGGTCAATGGTATTCACAATAATACAGCGGCATTTAAGTCCAGAAATAAATCACAATTGGGATGATTCTGCAGGATAGAAGCAGGGCAACCCGGGTCTACCAGACCATGGACCGTGCACTTGACAGCGTGTGCTTTCCTTGAATCCGGAACTGAAACGATAAGTTTATCACTAGCGAGAATTTGAGGAATCGTCATTGATATTGCAGTGGCCGGCACGGCCTCCCAGTCCGGGAACCAGCCTTCACCTACTTGTTGCTGGCGGCATGCCTGATCCAGGTGAACGATGTGATAGGCGGAATGGGTCGTAAAGTCAGCAGGAGGGTCATTAAATGCAAGGTGCCCGTTCTCTCCGATGCCTATCAATGCGACATCAATGGTATATCGCCGGATCAGCTTTTCCAGCCGGTCACATTCCGCCGCGGGATCGGGTGCCTCACCATCGATAAGAAAATAATCCATCAATGCAGGTACCTGGAGAATAAATCGCTCACGAAGGTATTTTCGAAAACTGGCCGGATGAGATTCTGGTAATCCAATGTATTCGTCAAGATGGAACATCCTTATCCGGCCCCAATCGAGCGAGGACCGGATCAGGTGCTGTAACGTAGCAAATTGGCTACTTCCGGTAGCCAGGATGATATTGACTTCGTTCCGCATCTGAAGGACCGTCCGGATTGCTGAGGCAGCCAATGCTCCGGCAGCCTCGCCAAGTTTTGCGGGTGTGTCCTGAATATGGATCTTCATCGGACCAGGGTTTGTGATACTGTGGATGGATTTATATCCTCAGCAACTAAAAATACCTATTTTACTTATTGGTCCTGCATTTTAGGCCATTATCTTTACAGCAGGATAAACATTACCGGATTCTCGATCCTGTCTCAGAGAGAGCGCTAGCAGATGAAATTGGAACTCGAAATACGAAATTGAACAGCATGGTAAAGAAATCCGAAAAGCAAAAGATTCTGGTACTAACGGGTGGCGGGGATTGTCCCGGCTTGAATGCGGTCATCCGAGCCTTGAGTAAAGCGGCCAAACAATCGGGTAAATGGGAAGTTTGGGGAAGTATAGAAGCCTTTAACGGGGTATTTAACGAGCCCAATGAGCTCATCAAACTGACCAGCAAACGAGTAGCAGGAATCCACGTCAAAGGCGGCACTATTTTAAAAACTACCAATAAAGGTAACCCGCTCCAGTTCCCCCGGCAAAACGAACAAGGTGAATGGGTGATGATCGATCGCTCGCATGAGCTGGTCCAGAAGATTAAAGACCTTGGTTTTTCCGCCGTTGTGAACATCGGAGGCGACGGTAGCCAGCGGATTTCAAATGGTTTGTTCAAGGCAGGCATGCCCGTCATCGGCGTTCCCAAGACCATCGACAATGACCTGAGTGCAACAGATCTGACCTTTGGTTTTTCAACCGCTGTTCAGATCGCTTCGGATAGCCTGGATAAATTGGTGACGACAGCAGAAAGCCATCACCGGGTCATCATCATGGAAGTCATGGGCCGGGATGCCGGTTGGATTGCGCTTCATACCGCGATTTCAGGCGGTGCCGAGATCTGTCTTATTCCTGAAATCCCATATGATCTGGATCGAATAGTAGAAAAAATCAATAGGCGTTACCGGAAAGGTCAAGGGTTTGTCAATATCGTTATTGCGGAGGGCGCCAAACCACATGGGGGAGAGGTGATCGGCCAGCAAGCCATCGAAAGAGGAGACGTTCATATGAAATTGGGAGGTATCGGTAACTTTTTGAGAGCACAACTGGAAGCGGCCGGGATCCAGCAGCAGGTTAGAACCACCATCCTCGGGCATGTGCAGCGAGGCGGGACACCGATTGCATTTGATCGCATTTTGGCCAGTGCAATGGGCGTAAAAGCGTTTGAACTGATTGAGGCCGGTCAGTTTGGAAATATGGTTTCTTACAAGAACAATCAAATGACCTATGTGTCCCTGGAGGATGCCATTAAAGAATACAATCACGTGCGATTGGATCATTATTTGATCAATACGGCACGTAAGTTGGGAATTTCATTCGGAGATTAGTTGTTCCATATACTTGATGATACGCCAATGCAGTTTTAAGAAGGGGTGACCCGGATCATTGGCGGATAAACCAGGTAATTATTGGTTTTAAAAGTTCAATAAGTATCTTCGCAAAGACTAAAAATTAAGGCATGACGCTGCAGAGCAAGGAAGTACGAGCTAAGGTATCAGATGTATTGAAGAAATGGCGCCCGTATCAAAAGCCCAATCACAAAAAAGCTGTTGTCCAGATTCTTAATTCATTCTTACCGTTCATCGGCATATGGATTCTGATGTATTTACTTTGGGATATCAGTAAATGGGCCGTAGTTGGCCTCGGGCTGCTGAATGCATTCTTCCTGGTAAGAATCTTTATCATACAGCACGATTGCGGACATCGCACTTTCGTACGCTCGGGATTCTGGCGTAATGTCATTGGGTACAGTTGTTCGTTGTTCAGCTCGATTCCTTATCATTATTGGGCGAAATCACATCACTTCCATCACCAGCATAATGGAATGCTGGAAGTAAGGGATATAGGGGATATTCATACCCTGACCGTCGATGAGTTCAAACAGAAAAATCGCTGGCAACGTTTTCTTTACCGGATTTACCGGACACCTCTTGTTCTTTTTGTCCTGGGGCCGATTTATTATGTGATGATTCATAACCGGCTTCCCTTGATTAACTTCCCGGAGTTCAAGAAGATCAAATGGAGTTTATACATCTATAATGGGGTTCTCATCGGTATAATTGCCTTGTTGTGCTGGCTCCTGGACTGGCAGAAGATCATAGCGGTGCATGGAATCACCTTAGGATTCTTTGCGATCATCGCCGTGTGGTTTTTTTATGTACAACATCAGCATGAGCACGGCTACAAACATTGGAAGGTTAACTGGGATTTCCTTTCCGCTGCGATTACCGGAAGCAGCTATTACAAGCTGCCTCGCCTGATGAATTGGTTTACAGGCAACATTGCCATTCATCATGTCCATCATCTGAACCCAGCGATTCCGAATTACCATCTGGCCGCCTGCGTAGAGGCTACGCCCTGGATCAATCAGTATACCACGGAGATTACTTTCTGGGAAAGTTTGAAACTGATGAGTCATAAACTCTGGGATGAGAGCACAGAACGGATGATCTCATTTAAGGAATTTTACCGCCGTGAGAAAAAGTCCGGTCAACTGCAAAGCTCCACCCGGAATAAAGAGGAAATGGTTGCCTGACCTAAGCGTGGTGGCTGGCTTGAATTGCTTGTGGATCAGAGCTTGAAGAATATCTTTTTTCGATAGAGAAATAGCAACATACCCCATTCCAATCCAAATATCACCAGTGCTCCCAGGATCTTCATTAATCCGTGCGGGAGGAAAAATAAGAGATTGTCCGTGAAGGTGTAGATGTATTCGTTAAACCAGCGATGCCCCACAATCTCAAAGAACAAATAGATGAAAATCGAATTCATACCCACGATGATGAAGAACCATAAACCTTTATGGTGTTCCTTCATATCGATCCACCAGTAGAATAAGGCCGTAGCCAGTAGACAATATCCCGCGGTGACAAGTGTAAAAGAAGTTGTGGCGATGCGCTTAATGATTGGGGTGATGCCGGCCAGATCCTGAAGGTATCCGATAACCAGGCATGTCAGTCCGGCATAAATGATCCAGCTTACCCGGTCGCGGTCCGTACGTGCTCCAATCATCCATTTACCTACCATGGCTCCGGCGATAGTGTGTACGGATGTTGGGATGGCATTGATGGCAACCCACCCCCCAGCATTAATCTTGTTCATCAAGAGCAGATCTACGTAGTTCCCAAAATTGTGTTGATCCGTGAAAGGCTGATCGAATCCGGGAATGTTCGTAAACCGGTACAATATCTCCGTCAGTGCCAATAAACCAAGACAGGCTAAAGCCTGATATCCATATTTCCATTCAAAGACCAGGAACGTTACCAAAGTGGTAAATGATAATTGCGTCAGTACATCCCATAATTCGAAAGAAAGGTGGTCTCCCCGGACAGCATAATCCAGGACGCCCCAGAAAAAGAGCCATCCACTGCGTTTGAGGGTTTTTGAAAGGCGCGCTCCCCAACTTTTCCCTTGTTCGATCTGGCGGTGGAGCGAAAAGGCCATCGCAACGCCGGCGATGTACATAAACCCGGGTTGGATCATGTCCCAAAAGCGAAGACCATGCCAGGCATGATGCTCGAACTGAATAAAGAATCCATGTAAAATTCCAGTGGGGAAGAGGTCGTTCAGATGACTGTACAAATAAGTACTTTCAAGCATTAACAGGACCATGATTAGTCCACGCATGAAGTCCAGCGATACGAGCCGGCCGGTTTTATTATCGAGCCACATGAATTTTGATTTTAAGTTCGATCCCTAAACAATATATTAAAGTTCAGGGAGTAGCCCGGATGCTATTTTTAGTTTGCAGGTGTGTCCGCGAAAAATTCCGGAATTGGATCCTTGGTGAGACCGTTGCAGATGCGGGAGAAAAATTCATGGGAAATTGCTTACCGGCTGGATTGGACCGGCGAATATCCGGCTTCAGTTTAAAGCGTTCACCAAAGGTTATTCCTATACATTCAGCCAGTACGTGAGCTTAAATACCAGAGCTCTGCTTTTGACCGAAAAAGTAGAGGGATAATAATTATCGGTGTAGACTAAAAAAAGATCGGAAACCGGCTTAAAGCGCCATTGAAATCTTGAATTGATATTCAGATTGTCGATCTGGTTGTTGTACTGGATGAAAGTAGTCCAGAATAGATTTCGGGTGAATGTAAAATCAAACTTTGGACCTATCAATAGAAAGTTAGCGTCGTTATACGGGTCTGGCAGCCGGATTTGATTCATACTGAAGTCAATGCCTACCGAACCAATGGGTTGAAACCGGTACGCGATATTTCCATCCAGGTTCAAGCGGGTGCCATTCCAGAATTCACCGCTTCGGGTCATTATTTCAAAGGACAGCCGATTGCGCATGTCCGAAAAATAGGAAGCAATAATTAAATTATTGGGATAGGCGGTGCCGGCTGGCAGCTCAGCCCCTTCGGTATTTGTTGGATCAAATGAATCGGTCAGGTAAACATACTGGTGCCTCAGTCTCAACATGAAACGGGATGTATTTTGAAAACTGATGCGATACAGTACATTCACATCATAGTCGGTGAGCCCATAGGCTCCATTGCCCAGCAAGTCATAATCGATGCCAATGGAGTGCTGATTAATGATTCCTTTTTGGGGATAAAAATTCCGGTATGCCGTGAGTGTGGACTGGGTATAATCGGTTCTGCGCACATACCCTACTTCCGGATTGAAATTTGCACCCACTTGAGATAATGCGGCTTCCACCTCCCACCACAACTGATTGTAGGTGATACTGGCTCCGACTGCGGCTGCCTGGTTGGTGACTTCCGGATCAAAGGACCGGTGGAAAAATAACTTTCCATTCCAGCGATCATCTTTTGACGCCAGATTGTAATCCAGACCTAACAGACGGTTAGAGTGGTAAAGGCTATCCATCGGATCGGGTAATGCCTGATCCCTGAACGGTGACTTGTTAATAGCGATTACTCCAATATTCGATCGTGCAAATATTTTTTGCTGTAACGCCAGCACACTATAATTGGTGGAAGGAAGCTTTATCCCAACATCGTGTGCAGCCTGCATGGATAAGAGTCCGATGCGCAGGTTCTCATTTAACTTTCCGCTCAAGCGAGCACCGCCGTAAATTGGATTGGGAACATTTTCATCATTGGCTTCATCCAGAGCGATTCCGATCCGCCGTGAAAAAAAAGGGCGAATTCGATTGGTTCCAAAATTGGCGAATAAGTCACCGTTTTCAAGGAAGAACTGACGCCTCTCAGGAAAAAATATTTCGAAGCGATCCAAATTTGTGACCTGCTGATCGACCTCCACCTGGGAGAAGTCAGGATTAATAGTGAGGTCCAAATTCAAGGATGGTCCCAAACCGATTTTGGCGTCGCCTCCTATATTAAAGTCTTTTTGGTAGGCACCTTCGGTCTCAAAATCACGTGTTGTACCCAATAGGACATAGGGGATCAGAGATATATTTCCATTTTGAGGGACAGGAGGTATCTCCCAGATTAATTCACCCGTAAAAGCCAGGGAAATAATTCGCATTTGTTTGGGAATATGCGACCAGGAGCTTCTTTCGCCGGTTTCGCTATCAATACGGTAAAAGTTTACATTCCAGCTCTTGACGCCACCCGGGAATCGGATAACCTTAAAAGGTATGATCATTTCGGCACTCCAATATCCATCACCAATATAAGCCTCGGAATACCATTTATTATCCCACGATAAGGATAATGAGTTTTGGGTAGATCCACCCTCGGAAATCAGGCCTTCCCGCTGTACGCCAAAAGGGTTGACTCCAAATTGATACGCATTGGTTTGATCTTCAAAAGGGTCGATCAGCATGGTAATGCCATCATTGGCTTCACCCCGGTAGTCCCTGCGTAAGGATGGTGTGACGTATTTCTGATTCGCCCCCTCCGGGTGATACATGATTGCCCCTAGGTAAATGTTTTCATCATCGTATGCCAGATGGACCTCCGTTCTATTAATGGACCGGATGGTATCAGCGGGAAAATATTGCCAGAAATTGGTGGCGACATCGGAGGTTTGCCAAAATGGTTCATCCAATTTGCCATCCAATACCAATTGCTGATCCATTTTATGGATATATATAGCTTGCGATTGCCCGAGGAGGTCGTGAATTCCTGAAAATAAAAGCAACAACATCCACCCAAACCTCAACCGTAATCCTATTTTAATCATGCCTTGTTTGCCTTGACCGCAAATGTACCAAATCCTCCTATATCCACCGGTTGACAAGTTGGCGTCGTTGTGGAATGTCCTGTTAAAATTGAAACTGATACAGAATCTTGGCTGTCTGATCACTGAAAACCGGATACAAGGCAGGTGCACTTCCAGACCGGTTAATCGTGCGGTATGCCAACTGGAGATACTGCTTTTTGGAAAGTTGGTATTTACATTGTATTCGTGAAGACCAGATCTGATTTGTTCCGTTCTTACCCGTAAATATAGACGGGATTACGGCAATGCTATACGTCCAGGCCCGATGGCGATGATTCCAGATCATTCCCGGAGACCAGGAATTAATCGATACCTGATCAATCTGGTTTTTATTCCAGGTGAAGTTAATGGACAGCATAGCCTGGTCGTTCATTAATCTTTTACCATATTGAAAAGAGATCAACCTGTTTGAACTTGTCTGGTCGGTTATTTTCTCTTGATCGATTTGTTGCAGGTCTTGATATTGAATCAGACCGGTCAAATTATGCTGGTGGTCGGAAGTTTGAAATACCGATTGAACCTGAGCCTGCTGGTTCGTTATGGCAAGAAAAATGGAATCAACAGGTAACGCTGGATTGTTGTAAGCATATAATTTATTGGTCTGGCGAATATTTGAGTAATTTCCTGCCCATAACCACTGTGGAAGGACCTGCCATTGAATCCGTAAAGATCCCCTAAGTCGTTGGAGTCGGTTTCCTTCAAATGCGCGCAAATTATTTTTTTCAGAACCCAGGTCTGTATTTACCAGAATTTTTTGTTTCGCCAATGCATGATGTGTGCGAATTCCAATGCGTTCAAAATCGTTTTGGAAGAACAATGCGCCTAATGAGCGGAAGCCCGGATCCACATGATCGATGTAAAAATCAAGTTGGTGGCGTGGGTGGATTTTATAATTAAAAGCCGCCTTCCAGGCTATATGTTTTTCAAAGGAAGTATTTGGTGTAAATAAACCAAAGGCCCTGTCCCACGTTCCGGATTCAAGCGATAATTGACGTGCATCCCGGTTCAACAGAGACCGGGCAACCTCGCCCTCTAATTTCCATTTCGGTCCGAATTGTTTTTTGATTTGGATATCAAGGACTACATTCTCTGCCGGACTGATTCCAGGGCTCTGTACTATTATCGCGTCATTTTCCCGATCGCGGACATGGAGCAGGGATAATGCGATTTCATTGCCATTTTTTTGATAGCCGGTCTTAAATCCGTAGCCCATTCGCTTGAAGGAAGGCTCCAGAGATTGACGACTTTCCATGTCGTTGGAAAAACTCCTCTTTAGCCGGCCATAAAATGTTGAGGCAAACCAACCGCCATCCTTTTTTTGATACTCAAAACCTATCCCTCGAAATCCATGACCGGCCAATGTGTAATCTGAAAAATACATGGACCGATCTCCGGCATGAAGCGTAAAATTCCGGTAGTGCGGACTTATGCCGGTGATTAAAAAAGAAGGTAATCTATAAAGTGTATTCCCATCACAATAGGTGAATTGAAATGGTGCCTGAACACCAAGAATATCCAAAGTCGTATTGGCTTGAATTTGCAGGGAAAATGGATCGATGCGTTGTTCAAGTCCTCTTATTTGATTCATGGTGCCTTGAATCTGAAATTGCCCGTGGATTTGAATAGGCTGATCTTTTAATCGTTCGGTGGTTCTTTTTATGACTTGTTCTACATCCTGAGCAAACGATGTAAGTGGTATGACGACAAGAATGATGTGGAGGATAGCCCGGAACATATTTTGGGTAATTGCTACCAAAAGATAAAACAACCATTTTGTTTGGCCAAAAATATGAGCTGGACTTTCGTGGGAGAACGGGTTAATCCATATGATGGAACCGTTGCAAAAAAAAAGTCACTCCGATTTCGAAGTGACTTTTTCATTATAGCCAATGATGACTTATGCTTTTTTCGGACGGCCACGGCGAGGTTTAGCCGGTGCTTCCGTTTCAGTGGTGGCTACAGGAGCTGCCTCAGCTTTTTTCGGACGACCACGACGACCGGTTGCTGGTTTAGCCGGAGCTGCTTTTTTAGGACGACCTGCTCTTTTCGGTGCTTCGGTCACAGTTACTGCAGCTTCCGTTGCGGGTGTTTCAACAGCCGGTGCTTCTGTTTTTTTCGGGCGTCCGCGACGACCGGTTGCTGGTTTAGCAGGAGCTGCTTTTTTAGGGCGGCCACGGCCTGCTTTTTTTGGCGCTTCGGTTACAGTTACTGCTGCTTCAGAGGCCGGTGCTTCAACGGCTGGTGCTTCTGTTTTTTTCGGGCGACCACGACGACCGGTTGCTGGTTTAGCAGGAGCTGCTTTTTTGGGACGGCCGCGGCCTGCCTTTTTAGGTGCCTCGGTTACGGTTACTGCGGCCTCGGCAGCAGGCGCTTCAGCAGGAGCTGCTTTTTTCGGACGACCACGACGCCCCGTTGCTTTGGTGGCTGTTGATGCCTTCCTGCCGCGGGGAGTTGGAGTTTTGACAGTTGTTGTTTTTTCAGCTGCTTTAGCTGCTTTTAGTTGTTCTTTTAAATCCGTTACGGCAGCTTTGATTTGATCTGCCTGGAATTTCAGTTTATTAGCCTCACTTTGATAGTGGTCTAATAACGATTGGATTTCTTCAGATTTTAGACTCATTTTACCCTTTTTTTATGACAATAAGAATGGTGTGTTTTCGATTAGTTCAATCCTAGGTATTTGCAGTCAGATTGAATAGGAAAATGTTGGTTCTTTTAAGGTCGGTGTATGTAGTAAAATCCCTGCAAAAGTATAAAAAGTTCGGGTTTCTAACCGTTTTGCCTTAAATTTTGTTGCAAGAACGGGTGAGAGAATTAAAAAATTTTAATATAAGACGTGAAATCATTCAAAATTTGACATTCTATTTCGGTGCATGGGATTTTATCCCTTTTTGTATCCGTAAGATGTGTGGCTATAATATTCCATAATTTTGGCTTGCTATTGAGTTTCCGCTTAATCCAATTCTGTGATTTCGTAGATTTCTGAAGCTGCTTTTACTTTTTCAGAATAGGTTCTGGTAAATCCCGGATAAGTAATTCCATTCATAACCAGTGTAATCGTCTTTGATCATGGAGCAATACTAGCTTAAGTTCGTGCTTTCCATTGATCTTAATCCTATTTTCAGGTAGGCTGGATAACATTTGTGAAATCAATATGTAGTCCCGTTCAAAAATGGTTGATTTCGAATTAAAGTCGAGACTTAATGCATTTCTACAAGCCATTAAACCAGAGCCTTTGCCGGCCAACATTTGGTAAAAATTTGCAGGTTGGTTGGATTGTGATCTACTTCACAGTGCTGTCGTAATTGAATCCTGTTATTTCGCTCAGGTGTTTTACGAGAAGTAGGAGATGGTTGGTAGGGGGATAATTGCAAACTCATGCCTGAATTAATAAAATGGCTGAGTTGTCTGCAAAAGCTTCCCATGCATTGCACCTGATTGGCCTTATTATTTGGGCAATGGGTGGGTTAAAACAATCAAATATTTTGATTTGACGGATCAATTGCAATCAGCTATATATAAGAGCAATAAACCGGAATAACCTTCAAAATGCTTTCAGGAAGCGTGAATTCAGGCTCCGTTGATGGATAAGATAATGCCGATTGGTGTGAACGCCTTTATTTCTTTTTGGGGGACGGATGGATTGGTGATAATCCGTATTGGAACTCGTTTGCCAGGATCAACCGGACGCGCAGCCTTCAGAGAAAATAATATTCAAAGATAAATGGATGACAGGTACTTCAGCGTTATTGGCACCCAGTTGAAGCAACCTTCAGAAACAAATTTGGACTGGGAGCGGCGAGTGGACTTCATTACGATTTATTGAATTTTTTCCGACGAAAACAGATACCAAATCAGTTAATTCTATTTGGCGAAAGAAGGTGAAAAAGTAAGTAGTTTGATCTCAATGAAATAATCTGCTTTCGAATGATCATCTATTTTCTAGCATCCATTCTTTGGTTTTTCTAGAGTGGAAGCCAAGGAAGCGGCTTAACCTTCCTTTTCCATCATTCTTTTGTTTACGCTTCTTTTGAGAATTTCTGATTGCTAGGGATTATTGATGTCCATTTGGCAGGAAACTGCTCCCTGGAAGATTTAAAGAACGTAGCCCTTCATTTGTAGCGGAGAACATACATGATTTGTTTCAGGTGGAGAGGCCTAAACGCTATGGCTACAGGGTTGGATTAATCCGTCGGGTGAGATCTGTTGATGGCATACTGATCTCGTGAAAAAGCAGGTAAGGTCCTCAATTGCAGAAAAAGCCTTTTCTTGGAACCGGATAAATTATACCTTTAGTTTTACGCTTTCAAGTGACACTTTCTCGCAGGTGATCAGGCGAAAAAAACAGCGAGAGTGTCAATCTGTGTGCGCGCACAGTGTATATTTGCGCCAATTATCGAACGTAATAACCGAAAAAATACATTCTAATGGCATTACCTCCTCGTAATCAACGATTTGAAAAGGTACCAACCCAAATTTTTGAACATTCTGAAGCGGCTTCCAAGGCCATCGCCTTGGACATTGCCAACCTCATTCGTGCGAAAGCACAAGAAGGAAAACATTGTGTCCTGGGTTTGGCTACTGGTTCAACGCCCAAAACCCTGTACAATGAATTGGTCCGGATGCATCAGGAAGAGGGATTGAGTTTTAAAAACGTAATAACCTTCAACCTGGACGAATATTATCCGATTGCTCCCGATGCGCTGCAGAGTTATGTCCGCTTTATGCGGGAATATTTATTTGATCACGTCGACATCGATCCCAAGCACATCCACATTCCGGATGGTACCCTTAACCGGGAGGAGATTGCGGAATTTTGTGCGACTTATGAAGAAAAGATCCACGCTTATGGCGGGCTTGATTTACAGATTTTGGGTATCGGCCGAACGGGGCATATCGGATTTAACGAACCTGGATCCGGCCAGGAATCTCGGACCCGTTTGATTTCCCTGGACTTCATGACCATCATCGATGCAGCCAGTGATTTCTTCGGGGAGGAGAACGTACCCCGCAAGGCCATCACCATGGGCGTCGGGACTATTATGGATGCCAAGCGGATCATCCTCATGGCTTGGGGAGAAGGTAAAGCCAACATCATACACAAAGCTGTGGAAGGGCCGGTTACGGACTCTATTCCGGCTACTTATTTACAGAAGCATCCCAATGCGACCGTATATGTTGATGACGGGGCGAGTGCCAAATTAACCCGTATACGTACACCCTGGTTGGTAGGGGAGTGTGACTGGAGTGAAAACCTCATAAAGAAAGCGGTCATCTGGCTTTCTCTGCACCTGGACAAACCCATCCTTAAATTGACAAACCGGGATTATGCGGATAATGGAATGGGAGACATCATTACGGAGTATGAATCTGCATATAACATCAATATCAAGGTGTTTAATCAACTGCAACGGACAATTACCGGCTGGCCGGGAGGAAAACCCAATGCGGATGATACGCATCGTCCTGAACGTGCTGAGCCGGCACATAAACGCGTTATCATATTTAGTCCGCACCCGGATGACGATGTCATCTCCATGGGCGGTACCTTTATCCGCCTGCATGACCAGGGCCATGAAGTTCACGTAGCCTACCAAACATCGGGCAACATCGCCGTATTTGACGATGACGTGGTTCGATTTGCCGATTTCGTGAATGATTACCATGAAGCGTTTGGACTTAGCCCGGATAAAACACAGGAACTGCTCAATCAAATACGCACGCAAATCCGGACGAAAGTACCAGGTGAAATCGATTCTGCCGAAATCAGGACATTAAAAGGGTTGATCCGTAAGGGCGAAGCCAAGGCCGGGTGCCGTTATGTCGGTATTCCGGAAGAGAACATGCATTTTCAGAATTTGCCGTTTTATGAGACGGGAAAAGTGAAGAAGAAACCTATCGGTGAGGAGGACATTCAGTTGACCATGGACCTATTGGAATCCATTAAACCGCACCAGGTCTATGCGGCGGGTGACCTTTCTGACCCTCATGGTACCCACCGCGTCTGTTTGCAGGCGATTTTTGAAGCATTAAAAAGACTGAAAGACAGACCATGGGCTAAAGACTGTTGGCTGTGGCTTTACCGGGGCGCTTGGCAGGAGTGGGACATAGAGGATATTGATATGGCTGTGCCAATCAGCCCGGAAGAATTACTGAGAAAACGAAGAGCTATTTTTAAGCACCAGTCACAAAAAGACCGACCGTTATTTCCCGGTAATGATGCACGGGAGTTTTGGCAGCGTGCTGAAGAACGGAACCGCGGTACCGCAGCGGCCTATGATCGTTTGGGACTGGCTGAATATGAGGCTATCGAAGCCTTTAAGCGCTTTGAATATTAATGTAACTTAGCTCTTGAGGAATCATGACAGTGGTGGGGCCTTTCATCCATCATCGAAGGGGCACGCCGGTTAGGTTGGTGTTGACAGGAAGCATGTAAACATAAATACCATATATATTATGAAGCGAATTCTCCTTGCAAGCATTTGGTTTGCACTTATTGCAATTGCTCCAGCTTTCAGCCAGGATGATCCTAAGTCCGACAAGCCGGACGGGCCTGCGCCTAAAGGTGAGGTAGCAACTTCTAAAGGATCCCTACACATCGATGGCAAGGTATTGAACTACACGATCGAAGCAGGTACTTTGCAACTACGCGACGAAGAGAATGATCCTATAGCTCTATTCGGCTTTACGGCATATTTCAAGGACGGAGTTACGGATTATTCCAAGCGGCCTATCATTTTTGCGTACAATGGCGGTCCCGGATCTTCATCGATCTGGTTGCACATGGGCGTCATGGGCCCAAAGCGGGTTGCAGTTAATGATGTAGGGTATACCCCGGCAGCGCCGTATAACCTGGAGGAGAATCCAAATTCTCCACTCGATCTGGCAGACATTGTGATGATCGATCCTGTGGGCACCGGTCTTAGCCACGCAATCGGCAAAGCGAAAAATACCGACTTCTGGGGAGTTGATGAAGACATCCGTACGGTAAGCTTGTTTATCAAGCAATTCGTCAATGAACACAATCGTTGGAATGCTCCAAAGTATTTATTGGGAGAAAGCTACGGCACCATGCGCAACGCAGGAGTAATGAACTATCTGCAAGAGCGCCTGGGTATGTCCCTCAATGGTGTCATTATGGTCTCGGCGGTTTTCGATATCCGGATGTTGGCTTTCTCAGCCGGCGATGATATCTCTTATATCACCAATCTGCCAACCTATGCGGCCACCGCCTGGTACCACGATAAAGTGCCCGGCAAGCCCGAACTAGCCAAATTCCTGCAGGATGCACGAGATTTTGCCGGAGGGGCTTATGCGACAGCATTGATGAAAGGTGACCAGCTCCAGGGCGGAGAACGGAAAGAAATCCTTACGAAGCTGGCCTATTTTACAGGACTTACCGAAGACTACCTGTCCCGGGCCGATCTGCGGGTCAGACAGGGGGAATTCTCACAGCAGCTCCTGCGGGACCAGGGTATCACGGTTGGCCGTCTGGATAGCCGCTTTACCGGAATTAATCAGGACCTTTTGAGTCAAAATACCCAGTACGATCCCCAAAGTGCCTCCATCTCACCCGGATATACGGCAGCTTTTATGGATTACTTTTACAACCAGTTGGGGGTAGACAAGTCCAATTATTACCATGTATCCGCCTATGCCCGGAAAGGATTTAACTGGAAATGGGAACACCGGTCAGGGCGCGGATTTCCGTCAGGCAGCACCAATACCGGTGTGGATATGGCAGAAGCCATGTCGCATAACCCAAACCTAAAGGTGCTTATTATGAATGGTTATTACGATCTGGCCACTCCGTTTTATAATGTGGAATATACCATTAATCACCTGGGATTAACCCCGGAGATCAAGAAAAATATTGAAATGAAATATTATGAAGCAGGGCACATGATGTATACACACGAGGAATCTTTAAAAATGTTTAAAAAGGACCTCGCGTCATTCATCGATTCTACCCTGCATCCGGTCACCCAACCCTAGTGACCATTGGATAAGGTTCACCGGAGGGAGTCCGGATCGACAGACTTCCTCCGGGTTACCTTTTGGCCCTTGTATCCGCCCGAATTGCCCGCAGATTTAAGAATAATAATACAGACCCAAAGTGAAACAACCATGACCGATTGCGGTAGTAAACCGGACATCATTATGCGATGGAAACGGTTCATATGTTTTCTGCCTGATCTGAAATAATCAGATGGTCTGTGTTTCATTCCGGTAATATCAGCAACCATATGTGAGAATTCCCCATATTTGCACTTCATAAAAAGTGCATATGAGACTCCGGTTAGCGGTTAGTTATGCCGTGCTTGTTTTTTTACTGCTCCAAATAACATTTACACTTTCTTCCTGTTCCGGCGAATCCGGTCAAACAGCATCCAAATCCATTGATTTGGTCATTGATGGAAAGTCCGAATATGTCATTATTATCCCTCAAGACCCAACCTCTGTGGAACAGTCGGTAGCGGAGGAGCTTAAGTCCATACTGGGTAAGATGGCGAATGTACAGATTCCGGTATTCACCGATTCGGATGCTCCCAAAGCCTGGGAAATTAGCATTGGAAATACGAACCGATGGAAAGGCCAAAGCGACCAATTGACAGCTCAAGGATATGAATTACGTACCGAAGGGCAGCGGATACTGCTGCGCGGAGGATCAGAAACCGGCTTGAAATATGGCTATCAGGATTTGATCGAGTTGCTGGGAGCCCGCCGGTATGTGGCCAATACAACCATTTTTAAGAACAGCAGCGAATTAAAGTTTCCGGCTACCAACAAGGTATTTATTCCGTCTTTTAACTACCGGCGGTTGGATTATGCTGGTGCAGAAAGTACCTTTTTCAGTGATTGGTACAAGCTCGACAACAGTGAGGTTTCAACGCTCTGGGGTATGCAGGGTGCTACCTTTGATAAGTTATTACCCGCATCATCTTATTTCGCGCAACATCCGGAATGGTATGCCGAACGCAACGGAAAGCGCGTCAACAGTGGGGAGCTCTGTTTGAGCAATCCCGAAGTAGAAAAGCAAGTGCGGGATCTGCTGGCATTGCGGATTCAGGCAAACCCAGGAGCCATTTATTGGTCTGTCACACCAGATCCTGCCCATGGGGTATGTACTTGTGCAGAATGCACCCGGATCAATGCAGAAGAAGGAAGTTCTTCCGGTACCTTGATACGTTTTCTCAACCAATTGGCTCCCGATTTTCCAGACCGGAGTATTGTAGGTGAAATGGGCGGAACTTATCGCCATGCACCCAAAACAAAACCTGTTAACAATGTAATCATCGTGCTTCCTGCCGATGACCTGGACCATGCACACCCGATCGCTTCGGCAGAAGCGAATGCTGAATTCCGGGATGATTTACAAGCCTGGCTCCAGTTAACCGATCAGATCATGGTGCGTGAATTTCTGGTGCAAAAAAGCAATTACATCAGTCCATACCCGAATCTTCGCGCCATCCAGTCCGACCTGCAATACTTCAGGGATCAGGGCGTAAAACGAATCGTTGCAGAGGGTGATCCGCAACCGGGTGGTGAATTGGCAGAGCTCAGACAATATGTTACAGCACGGTTACTATGGGATCCGGATCTTCAGGTTGATAGTATGATTCAGGAATTCTGTTCTTTTTATTACGGAGCTGCCGGCCCTTTTGTGAACCGGTATGTCGAATTGCTTCACAACCAGTTGGAGGCAAGCGGAAGGCCGCTAACGATAGGGGGTAGTCCCGTTGAAGGCATGGACACCTATTTGCGCCCGGAATACATGGACCAATACAATTATTTTTTTAATCAGGCTGAACCCCTGGTTTCCAATGACCCCCAATTACGGGATCGATTGCAACGGGATCGTCTGCCACTGGTGTATGTCAGCCTGGAGTTAGCAAAAGCATACGGGACAGAAAAGCGGGGATTTTATCTCAACGTGAATAAGAAATGGATTAAAGTCGAAGGGCTCCTGGATCTTGCCAAAAATTTTGTGGTGGAGTGTGATCGCCTGGGGATCAAACAGCTTAATGAGGATGGGATGACGCCTCAAGCCTATGAGACAGATTTGCTTCGATTTTCAGATCGTCCGGTGCAGGAACATATTTTCTTTCGTAAATCGGCAATATCATTTGGCCAGTCTCCTTCTCCGCTGTACTCCGGAGGGGACCCGGTCTATCTGGTCGATGGTATTTCTGGTCTTAGGGATTTCCGGTACTCATGGCTGGGATTCCAGGGGAAGAATTTTGAAGCAACCTTAGACTTTGGGAAAGACACTGTATTCCGTTCGGTGGAGACCCATTTCCTTCAGGACCCCGGCCATCAGATCATGGTACCAGATCTTGTTACAATCGCCGTTTCCTCCGATAATACCAATTTTACAACCGTTAAATCCATTGCCAACACCTCCTCATTGACGGGAATCGGGATAAAAGACTTTAAGGCATCTTTTCCGGTGCAAACAGCCCGGTATTTTAAAATTACGGCTGAAAACCGGGGAGTTGTCCCGGATGGAATGCCCGGTGCAGGAAGCCCGTCATGGCTATTTGTGGACGAGGTTATTGTAAAATAAAGCGGGATTCCCAATAATCCGGGACAGGGTGATTAGAGCCTTTTTTCGCTAGTGGCTGCTGGGTATTCCTGGCTGCAGGTACCTAACCACGTCCCATGCTCCCCTGAAATTGCTGATTCTATGATGCAAATGGGCATCTCAATGATGAATGTCCTGATGAACATGTTCGGATTCCAGGGTGAACTCATTAACTTTGAAAAAAACATTCCGATCATGAATAAGCTTTTCCGAATAACAAGCCTGGTCCTGGTGATCAGTTTGTTAGCTCATCCGTCATGGAGCCAAAAAAAGAAGGTCACCGAGCCGGCACCCGTCATGAAGAAAGATACCTTAGTAGATAAGACTTCATTCGGCGGGTTGAAATTCCGAAGCATAGGTCCGGCAATAACCTCCGGCCGAATTGCGGATTTTGCTGTCAATCCGGATCATCCCAAGATCTACTATGTTGCATCGGCAGCTGGCGGGGTTTGGAAAACGGTCAATGCGGGCATTACCTATGCTCCGGTTTTTGATGGAGAAGGCAGTTGGACCATAGGATGCGTCACGCTGGATCCGAATAATTCAAATGTGGTTTGGGTTGGCACCGGAGAAAATAACAACCAACGCTGCGTAGGCTATGGCGATGGGGTGTACAAGTCAACGGACGGAGGTGCCTCCTGGTCCAATATGGGCCTGAAAAACTCCGAACATATCGGTAAAATCGTGGTGGATCCGAGAAATTCGGACGTCGTTTATGTAGCCGCTATTGGACCTGTGTGGTCGGGTGGCGGAGATCGGGGCGTCTATAAAACCGAAGATGGAGGTAAAACCTGGAATGCCGTATTGACCATCGATGAACATACAGGTGTGAATGATCTGGTCATAGACTCGCGTAATCCTGATGTGCTATATGCTTCCGCTTTCCAGCGGGAACGGAAAGTCTTCACCTACATCGGCGGAGGGCCGGGATCTGGTATGTACAAATCAACAGATGGTGGTAAAACCTGGGATAAAGCCAACAAAGGACTTCCCGGTGTCGATAAAGGCCGCATTGGACTGGCTATTTCACCAGCCAATCCGGAGGTTATCTATGCGATCGTAGAAGCTGCGGAAGACAAAGGCGGGGTTTATGCTTCCACCAACCGCGGCGCCTCATGGGAAAAACGCAGCGGATATTCCACCAGCGGTAACTACTACCAGGAGATCATCGCCGACCCTAAGGACCAAAATACCGTCTATGTGATGGATACCTGGATGCAGATATCGACCGATGGAGGCCGTAATTTTAAAAATGTTGGAGAAGATTTTAAACACGTGGATAACCACGCCCTGTGGATCGATCCCAACGATACCGATCACCTGTTGTCCGGGTGTGATGGAGGCGTTTATGAATCGCTGGACCGCGGTAAGAACTGGGACTTTAAAGCCAATTTGCCGGTTACCCAATTTTATAAAGTCGCGCTGGATAATGCCTTGCCGTTCTACAATGTCTACGGTGGTACACAGGACAACTTTTCCATGGGAGGACCTTCTCGGACCGTGAGCGGGAATGGAATAGCCAATGAACAATGGTTTATGACCAACGGCGGAGATGGATTTGAGTCACAGGTTGATCCGAATAACCCGGACATCGTCTATGCCCAATCCCAATACGGAGGACTGGTACGGTTTGATCACCGCAGTGGTGAGGCTCTTGGTATTCAGCCGAAAGAACGCAAGGATGAAAACTCGTATCGCTGGAACTGGGATGCGCCGCTGGTCATCAGCAAACACGTACCCACGCGAATCTATTTTGCGGCCAACAAGGTATTCCGCAGTGACGATCGTGGAAACAGCTGGAATGTCATCAGCGATGACCTTACTGCACAGATCAACCGCAATGAACTGAAAGTGATGGGCCGCGTCTGGGGCATCGATGCCGTAGCGAAGAATGTATCCACCTCGCCTTACGGAACCATCGTCGCCATGGATGAATCGCCACTGGATCCGGACCTGCTTTTCATCGGCACGGATGATGGCCTGATCCAGATCACCACCGATGGAGGTAAAACCTGGATGAAGGCCAGCCAGCCGGCTGGTGTTCCGGCAAACACCTACGTAAATATGGTCCTGGGCTCGCAGTTTGACAAGCAGGTGTTGTATGCCTGTTATAACCACCATAAAGAAGGCGATTTCAAGCCCTATGTGTTCAAGAGTACTGATCTGGGCAAAACATGGATGTCCATCACCTCCAATCTTCCGGAGCGCGGTTCTTCCTATGCCATAGCAGAAGACTTCGTAGATAAGGATCTGCTTTTCGTAGGTACTGAATTTGGTGCTTATTTTTCCAATAACGGAGGCCAGTCCTGGAAAGCCCTCAAGGCTGGACTGCCGACCATTGCCATCCGTGACATCGCCATTCAAAAGCGGGAAACCGACCTGGTTTTGGCCAGCTTTGGCAGAGGATTTTATGTGCTGGATGACTACAGCGCCCTGCGCAATTCAAAGGAAGCGGACCTGACAGCAGCTGCTACTCTGTATCCCGTGCGCGACGCATTGCAATACGAACTTTCCACGCCATTGGGATTACCTAAAAAAGGATTCCAGGGAGATAATTATTACCTGGGTGATAACCTTGGTCCGGTGGCGCTGATCACCTATTATGTGAAAGATAAAATCGAATCGCTCAAGGATAAACGGCAAGGGGAAGAGAAGAAAGCCGCTAAAGATGGCAAGGATAACCCGTATCCGACGTACGATGCACTCAAAGCGGAAGAAGATCAACCGGACGCTTACCTGCTCTTCACAATCAGCGATGCGGATGGCAACATGGTCCGTAAGCTGACGACCAGCCCGGGGACCGGAGTACAGCGTATCCAGTGGGATCTGCGTTATGCCCCCAAGGATCCCGTTTCGTTAGGCGGGCCGAGCTTTTACAATCCATTTGCCGGTCCCGACCAGGGCCGGATGGTGGACCCCGGTCGCTATCAGGTATCCTTGTCGAAGAGCGAAAATGGCATGATCACCCCACTTGCCGGCCCGGTCTTTTTCGAAGTCAAAGCATTGAACAATACCACTCTGCCCGCCACCAACCGTGAAGACCTGGTCGCTTTTCAGGATGAGGTGACGGATCTGGCCCGGGTGGTTCAGGGAGCGCAACGAACCATGGGATCGGTTCAGAATAAGATGCGCCTGATGAAGGAAGCCATCAAAGCAACCGAAGCGGACCAGGAGATGCTGATGAAATCCTGGCTGGATATCGATCAGCAGCTGAGCAGCTTGCGTACCGAGATCTCCGGAGACCGGATTGCCTCACAGCTGGATATCGATACCCCTCCGTCGCTCACCAATCGCTTATACAGTGTGCTTTATGAAGCTTCAGCGTCGACTTCTGCGCCGACAAAAACCCACCGGGATACTTATATGCTTGCCAAGGAACAATTCGGGCCCTGGTACACGAAGTTTAAGGCTTTGATCAGCGGGCCTTTTGCCCAGTTGCAGCAGAAACTGGTTGATGCCGGTGCGCCCTATACGCCGGATGCCATGCTGGAATTGCTGAAAAAATAAAAACAAATCAAGGTAACAGAGGCTGGGCCATCCAGGTGGTCCAGCCTTTTTCTTATTAGGGTACTGACTTCAGGTGCGGCCACTCCGGGGCCAGATGATCTCTGACGTCCTATCTTCAATCCATTTGTGACCGTATTGCATTGAGATTACAAGTGACTGTGAATCAGCAGATTCTTAATGCATTGCATCAGAAATGTGTAAGCATTTAATGCAAATCTTCATCGCTTAACTTAGGGACCCAACTATATTTTAAAGTAATCCGATGGTGAAGCCATTAAAGTATTCTGTTACTGCACATTCCCCTGTAGCCTCAGGACTAAGGATACTTGTGCCCAGTACTTACCGGGTTTAGTAATCGATCGTGGAATGGGATGATGGCAGTATAGATCCTTACCATATTCTGGACGGGCCTGGGGTTTATTGGTTGGATTACCTGGATCAAGGATG
>ERZ795053.1369-NODE-1369-length-30867-cov-7.241042_pt1 | contig 30867 bp, 30 predicted proteins | sample MGYA00375137_ERZ795053 | MGnify/ENA primary metagenome ERZ795053 (study PRJEB30182, sample SAMN05720284) | activated sludge metagenome | isolation source: Anaerobic digester | place: Hong Kong | collected 2014-12-17 ...
AATGACGGTAACAGTAATGCTTTAATCATCTCTACTGACGGTACAGTAAGCCCTTCAAACCCTATGCTGCCGCTTATCTCACCATATCTTGAACCAATTGTCTCTACCGGAATTTTCAATAAATATACAATGCTGGTAAAAATTATAACACAAACCAGAGCTCCCGGAACACGAGGAATTTTTTTTCTAACAAGCAATATCACACAAATTGTCATGACACCAATAGAAGCAGAATAGATATTAATTGTAGAAAGATGTTTTAAATAGGATATCCACTGCCCAGCAAATTCTGCTGGTAAATCGTCAATTTGCATACCAAAGAAATTTTTCATCTGAGTCGAGAAGATTATAAGCGCAATAGCACCTGTAAATCCAGCAATCAGATTGTAAGGTATATACTTAAGAAGATCACCCATCCGCAATGCGCCCATTATTATAAGCATAATTCCGGCCATGGCTGTAGCAGTTAATAAACCAGTTATTCCGTATTGAGCATTAATTGAAAAAACAAGAACAATAAATGCTCCTGTTGGTCCCCCTATTTGTACGCGACTTCCACCAAGAAACGAAATAATAAAACCCGCTACAATTGCCGTAATAATGCCACGCTCCGGAGATACTCCGCTGGCAATTGCAAAAGCTAAAGCCAGTGGTAACGCAATTATTCCGACAAGAACTCCCGACTGAATGTCTGTTATGATTTGTTTTGCGGGAATACCTGACTTAACAAGTGAGAATAATTTTGGGACAAACTGTTGGTTCATATTGCACCTCATACAACCATATATAATCACAATGGTTTGTTAAAAATCTTGTTAAAACCTCAAATAATTTTCTTTTCAACAAAGTGCATATGTAAAAAGTCTAGCTACTTTTCATTCATAAAAAGTGATACAGGACAAATGAACAATGTAACTTGTGAAAAATTTATCTATGTTATTGGCAACAAGATTATTAGTTATAAAAAAAGATCAGCCTAAGCTGATCTTTACATACATAAACGCGGTTCATATTTGTACAATGTTTTTTGAGTAAATATTTCAATTGCAAAAAAAATGTTTTGCAAACGATTGCTTGTTTTACTATTTCCTGGAAACAATCATTTTATAATGAACCAAGAATCTCTTTTTTCTTTTGTTCAAATTCTTCTTTCGAAATAAGCTCCATATCCATCATCTCTTTTAATTTCTTCAACTTAGCAGTCGGGTCACCTGAATCATTTGAAACCTGAGGCGAAGACTGCTGACTTCCCATCATACCGGCCATCATCTGTCCCATGCCCATTCCTGCACCCATACCCATACCAAGTCCGGCACCACCGCCCTCATTTTGAGCAGCAAGTTTCATAGCTTCGAGCTTTTGCTGATCCGCATAGTTCATACCAACACGCTTTAAAGCTTCTGCTTCTGCAGTCATATCAGCTATGCGATTAATACGTTTCATTGTATTATCATCAAAACTTGTTCCTTCGATTTTAAAATCGATAATTTCAAAACCAAGATCAGAAAACTCTTTAAGCAGTCGCTCTTTAATTCCTGCAGATATCTCCTGTCGCTCTTTATCTATATCAGAATAACCGAATCCAGCCTCGGCAAAATAGTCTGTCAACGGCTCTATAATCTTAGAGCCCATAACATCACGAAATTGAGCTGTTGTGTACTCGGTGCCTACACCCATAATATTGCAAAAGAAATGCCCAGGGTCATTGATTTGAAAGGCGTAATTTCCATATGCACGCAATCCAACCTCAAAATTATATTTTGGATCCATATATTTTATTACACTGGGAGTTCCCCATTTCTGGTTAAGAATCTGTGTTTTCTTATAAAAATAGATACCTACCTTATGCTCACTTTCAAACTTTTGCATAAACTTGCTGATTGTTGTCCAGAAAGGTATATTTGCTGTTTTAAGCTCAACAATACCCTCTTCTTCAAAAAATGCCTCTACTTTACCCTCATATACAAAAATACACCCTTGTCCGGGGTTAACTATCAGCTTTGATGCATTTTTAATCTCGTCTCCATCAGAACTCCATCGATAAAAAATAATGTCTTCAGACGGATTATTCCATTCAATTACCGAACGTAATTGCCCTTTTGCCTTATCCCATAGTCCCATTTTTTTTCTCCTGATTTATTCAGATAACGGATCGAATAGATAAGTAGTGATCCTTTTTTTAGTGAATAACTATCAGATAACATATAATCATGGAGTCAGTCAAATATTAATTAACAATACTTGCCCTAAAAATTATTAACTGCTATATCTGTTAAGAAGGAAGGGGCCATTGATATGGATACTTTAAAACATTGATAAAAACCAAAAGGGAACTTCGAAAAATTAGCTGAAAATTTTAAACTAATAGTGTATCTAGCTAATCGTAAATTTTAAAGTTCCCTTAGTGAATATCTGGTTTTTTATCAAGATTAAATATTGAAAAGTGGTTAAACAGCAGTGTACAGAAAAATCGGGATAATATCAACGGTCCAAACGGCTCATCCAAAGATTTTCCCATGTTTCAGAATCTTTACGCTCAAGAGAACGTCTATCGGAAAGAAAATAACAAATAATCCCAAAACCAACCAGAAGGCTTCCTCCGGCAATAAGCAGTATAGTCATCCAAAACCTCTCATAACAAGACAAACTGATAACATTACAGATGTTCAAATAAATCCGCACAGGTTTGCTGTCAAGCATTATGAAAAAAAATAACCCTTTCGGGCTATTTTGTTTTATCAAGACAGGAAATCTCTAAAATACAAATCATAAGGCATTATTGGCCAAATTATACTTCCGGTCTTAACAGCGGAAAAAGAATTGTATCCTTAATAGAAGCAGTATCGACAAAAAGCATAACAAGCCTGTCAATACCGATACCTAGCCCCCCTGTTGGAGGAAGTCCATACTCAAGAGCAGTTATATAATCATCATCAACCATCATTGCTTCATCATCACCCTTGTCTCGCATTTGAGATTGGCCTTCAAATCTCTCTTTTTGATCAAATGGGTCATTCAACTCGGTAAACGCGTTGGCGATCTCGCGACCCGCTATAAAAAGCTCAAATCTTTCAACATAATCAGGATTATCCTCAAAAGATTTTGATAACGGAGATAATTCTTTGGGGTAATCGATTAAAAAAGTCGGGTTTTGAAACGTTTTCTCTACACGTTCGCCCAAAACTTCATCAGCGATTTTCCATATTCCCATGGACTCATCAGTTTCTATTCCAACAGATTTTGCAGCGGCTACAGCTTCCGAAGCAGTTTTTATAAGCGAAAAATCTAATCCTGTTACCTCTTTTATGGCATCTACAAACCTTACCCGTCTCCAAGGTCCCTTTAGGTTTATGGTCTGTCCCTGATAAGGTATTTCGGTACTTTCAAAATACTCTTCTGCCAATCCTGTAAAAAGACGCTCTGTTAAATCCATCATATCCTTATAATCAGCATAAGCCTGGTAAATCTCGACCATAGTAAACTCAGGATTGTGTCTGGTATCTATTCCTTCATTACGAAAATTTCTATTCATCTCAAAAACACGTTCAAAACCACCCACAATTAAACGCTTTAAATAAAGCTCGGGAGCTATTCTTAAATATAGTTCAAGATCCAGTGTATTGTGATGTGTTATAAAAGGTTTAGCGGCGGCACCACTAACAACCGAATGCATCATTGGAGTCTCTACTTCTAAAAACCCATCTGTTTCAAGAAAACGCCTAATAGATGAAACAATACGGCTACGTAAAAGAAAATCTCTTCGTGTTTTTTGATTAACTATCAAGTCGACATATCTTCTTCTATATTTTAACTCTGTATCTGAAAACTCGTCAAAGACCTGACCATCCTTTTCTTTTACAACGGGCAAAGGTTGTATACACTTGGAAAGAAGAACCAGTCTTTTTACTTTAATAGACATTTCACCTTTTTGAGTTAAAAAGGTCTCACCTTCTATCCCGACATGATCACCCAAATCATGAGTTTTATATAGGTTATACCCCTCCTCACCCATTAAATCTCTTGCCGCATAAAACTGAATTGAACCCGAAAAGTCCTCAACATTTCCAAACGATGCTTTACCCATGACCCTTTTGGATTTAATTCTTCCTGCTACAACTACATTAACAGGTTTTTCGGCATCAAAAGCCGCTCTTACATCGGCAATTTTATCTTTACGCTCAAAACGGTTAGGGTAAGGATTTACACCGCTTTCACGCATTTTCTTTATTTTTTCTATCCTTTGTTCTCTTATATCAGCCGGTTTCTCACTCATTACAAAGTACCCCTTATCATAAATACAAAATTAATCTTAAATTTCTCAGATTTAATGTATAACTTATCCATCTGCAAACACAATTTTATTTCATAAAACCCGTTTTGACTTAAAAGCTATTATTTAAACAAATAGATCTCATAAAATAGCGACATTGTCTCCATTGTTGAATAATTAATCCATATTTTATTCCGTATTTTTAATTGCAAGTTAATAAATATCTTGAATTATTTCTAAATATAAATACCCTTAAGTTAGTTACAATAAAGGAGATCATTATGAGTAATATTTTAAAAGACATTGGCGAGTTATTTATTTCGGCTGGAGACGAAATCGAGAAAAAAACCCATTCTTTTAAAGAGAAGCATCAGGAAGATTTTGACAAGTTCAAAACAAATGTTAAGCAGGGTAAGGAAGATTTTCAGAAAAAATTCAAAGATGAAGTATCATCTGCCAAAGAACGTCTGTCGGATGCGTTAAGCAATTTTGGTTCTTCTTCAAAAAAAGAGATCGACGAGCTAAAAGCTAAACTGGATGAATTGAGCGCAAAACTTGACGAACTTTCAAAATCCGATGGTAATAACAGTTAACAACCAGAAGATTCTAAAACGGCCGATCAAAATGCAATATCTTGTTTATAAATTGATATCTTTGCAATCTAAGATATTCAAGTGATTTGTCAGTTTATACTGATATTATTTTTTAGTTAAAAATTTCTGAATACTCCTGTTTACTTCAAAAGATAGCAGTTCAAACTCTGGAATAATTAATATTTTTACCAGATAAATTTCTACAAGCAGTTCATATATTTACAAATCTAATTACGCAACAATGAATCATACAGTTCTGAAAAAAACTTGTCAAATTCGACACTTTCCAATTAAATATCAACTGGTTTTATTATTAAATTCTCTATTGTTACCTAGTTAACATTTTTGATCAACTGATAATAATGGAATTTCAGCAAATGCAATTAGCAATTTCTTTAGATTTTTCTATCATAAGTTGTCCGACAACAATTCAATTGGAGAGTTATTATGCGAAGATTTAAACTTATCATATTTATTATGCTTTCAACTTACTGCACGACATTGCTTTCAGAAGAAACAGACTTGGCTGCCGGTATCAGACTTGAAGCTGGAAAAGACGGCAATTATGGTGCAACAGCCCGTTATAAATTAGGTGAGCCTTCTTACATTGAAGGACTTTTCCTTTTCAATGAAGAAGGTTTCGAAATTTCTGCCCTCTATGAATTTCAAATAAGGCCTGAATTTTTCCCTGAAAGTTTATTCCTCTTCTTTGGAGGAGGTGCCCATATAGGTTTCTGGGGGGAGGATGACCCAACTGTTTTCGGCCCAGACGGGATTGTTGGAGTTTTATACTCTGCAAAAGACTACCCCATTAATTTTTCTCTTGATTGGCATCCTCTATATAATATAGTTTCAGAGAAAAAAAAGCGCATGTGGGGCAATAAACTTGGAATTTCAGCCCGCTACTGCTTTTAATAAATTGATTTTTTTATTAGCCTGTTCTTGTTAGGCATGTGTATTAAGTTTATAACCTTATTACGCAAAATGGATTGACTTTTTGTCCTTTTGTTTACTATTAATGTATTATACTCCTTTTTTTATGATTTCATATTTTCAGGTATGCTAATGTCTAACCTTGACAAAACACGAGATAATATAAAAACCAGTCAATTGTCTGAATCAGAGCGTAAGGCTATTTTTCAGAAATTTGTTGAACATGGCGGCAAAGTCGAGGACACAAAACCAAGACGTCATAAAACTTTTGACAGAAACAAGCAAAAAGAATTCTTACAAAAAAGTGAGGAGCGCAAAAATAAACTTGCGCAACAAAAACCAAGAATAAAAACCAAAAAAATTATTTCCGAAAACATCTCAAACAAACAGTCTGTAAGCTCACAAGGGCCTAATTTTTCACAAAATCCTGTAATAAAATTTTTAACTCTCCTTAGAATCAGATTCAATTTATTAATTCATGGCATTACCGATTTTAGTGGCCTTGAAATAAAATCATCGTTTATTAAAAAATTTAATCAAATATATAAACCATCAATAATTGATTTGCAACTGGTATATCTTGATATTTTTAAAAAAACCGGTCATTCCATCTCTGAACAGATAGTTGAAAAACTTGATCGTGAACGCCCTCTACTTTTTGAGTTAATCGAGTTTGCTGCAAACATTTACGACAGGGAAATAACATCTGACATTATTGATGAATATATCGCTTTTGGTGAAAAAGATTACAAGACTTTCGAAATGGCTCATGCTTTAACTGAATATTTCAAACGAATATATCTTATAATTAACTTTCAGGATACATTAATTAATGCATACGAGAAAGCTATTTCTCACCATAGTTCTTTAGTAAAAAAAACCGACTCTCTGAATCAACACAAACGCAAAATAAAACAGAGCATTAATATCATCTGTAACAAATTATTTCCGCAACTATATTGGCTATTCTGTTTTTTTAATTCCGGAATTGTTTCACTTTACGACATATCCATAATTGACCATATGCTGGGACTTACTGCTGACATGAAACCTGGGTCAAGACAACCGCACAGTCCAAGTAGATTGTCTGCCGAGCTTGCCGTAAAAACCAAAGAGCAAAAAGAACGCGAAATAAGTTCAGAGATGGAGCAGGCTCGCGAAGAAATTAAAAAGAAGAGTGCTCCTGTTGTTCCTGACGAAGTCAAACGCGGACTAAAATTGATGACCCAGATTAAAAGGAATGAACTTGCAAAAAAATTTATCAAAAGTAATTACATAATTTCTGAATACAAGTCAGATCCAATCGTCAAATCTTTCTTATTATTCCGCGAATTCGATGAGGAGTATTCAATCTTATTTACTACAAACAAGATTAAAATTTCCACTCCATCTGACCGACGTAACAGCTCAGACTACAGATTAAAACTGTCAGAACTGTACAACAAAATTCGCCATATTGATAATCAATACAGGGAATATTTTTCAACTTCAGAGCTTTACCATGAAACAGAGGAAGATAAACCTATTTCACAAAACCAGTATTATCATTACAGCAAAAGATTAACCGAACTAGAAAACGATCTTAAAAAAAGATCAAGAGACATACGTAATGATCTTAAGAACTACTTCGAGGCAATTATTGATCTTTTTGAAGAACTGCATAAAGATATGGAGGGCCAACAAAAAATTGTAATTAATCCGCAACAGGAAATTGAACTAGACTATGAACTTGAGGGAAATAAAAAACTTAAAGGTAAGAAAATCTATCAGGCACTTCTTGAAGTCATAGACTTCTCTTACGCTTTTGTTTACAGACTCTCTTCTGGAAACGATCTTTCAGAGTCAAGAATTACAAAAGAGGCTGTTCCGATACAGGAATCTTCGACCACGGGTGAAACGCAACCTCCGGCAGAAGCAACAGAACCAGTTATTCCCACCATTACAGCTAATCCAAACGATACAGAAATTTCCGACCAATCGGATTCAATAATCAGCGAATTAGAAAATTTTCTTTAAAAACAACTAAGTCATCTAATTCGTTTTATCATCAAAACAGCTTCTATTAAATTTGTTGTATTAGTTCTTTCCTTTTTTTTGCCGCTTCTATACGATTGATTCTTATTGTTTCTCGTTCAAGATCCATTGTTTCGTTATCAAGATATGGTGTTGATCTTTTATCCGCCTCCAAAAGTCTTATATAATCATCAGAAAAACAGTCTTTAAATATACTTTTCGAAGCGATAGTTCCCTCTTTTTCAAAACAGTTCCCTGTCCATGATCCAACAAAAAAACCGGCTTTAATCAAACCATAACGAATTTGTGGTGCAAATGAATAGGTTGTTAAATAAGCATCATCTTTCATGCATGCATGCAAATGTTTAAAAAAATTAATTGTCCAAAGTTCGCTGTTTTTACCCGGAGAATGAGGATCATGAAAAACCGCGTCTACACTGTTTTTTAGACTAATTTTTTTTATATTTTGTCGTGCGTCACCAAAACAAATTTCAATTTTTATTTTATCATTACTAAATGAACCTTTATTAAAAGCATCTTTAACCATTGCATAAAGATCATCCCGCTTATCGTTAAACTTAACCATGTCAAGATAATCTGCTATACCTTTCTCCTTTTCAAAACTTATTATTCGCAAATAACTAAAGGGGCTATTATAAAAACTATCCAATAGAGCCAAAATATTATATCCAAGACCAAATCCTATATCTAGTATGCATAAGTCTCCACTCTTATTACAAATACCAGAGGGAATAATATGTTTGTTTAATGCTTCGGTGTAGGCTCCATGTATGGTATGTGTATTTTCACCATATTCAGGAAGATAAAGTGTCAGGCTATTGTCTTCTGTTTTATTTAATATTATTTTTTCTTTCATAATCGATCAGCGATTCTTCAAAACCCTTTGTTTTAAATTTAAAATATCCATCACAATAATAGTCATTTATAGTAAATGACAATAGCTCAGACTTCATCTCAAATGTTCTCAAATTTGAAATGATTCTTTCTTTATAAATATGATCAGCTATTCTATCTTCTATAACGATAATCATTAAACCTAAAGCTCGATTTCTTGCTTTTTTTTCCAGTTCCTGAATCAGACGATTATCGCTCATTTCGTCAACTCGGCGACCTTCTATCCTAACATAAACATTTAAGCTGTTGTCATGATAGCTCTCTTCTTTTGTGCTTAATCCGGAGCAAGACAAGACAAGAATCGATATAAAAACAACTATGATCACTCTATTTTTTGTTCTCTTTTTCATTTTATTATGATTTTCCGTAATTATTAAGCAATTATTCGATCAATAATAATTGCAATATCTTTCTCGTAGCATCCGTCAAATAAAATGGTCTTATAACGTGAAGTCTCCCCTTTGACAATTTTTATGGAAGACTTGGGAATTTTGAAGGTCTTTGAAAAAAAAGCAATACAAGCCTTGTTTGCCTTTCCATCAACAGGAGGTGCAACCAATCGCAATCTCAAATTACCATCGGCATCCTTTTCCAAAGCATTTTTTGAAGAATTTGGAGTAACTTTAAAAGTTAGCTGATAACAGTTATTTTTCTTTTTTAAATTCATTCCGATAAGCAATCAATATTATATTAACTTCTTTTTTAGATACCTCGATACCGGCCTCTTCAACTTTATCCATAAAATCTTCAATGTCAAGAGAGGGATTACGTAAACGCAACTTAATTACTGCTTCAACAATTTCCGGTTTTACAGGTTTTTCACCGGCAAAAAATCTGTCATTTTGAAAAGCAATAATCGCAAATCTTATCCTCTCATCTTCTGTCTGCAAATTTCGGATATATTGATTCGTCGCTTTCTGGTAGTCCGAAAAATTCTTTATTATTCTTTTGTTCTGCTCTTCAAGCTGCATAACCTTTACTTCCAGTTCGTCAAGCTTGTTTAAAAGATATTCTGAATCCCTGCGAGCGACATAGGCACCCGGATCTTTTAACGCCTCTTCTATCTTTTTTGACAGCATTTCTTCGTCAATAAAAACACCCGTTAATTTCATAAATATTTCGCCACTTTTTAAGCGAAAATTATAGTTTAACACATCCGCGCTGTAATCGAAAACCAACCCGGCTGTCATATAAGGTAATAGATCTGATTCATTATATTTATATGCTCTTGGTACCACCAAAATTCTTAACGATGATCCTTTAACATTAAAGATTATTCTATCAACAGAGACATACTTCATTTTATAGAACAGCATTACAAGTTTTTCTATATCTTCTGCACGAGCTTTATTAACACGAGAATCCCCTTTCACAAAAAAAACTCGCCCTGCAGGGTCAGTAACTCGCGCAATATCCCGCGAAGCACTTCTACGTACAGAATAATCTTTTGACTCCCAATTATACGGAAACAGATTAGTGGTTAAAAAAATAACCGACAATAATAATATTTTTTTCATTATCTCTCCCGCACCACTTTTAACATAATTTTATCAAAAGGATTAATCCTTGCATCTGCAGACATGGTAACAACTTTTCCATAATATAGATCCGGTCCCTTTTCAATCGTAACAGTTGCTATTTCACTCTCATCACTTCTAAAAATATAGGCGGTATCACCATCTCTAATTTCATAAGTATCATCGATATACATAATTATTCGATTCTTATTTCGTGCATCCAGAACAAATCCATTTTCACCGTCTCGCTTAACTTTCGAGCTGAAAGCGTAATTATAAGCATTAATCATTGAATTTTTTCGCCTTACTCGTTCGATAAGTTTTGTTACAATTCTATCATATATTGCCACGGTTATTTTGGTAAAAGATTCCATATGAAGCAGTGATCGAGGCACTGAATTAGTGTAAGGAACTGTTTTAAGTTTTTTTAGCAAGGCCATTTCGTCCGATACACTTCTTCGTAATTGAGAAATATCGTCTTTTGTTACAGCGCGTTCTCGTTGAAGATCTTTTTCAATGCCAGATAAAACCTCTGAAGGAATTCGCACATTGATTACCCTTCGACCAATTATCGCCTGTAAGCGGCTTTCATTAAAGTGTGGATTATAACGATTAACAATCTGATCCAGTTCATCTTGATGTTTTCGGGTTGTCTCGCTTTTTTGATCCTCATACTCTTTGCGCATCTTGTTCATCTGAAGATTATATAGTTCATCCTTTTCCCCAAGAATCGCTCCAGCTGATTCTACATCAGCACCAGCTTTTTTTCTCAAGTTTTCCAATTCTTCTTCGGCTTTTCTTATTTCTTCTTCTTTATTTTTGGCAAGCAGGTCATATTTATCCCTGATTGTTCCACTTTTCGAACGAAACCGTGAATCTACAGCAACCACTTCATCTTTAGATGAAGAAGTAGTAACAATAGATGATTCCTCTGCCACACCGACCCCTGTGTCAGATGCTTCTTCACTAGAAGAAGGCTCGTCGTCAAAAATGCTAGATTCTTTTTCTGATCCCGTCGGTTCATCGTGCAATACTTCATCATCAACCGCAAGCAAAGCTTCTCTCTGAGAGCGAAACTCCCTGTTTAGCCTTGCTATTTCATCATCACGCTTTTCGTAAATTGCTTTAAGTTCATATTTCAGTTCATTAATTCTTGTTTCAAGTTCTTTAATTCTGTTTACAACATCAAGAGCCTTGATATCTTTAAAATCACTTATATCAACTACAAGATTATCACCCTGCCTTTGCAAAACAACTATCCAAACAAGCGACGCCACGGCAATTGCCGCAAAGAAAAGAAGTACAAGACCATAAAGCCGAAGACTTCGGTTTTTCTGTGTTTTAGCGTATTCCTCTTCAATTGAATAGGTAACAACTCCTGAATCGGGATCATGAAATTCAGCCGGTAAAAATTCTGATTTCGATTTTTCAATAAGATCCCTTTTTACTTGCTTTTCATTGCCCATATGCCTGTCCAGTTTTTAGGAGCAGCTTTGGATTCTGTCCTGTTTATAAATTCCCTTGCTAATGGTAAATTGACCTGTTTAAATTCCTTATTAGCAGATACCCACTTGCCAGCATAATAGAGCTTTAAGGCCTTACTGAAACGAGCGATATCTTTCTTCAGACTTCCTGACATATATTGTTCAGGTATGGGCCAATATATCTTTTTACCTATTGTTTTTCCTTTAACCTGAACAATATCAATTTCAACAAAAGTTATTCCTCTTTCCGATGTGTTTTGCAAAATATCGTTTTTAACATATTCTGAACAAATTACTGGAACACTATATATTCTTGTAAGACCTTCCAGACGAGACGCCGAGTTAACATTATCTCCGATAACGGTATTTGTCATACGTACATAAGAACCTATATTACCGTAAAAGACTTCCCCTCCATCCAAGCCTACACCAATTTCTATCATTAACGCGTTATATACCTGCTCTTCTTCCCTTGTAAGACCACCTTTCACCCTTATTATAGACTCTTTCTTCTTGGTCATCTCTAAGCGCAACGATTCAGCGATTGATTGTAACTCATAGGCAGCCGCAACAGCAGAAAGTGATTTGTTCTGTGTAACAACTTCATCCATAGTGCCAAACATAGCCAAAATGGCATCACCAATTATTGATCCAATAGCTCCATCATATCGGATGATTTCCCTTATCGCCTTGTCATAATGCATGTTTATCAGTTTAATTATATCAGTACCAAGAGTTTCCGTTATTGTGGTAAAACCCTTAATATCTGAAAATAGAATTGTCAGCTCTTTTTGTGTACCTTCAAGGCGAATTATCCTTTCTTTATAAGCCTTATATGCTATATCCTTATTGGTAAACCTTTTAAAAATTTGAAGAAGAGTTTCAATTGTCGATGATAACGAGTTAAACGCCATACCCAGATAGGTTATATCGTCGTTAGGCGCGTTTTCAAGATGTATAAGCTCTAACTGCTGGTTTTTAACCATTTTCATAATTGAATTTGTTAATATGCCAATAAACCTAAGAAGGTGCCCAATTATAAGAATCCCTACAATTGTTAGAACAATGGTTCCGACCAGAATAACAAGTGAAATCATTTTTATCGTTTCAACAGATTCCTTGTTAAATTCGCCATACTCTTCTGCCCTGAACAGAAAGGCATCCCATTTTGAGTTATATTTATATATACCGAAATATTCAAAATCACCGTTATTGACTGTTAAAAAACCCTGCCCCTCTTTCTCCATGGATTCTTTCATTTTTTCAAGAGCTACGGGATCAAATTCGTTCCAGACAGGTCCCTCATGGGAAGCATCAAGCAGTATTTGTCCGTTAGGTTTAACAGCCAAAAAAACCGCTTTTCGATTTTTCATCTCGTAAAGAGCTTTGCTTTTTATATTGTTTAAAGAAGCTTCGATATTGCCATTAAAAGTCGAAATTTCATAACGGGTATTACTATAAACATGCAGATCTTTAAGATCTTTGGCCAGAATTTTCTTCATCAACATTAGCTGATGATTTCTGTTATACATTAAATTTATGAAGTTTGTACTAAGGTTGGAAAGGATAATAAACATAACAAATATTACAATAATTTTAAGACGAACCGGCACAACACGCGTTCTGTTGACGCTTCTAAAAAAAAGACCTCTGACAGTTCTTTTCATTATGTTTTTATCCAATATAATGATTAAGGAATTCCGTCTAACAGATACGGAAAAGTTTATGGCAAATTATTCTAAAAAAATCCCTATTGGATTGTATTTTACAATGCTTTACAAATTATTTCAATCTTTTTTTAATTAATTTAAAAAAACTACTAAAATTATTACAAATTTTTACTTAAATCGTGCTTTTTTTATCTATTTCCATAAAAAAAGAACGGCCACATAGACCGTCCTTCTTTATTTTTTCCTTGTAAACAAAAGATATACTAAATTTCAAATTCCTTTATCTATCAATTGCTTATTTCTTCTTATTGAATCGTTATCAGGATCAAGAGTAAGAGCTTTTTCTATAGTCTCTTTAGCAAGATCTACTTTTTCAAGCCTATAATAACATATCGCCAGATTATTATATACTTCCGCAGAATTGCTGTTAAGAGCAACTGCTGTGGAAAATGCTGTCTCGGCATTTCCATATTTTTTTTGACTCATCAAAACTTTTCCCAAGGCATTATATGCAGCGTAATGTTCAGTTTCCGCAGCTATAATCCGTTGATAATAGTCTTGGGCTGCTGCGTAATTGCCACGTGAAGCCATTACCCCACCAAAGACATAAAGAGCTAGACTATTTTTTGGATCTTTATCTAAAACTGCCTTCGCGTATGCCTCAGCATGCGAATTTCTATTAGCTTCCAGATTCATAAGAGCCATATCAATCAGTGGATCCAGACTATCCGGTCGAATCTCACGTGTTTTTATAAAATGGGTCATAGCTTTATCATAATTTCCAAGGCGCCAGTGACAATGTGCAGCCAAAAATCTTAACTTATAATTTTCCGATGAAGGATCCATATCCTTCTCTATTAACAGAACGTCCGCAACGGCATAAATAGACTTCATATATTCACCGCGATTATAGAGCTCCAATGCCTCATCATAACCGGCCGATAAAGAAACCGTTAAAGAAAAGACCATTATTACTGAAAAAATCATTTTTTGCATTTTCATATCCATACCTTTCAAATATCTAAATCTGCTATAATCTTACTATTTACAAATTTTATAAAGATCCATTTAAACCATTTCAAAAATTTAGTCCTTTATTTATCTTTTAAAAAGTTCCTATACTGTCAAATATTTATCTATATTTATACATTATCTTTGAAAATATACCATATATGACTATTCCTTAAAAATAAATTCTGTTCTACGGTTTTTTTGGCGTCCCTCTTCTGTATCATTCGAAGCAACAGGTTTTGTCTCACCAAACCCAATAGAGCGCAAACGTTCGGGACTAATACCATTTTTTATCATAAATTCGCTAACCGCGTCAGCTCGACGTTCTGACAATTTCTGATTATACTTATCGTTGCCTTTACTATCAGTGTGTCCACGAATTTCCAGTTTTAATCCCGGATTTTTTACCATTATATCCAGAAGTCGATTAAGTATTGGAAGTGACGATTTTCTTAGATATGCCTTGTTGTATTCAAAAGTCACATCCTTTACCACATAAGTTTTACCACTTTCAATCTTTTCAAGCTTAACATCTCGTTTTTTTTCATCTCGATCCAGATCGAATCCTTCCGGTATATATCCGTCAGAACCCACAACAACATGAACATTATCGCCATCAGGAACTTTGATTTTTCCATCCCTGACAGGTTGCCTCTCCTTGTAAAGAGGTCTTCCTTCCGAATCCCGCTGCTCTATATCGGCATATGCAGGCACCTTGTTTCCACCCTCATCAGTAACATCAAGATCCAGATCCCGCATCTTAATTTTTTTGTCATCAGGAGGAGAAATTTCTTTATCAGCATAACCCGTTGGATCTTTTTCCGTAGCAGTTGAGTCAGAACCGCTTTCGGGCTCGTCATAAACCGAACTTCCACCGGTAACAACTCGCGGATAAGCCTCAGCGCCTATAGCGTAAAGATAATTGCCTGCAGGCAAAAACAAAATTCCGTTAGACGCAACAGGCTGAGAAACAGCTCCAGGAAAAGGGGTCTTAAACTTCCAAAGCTCAGACTTGTCACTATAGTTAATCGCACGAACCGATCCATAAGCTCTGTTGACTCCACCCTTGTCATTATATGCTATATAAAACTGGTCTCTGACCATTACATAACCTGGAGAGCTCTTATCACCAATATCAATACTGTTTTCAATTGAACCATTTTCTGGATCTGTAATAACAAGACGCTTGTTATCTATTGTAAAAATAACAGCTCTGTCCGTAAAACCTGGCAAAGAAGAAATTATTCCACCATAATCTTTTTTCCACAACTCTTTTCCGTTATCAATATCAAGACAATAGAGCGATTGTGAAACCGGGATGTATATTCTTCTTTTATATACAACAGGAGGGAATATTTTAAACGGTTGAGGCAGTCGCTTTTCCCAGATGGTTTTTCCTGTTGCACCTTCCAACAGTAAAACCTTATACTCCATTGTCTGATAATCCATGGATTGAACAATTAAATAATCATCATAGAAAGTTGGAAACCCTGAATAACTTTTAACACTGCTGTTTTTCCACTTTTCCTTCCCATCTCGAACATCACGTGACACAAACACTTTTCTGGTGCCATAATATATCTCGTTACCGGTTAAGACCGGATCACTGTAAATTCCATCCACAAACGCATTAGTAGTAGTTCCGCTAAGATCTCCTTTTTTAACATCCATAGAGGCTGATGGACTCATATTATAAGCAGTTCTGGCCCATAAAACTCTTCCATTTTTTTTATTTATACAGTACACAGCAACAGGATCAGTTAAATATATATAATCACCTTTTATTAGCGGATACTTGATTTTGCCTGCAGACCTGGACAGTTTCTTGAACTGATCCGATATTGACCTTACGTTTATTTTCCAGATCAACTTTCCACTATTTTCATTCAAACAGTAAAGATTTGCTTTTTGATCAATAAAATAGACAAAGCCGTCAGAAACTATCGGATTGTAAACCCTATCTTCGGCCTGATAAAGCCATTTAAGATTACCATTAGGAACCACGATTTCATCATTATTCCCCGTAAAGAAAATATTGCCCTTATAAACAGGCCAATCCGAAGCATTTAAAACCGAAAACCCTACCGCAAAACAGAGAATTGCAATCAAGATTACTGTTTTTTTTCGCATAGCGGCTCCTCCTGGTACTGCTTAAGGATTATCCTATCCCTGTTTACTAGTATATCAACAATTTTTCGGTAATTAATTGCAAACAGTTAACAGTTTATTATTACGTCACAAAATTACCATGCATTGCGCATAGCTTTGATTTTTATTTAGCACGATCGGAATTTTTTATGAAAGAAACTTGGCAAGCAGTGATTCAGATTAAAGCTAATATTTGGTATAATCAGTAGTGTGGGGGCTTCTCGTTTGAAATTTCTTCACCTAGAACTTCCAGGCTGTTTTCCAGAATCTTAACCCTTTTTTTAAGAGAATCTATCTCTCTATCCTTTTCTATAACCGTTTCGTTTAGTATTCTTACCGATTCATCAAGGTAGCTAAATTTAATCTCAAGCTCTTCTATTCGCTCGTCACTAATCATTTATAACCTTCTTGAAATAATTATCTGGGTACTCGCGTTTCAGCGTAGACTCTATGACCAAACGCGCTTTATCAGAAAATTCATCGACACTCTGTTTTGTATAACTCGTTGACGCTATGGGTGAATGTATAAACATCTTAACTTTTCCCGAATAAAAGAGCCTGCTTGTTTTTGGCATAATTTTTTCCATACCAACAAGAGTAATCGGAACAACTGGTATTCCTATATCTATTGCAAAATGAAAAGCCCCCTTTTTAAAAGAGCCCAAAAGCACATCATCCCGCCTAGTGCCTTCAGGAAAAAAAGCAAGACATACTCCATCCCTGATTTTTTGTTTTGCAATGTTTATACTTTCTACTGCCTTGTTGGGGTTTTTACGATCAATTGGAATATTTCCCAATTTACGGCAAGCCGTACCAAAGACCGGAACATCGGTAAGCTCTTTTTTCATTACCCAGCGGATATCCCTTTTTAATCCGGCATAAACCGCTCCAATATCCAAAGCACTGTTATGGTTAATAACAAAAACATACGATTGACCTTTTTCAAGATTTTTTTTACCAAATATCTTAAGACGAATTGGTATAAAAAATATAAGCAAACGGGAATGAACTATAGGAAGAACATAGGCGGCCTTTTCGCTGAAAACAGAAACAATAATAACACAAATACTTATAAGAGCTGTCATTAACAGCAAAAATGGGTAAATAATTATTCGATAAAGAGAGTAAAGAAATTTCATTTAAGCTTCCAACAAGAATTCATATTTATATACCATATAACAGTAACACGTTATTAAGGGCAATAAAAAAAACCACATTCCTTATCTATCATTAAATCACAACTTTTGAAATTACTTGAATTATTACTGCGATTTCAAGCTATAAAGTTTTCATGATTAGCTCTTGACTTTATTTATACATAATCAGAATTGTGAATATACAGTATCTTCGATAATCCGGATTTTCTGGAAGATACAATTGATATATAATATTATCGCTTTGAAAACAGCGATATTTCAGGGTTAATTTGATATGAATGAAAACTACGACTTTAAATCAATCGAAACAAAATGGATAAAAAAATGGGACGAATCCAAAGAGTTTCGTGTAAAAGAAGATCCATCTTTCCCAGCTGATAAAAGATTATATGTACTTGATATGTTTCCCTATCCATCGGGATCCGGTCTTCATGTGGGTCACCCTGAAGGCTATACGGCAACCGACATTTTTACCCGTTTTAAAAAAATGAACGGATACAACGTTCTTCACCCCATGGGATACGACTCTTTTGGTCTTCCCGCCGAGAATTACGCAATAAAAACCGGTACTCACCCGGCGGTAACAACCAGAACAAATATTGACCGTTTTCGTGAACAGATCAAGACATTCGGTTTTGCCTATGACTGGGATCGCGAGATAAGCACATGTGAACCCGATTATTATAAGTGGACTCAGTGGATATTTTTACAGCTGTATAAGAAAGGTCTGGCTTATGAAAGTGAAATGCCGATAAACTGGTGTCCTGATTGCCTTACCGGTCTTGCAAATGAAGAAGTTAAAGAGGGCTGCTGTGACAGATGCGGATCCCAGATAGAGAGGCGGCGCATACGCCAGTGGGTATTAAAAATAACTGAATATGCCGAACGTCTGCTTGCCGATCTTGACGGTCTTGACTGGAGCGAATCAATAAAAGCAATGCAGCAGAACTGGATTGGCAGAAGCGAAGGGGCCGAAGTCGATTTTGTAATCGAAAAAACCGGCGAAAAACTCCGCGTTTACACAACCCGCCCTGACACACTTTTTGGCGCGACATATATGGTTCTTGCTCCAGAACACTCAGCTGTACAACAGATCACCTCTGCTGAACAGAAAGAGCAGGTCGATAACTATATAATTGAAGCTGCTAAAAAATCAGACCTTCAACGCACCGAGTTAAACAAGGATAAGACCGGAGTCTTTACCGGTGCCTATGCAATTAACCCTGTTAACGGCTCTAAAATTCCGATCTGGATTTCTGATTATGTTCTGATAAGCTACGGTACCGGTGCAATTATGGCCGTTCCCGCGCACGACACACGTGACTTTGAATTTGCCAAAAAATACGATATTCCCATAATCCAAGTTGTAAGCTTAGACGGTTCATTAAACGATCTGGATGAAGCAATGACCCAGGAAGGCATAGCTGTCAATTCCGGACAATTTGATGGGCTAAAAACATTAGAATTCAAAAGCAAAATAATTGAATGGCTTGAAAAAGAGTGTAAAGGTCAAAAAGCAATTAATTACAAGTTACGAGACTGGATATTTTCTCGTCAAAGATATTGGGGCGAGCCAATTCCTCTTGTACACTGTGACAAATGCGGTATTGTGCCGGTTAAAGAAGAGGATCTTCCTTTAACACTACCTGAGGTTGATTCTTATACTCCAACCGGAACAGGAGAGTCTCCTCTTGCAGCAATTAAGGAGTGGGTCAATACAAAATGCCCTGTTTGTGACGGTGACGCAAAACGGGAAACAAACACAATGCCCCAGTGGGCTGGAAGCTGCTGGTACTACCTCCGTTATATGGATCCTGCAAACAGCAAAGCTCTTGTTGATCCCGACATTCTTGACTACTGGGGAAGTGTAGATCTTTACGTAGGCGGTGCTGAGCACGCCGTTCTTCACCTGCTGTACAGCCGTTTCTGGCACAAAGTGCTTTTAGACTGTGGAGTTGTCTCTTTTAAAGAGCCTTTTCAAAAATTACGAAACCAGGGTATGATTCTTGGTGAGAACAATGAAAAAATGTCCAAATCACGCGGAAACGTTATAAACCCAGATGATGTTATTGCCGAGTTTGGTGCCGACTCGCTTCGAATGTATGAGATGTTTATGGGTCCTCTTGCTGCCGATAAGCCCTGGAACACGAGCAGCATCTTTGGAGTTAAGCGTTTTCTGGACAAGGTATGGCGGCTGCAGGACAAAATATCTTCTGACTCGCAACTTTCACCTGAAGCACTTAAAATGGTTCATAAAACAATTAAAAGTGTTACTTATAAAATCGATAATCTTGATTTTAATACAGCCATAAGCCAGTTAATGATATTACTAAACACATTACAAAAAGAACCAGCGGTTACACGAGAGACATACCAGACTTTGTTAACCTTACTACACCCTTTTGCTCCATTTATCACGGAAGAACTCTGGGAACAGTACGGAAACGGAAAATCAATGCTTAAAACCAACTGGCCATCTTTCGATCCAGATCTCGCCGTTGACGACGTTATTACTGTTGTATTTCAGGTAAACGGGAAAGTCCGCTCACGCGAAGAACTATCGGCAGACTCAAGCAAGGAAGAGATGCTTGAAATTGCAAAAAATAATGATAAAATTAAACAATATCTTGACGGAAAAACAATTATAAAGGAAATTGTAGTTCTTGGAAAGCTTGTAAACTTGGTTGTTAAGTAAACACCGCTATCATTAGTACTTGTTTATATTATCACATTAACAATTCTAAAATATATGTATAAATTTCTTCGGCGTTACAGATAGATCCTCTATCTGTAACGTTTTTTTAATCTTTATTCACAACTTCTCTTATTATTTTTTTCAGTTTTCCGACAATATTAATAACTTTTTATGAATATTATTTGACAAGTATTATGTCACATTCCATAATTAGTAAAAAACAGATGCAGGGGTTACTTCAATGAAAACTAAAATGGTTCCTACAGAAATATATTCACGCGTAGTTGGTTATTACCGCCCAGTAAACCAGTGGAATAAAGGCAAACAGTCCGAATTTGCTGATAGAAAAGAATACGATGTTAACACCCTAACCCTTGCCTCTGAACAAACTGAAAAAGAAGCAATAGCTGTTTAATAATTCAATAGCGGAACGTCTTTAAAAAATGTTCCGCTTATTCACACAACTCTCTATTAATTCTTTTATACAAATTTGTAATATACTTTGATGCTCTAAAAGCAGATTTTTTTATGCTTTTTCCTTTAATTATATTGCATGCGGTAGCCGTAGCCATCGCGCAGCCAGTTCCATGTGTATATTGCAAATTCCAACGCGCTTTCTTTAGCGTATAAATTTCTTCGCCTACGAGATATTCTTTTATATACTTGCTGGCAGTTTCTTCATGACCCCCTTTTATATAAAACAACGGCTTCCCTTTATATTTGTCCCCTATTATTTTAACTGTTTCAATCACTGTTAAAACTTCCATCTGTGTTAATATTTTTAACTCTTCAAGGTTTGGAGTAACCAGACAAGACAGAGGCAAAAGTTCATTTGCCAAAAACAATTGCATCTCTGCACTGTAAAAGGGTCTACCTTCAGTAGGTGAAAATACTGGGTCTATCACTACTGGTAATTCCGGATTTTTTTTAATATAATGCCAAACCATCTTCATCTGATCAATAGACAAAAGTGCACCAATTTTAAGACCACCGCATTTAAAGGATAAACCACATTCTAGCTGTTTTTCAAAAATTTTATTACTTACAGGCTCTACCCCTATTACTCCATCAAAAGTCTGGGCGGTAACTCCACTAACTGTTGTTACCGGCCAGACATTATGATCCATAGCTACTCTCACATCCTGTTGGGTACCAGCCCCGCAGGAAGAATCAGTCGCCGAAATTATATGAAGAAATTTACTGTTTAAGCGCACAGAGAGAACCGCACATTGTACAATAATCTTTTTCGCTGGACTCTGACTCTTCTCGACGTTTTCGAGGAAGTTCAGGATCAATCGAGCAGGCATACATTTTTTCCCAATCAAGTTTCTTACGGTACTCTGTCATTAGCCTGTTTCGATCATATGCACCCGGAACTCCTTTTGCTACATCACCCGCCTGTGCCGCAATAACCGAGGCTACTACTCCCTCACGAACATCATCTTCATCTGGCAAGGTAAGATGTTCGGCCGGTGTAACGTAACAAAGAAAATCAGCCCCGTGCCAAGCCGCAACCGCCCCACCAATTGCCGCCGTAATATGATCGTAACCCGGTGCGCAATCGATTACAAGCGGTCCAAGAACATAAAATGGTGCCTCTTTGCATACTTTCTTCTGGATCTCCATATTAAATGGTATATCCTGTATTGGAACATGCCCCGGTCCTTCGACCATTACCTGAACATCACGCTCTCGGCACCTATCAACAAGACGGCCCAAAGCCGCAAGCTCCGTAAGTTGAAGCGGATCAGTCGCATCTGGCATGCCACCAGGACGCAAGCCGTCGCCCAGACTGATCGTTACATCATATTTATAGGCTATATCCAATAGTCTATCAAATTGAGTATAAAGAGGATTATCCTTTCCGGTCTCTCTCATCCAGCGCCTAGTCAGTGCTCCACCACGGCTTACTATACCAGCTGCCCGTTTATCAGGATCATGACTGGAAAAAGTTTCACAATTAACACCGCAGTGAACTGTCATAAAATCTACACCCTCTTTTGCCTGTTGCTCTATTGCACCGAAAAGACGATCACCATCAATATCCTTGATAGAACCCCCATCTCTTACGGTCTCGGCGAACACTGCATATAGTGGAACTGTCCCCACCATTATTGGAGAATTTTCAAGAACCTTGCGTCGCATGCCATTAAGGTCTCCACCAATTGAGAGATCCATAACGCTATGTGCTCCATATTTTATCGCTGTCTCAAGCTTCTTCATCTCGTTAGCAACATTATTGCAATCAGGTGATGTACCAATGTTGGCATTCACCTTAGTTTTTAATCCCTTGCCAACACCTTCCGCGCTAAAAGTACGATTACAGTTTTTTGGTATAACGATCTTTCCGGCAATAATTCCTTCACTAATAAATTCAATCGATCGCTGTTCCTTTCTTGCGACCTCTTCTATATCAGGAGAAATATCCCCTTTTTTTATTCTGCTTATCTGTGTCATTTTTTACCTCGCAAGAAGAGACGAATAAAAAGAAATCTCTTCTTCAATATTTGCAGACTTAACAAGCCCTTTAATCATGGCAATATTTTTGGCTCCTGTTTCTAAAACTTCACTAATATTATCCCGATTTATTCCTCCGATTGCCACAACCGGACAATCAGATAAATCAAGCACCTGTTTTAGCTGATCACACCCTACTGGAGCATCAGGATTTTTTTTTGCAAAAGTAGGGTATACTGGGCCAAATCCAATATAATCCGGTTTCAACTTTACTGCTTCTTTTGCCTGTTCCAGCGAATGCGTAGATAGCCCACAAACAAGATTACGATTTCCAGCAACTTCCCGCGCGTTAACAAAAGGAATATCATCCTGGCCAAGATGATAACCATCGGCACCGGATGCAATAGCCAGATCAACTCGATCATTGATTACTACTTTTGTAGAACTACCTTTGGTAATAGAGAGCATTAGCTCTAAAGTTTTGAGAAGCTCCTTGTCACAAAGCTCTTTTTCTCGTAGTTGAAGCATTCCAACATTATACTTTACACAAATTTCTGTTATTTTCGAAACGGGATAATCAGGATCAGTAATGATTACATAAAGACCAAAATCTTCCATATTAAAGTTTTTCCATAATTAAATTGGCTACTTTTCGTCCCGACATAAGCATGCCGCCAAAGATAGGCCCCATTCTGAAACTTCCGCTTACTCCGTTAGCCGACATACCTGATACGTACATTCCCGGATAGACTTCCTTTGTATTTTCAATAGTTGTTCTTTCGCCTTCAACAACAGAAAGTGAACACTCACCCATTACTCCACCTGTCGGTGTATTAAGCTTTATGTCATTTTTACGTGCTAATGTAGAAACGATTTCGCAAGGATGGCCTGTACCATCTAGAACAGCTTTGGCTCTGACTACAAGAGGATCAACATGCATTCCAATGTTTACTACAGGAGTCCAATTAATAACAACACCGTTAACTTTTCTGGTCTCACTGTGAACAACAACGTCTTCAACCTTGACACCGTTAAAAATTACCACGCCGTTTTTAACGGCTCTGTTTATTAAAGCCGAAGTTGCTTCTACTGAATCCAGCATAACATTGTTATCATCATATTCAGTATATCTGATATCAAACTCCTCTATAATATCTATAGCCTCTTTTTGCACCATAATCTGATTAAAGAGCATTGCTCCACCCCACATGCCGCCACCCGGCGCCAATTTTGATTCATACAAAGCGACCTTTTTCCCGGCTTTTGCCAAATAGTAGGCGGCGGTAAGACCAGATGGTCCTCCTCCAACAATCGCAACATCAATATCCAGATTGTCTTCAAGCTTTGCAAAAAATGAGCGGATAATACCGCGTGAAACTGTTACTTCCATATTGTATCCTCCCGGAAAATTATTGGAGGATAATGCTGTGATAAAGAAAGAGGTAAAAAAGAGGGTTTCTTTCCCTACGCTGGCATTATCCAGATCAGGTTATACGGGTTTAATCTCAGCCCCAAAGGAGCACCCCGGGTAAAAGCAGTAGCTTTCACCTGATACAATGATTATTAATTCCTGTTTTCAGTCAAGCAATATCATAATTCAATTTACTACCGGTTTTATTACATATTACTTGAAAGCATTAGTAAACTACTATAGCTTCAATTTTATTTGCATTTAATTTTGATTTTGATTTTAAATTCATATTATGTTTAGCATACGGTTGTTTCTGTATTCTGCTTAAAATCAATATTATATTTTCCCCGCAAAATTTTTTTAGGTTTGATAAAAGAATCAGCGCCAAACTGTCGCATAATCATAGTTATGACGAATAGTATCAATTATTTAAAACTGTCAAAAGTACTACTCTAAATATGCTATTTCACAATTATAGATTCCCGAACCCTGGTTAAAAATGCTTGATGAACAGTCCTTTTAACAGTACTATACATAATACCATTAAAAGGATTATAAATATGACACAAATAACCGCAAACAAATTAAAAACCAGAGGGGTCTCAATACTAAACGAAGAAACCTCTGATGGAAATGAAGTAATTATAACTGTAAGGGGAGAGAATAAATTCGTTGTTATTCCTATCGAAAAATATAATTATTTAAGAGAATGTGAATTAGAAGCAGCTTTGCTTGAAACTAAAAAGAACATTAAAGACGGTAAATATTTTATCTATCAGTCCGCAAACGTCACACCCCGTGCAGCAATATAAACACCGACAGATCAAAATACAGTTATTTTCTTTAATATTTTCATTGACCAGCTGTTAATATTATAAATTATTTTGATCATTGTTTTATTTTTATAGCTATCCACACACAAGATTGCTTTTTTTTGACTTGATGATATTTTAATCAAATTTTCAGAATCACACATTTAACAAACTAACACATTACTTATTTAACAAGTACAAATTTATGGTTAGTAAAACAATGGGTTGTATTATCAGTATTTCTAATGACGGCTGGCCATGTTTTATATACAACTTTTAAATAATAACTAATTTTGCAATGAAGAAGTACTGTTTTATAATCCAATGTTACAAATATGATTATATTACAAGGTAATTAATTACTTGACTAACAAACTAATTAACATAACCATATTACTATGGTTGGATTTTATGAAACTTGAAAACGATTTTACAGATATGATTTCTTACCTGATTGAGTTCGACTGCCGCTTTATTGTAGTCGGTGGCTTCGCATTAGCGTTTAACGGATTTATTCGCAATACTGGCGATATTGATTTTTTCGTAGAACCAACTATAAAAAACTCTGAAAAAGTCTTTAATGCATTAAAATCTTTCGGTGCTCCAATTCAGGATATAAATCCACATGACTTTACCCAAAAAGGAACCATATATCAGATCGGACTTCCACCAATACGAATCGATATCATTAATTCAATAGACGGTGTTTCTTTCGAAGAAGCATATGCAACAAAGAAAATAAAAAAAATTGACGGATTAAAAGTACCTTATCTATCCATTGAACTTCTTAAAAAAAATAAAACTGCTAGCGGCCGCTCAAAAGATTTATTTGATATAGAGGAACTTAACAAGCTATGAATAGTGCAAATGCAAAAGAGAAGCGTAAACAGGAACGATTAAAAAAATGGTCGTCTTGTCTAATACGTAACAACGAAGTTATTGCCGGCAAAGAGATTACGAATAATAACGAACCTGATATTGACCGCTGTCTCTCACAACTTCACGAACTACGCAGAATGGCTTGGCCTGAACTTGATGAAGATTACCGTATGGAAAAGAGCATTGCAAAAATAATCCGGCCTTCTTAACAGAATATTAATTATTCTGTAAACTCGGAAACTAATTACGCTTCCATCTGCAGATTATTTATATGTTTATCTTTCTTATAAAACTATACAAATATCTCTCATTTTAGAAAAGCTTCTATCGCAATGCACCAGAATATGAAACTGAATAATCCGATTATAAAAGTAAAGAAAAATTAACAATCAAATATCATAACTGATATTATTTTTCAGACGAGCCTTCACTGTTCTATCCACAAGATCCTGTATCGTTACACTCTCAAGAAAGTCTATCATACACTCTGATAATTCCTTCCAGAGATCTCTTGTAACACATATATTTTGCCTGTTGCAATCAACGGTGTCATCAACACAGTCAACAAGGCTCAGACCTCCTTCAAGCTTTTCGACAACTTCACGCAGTGTCAGTAACCGAGCTTCTTTTACAAGTCGGTATCCACCTGTTTTGCCACGTTCAGAGGATATGATACCGGCACCTTTAAGTTGAATTACCAGCTGGCCAAGATATTTTTCTGAGATATCCTGGCTTTGCGCTATGGAGTTTAACTGTACCGAACCCTTGTCCTGATTAAGTCCAAGTTCAATTAGAAGGCGTACTCCATAACGTGAGCGCGTGGATAATTTCATTTGCTATCCTCAAAAAGCCAAGTAGAAAGATAACGTTCACCAGTATCTGGTAACAACACAACTACTCTTTTGTCTTTATTCTCCGGCCTTTTTGAAACTTCAAGAGCTACCCATAATGCCGCCCCACTGGAAATACCAACAAGAATGCCCTCTCGTTTTGCGGCTTCACGCGCTATATCCCCTGCATCTGTCTGCTTAACCTGAATAGTTTCATCGATTACATCAACGTTAAGATTTTTTGGGATAAATCCTGCTCCGATTCCCTGAAGTTTATGTGGGCCTGGTTTTCCTCCAGAAATTACTGGCGATTCAATTGGCTCTACTGCGATTATTTTTACTGCACTGTTTTTTTGTTTTAGAAATTCACCAACACCAGTAATTGTTCCTCCCGTACCGACACCAGCTACAAAGATATCGACTTTACCGTCGGTATCACTCCAAATCTCTTCGGCTGTTGTTTCACGATGAACCTGCGGATTAGCAGGATTATCAAACTGCTGAGGTATATAAGAATTTTTATTCTCACGAGCAAGTTCTTCTGCTTTCTCGATTGCACCTTTCATACCTTTCGCGCCTTCGGTTAAAACTAGCTCGGCACCGAATATCTTTAATATATGTCTACGTTCGGCACTCATGGTGTCCGGCATAGTCAGAATCAGGCGATAACCCTTAACAGCACAGACAAAAGCAAGGCCTATTCCAGTATTACCACTTGTTGGTTCAATAATGACTGTATCACTGTTAATTTTACCCTCTTGCTCTGCTGATTCAATCATCGACTTTGCAATGCGTTCTTTAACACACGATACCGGATTAAAGGATTCAAGCTTTACAACAACTTCGGCATAACCCTTCTTGTTCATTTTATTAATTCTCACAAGTGGCGTTTTACCAATAGTTTCAGTGATATCGTTGTAAATTTTCATATTACCTCCATTTTCTGACAATAATTTTAATATCTATCAGTATATATATTCTTGTCAACCTTATTATCACTATTTCTATAGTTTTAGTAGTATTTACAATTTTTGTTTAATTTGATTATTAAAAATGCTGAGGAAGGTATACACAATAAAGGGCAAATCCGAAAACGACATTGCGCCTATTTGCGGATTAAGTATTGGCCTTTCATTTTAACAACTCAAAATAATTACGGTTTTACATTATTTCTGTCATACCATTTTTTCCATAAATCAAAAGCCGCGCGGCTGTTGCCCGACTCATCGAATAATCCAGTATCTCGCCAAACAATCCCGATTGGATCTTTATTAAGTGCGCCTTCCCAAAGAGCATCATAATCATGTATCGAAAACCAGATTACAAATAATGACTCATATATATTTGATTCATTAAGAAGGCTAGATAGAAATTTTTCCTGTTTTTCTGGTGTTCCATTAAAATCAATTATTGGTTCTGTTATTGTCTGTCAATATTGTGCCGGATAGCTGCTTTCCGAAACGGCAACAGGTTTAGTCGTTATTTCGAATAATTTTTTTAAATAATCATCCGGAAATTTTTCCGCAGTTAAGGCACTCATAAAAGGATGAACCGAAAAAGCTATAAAATCGGAGGAGGCTTCAAGCTGTTTTAATCCAATAAGTTGCTCTTCTAAATCATCTTCTGGCGACCAATCAGGAAAGTAGGGCACACAAAATACAGAAACACCTGTTGGCAAATCTGGGTACTTCTTTTTAATCTGGGTATACACATAATTATGCAACTCTATATATGGCTCCCATAAAACAGGACTATTGCGAATAAGCAGATTAACCTCGATACCGATAATCAGGTAATCCGGTTTAAATAATTCAATCATTCTTTCTGTATATTTTAAATATGCCGTTTTTACCTCATTGCTGTTTAAAGCATAGTCACTCCAAGGTGAAGGCAAAACCATACCCTCAGAAATTCCTCTGTATAGCGCCATACCATCACGTCCCATATTTAAGGGTGAAACCGACAGCAATATTTTTTTGTCTGCTTGGTATCGCTCAACGCGCGAATTAATTTCTGTCTGAAATTCATCAGCAAACGATTCCCCCGCATATGACTCAGGCCAGGGAACGCCTTCTTCCATATGATGCGAGATGATATCGCCATTTTTATTAATTGCGTCGTAGATCCACTCTACTGCTTCAACCGTGGAATCATAAGGCCAGGGAGTAAATCCCATTAAAAAAGAACGTTTATTGTTATTATCATCAACATCATTTGTACAAGCTACAAAGAAAAACAGCAATGCCAAGATTCTATAAGAATTTTTCATAAACCTGTCCTTTGCGCGTTTAACATTATTTTCGTCATATATTCATCGTAAATATTTTTCAACTGTTCAACTTCATGCTCGCTAACCTTTAGCGGCTGTGCTTTATTAAAACACATTCCCTTTTCGCTCATAAAATCTATACAAAAGATAAGGGTATACAGATCAAGAGCCGCCTGTTCCGATTGATTTAAACCACGATATTCAAGCCAGTAATCTATATATGTTAAACTATAATTTGAATTTAATAGTGACATTTTAGTTAAAGCTATGGTATAAAGTTCATCTCCAAAGCAGATATAATCAAAATCTATAATGCCAGAAAACTTCCCATCATTTATAAGTACATTTTTTGTCGTGGCGTCATCAAAAAACGCAAGAGGAGGAATTGTTTCAAAATATGAAAAAAAATCAGGCAACAGTTTTTCAACTTTATCAGCATATGACTCTGAGAAATCACCGTTTTCTTTTATTCTGCTTCTTGATCTATTTATATGCTCTTTAATTACATCCAGCCAGCAATCCTTCTTGTTCGGATCCGTCATATTAGACAAATAACCATATCCATCTGCTTGCCCTAACTTCTTTACCTCTCTCTGTATATTAACCAGATTTTGTGCTATCTCTTTTTTCTCAGATTCATTTAACCGCTGATAAACATTACCAAGATCATCTCCTTCGATATAAGTATAAATTACAAATGGAGTCTGACAATTCAGATCCATGGTTACAATATCCGGTATCTGGATATTTAATGTTTTAAGTCTACCAATCCAATATACTGAATTTTTCAATGATTGCAAATTATCCTGTTTGCATATTTTCACAACATACTTATCGTTTTCTGTTTGCAGATAAAACGAATAATTTCTCAGGCCGGTTGTAAATCTGTAACACTCTAACGGATCAGTATTCAGATATTTTTTACAAATTTCTTTTGCAATTTGTATGTTCACAGACGACCTCATGCATTAAGAATTATGAATTATGAATTATGGATATAATTAACGAAACCCCAAAAAAGCCCCTGGTTTTTCCGAAACGCATATGAATTTATTGTTATTTTTTTCCCGTTGTATTTAAATTCAAAAAAATATCGTGATGATATTGATCCCAATTTCTTTTCGAAACACATTGAGTAAATATATTTTTGACTTCGATATCTTTTTCGAACTTCTATATATTCTTTATCAATCAAATATACTGTAAAACAGGTCTTGTGCTCTACAGGCCCGTTTTCAATCGCATCGATACCCTTTTGTTTTATTATTTCAAAATTATTTTCAATTATAGTCTTTGCAAGAAATCTTGTTTTTTTCCCAATTAATGGTATCTCAATCTTCCGATTATTATAAAAATATAATTTTAAAGCTGATGAAGACTCTGCTTCATAAACAAACCACCCTGTAAGTTCACTCAGTAAATATTCCTTTATATCAACAAACGGCTTTTTTACTGTAACTTTATTACCCAGCAAATAGGAATATTCACCAGAAAGCAACCAAAAACAAATTAAGAAAATTATGGTCATTGCAATATAAAAACATAAAGCAAATTTCTGCTCTTCTACTAAACCCCAAAAACCACTCAATATCAAGTATATTGGCCAAATCCATATCAGAGATAAGAATAGACATAGGCCTCTAATTACAATTGATGGTTTTGCAACCAGAGTTTTATCTTCCATTTCGAACCTTTACCTTTTTTTTTTATTATCGATTGGGTGCTTCAATTAATTACTGGTATCAAAACTGTACATTTTGAATTTTACAAGTCATTAACTTTTAAATATTAGCAAACTTTATT